>Ga0126311_10000372_pt1 | contig 21213 bp, 26 predicted proteins | sample Plot61_FD_92539 | JGI IMG/M metagenome (GOLD analysis project Ga0126311, IMG submission 92539) | Serpentine soil microbial communities from UC McLaughlin Reserve, CA, USA - Plot61 | ecosystem: Environmental > Terrestrial > Soil > Grasslands | place: USA: UC McLaughlin Reserve, Lake County... | reverse complement strand
GGCGGACGTGGCTTCGGTGGTAATCGCGGCGGCGGTGGCGGTTATGGCGGCGGTGGTAATCGCGGCGGTGGCGGCTTTGGCGGGAATCGTGGTGGTGGCGGCGGCAATCGCGGCGGCGGCAATTCGGGACGTCGGACTGAGCCACGCTGGTAATTTTTGTTCGACACTAATTCGGTAGTGTCGCAGTTTTGTAATCTCTGCGCGCAATAGCCCCGTTCTCAGTGTATCTGTGTTTAGATAGAGACTGAGAGGTTGCACCTGAGATTTCAAGCAGCGACCTACCGAATGTTGTTTTTAAAGGACGTTGAATGAAATCAGAAGTGTACGGGGCGAAAGAGAAGCTTGGGGTTAATTGGGCTAATGGAATTTTCCTGATCGTTGCACATATTGCGGCAGTGGCGGCGCTCTTTTTCTGGAGTTGGCCGGCTGTGATTACGGCAGTTGTCTTTTACTGGATCGCCGGAAGTCTCGGCATCGGCATGGGATATCACCGGTTGCTGACCCATCGCGGTTATAAAGTTCCGAAGGCAGTTGAATATTTTCTTACGACGTGCGGCACGTTGTCTCTCGAAGGCGGACCGATTCAGTGGGTGGTGACGCATCGCATACACCATGCGCATACGGATCGTGCGGGCGATCCGCACACGCCGCGCGATGGTGGTTGGTGGGCGCACATGGGTTGGATATTATGGGGCACGGCTCAGAATCACGACGACGCCACTATCGCTCGTTATGCACCCGATTTAGTAAAAGACCGTTACTATCGTTTGCTTAATGAGTTCTACTACGTTCCTATTTTAGTAGTAGGTGTGATGCTTTTTGTTTTTGGAGGCTGGGGCATAGTGCTGTGGGGAGTTTTCCTCCGCGTGATACTGGCGCTGCATGCGACGTGGCTCGTCAATTCGGCCACACACCTGTGGGGAAAAACAAGATTCGAAACCGGCGACGATTCACGCAACAGTTGGTGGGTAGCGATGTTGACGTTCGGCGAGGGCTGGCACAACAACCATCACGCTCATCCGACGTCCGCGCGTCATGGAATACGTTGGTACGAGATCGATATAAACTGGCTCGGCATTCGCGGCCTGCAGTTGCTCGGCTTGGCGCACAGCATCAAGCGCCTCCGCTTCAACCGCGCCGCCTCCGCCTGGCAACTAGTGTCGACTCGCGTTCGCAAAGGGTCAGTACCACCTGCGGTAGCGGGTGGGTAGATGGTACGCATGCGATATTGCTATTGATTTTGATCCGATTGGGGTTGACCCACCCGCTACCGCAGGTGGTACTGACCGCTTCCAAGTTGAGCACGCTAACTCATATCCGCCGCTCTTTCGGAATCAATGAACGGTGGATGTGGATGGCGGCCATGGCGCCTTCGGCGGCGGCGACGACGGCGAGTTGGGACCTTGGGGTGATGTCGCCGGCGGCGTACACTCCGTCAACGCTTGTTTGCTGTGTGTCATCTACCCACAAGAGATCGCATTCAGGATCCAGACGACATCCGAGCGTTTCGTGAAAGTTGGTCGCGAGTTCGGTGCCGAGGTTGAAGAATAACGCGTCGCATTCAAGCGGCTCGCCTTCCGCAAAGACAACTCGCTCTAACTGCCGCGTCGACGCGTCGCCCTCCAGCTCAACAACGGCGTCTGTTCGCACCGGGACGTCAAGCGCCGCTAACCTTGCGCGATCATCATTCGAGATTTTAGCGCCATCAGTAAGTAGAGTTATGTGCCTGGTCCAAGTCAGGAGGTTCGCAGTGAAAGCTGCCGCGTTCTTCCCACGTGCGAGAACTGCCACGCGTTTGTCTTTCACTTCGTAACCGTCACAATCCGGACAGTGATGCACGCTTGAACCATAAAACTCACGGAATCCCGGACAATCCGGTGTCAAATCCCGCAAACCGGTGGCGAGCAACAATCGCCGCGCTTCAAAAGTTCTTGATTCAGCCACGACGCGAAACCGTTCCGGGCAGATCTTCTCGATGGTGTTTACACAAGCCTCAATAATCAACCCGCCGTGGGTCGTCACTTCATCGCGGCCGCGAGCAAGGAGTTCGCCCGGGCGGATTCCGTGATGTCCCAGGAAACCGTGTATCCCATGCGCGTATTCATTGCGCGGACTGTTGTGATGAAAGGTGAGTGTGCGGCGGAGATAACGAGCCAGGAAAAGTGACGCAGACAAGCCCGCCGGCCCCGCGCCGATGACGATGCAGTCGTACAGATCATCAATCATGTGCGAGGCCGCGTTCCTTACTCAGTGACTTCCAGTTATCGCTTCTTAGCCGATTTCTTAGACCGCGATCCTTTCGCGGATTTTGACGACTTGGAAGTGCCTTTTGACCCGCCCGATTTGCTGGCCCGAGCTCTCTTCGCCGCTGTCGAAGCTGATTTCGTTTTCGACGCTGACTTTTTCGCGCCGCCGGATTTCTTCGAAGACTTCGATGCCGTGCGCTGCTTGCGGTTCTTCTCGGCAGCCAGCTCCTCTCCCAGCGCCTCGATCCTTTCCTCGCCCAGCGCAGACTCAGCCTTCGGGAAAAGCTCGTTCTCCTCTTCCTCGACGTGGTGCTCGACGTTCTCTCGCAACACCTTGGCCTGAGCTTCCCATTCGTCGTTTGCGGACTTCGCCCTACTCAGTTGCCGCAGCAGCTTCTTGACGACGTCATGCTCTTCATAAGCCTCGAGAGTCAGATCGTGTGTTTCCCTTGGCTTCTCCAGTGCGGGATAGAAGATCTTCTCTTCAATGTGTGCGTGCAGTTCAAGTTCCATCTTGATCTGCTCAAACACTTGTAGCTTCTCCTTGCCATCTGCAGCCTCTAGTTGGTCAAACAGCTCGGCAACTTTTTGGTGATCAGCTTTAAGTAAGTTGAAAGCATCCATAGGTTCTTCTTACGTCCTTTCCGGGCTTTGTAAAATGCCACGCAAAAACAGGGCCGTTTGTAAGAAGGACCATGGACCTAAGAGTTGCGCGTACAGTTAGGTTTGAAGTAATTCAAAACTGTACGCGCTTGGTACAACGGTGCTGTGATTTGCGTTCAACCTATGTTGAAGAAGATCAACTCTTTGACTTCATCACCGCGAGTTCTTTCTCCAGTTTCTGAATCTCCTCTTCTACGCCTGGTTTGAAGTCACGGTTCACTGTCGTCAACGATTTCTTCAGCGCCGTCAGTCGTGCAACAACTAAAGCTTGATCGGCCGGCACGGTGATGTCGGGCGTTACTCCGGTACCTTCCCAATTGGTTTTGGTGATCGGACTAATAGCGCGTCCGGTTGGCACGAACATTCCGAAGTGCTCACTGATGCGGAAACCGCCGCCAGGATGTGCGCCGCCGCCGGTCGTCTCGCCGATGATCGTGGCGCGCTTGAGGTTCTTCAGGTTGTAAGTGAATTCTTCGGCGCCCGAGAATGTGCGCTTACTCGTAAGCACATACACGTCTTTGTTCAGGTAACGTTTGCCGGGCAGTTCTTTTTTGGTCCAGAACTCATCGGTGCGATTACCTTCACGCCAGTAGAGATCATTCAGGTGGACCGGGTCAGGGCCGAACAAGTAGGAACAGACGAGTGCGACCATCGCGGGATTTCCGCCGCCGTTTTTTCGCATGTCGACGATCAGCGAGTCAGTGCCGTTAAGGAAGTTCATTGCCGCGGCAACTGTATCGGCGCCGAGTTCCTCATCCGCGAAGTTGAAGAATTCCAGATAACCGATGTTGCCCGGCAGCCGTTCGACTTTACCGAAGCCATGATTCATCCAGGTTAAGGCGCGTTTCCTCTGTTCGCGTTCTTCCGCCGTTGGCTCGCGCCGCTCTCCGCGCTCGGGAATCGATTCGAACGAATAGCGCACGCGAAGATGCTTGTCATGACTGACGGCTTGCAGATCATTCGTCAGGGTCGTCGCAAACTCCTTCGCACTTGTAATCTGATCGTACTCCTTCTTCGCGACCCGCTCGCGAAGTGACGTTTCCATCTTCTTCGCAACTTCGGGAAAGACGTACGAGTCGTTAAGGCGTTTTAGAATTGCATCGACTACCTGTGTTCGCGTTGCGGCGTCGATGTTGAGATCCTGTTGTTCCGGTTGTGCGAAGGCAACGGTCACAGCAGAAAGTGCGAGTAAGGAAAGGACCGCCAGACGGAAAATGACCTTGGAGGCCGTTGATTTAAGCATTGATAGTTCTCCTTGTGTTGGTTAATCCTGTTTGCGACTGAGCAGCCCGCGCAGCATCAGGTTGGCTACGTCAGCGGTTCGCTGCTCGACTTCTTCACGTTCGCCTAATTCGGTGGTGCTCAAACTGTAGGGCAACAGCCCGTTCGTGGCCTGCAACATCGCATGCGCCGTGGCGTGTTCGTTGTCAAAACTGAGCTCGCCAGACTCGCGACTCGCAGTTAATACTTCCGTAAATATTTGTGCTTCGGCTTCGAAATACTCTGCGCGACGTCGAAGCAAACCCGGACGCAATGCAGCGAGAAGATCGTTCAGGCTCTGCGTGTAGTGCTGAATGCTGTCGAAGCGAAACAGCACGCGCGTCAGAAGCATCAGGCGGAGTCGTTCGGCGGCCGGTGCGTCAGAACGGGCAATCTCCTTCAAGCGACTGTTCAGCCGCTCAACGATCCGATCGATATGCGAGAGCACGACCTCTTCTTTACTACTGAAGTGCAGGTAGATGGTGCCCTTGCCGATGCCCGCCTCGACCGCGATGTCCTCGACAGTCATTTTTCGGTACCCGTATCGCGCGAGCAGACGGTCTGTGGCGTCGAGAATCGCGTCTTTTACGGCTTCTTTGGGTGCTATTGCGGCCAATTTTCTATGGATTTCCGGGAGTTGACTGCTGACCAAAATCGAATTTCAGTCATCTAGACGTATGAGAGGAGGAAAAAGTTCAGGGAAATTTCGAGTTTTGCTCAGCGAGACGATTTTTTTGAGGAGGGCTTTCGCGTGGCGGGCGGTTCTTTGGTGAGGTCAACGATTTTGTTGTTTCTCATTACGTAAACTGGCGTTCCGGTTTTGATTCCGAGCTCTAATGCTCGCCGCCCTGCGCGACGCAAAGCACGCAGCGTTTCCTTAATTTCCTGAGACTGTGAACTGATTCGACCACTCATCGGTTAGCTCCAAATGAAATCAACCTCGGCGTGCTGTTGGAATTATCGTACCATTCCCACCTATCCACCAAGTCCTGATAGATCTCATGAAAATTTCGTAAACCAGCTTCGAAGCGGCGACGAACGACAGCGCTTGCTACGTTGTGACCGCCTTGCTTCACTCTCGCGGCGACACGCAGGATTGCGATCTCCGGACTCGGCAAACTCAAAAATATGAGCTTCACATTGTATCCGTCCCTCTGCCATCCCGGAATCAGCCGCGCGTAGAGATGTCCGCTCAGGGTAGTTTCAAATGCAAAACTGACGCCTTTCCGAATGCGGCGCTGAATCTCTGCCAGCATGATGCGACCCGCCCGAATCGCGGCGCGATCGGGATCAAATGGTGACAATCCGGCAGCAATCAGGTCTACATTAACAAAGTCGGGACAATTTGCTTCCTTCAGCAAATACTCGCGCGCGAAAGTCGTTTTGCCGGCGCCATTTGGACCAGCCAGGATTATAATCCGCCGCTTTGGCATCGTCTCGTATTATAGTCATGACTTAATCCGTATTATCTGTGTAATCCGCGGTTAATTTTGTCCGCAGTTGTCGATTTCCCGGACTTTCGTTCGACTTACTATTAAGGAGACGAACCAAAATATGAGCAATGTACGATTACTCGTAGGCACCCGTAAGGGCGCGTTCATTCTGACTTCGGATGGAAAACGTGAGAAATGGGATGTTAGTGGCCCACACTTCGCCGGATGGGAGATTTACCACATGAAAGGTTCGGCCGTGGATGCGAACCGCATATACGCGTCGCAAACAAGCGGCTGGTTTGGACAGATCATTCAACGTTCCGACGACGGCGGCAAGACGTGGTTTCAACCGGGAACGCCCGCGGGCGAACCGATGACCACGCCTGAGGGAATGCCGAAGGGTGAGAGCAATAAATTTGTTTACGACACTTCGGATGAGACCGGCAAGCCGCTCACGACGCATCAGTTTTATGACGGCACTCCACATCCGTGGGAGTTCAAACGAGTGTGGCATCTTGAACCATCACTCGACGATCCGAACATTGTTTACGCCGGCATTGAAGACGCGGCGTTGTTCCGTTCGACCAACGGCGGTCAGACATGGCAGGAACTGCCTGGTCTACGCGGGCACGGCACCGGATCTCAGTGGCAACCAGGCGCGGGCGGCTTATGCCTGCACACAATCATTTTGGATCCCAACAACCGCGACCGGATCATTGTCGCCATCTCTGCCGCGGGTGCGTTTCGCAGCGACGACGGCGGCGCGACGTGGAAACCGATCAACCAGGGATTGCACTCGCAGTACATCCCGGATCCGAACGCCGAGGTGGGCCACTGCGTTCACCACATCGCGAAGCATCCTTCGAATTCAAACGTGCTGTTCATGCAGAAACATTGGGACGTGATGCGCAGCGACAACGCGGGTGACTCGTGGACCGAGGTCAGCGGCAACCTCCCGACTGATTTCGGATTTGTGATCGACGTTCACGCGCACGAGCCGGAGACGATCTACGTTGTGCCTATCAAGAGCGACAGCGAGCACTATCCACTCGATGGTAAGCTGCGCGTTTACCGCAGTCGAACAGGCGGCAACGAATGGGAAGCGCTCACGAACGGTCTGCCGCAGGAGAATTGTTACGTCAACGTATTGCGCGATGCGATGGCCATCGATTCACTTGATTCCTGTGGCGTGTACTTCGGCACCACCGGCGGTCAGGTGTATGGATCGGCTGACGCGGGAGACACTTGGGTTCCGGTAGTTCGCGATCTGCCGCCGGTACTTTCAGTGGAGGTCCAGACGCTCACATGATTCTGGTTGTTCTGCCGGCACATTTGCGATCGCTTGCGGGCGTCACGGGAGATGTCAAACTCGAGATCGATGGTCCCGTGACACGACACTCGATCCTTGATGCACTGGAAGCGCGTTATCCGATGCTGCGTGGGACGATTCGCGACCACGTTGCAGGAGAGCGCCGTCCGTTGCTGCGGTTCTTTGCGTGCGGTGAAGACGTGACGCACGAGTCTGCGGACGCTCCGCTGCCCGAGGCGATCGCGTCGGGAAGTGAACCGTTTTACATCATCGGCGCAATCGCCGGCGGTTAACCTTTACGCCATGGAGGTCGCTCGGAAAATGTCCAGAACATCGCTCGTCTTTTTGCTGTTTCTGCTTACACTTTCAACTGCCTGTCAGACGCAAGCGACGTCAGGCACGCAGGCTGCCGATGAAACTGCTTTGCGAAAATTGGACGACGAATGGTCCAGGGCCGCAGGCGCGAGGGATGTTGAGAAGACGATCTCATACTATTCGGACGATGCAGTGGTGATGCCGCCGAATATCCCGACGTTAACAGGTAAAGAGTCCATCCAAACGCTTTGGAAAAGCATGCTCGGCTCGCCCGATTTTTCCGGCGGCTGGAAGGCAACAAAAGTGGAAGTCGCGCGGTCGGGAGACCTGGCCTACGTCAGCGGAAACTACGAATTCAACGAGAAGGACAACAGCGGCAAACCGATAACTGATAAAGGCAAGTATTTAGAGGTCTGGAAGAAGCAGACGGATGGTAGCTGGAAGTGCGTGGCGGATATGTTCAGCTCCGATCTGCCGTCCGTCGGATCTTAGGATGAACGCGGTTGATTGAAGAGAGAAAGGGGAACGGCACTGTGATAACTGTTGCCAATCGCATTTACGTCAAGCAGGAATATGCTGAGGCGTTCGAGCAGAGGTTTCGTGAACGCGCGGGGTTGGTCGACCAAATGCCGGGCTTTATTTCAAACCAGGTTCTTCGTCCGGTTAACGAAGGTGATCCTTACGTGGTTTTTACTATTTGGAATAGCCGCGAGGACTTTCTCAACTGGGTGCGCTCTGATGCGTTTGTGAAGGGACACGCGCAATCAGGCACGCTTCCGAAGGAGGCGTTTTCACAGTCGAACGTGTTAGAGATGCACGAGGTGGTTGAGGACTCCAGTCGCAAGGATTTAACTCCAGAGCCGCATGGCGGTCCGTTCAAGATGCACTAATTAAAAGTTTAGCTGCGAACCTATTCTCGATTCCGTGGCATCTCAGCCACTCGAGTGTTCAACGTTCCAGAAGTGTGCGCGACGAGGAGGGGTAAGGATGTCAGAGATGAGAACTGTTCCGGGGATTATTGATGTTATTAAAAGCATTACGGCCAATCGCGAAAGCGGACGGCTGGAGATCGATGCTTGCGGAACACCCGGCATGTTTCTCTTCAATGAGGGCAAACTCGTTCATGCAAGTCTCGGATCGTTAAAGGGGTTTCCGGCGGTCAACGCCGCAGTTGCGCTGCGGGATGTGCAGTTCGTCTTTGATCATGTCGCGCCGGCGTCGCATGTGAGCACGATTACTCCGAATGAACGCGTCGTCTTGAAGCGTTTCTTTGGGATCGAAGCTGCTGACATGGAGGAACCGAAGAATACGGTCGAGCCGGATTGGAATCCGGCGCCAGAGCCGGTAGTTCCACTCGCTGAGGTCGAGGAAACTCCGACGGTGGAAGTTGCGGCAGTTAGATCACGTTCGTTTGCGTTCTTCTCGAGGCCTGTGATGGCTGCGTCTCTGGCGCTGCTACTTGCTTTAGCAGTTGGGGCAATTGCGTTGAGATCGAGAATGAAGGTGCAGCCACAAGTGGCATCAGCGGCAACTGTTACGCATTCGGAGTCTATTGCGCAGCCAGACTCTATTGCCAAGCCCGAGTCTATTGCCCAGCCGGAGTCAAAGTCAGTTCCCGAGCCGCAACCGGAAATGAAGCCCGTCGCTGCTTCACCGGTTACTGCTTCTCAGCCTCGAAACACGCCAGCCGTTAGCACGCCCGCCGTTAACACGACGCGACGCGAATCCACCGCGCGTGATGCGAAGGTGCAGGATCTCACTGGCGAATGGCACATCATCAACACGGTCCAAAAAACACGATTCAAACCCTATGACAAGATGCAGGTTGGCTTCCGCTTGAGAATCAACCAGCAAGGAAAACAGTTCACTGCGAAAGGCGAAAAGTTTTCTGAGAACGGCCAGACGTTACCCGCTGCCAGCAGAACCCCGATCGAACTGACGGGCTCCATTGAGGGTGACAAGGTTGTCGCAACTTTCATTGAAGACGGAAGAATGCGAAGAACCAACGGGCGCTTCGTCTGGAGAGTTAAGAATGACGGCCTTGCGGGAACCTTTATCTCGACCGCCGCAAACAGCAGTGGCAAATCAGCGCTGACGAAGCAGTAACTCTATTTCGTTAGCAACAATCGTTTTCCTTCTTCAAACTGATCGTCCTTTTCTTTTTGCTTTTGTCGAATGAGGCCGTTGATATAAGCAAACTTCTCGTTGAATGCCTTTGCATCGGTGAGCGTTCGATCTGAGGCGAGTTGCGCTTGCGCTTTGAACAACTGTTCGATCTCTACATCTTTTTTGAATGATGCAGCAATGATCGCGAGTCCCTTTCTTTCTTGATCCTTCGTCATCAGACGACTTGCCTCTTCATATTTCTCAATCGCCTCGGTTCCGAGTCTTGAGCTTTCGTCCATGAGCGGTAGTATTTTTTGTGCACGACTGTTCAACCAATCCCGGTTAGAAGGGAACTGCGCCCGGTTCTGTTCTGAGAATGCCTGACGAAACTCGCGAGCCCACTCGTTCAGCACCTTTGTTTGTTGGTCACTGAGCTTGTTGCCCTCGCTGAAAAGAGCCTTGGACCGTTGCTCTGAACCTGAACGACAGCCAATCAGGCCAAGCAGGAGCAGGAAGAATAGTATGAGCCGGAGATTGGATAGGTTCAAGATTTGACCGCTCGACTTTCGATTGCTTTCGCCGCGGGTTCTTACTGGTCCTATCTTAGCTGAAAAACTGCCGCACGAGTCTCAGAAACTTCCTTGCCGGTGCCTGCGTACCACTACACTGATGCAGGCGATCGTCTATGGCAAAAGCGGTGTGCTCAAGCTGGAACAGATTGACAAGCCTGTTCCTGCGGACGATGAAGTGTTACTAAAAGTTCGCGCAGCTTCAGTCAACCCGCTTGATTACCACTTCTCGAAACATCCTTTTCTCCGTCCCGTAATGGCCCTCGTCACCAAATCGAAGATTCTCAGACCGGGACGTGATGTCGCCGGTCAGGTTGAGGCCGTCGGCAAGAACGTTACCCACTTCAAGATCGGCGACGAGGTGTTCGGAGCGTGCAATGGTGCGTTTGCCGAGTATGCGTGCGCACGCGAGTCAGCATTCGCAATAAAGCCGGGGAGCGTCTCATTCGAGCAAGCTGCTTCTGTGCCTGTGGCCGCACTCACTGCGTTGCAGGGATTTCGCGACAAAGCAAAGCTTCAGCCGGGCCAGAAGGTCTTGATCAATGGCGCCGCAGGAGGTGTCGGTACCTTTGCTGTACAGATCGCGAAGACGCTTGGCGCTGAAGTCACCGGCGTTTGCAGTACGAGGAACGTGGAGATGGTCCAGTCCATCGGCGCAGACACTGTCATTGATTACACGCGAGAGGATTTCACTAATAACGGGAAGCAGTACGACGTAATCCTTGATCTCGTGGCGAACCATTCGTTCGCAGAGCACCGGCGCGCTTTGACTCCGAAGGGAATCTACATTGGGGCGGGCATGATCGGCCTCCACGGATCCATGACTCAGCTATTGAAGCGATTAATTGCGGAGCTTGTACAGTGGCGCTTCGTCAGCCAGAAGTCCATCAACTTGCTGGCGAAACTAAATGAGAAGGATCTGACTGCCATTGGCGCGCTCATTGTTGAGGGGAGAGTAACGCCAGTTATCGACAGGCATTACAGCTTGAGTGAAGTTCCCGATGCTGTCCGTTATCTCGAACAAGGGCACGCGCGAGGCAAGGTGATAATCGATCTCGATCGCGCGTAGAAATAGTCGATTCAGTACACTCTACGCCGTGGCGCAGAGACGTTATCTCGAGACGAGTAGTTACTGCGGGAACACCTGCCGGACTTGCGCAATCATCGACGAGCCGTACCGCGCCTTACCTCGCGCGCTTCCTGGAAAGTTCGGAGCAATCTGTGTAATCGGTGGGCCAAAAGCTGAGGCCGGCACATTCGGTGCCGGCCTCATCCGTCAAAGCTCCGCGCAGTTTCTACTCCTCGGGCGCGAGGTAACCGATAAGGTAAAGACCGCCTAAGGCTCCCGTCGGAGCAGTCAGGAGAGCGGTAATTTTCGCCGACGACGAAACGACAATGCCGGCTCCGAAACGCTCATTCACTCCATTTACTCCAGCGCTGTTGAGCGTCAGTACAGAGTTGTGGACATTACGGATAAAGCTCGGGTTTGCAAGATTCTCGATCCTAAGTGATAAGCGTGCGACAGTGCCGGGGTTTCCCGCCTCAATCTGCCAGTTGACGTCCGTTATGATGAACACCTTGCCGGCAGGAATAGTGAATGATGTGGAGGTGCCGTCAGGAAGTGTTCTCAGAAAAAAGATCTCGCCGTTGTTATTGAAAAGACCGCTAAGGCTGACCATCTCACTGGCCTTCCGGCCGAGATGCGTTGCTGACGCAGCGTTTACGTCGCGGACGAGGGCGGGAGCGGCTGCCGTGTTGCCAACCAGAATAGTTCCGGCGACCTTGGTCGTCCCTTGTGCGACTGTCGGCACTGGCTCGGAGGTTGAGTTGGTTACGATGACCTTATCCTGGCTATAAGCCGGGGCGGCGAAGAGTGCGAATGCGGCGAGGGCGAACAACGTGATTAACGAGTTCTTGAACTTAATTTGGAACATCATCAGTCTCCTTCAGAATCATTTGGAATTTCGGAAGCGGCGTAATCCGCGGGGTTTCGAGGTGCGGAAGATACAGCGAATGGAACAGGGAAGTCTTGAGACTGGTGTGAATTCTTTATGAAACGCGATGAAGGAGTTATGAGAGGAGTAGCTTTGGCGTGTGTCCCTGGATTTCGATCACGCGTAACCTGATTGACAGGCGAAAATCGCGGCGCTACTGTGCTTGAACTCCACCAAAAAAGAAGCGGGCCGACTTGTGCTGGTAACACAAAGTCAGCCCTTGACCCTCAACCTTCAGTAGAAAGGATGAAGATCATGTCTAATCTTAACAGCGCGCGACTGCGCGAAGAAACACCTCACCTCAACGACGCTCTTAAACGCCGCGCTCAATCGGTCATAAACGACAAATCGATCGACGCACAAACCCGTACGCTAATCCGTTACGCCTTGGAAATAAACGACCCGTGGCTTCCACAACTCGTGCGCTGCGTCGATGCCGGCGAAAGCATCATCGACAACCTCTTTGTCGCTTCAAGCGAAGAAAAGATCGAAGCATTGACAGCTCTGATCTGCCGAGCCGGTGACGAACCCTCAGCAGCACTGCTCGTTCTGCTTGCGACACTCGAAAACTCCACCCACCCAAAAGCCCTCGCGAACACCGCTAAACACCTTGCTTTCACTCGCTGCGGCGAGTTGAACCTCTACGGCATGGTCGACACGCAGATTGCGATACTTGAAGGAGAGTTGTTCGCGGGCCACTCAATTGGCTGAGGTGAAAGGCTGCGGATAAACATGGGTGACAAGTCCAAATTCGTGTCATCGATGTTGTCCGTAGCTAATCAAATTCATACGGCAAGTTGCAGTCTGATAGAATCACGACTTGCAGACGAAACCTCTAACAGAAGGAACCTAGATCATGTCAAAAGTGGCGAGCGCAGTTCGTCAGCCAATTCTTAAATGGACGGATGAGAAATTCGACATACGGAAATTCGTGAAGAACCAATGTGTCAATCCGTTACCTTTTCATACAACAGCGTTAGGAAGTCTCTACGCCACTGACTGCCTGAACCTGCTACCACTTATCAAAGATGAAGTAGCCGATACAGTATTTGCCGATCCGCCGTTCAATCTTGGCAAGCAGTACGGCAAGAATACTGATGATAGTCTTCCATCCGCGCATTACATTGAATGGTGCAATAAATGGCTTGCAGAGTGTGTGCGTGTTCTGAAACCCGGAGGCTCTTTGTTCGTCTACAATCTTCCGAAATGGAATGTCCTTCTGGGAGCATTTCTTTCTACCGCGGGCCTTCAATTTCGTCACTGGATAGCGATTGAAATGAGCGCCTCGTTACCTATAACCAACAGATTGCATCCGAGCCACTACAGCTTGCTTTACTACAGCAAAGGAAAGCCGAAGACATTTCACCGAATTCGCACTCCCATTCTTACCTGCAGGCACTGTGGGGGGGAGATAAAGGACTACGGAGGACATAGAGGGGCGATGAATCCAAAAGGTGTGACGCTCAAAGACGTATGGTCAGATATTCCGCCTGTCCGACATTGGAAATTCAAATCAAGAAATCGTCGCGCAAACGCTCTTTCAACCAAGATCTTAGACCGAGTTGTTGAAATGAGCACGGATGCTGGTGATTTAGTAATCGACCCTTTCGGCGGTAGCGGAACCACTTATGTTGTTTGCGAATCAAAACACCGTCACTGGATCGGAGCCGAAATTGACTTCGCGGAAGACATTGTGGCACGCCTAGAAAGTAACGAGATTCGCGCTCACAAGAACGGAGATTATGTTGATCGGTGACGGCGTTTGGTTATTGAAGCGCCCTGCCCGAGGTCCCTTTCGGGATACGTGGCACCTTTATACTGGTTGCATCATGTTCAATAGCGACAATCTCCAGCACACCCCGCTTGCACGGAATCTTACGCCATAACTCAAGATATGGGTCTAACTCTGCCATGTTGCCAATCCGATCAGTAAGGTATTTGTATAGCTCACGCGATGGAACAACGAGAATACCGGCGGCCAACACACCTTTCATCAAACCGAGTGCCATTTTGTTTAGAGCCCTATGACTGGAAGAAATGTTGCCAGTCTCCCACTCCAAAGCAACTGGACCGAACTTCGTATAAAGAACCGCATCGAGGTTACCGGGCCTTTTCAAGATAGCTATGGCCAGTGGTTGTTCAAGCTTCCAGCCTTTACGTTTCAATTCTTGCATTAGACCAAGCTTAATTGGCTTTACCCCGTTACCTTTACCACGAGCTTTGCCAGACTCCGGGTAGATGGTGAACTTGCCGGAGCCAACCGGCCATTCAACTTCTCGTATCGCTTTATATAACGTGGCACGTGTACGTTTCCATTCAGCGGACAATGCATAGTCGCCACATGAAATCAAAGTTTCTTCACGAACAATTTTCATCTAGGCAGAGTGTAAAGATGCATTGAGAAAAGACTAGTATACACATTAGCAAGTTTTATCGATTTCGTGAACACACGAAGAGCTTAGAATTCGCGATTCTTCGAACCTCTGGGTAAGCTGTGTTGTTTGAGTGAGAATCTCCTAAGTGAAATCAGTAATAGTTAGTGTCGAATATGGCATAATTGAATCTGACTTCAGGTACCAGACGTCCCGACTTGCTGGCCTATGAGTATGCTTGGGGATTTGTTTGTCGTCAGTCTTCAAGTAATTCTTGAATACATAAACCCACGGCACGAAGATACCAACCACTGGTGACCAGACGAAAACGTGTGCCATTTCTTCGGCGTGAGAGCCCGCAAGTGTGCCTGCCCGCCACAATAGATAAGCGACTACGAACACCCAGAGCGTCTTATAAAAGATCATGAAGATCACGATGGGCAGCCACCGGAGCGGCCTTATCAGGCCAAGGAGACCCAGCGTCGGGTATGCGGCCCAGACGCAGAACGCCACGGCCTTCGTATGATCCCACGGGCCTGATGAGTGATGAGCGTTTTCCACAATTTCCAAGCCCACGCCAACAAACCTCAGGAAATAAAGCACCCGCAGGAAGTAAATGTTTATCGGACGAACGCCTTCATAGCTTTCATAGTTCGGTGTGAAGATGTATTTCATGATTGACATAATGCGTGGGTTAGGCGTAGAGCGTGAAAGATATTTCATAGAAGCTGTATAGTCATCTCATGAATTTACCTTACGCTCGCGATGCACTTCGTGGACGTGTGGCGGTGGTTGCCGGGGCTACGCGAGGGGCTGGTCGTGGGATTGCCGCAGCGCTTGGTGAGGCGGGGGCGACTGTCGTTTGCACGGGCCGGACCAGCAGTGTTCGACAGCTTAAGTCAGACTACGATCGTACAGAGACAGTCGAAGAAACTGCGGAGCTCGTGACCCAACTCGGCGGAAATGGGATCGCCGTTCCTATGGACCACCTCGTTCCCGATGAAGTGAAGCATCTGGCCGATCGTCTTCAAAACGAGTTTGGAAACATCGATATCCTGGTGAATGACATCTGGGGCGCGGAGGTACTCAAAGGTGGTCCAGCAGAGTGGAACACGCCCGTGTGGGAACTCGATCTGACAAAAGGTCTGCGCATACTGCGACTCGCGATCGACACTCACATCATTACTTCAAAGTATTTACTACCGTTACTCATCGCCGAGCCCGGTGGACTGCTCGTCGAAGTCACGGATGGCACGACGAAGTACAACGCTTCGCACTACAGGATCTCAGTCTATTACGACCTGGCCAAAGTCGCGGTGAACAGGCTCGCTTATTCACAAGGACACGAACTCGCTCCTTATGGCGCGACGGCGGTGGCGATCACGCCCGGATGGATGCGCTCAGAGATGATGCTGGAAAACTTTGGCGTCACGGAAAGCAACTGGCGCGATGCGCTCGATCCGTCACACTCACCGGCAGCGCCGCCCGACTTCGCTCTGTCGGAGACACCGCGCTACGTCGGCCGCGCGATAGTGTCGCTCGCGCTGGATGCGGATCGCGCACGTTGGAATCAGCAGTCGGTGAGTTCGGGTGAGTTAGCGCGAGTGTACGGCTTCACTGACATTGACGGCACGAGCCCGGACATCTGGCAGCCCATGGAAGAGACTGAATCCAATCAAAAAAGATCGAAGAACCAGCCGTAGATCGCGTCGGCGGCGGTGGGCCAAACGCTGAACACAACGAAGGTAACAATTCCGAAAGCCAGGCTGACAAATTTGTACAGCGTTCCTGTAAAAAACGCACCGACAATGACGCACGCAACATAAGTCGAAAGACCACCGGCGGCATACAGGATTATCATCATCCAAACGGGCACACCGGCAACTGAGTTGTGTACTACGAGGGCGGCAAAGGCCGACCAGCCCGCCTGTAGAAAGCTGCTCACGACCAGGCCGGAGATTACGTACGCCCGCGAGTGTGAGTACAGGTCCATACGGAAGATACGTTGGACCAGGACCAGCAACGACGTCGTAATAATGAGGACGGTCCAAAAGATCCAATAACCCTTTGCCAGGCGGAAGGCCATTATCGTACGACCCAGCGGCCAGAGGAGAAGTGCGGTGAGCGCAAGAAAGACTATGTTCAGGACTATGGCGAAAAGGTAGTCGAAGAGCTCTTTCTGATCCTCATGCAGTAACCATTTGGAAAACTCTCCCATCACACGAATGAACGCGGATTATGCGAGCTTCTTTCTGAGACCGAGATAATGGTCGCGCTGCTTCTTGTCGAGTTTTTCGATTGTGTAGCGCAGGGCGACGCGGGGCATGGTCGCGGCATGTTGGTCCAAAAACTTCAGTAGCCGCGGGCAATCTTTGTCGCCGGCAAAGCGAAGCATCCAACCCGTAGCTTTGTGAACCAGATCTTCCTTATCGCCGAGCAGTAATTCAGCAATCTTGTAGGTGTCATCCAACTCACCTTTACGAATGAAGTACGCTGTGCTGACGATCGACGTGCGGCGCTCCCACATGTTCTTCGATCGCGTGAGTTTATAAAGAACCTGGCGCGGCTTGTCGAACAAGTAGCCGCCGACGACATGAATGGAACAGACGTCAACCAGATCCCAGTTGTTGATACGGTCATGTCGCTGCAGATAAAGATCGTAGAGTTCCTTTCTTCGCTCCGGCGTGGTCTTTTTACTGCGTGCCTGCTTGTCCATGATGCTGCACCCGCCTGCCCGAACTTCATGAATCTTGCTTTCGAGTAACTTTTCGATCTCGTCCGGCGTCATCGTGATGAACTCCTTGCAGAGCGCAAAGAGCTGGCCCATTCGTACGCCAATGAATTGATCGGCCTCACCATTGGTTGGAGTCTTGAAATAACGCAGGAGCTTTTCGCGTTCTACGGGCGATTGGTAAGTTTTCAGGCGCTCTATAAAACGTTTGGCGGTTGGGGTCGTGTCGTTTTTCATAGATGTTAATGAACAGACCGATTGAGCGTTACGATTCTCTATTCAGTAATGGGATTCACTTTGGTGCAAGACGAACGCGGATAGGATTCCCATCCGCATTCATCTGAGCTGATCCATGGCGTCAGTCACTCTGCAGCCGATCGTCTTCGTCGCGAGGCAGTAAGAAGGCATCGATTTTCAGGGTCGGAATTTCCTCGTGAAGAACTCGCTCGAGGTATACCTTCAGAATTTCTACTTGTTCCAAATGTTTATCGAATTCAACAGGCGGTGTGACGTCTGCCCATTCAAGCCCAAAAAACTCTCTGTAAGCCCCACAATCACGATGCTCGAGGATCATGATTCGATCGATCGGGTGGCCGACCAGTCGCGCGGTTTTTATATGTTCGACGAGCACTTCTCGCCATTTTTCATCTTCGTTCGCACCAGCCGCGGCCCCGGCTAAAACGAAGATGTCGTATTTTCGACGCAGACCTTTGCTGTCCATGAGATCGACTATGCGATGAGCATAACGATAGTCCATGCACGTCAGCAGAAACACAGTCGCCTTTTCTGCTGCTGCAAGGCTTGGTGCAAGTTGAGTGAGATAGTCTTCAAAGTTGGTTTTCATCACAATCCTCCTGAGGAATTTTCAGTAAACTGGCCTAACTCGCTTCCATAAATCATCGAACGCGATGGGATCGTACATGGCAGTGGCGCTGACGATCTTGCCGTCACGCATCTTCAGAAAAAAGGAATACGTGTTCTCATACGACCTGCCGTCCTTAGCCATTGCGGCGCCGTCCCACAACACGATGACCGTATCGCCATCAGCGTAGATGTTCCGCACTGTCGGCACGAGCGGCGTCGAGAGTCTGGCGTTGAATGGAACGATGACCTGGTCCATAAAATCGCGACGGTTTTGATATGTTCCAGCCGCAACGGAGCGACCAACTATGGTCCACTTCGCGTCGGAAGCGAGTAGATCAAAGACGCTTCCCGAACTGCGCCGCCAGTTGTCAAAAGCAGTTTGCACGATGCGACGGTTTTTCTCTTCAATGTCAGCTTGTGCCACTACCGTCGTTGCCGTCGCAGTCAAAAGAAATAACAGCAAAACCTTTCTGAATCGCATGTTTGCTCCCGTTTAAAATGATCGCGGTCCAACAATTAACACACCTTCACCGCCGCTGAACATCCCTGCAACGCATCCGGTCATGAGGGTCGCTAATGTGGCAGCCAATAATGCTCGCAATCCGAGACTTGCAAGGTCGTCGCGGCGGGTCGGAGCAAGAGCCGCAGTGCCGCCGACGAAGATTGCCATCGCGGCCACGTGAGCGAAGCCGCAAAGAGCGTAACTCAGGATCACGACCGTACGAGGATCGGTTATCTGCCCGCTGGAGATTATCTGGGCGAGATGGTTATAGGAAAAAACTTCTGTAAGTATCACTCGCTCACCTAGCAAACGCGCCGCGACGGGTACGTCGCTCGTCTGCACTCCGAGCAGAAACGCGAACGGGTAAAACAACCAGCCGAGTATTCTCACGATCGACAGCGGTTCGGTCATCCCAAACCACGAACTCGCGACTCCAAGTAACTTATCGAAGAGCGCAACGATTCCCAGGATAGCGATGATTAACGCAGAGATGCCGGCCGCGAGCTTCAGGCCATCCATCGAACCATCGATAATCGCGCCGATCAAAGTCTTCGATCGACTCGACTCATCTTCCGGCGGAACAGCGGCGAGTGTCTCGGGCGTCTCAGTTTCCGGAATAAGAAGTTTCGACACGACCACGCACGCAGGAATCGCGAGTATAGACGCAGAGATCAGGTGTCCCGCGATCTGCGGAAACACGCCCGTGAGAAAAGCCACGTAAACTCCGAGCACACTCGACGCGACCGTAGCCATACCCGTAGTCAATAGTAATAGCAACTCCGAACGTGTCATCCGTTCGAGATACGGCCGGATCACGAGCGCCGACTCAATGCCAACAAAGATGTTCGCCGCACTCGAGAGCGACTCTGCACCACTGATCTTCATCGTGCGATGGAAGAGCCTCGCGAAGAGTCGTACGAAGACCTGCAACACACGCAGGTGATAGAGCATCGCGGTGAACGCCGCAAAGAAGATCACGACTGGCAATACTTGAAACACGAGTATGAAACCGACGGAGCCCGGCTCACCGGGACTTGCCGCGAGTGGTCCAAGCAGGAACACCGAACCGCTCTTTGACGCGTTGAGCAGGGCCAGCACCGCGTCGTTCAGCCAGAGTAAGATTCGATGTGAACCAGGCAAGCGGAAAACGATCAGACCGATGAGAAGTTGCAGCGCGACACCCCAGGCAATCGTCTTCCACGCAATGCGCCGTCGATTACTGGAAAGTAACCAGGCGATACCGGCGAAGACGAGGAAACCCACGAGTGAAACCGCGTGATGAATCATCTGGTCCGTCCTTATTTACTGGTTTTTATTGGAACGAAGCACAAAGCCGACCTAGTTTATGCTTCTTGTACGCCTTTGTGGCCAATTTTTGCTCTTTTTCGTACAATGACCTCCCCTTTTGACAAGCCTTTTCCCCTGATGCGCCGGTGGTGAAACCCGCCCGGTGGAAGTCTGTCATTCCAACGTGTGTTCTGCTGAGATAAATGCCTGACGAAAGCAAGATGAACAATATCTTAGTGGTTGACGATTCGCCCACGATGAGGCGCATGGTGATTACGTCGCTCGGCTCGCTGCGACGAGTGAAGTCCACACAGGCGGGCAGCGGCCTCGAAGCCATCGAACGCCTGGCCATTGAACCCGTTGACCTGATGGTGCTCGATCTGAATATGCCGGACATGCACGGCATGGAAGTGATCAACTTCGTTAGAAAACACCAGGCCTATCGAAACATTCCAATCGTGGTGCTGACGACTAAAAGCGAAGACTCCAGCCGCACGGAAGCTCTGGCCGCCGGCGCAAATCGCTACTTAACCAAGCCTTTTGATCCGCGGCAGTTGGCCGACGTTGTAGGCTCATTGCTACAGACGAGTTGATGGATACATCAAATCCCGACAATCGTGGTGAGTTCTTCGACCAGTTTCTGGACGATTACTACGCTGAGTGTGACGAGCACCTGGTGTCGATACGCCGCTCGCTGGTTGCTATGGAAGATGAAGTCGTCGGGCGCGCGATCGATCGCACCCTCCTCGACAATCTCTTTCGCAGTTTCCACACGCTCAAGGGAATCTCCGGCATGGTGGGCCTGGCCGCAGCCGAACAGCTCGCTCATCATCTCGAAAGTTACCTGCGCGAACTGCGTGAAGGAACTGTTGTTTTAACTCAGTCAGGGTTTGAAGTGCTCGTGGCCGGTGTTTCGCTGCTCGAAGGTGTCATCAACGCGCGCCGCAACGATAAGCCCATTCCGTCGATCGATGAAACGGTCGCTCGACTGCAGTCGATATCGGCTGACTCGGTTATCAGCGACGCGCCGCCAACATCCACTGAAAAGCGCGACGACACTTCTATTATTACGCGTTGGCAAATCGAATTTACGCCGACAGCGGAACTTGCCGAGCGCGGCGTCAACGTGAACAGCGTGCGCGCACGGTTGCAGGAGATCGGACAGGTATTACAGGCGAAGCCGGTCGTTAAAGGCGCCGGTGAGATTGCGTTTGAGTTTATTGTCGCGACCAATGTGGACCAGACGGTGCTTGCGAGTCTTGAAGCAGAGGGTTTGACGTTCAAGCCTGCTCCGGTTGAGCCTGCGGCGCGAACAAGAGAAGTCCAGCCTGCTCCGATAATCGCTCCGGCGAGTGTGGTGCGCGTCGATCTGGACCGGCTCGATGAGTTGATGCGAATCGTCGGTGAGCTCGTGATCAGTCGTACGCGGCTCGAGGATCAAGTCGCAGAGTTGAAACCCGTAACGCCGCCCGCAGCCTGGCGTTCGCTTCAGGAAACGAATTTGACCATAGGGCGGCAGTTGCGAGACTTGCGCGAAAGTGTGATGCGCGTGCGCATGGTCC
>Ga0126311_10000371_pt1 | contig 21265 bp, 21 predicted proteins | sample Plot61_FD_92539 | JGI IMG/M metagenome (GOLD analysis project Ga0126311, IMG submission 92539) | Serpentine soil microbial communities from UC McLaughlin Reserve, CA, USA - Plot61 | ecosystem: Environmental > Terrestrial > Soil > Grasslands | place: USA: UC McLaughlin Reserve, Lake County... | reverse complement strand
GCCTCGGTGCTGCTTCTGCGGCGCGGGCGCCTCGGCGGCCTCGCCGCTGCCGCGGCCGTCGGCGCGGTGGTCGTGGTGGCTGCGCTTTTCGCCGCGAGCTCGCCCGCGTTCGCGAAACGGGCGTTCCTGGACTGGCAGCACTGGGACCCGTACACGAAGCCGGCGAAGCCGGTCGACGTCTCCTTCGTCTGGGACTCGAAGTACGACCCGCTGACCTTCCACAACAAGCCGACGACGGTGCTCCGCGTCAAGGCCGGCTCGCAGCCGCACTACTGGCGCGTCTCGGTCCTGAACACCGTCGAAGACGGCCACTGGTTCGAGGAGCGCTTGCCGGAGTTCGGCGAGCCGTCGCTGATCGGCGAGCCGAGCCTGGTGCCGCCGCGCGAGAGGGACTCGGACAAGTGGGAGCAGCAGCAGGTGACGATCGAGGCGCTGCGCGATCACCGGCTTCCGGGCGGCAGCATCCCCGTGCGCTACAAGCCGGGCCACGGCGTGGGAGCAGTGGAGTACGACCCGAGCGGTATCGCCTACGCCGACCAGGCTCTCTCGCGCGGAGATACCTACAAGGTCTGGAGCTACGCGCCGGCGCCGGCGCCGGCGCAGCTCGTCAAGTCGAAGCCGCGCTACTCCGGCGCGATCGTCACACGCGGGAAGTACCTCGAGGTGCAGACGCGCGTGTACCCGAGGCTCTTCGGCACCCCGCGTCGGGCGGATTACGTGCGCTACCTGATGACCGACTTCGCGCGCGCGAGCGAGCTGCGGCCCTTCGCGACCCTCTACCGGCGGGCCGAGCAGGTCGCGGGTGGAGCGCGCAGCCCGTATGCGGCGGCCGTCGCTCTCGAGCGCTGGTTCCGCTTCGGCGGGGGCTTCGTCTACGACCAGCATCCGCCTGCGCCGCCGGCCGGCGTCCAGGCGCTGGAGGATTTCGTCTCCCGCACGCAGCACGGCTACTGCCAGCACTTCGCCGGAGCGATGGCACTGATGCTGCGCTACCTCGGGATTCCGTCGCGGGTCGCGGTCGGCTTCGCGAGCGGTCGCTACGACGGCAAGCAGCGCGAGTGGATCGTCTCCGACCGCGACGCCCACATGTGGGTCGAGGTCTGGTTCCGCGGTTGGGGCTGGCTGCCGTTCGACCCGACGCCCGGCCGTGGCGGGCTGCCCGGCCGCTACTCGGCGTCCTCGCCGAGCTTCGACATCGGCGCGACCGCCCTGGTGCTCGCCGGCGCCGAGGGCCTGCGCAAGTTTCCGTCGGTCGCCGACAGGCTCGGGTTCGGCGGCAAGGCGCGCACCTCGCCCGACGTGCCGGAGCTCGGCGGCCTGCAGTCCGCCGGCGCCGACGCGTCGCAGCACCGCCGCGACTGGGGAATCCTGCGCCTGCTCGTCTTCGGCATCGCCGGGGGGCTCGTCCTGCTCGCCGGAGGAAAGCTGCTGCTCCGCCGCTCCCGCTTCCTGACGCGGGATCCTCGACGCCTGGCGCGAGCATGTCGCAAGGAGCTGCGCGACTTTCTGCTCGACCAGGGCCTCGACGTCCCTGCAAGCGCGACGCTGCGCGAGCTCGCCGCGCTCGTCGAGTCGGAGTTCCGCGTCGAGGCGCGCGCGTTCGGCCTGCATGCAACGGCCGCGCGCTTCGGGCCTGGCCGCGGCGCGGCCGAGGCCGCGCGCTCGATGCGGCGCGACCTGCGTGCCGTCCGCCGCGGTCTGCGTCGGGAGCTCACGCTCGCCGAGCGGGTTCGCGGCCTGCTCTCCCTCCGCTCCCTCGGCCTTGCATAGTCCGCGACGAGACCGGGCACATTCGCTTCACTAGGAAGACGATGAGCGAGACCTTCGATCTCTTCCAGCAGGGACGCCGCCACCTGAAGAGCGGCCGTGCCGCCCAGGCGACGGTCGCGCTCGAGAAGGCAAAGCGGCGCGAGCCGGAGAAGGCGTCGATCCGCGAGGCGCTCGGGATCGCGTACTTCCGCATCCACCGCTACGACGAGGCGGCATCGGAGTTCCGCAAGATGCTGGAGCTCGCGCCGGTCGACGACTACGCGCACTACGCCCTCGGCCGCTGCCTGGAGAAGCAGGGGCGACAGGCCGAGGCGAACGGGCACTACAAGCTCGCGAGCTCGCTCCGTCCCGGCGAGGAGACCTACACCTCGCGCATCCGCGAGCTCGACTAGCCCAGGCTGTCGCCGGTGACGCGGCGGATCTCGTCGAGGGACGAGACACCTTCGAGGCAGAGCCGGAGGCCGTCCTGGCGCAGCGTCGTCATCCCTCCGGCGACGGCCGCGTCGAAGATCTCGTCCGTCGAGGCGCCGGCGAGCCGCCGGATCTCGCTGGTGACGGGCAGCACCTCGTAGAGCGCGACCCGACCGCTGTAGCCGCTGCCACCGCAGCGCCCGCAACCCTTCGGCGCTGGAGGTAGACCTCGCCCTTCAGTCGCTCCACCGCGCTCGCCGCGTTGTAGGCGTGCACCGTGGTGCGAACCAAGTGCCCGGTCATGCCCGCCTGCATCGCGATCCGCGCCGTCTCCTCGTCGCGGATCTCGCCGACGAGCAGGACGTCCGGATCCGAGCGGAGGATCGTTCGGAGACCGCGGGCGAAGGTGAGACCGCTCTTGTTCGAGATCTCGATTTGGTTGATTCCGCGGATCTGGTACTCGACCGGGTCCTAGATCGTCAGGACCACGTGCCCGGGGTCGTTGAGCAGATGGATCGCGGTCTAGAGGGTGGTCGTCTTCCCGCTGCCCGTCGGTCCGCAGACGACGACGGCGCCGTAGGGCTGGCGGATGGCGCGTTCGAAGTGTTCACGGGCAGCCGGCGTCATCCCGAGCTCGCCGAGGTCCGGCTTGCTCACCGCCCGGTGCATGATGCGGAGGACGACCTGCTCGCCCTGCGTCGTCGGCATGATCGCGATCCGCAGGTCGAGCGGGTGGTCGTTGAAGCGGATCGAGATGCGACCGTCCTGCGGCGCGCGGCGCTCGGCGAGGTCGAGGTTGCCGATGATCTTCAAGCGGCTGATGACGCCGAGCTGCATCTGCTTCGGGATCTCGGCGACCGGCCGCATGACGCCGTCGATGCGCGCGCGGACGATCATGTCCGTCTCCTGCGGCTCGAAGTGGATGTCCGAGGCGCCGTCCTCGATCGCCTGCGAGGGTGGCGTGGACGAGCTTCACCGCCGGCGTGTCGTCGTTTGCCTCGGCGATGTCCTCGCGTTGGGCGACGCCGTCGAACTGCAACGCGGCCACTTCGGCGTCGGTGACCTCGATCTGCCTCCGGTACAGCTTCTTGATCGTGCGCTCGAGGTCGTCGGCTCCGAGACCGCGAGCCGCATGTTGTGGCCGAGCGCGAGCCGCACGTCATCGGCGCGGCCGATGTCCGTCGGGTCGGCGACCGCCACCAGCAGCAGGTCGTCGCCGAGAAAGCGGACGGGCACGGCCTGATAGCGAACGGCGAGGTCCTTCGGCAGCAGTATCGCGGCCTTGAGGTCGAGGTCGGTCGCAGCGAGGTCGACGTACTCGAGCGCGTTCTGGTCGGCGAGCGCCTTAGCGAGGTCTTACGGGGTGACCCAGCCGTGACCGACGACGATCTCGCCGAGCCGTTTGCCGGTCAGCTGCTTGCTCCTCGAACGCGAGCTTGACCTGCTCGACGTTCAGGAGGCCGCGGGTGATCAGCAGCGAGCCGAGGTGCTGCCAGGGGAGGTGGGCCGCTTCCACGAGGCTATATCGTAGTTTTCCGGCTGAACATGAAGGCGGTGCTGCAACGGGTGACGCGGGCGTCCGTCCGAGTCGGCGACGAGGTCGCCGGCGAGATCGGTGTCGGGCTGTGCGTGCTGCTCGGCATAGCGCGCAGGGATGGGGCGGAGGAGGCCTCGCGCCTGGCCGCCAGGGCGGCGCGGTTGCGGATCTTCCCCGACGACGGCGGCCGCTTCGACCGCTCGCTGCTCGACGTCGGCGGCGCGACGCTCGTCGTTTCGCAATTCACCCTGCTCGGGGACACGGCGCGCGGAAAGGGAGCTCGGCCGGACTTCTCTGCGGCTGCACCCCCGGCTGAGGCCGAGCCGTTGTACGAGGCGTTCTGCGAGGAGCTGCGCCTCCTCGGCATATCGGTGGCCACTGGAGTATTCGGAGCGCGCATGGCCGTGGAGCTCGTCAACGACGGCCCGGTCACGATCCTGCTGGAGGCGTAGATCCTGTTCGGAGCCGTCCGAGGGAAGGTGGGGCGGCGGCCTCGAACGTCGGCAGCCGCCCCTGGCGCGTGGGTCGTCGTCAGCCTCTCGAGGAGGAGAGTGCTGAGCCGCTGCCCGAGGGTCCTGCTCAGCTTCGCTCCGGTGCACGAGGCCCGCTACTAGCCATCGTGTTGATCCTTCTCAACGTCCTCGACGCGGCCAAGCGCATGGGTCGACATCCGACTTGGCGTGACTACGGTGAGACTGCCGGGGCGGGCGGACGGACGTAGAACCCCCCTCGTCCGCTCCCGGCACCCGGCCGGGCGTACCGCAAGGCTGACCGAGTCGCCGCATCTCTAACGGTGGGCGGCTTCTCGGGGACTGGCGGCTGTTTCCCCAGGGGAAGAGGAGGAGCCGCCCGCTCACCGTTCGGCGGCACGCGGAGCAAAGCAAGAACGGCCGCACACCCGGGAAGCGGCGTTGCCGCAGGGGAGAGAGGTGGCGGCCGCTCTCGCCGAGCGCGCAGTCTTGCGCGCGCAGCCGGTTTTGTCCAGCGGGACGACTCGCCGGAGGCGTTTCACCGGCAACCGAAGGTGTGCAGAGTTGAGGCGTCTCACTGCGCGTGGTGCCGGCGAACGTGGCGCAGCCGAACTTCGACGAGCCCCGCCGCCGTTTGACGAACTCGGCACCCGGAAGTACCGTGCGGCGCAGGCAACGAAAGGGTCTGATGGGGATCGCCCAGATTCGCCTCCCACAGTTGCTGCGGCTCGTTCGACGGGGCACGTGCCTCGCGCTTCTGTGCGCGGGCGCGCTGCTCGCCTCGCCGGGCTCCGGCGGAGCCGCGAGTCCGTCGATCACTCCGGTGATTCAGGGCACGGCGGGCGTCAACGGGTGGTACCGGAGCAACGTCACCGTCAACTGGCAGATCAGCCCGCTGCCGTCCTCCTCGAGCGGGTGCGACGCGGTCACGCTCACCGCCGACACGACCGGTCGAGCGGTTGCCTGCACCGCCTCCTGGGGCGACGGCACGTCGATCAGCGTCAGGAAGGTCGTGAGGATCGACCGCGGGGCGCCTGCCGTGTCGCCGATGCCGGACCGGAAGCCCGACGCGAACGGGTGGTACAACCATCCGGTCGGCGTCACCTTCGCAGGAACCGATCGTGTCTCGGGCATCGCAACGTGCGGACGGATCACCTATGCCGGTCCCGACGACAAGCAAGCGCTCCTGACCGGGACGTGCGCCGACCGGGCCGGCAACGTCGCCTCGGCCTCGTACGGTATGAAGTACGACAGCACGGCGCCGGTGTTCCAGCGCGTGTTCGTCGAGCACGGCAGAGGCGCCGTGACCCTGCGCTGGCAGACGTCGCCCGACGTCCGGCTCTCGGAGGTCGTGCGCGCGCGCGCCGTCCCGCGCGGGAACGACCGGAGGCGGTACCACGGGAAGGCGAAGTCGATGCGCGACCGGCACCTGCGCATCGGCCGCGCGTACTACTACCGGGTAACCGTCTGGGACGCGGCCGCCAACTCGGTTTCGCGGCTCGTGGTCGTGACCGCGACGGGGGCGCTGACGCGTCCGGTGCCCGCCGCGCGGATCAGCAAGCGGCCACGCCTCGCGTGGCTCCCGGTCTACCGCGCGAGCTTCTACAACGTCCAGCTGATTCGCGACCACCGCAAGATTCTCAGCGCGTGGCCGACCCAGACGCATCTACGGCTCGGCTGGCGTTGGCTCTACCACGGCCGCCACTACCGGCTGAAGCCCGGGATCTACCGCTGGTTCGTGTGGCCCGGCTACCGGGCCGGGGGTGTCGTGCGCTACGGGCCCTCGCTCGGCGGCAGCTCGTTCGTCGTGAAGCGCTAGGCGCCGAGCTCGGGCGGGAGCGCGCGCGCGTGCACGAGCACGAGCGTCGTCGTCGGCCGCGTCAACGCGACGTAGAGCTCGCGCAGGCCCTGGCCCTCGACCGCCTCCTCAACGATCAGCGCCGGCTCGACGACGATCACGTGGTCGAACTCCATGCCCTTCGCCTCGCGTGGGGTGAGGACGGCGATCCGCGTCTCGTCGAAGAGCGCCGCCTCGCCGTCTCCTCGTAGCGACGCCGGGGCGATGAGCGCCAGCAGCCCCCCGTCCGCGGCCAGCCGCGCCGCCTCTTCGAAAGCCGCCGCGAGCGGCGGGTCAGCCGCGACGACGCGCGGCGGCTCGGCGCCGGTGCGGTACGCGAGCGGCGGCTCGACCTCGGGCGCGATCCGCTCCAGCAGCGGTACGGCGACGGACATGATCTCCCGCGGGACGCGGTAGGCGTGACGCAGCTCCTCGACCCGAGCGGCGTCGCCGTCCGGCAGGTACGGGAGAAGCTCGGTCCAGCGCTCGTAGGCGATCGGCCCCGTCGCCTGCGCGATGTCGCCGAGGAGGGTGAAGCCACCTGCCGCGCGGCGCGAGACCATGCGCAGCTGCAGCGGCGTCAGGTCCTGCGCCTCGTCCACGATCACGTGGCCGTAGCGGGGGGGCGGCCCGAGCAGGATCGCGCGCGCCTCGTCGATCAGCGGCAGGTCGGATTCGCTCCAGCCGCTCCGGGCACGGCGCAGGAGCGCTTGCTCGTCCTCGTCCAGCAGGCCCTCGGCGGCCGCCGCCAGGAACTCGCGCGACGCGAGCAGCCGGCGCACGACCTGTTCCGGCTTCGGCGCGGGCCAGGACGTATCGAGGAACTTCGTCAGACGCCCCTCGCGGCGCAGCGCCCGCTCGACCTCTTCGAACGACCGGTAGGCGCCCCCGCCGAGCCGCACGCCGTAGTCCTCGTAAAAGCGGCGCAGGACGTTCATCCGAAAGCGCTCGCGCGCGGCGCTCGAGAGGCCGAGCTCTGCCCGCGCCTCGCCGAGCAGCTCGCCGGCCTCGTCGGCTTCGACACCCACGAAGCGGCCCTCGAGCCGCACCACGAGCTCCTGCGCTTCGCCCTGCGACGCGAGCTCGGCGGCGCGGCGAACGACCTCGGCGACGCGGACGTCGGCCTTCAGGCGGTGCGCCTCGAGCGCGTCCGTCCGCGTGATCTCGATCCCGTCGACGAGCTCCGCCACGGCCCGCTGGTCGACGCTGTCCTCGCCGAGCGCCGGGAGGACGTGCGAGACGTACTCCATGAAGGCCGGGTTCGGCCCGACCACGAGGATGCGGCGCAGCTCGTCGCGGTGCTCGTAGAGCAGGAACGAGGCACGGTGGAGGCCGACGGCGGTCTTGCCCGTGCCCGGGCCGCCCTGGACGACGAGCGGCGGCTGCGGCGTGCGCGCGATCAGCTTGTACTGGTCGGCCTGGATCGTCGCGACGATGTCGCGCATCCGCGTGTCGCGCGCCCGCTCGAGCTCCTCGAGCAGAAAGTCGTCCACCGCCGCCGCGTCGGCGAGCGTGCCGTCGAGCGACTCGTCGCTGATGTCGAGCAGTGTCCGCCCGCGCGTGCGGAAGCGGCGCCGGAGGGTGACGCCGTGCGGGGCGACCGGTGTGGCCGTGTAGAACGGCCGCGCCGCCGGCGCCTGCCAGTTGACGACGAGCGCGCGGCGCGCGTCGTCGTGAACCCAGCGGCGCCCCACGTAGAGCGCGTCGCTTGTCCCCTCGGCGTCGATACGACCGAAGCAGAGCCCCTGCTCGGAATCCTCGAAGGTGCGCAGGCGGCCTGTCGCCCAGCTCTCGATCGCTTCGGCCCCGACCTCCGTCGCCCCCGCCTGCGAGGCGCGCAGAAGCGCCTCGCGCATCCGGTCGAGATAGTCGTAGGCGCCGTCGAGGTACGCCTGCTCGGCGGGCAGGTCAGGGTGGGCCACGTGCCGGAATCTAGCCCGTGCGTTTAGCGGCGCACAGGGCGGCGAGGACGGGTCGCATGAGCCAGTACGAACAGGAGAACGACCTCGGCCGCGGGGGCGGCGAGGTCGACGGGGAGACGCAGGAGCAGGGCTGGCGCAACCGTGAGCGGATGAGCACGAGCGACGATCCAGCCGAACGTCGCGATGATCTCGACGAGGAGGTCGAGCGCCGCACCTGATCTTTTTCCCGGCGCCGTAGCGGCCGGTTTGCAGTTGCTATCCTGACCTCACCGCATTTCACCGGCTTGGCGAAATGGGCGCGTGGCGCCCATTTTTTGTGAGGAGGCACACGGATGGCGAGCGTTCACGACAAGGAGCGGACCCTGGAGGGCGAGATCGGCGCCAAGGTCGAGGACGCCCTGCCGGGCGTCGAGGTGCTCGCGGTCGAGCTCACCGGTCCGGAGCGAATCACCGTCTACGTCGATCGCGAGGACGCGCCGGTCGACCTCGCGCTCTGCGAGCGCGTCACGCGCGTGCTCGCGGACTACCTGCGCAAGTACGGCGTCGATGTCTCCTCGCCGGGGCCGGAGCGCCCGCTGCGCAAGCCCGAGCACTTCCAGCGCGCGCTCGGCCGCGAGGTCAAGCTGAAGACGCAGGGCCGCAAGCTGCGCGGCGAGGTGACGTGCGCCGACGACGACGCGGTGACGGTCGCGGCGGACGACGGAGAGGTTCTCATCCCGTACGGCGAGATCGTGCGGGGCAACCTGATCGAGGAGAAGGAAGGCCGATGAGCAGGGAGATCATCGAGCTCGTCCACGAGCTCGAGCGCGACAGGGGCATCGAAGGCGACACGCTGGTCACGGCGCTCGAGGACGCGCTCTTGGCCGCGTACAAGAAGACGCCGGGCGCGTCGCGGCATGCCGTGGTCGAGCTCGACCGGACCGAGGGCGACTTCCGCGTCTTCTCGATCGAGCTGCCGGAGGACATCGAGGAGCGGCTGATCGAGGAGGCGCGCGAGCGCGTGCTCACCGAGCTCGAGGAGGCCGAGGCCGAGAACGGCGAGCGCTCGCACGTGCTCGTCACGGACGAGGACCTCGACATCGACTGGTCCGACGTTCCCTCCGAGCAGGTCAAGCGCGCAGACGTCACGCCCGAGAATTTCGGCCGCATCGCCGCGCAGACGGCGAAGCAGGTGATCACCCAACGCATCCGTGAGGCGGAGCGCCAGATCATGTACGACGAGTACGTCGACCGCGTGACCGAGGTCGTGACCGGCATCGTCCAGCAGGCGGGCGACCGCAACAACGTGCTCGTCGACCTCGGCAAGGTCGAGGCGCTGCTCCCGCGGTCCGAGCAGGTGGACGGCGAGCGGTACGAGCAGGGCTCGCGCATCAAGGCCGTGATCACGGAGGTTCGGAGCGGCACGAAGGGGCCGCAGGTGATCCTCTCGCGCCGTGACTCCGAGCTGATCCGCACGCTCTTCGAGCTCGAGGTTCCGGAGATCGCCGACGGCCTGGTCGAGATCCGCGCGGTCGCGCGCGAGCCGGGGTACCGCTCGAAGATCGCGGTCGAGTCGCACGCCCAGGGTGTCGACCCGGTCGGCGCCTGCGTCGGCCCGCGAGGGTCGCGCGTGAGGATGGTCGTCTCCGAGCTGCGCGGCGAGAAGATCGACATCATCCCGTGGAACCCGGAGCCGGCCCGGTTCGTGGCGAAGGCACTGTCGCCGGCGCGGGTCCGAGAGGTCTACCTCGACGACGAGGCGAAGGAGGCGACGGTTGTCGTCCCGGACGACCAGCTCGCGCTCGCGATCGGCAAGGAGGGAATGAACGCTCGCCTCGCCGCGCGCCTCACGGGCTGGAAGGTCGACATCAAGTCCGACACCGAGTTCGCAACCGAGGAGGCGGAGGCCGCCTTCGCCGGCGAGGGCGGGGAGGACACCGAATTCACCGGCCGCTGCTCGGCGGTGCTCTCGACCGGCAAGCGCTGCCCGAACGCAGCGCTGCCCGGCTCCCGCTACTGCGGCGTTCCGGCCCACCAGGAGCTCGCGCTGCGGCCGGCCGCCGACGACGAGGAGCTGATCGTCGAAGAGTCCGAGCCGGAGCTCGAGGCGCAGGCCGAGCTGGCCGAGCCGGAGGCCGAGAGCATCGGCCCCGACAGCGTCGAGCTCGTGCGGGACGAGGAGGAGCTCGAGAGCGAGGCACCGGCGGACGCGGTCGCCACGCACGGACCCTCGGCCGAGGCAATCGCCGGCGCAGAGGGCGAGGTCGACCTCGACGTCGCGCACCCGCAGGAGGCTCCGCCCGAGAAGCTCCCGGGAGGGATTCCGATCGAGCCGCTCGACGTCGCCGCACAGGAGCAGGAGACGGCGGTCGACGTCAGTGGCGGCGCCGGGCGCGAGACCACGCTCGAGGGCCACGAAACGACCACCGGCGAGCCGCCGTACAGCGGCGCCGAAGGGTCGGAGGAGGAGAGCGGCGACCCTGCGTGAGCGCACCCGTCAGGACCTGCGCCGGCTGCGGCCGCAAGGCACCGCAGGCGGAGCTTCGGCGCTTCACCGCCGAGGACGCGACGCTGACGCCCTCGCCGCGAGGGCCGGGGCGTGGCGTCTACACGTGCCCGCGCCTCGCGTGCTTCGAGCGGGCGCGGGACCGCCGGGCGTTCAGCCGCACGCTCCGGCAGACGGTGCAGGTCGATCCCGGGCTGTCCCGGCTCTACACTTGAGCGCGCATGGCTGACCGTCCGAACAGGCCGAACCGCCCGATCCGGCCCCGCCAGGGTGCCCCCGCCGGACGTCGCAAGCGCCGTGTCGTGATCGACACCGGTGCCGCGCGGCCGCGTCAGGACGGCCGCCAGGCCCGCGGTCGCGAGGAGGTCAAGCCGAAGGAGAAGACACCGGTCGCTCCGCCCACCGGTCTCGTGACGGTCGAGTCGGGCGTCACCGTCAAGGAGCTTTCGCAGGCCCTTGGCGTCCCGGTTCCGAAGCTGATCACGATGCTGATGGGCCTCGGCGCGGCGAAGACCGTCACGCAGTCGCTCGCGGACGAGGAGGTCGAGCTGATCGCGGGCGAGGTCGGGCGCGAGGTGAAGATCAAGCATGCCGCCGAAGAGGAGCTCGAGCCGGAGTCGTACGAGGACGACGAGGCCGACCTCGAGGCGCGGCCGCCGGTCGTCACGATCATGGGCCACGTCGACCACGGCAAGACGACGCTGCTCGACGCGATCCGTCAGACGGCGGTGGTCGAGACGGAGGCGGGCGGAATCACGCAGCACATCGGCGCCTACCAGGTCATCCACGGCGAACGGAAGCTGACCTTCCTCGACACGCCCGGCCACGAGGCGTTCACCGCGATGCGCGCCCGCGGCGCCAAGGTGACTGACATCGCCGTGCTGGTCGTGGCTGCCGACGACGGCGTGATGCCGCAGACGCGTGAGTCGATCTCTCACGCTCGCGCCGCCGACGTGCCGATCGTGGTGGCCGTCAACAAGACCGACCTCCCGGACGCGAACCCCGACCGCGTCCGCAACGAGCTCGCGGTCGAGGACCTGCAGCCCGAGGAGTGGGGCGGGGCGACGCAGTTCGCGCTCGTCTCGGCCAAGCAGAGCGAGGGGCTCGACGAGCTGCTCGAGAAGGTGCTGCTGGTGGCGGACGCCGAGCTCGAGCTGACCGCCAACCCGACCGCCGAGGCGTCGGGCCCGATCGTCGAGTCACGCCTGGACGTCGGCCGCGGCCCCGTCGCGACCATGCTCGTCCACCGCGGGACTCTGCGGGTGGGCGACGCGATCGTCGCCGGCGACGCGTGGGGCAAGGTCCGCGCCCTCTACAACTTCCGCGGCGAGAAGGTCAAGGAGGCGACGCCGGGCGACCCGGTCGAGATCCTCGGCTTCGACCACCCGCCGCCCGCCGGCGAGCAGGCGCGCGTGGTCGAGAACGAGCGTCAGGCACGTCATTTCGCCCAGCTACGCGGCGAGCGCCTTCGCCGCGAGCAGTTCGCGATCCGGCCCACCGTGGGCGTCACGCTCGAGACGCTCTACACGCAGCTGCAGGCCGGCGCCGTTCAGGATCTGAATCTCGTGCTGAAGGGCGACGTCGTCGGCTCGGTGGAGGCGGCGATCTCCGAGCTCGCCAAGATCCAGCACCCCGAAGTGCGCGTGAACGTGATCCACCAGGGCGTCGGCGGGATCACCGAGAACGACATCATGCTCGCGTCCGCCTCGGGCGCGATGGTCGTCGGCTTCAACGTCCGGCCGAACGCCGAGGCGCGCGCGCTCGGCGACCGCGAGGGCGTCGAGATCCGCACCTATCGCGTCATCTATCAGCTCACCGAGGACATCGAGCAGGCGCTCGTCGGCATGCTCAAGCCCGTCCGCACCGAGGAGACGATCGGCGAGGTCGAGGTGCGGCAGCTGTTCCGTGTCTCGCGGCTCGGGACGATCGCCGGCTCCTACGTCACGAACGGCACCGTCCGCCGCAACGCGAGCGTTCGCGTCGTCCGCGACGGCACCGTCATCTACGAGACGAAGATCTCGCAGCTGAGGCGCTTCAAGGACGACGTGCGCGAGGTCGAGGAAGGCTTCGAGTGCGGCATCCTGCTTGAAGGCTTCAACGACCTGAAGGAGGGTGACGTGCTCGAGATCTATGAGACGCGCGAGGTCGAGCGGACCGACCTCGACACGCCGTCGGCACCCACGCCGGCGCCCGCCGCCTAGCCGTTTGGCGTCTGCCGGCTACGTCGGCATCGTCTCGGCCGAGCTCCATTTCCCCGAGAACCGCTCGCTGAAGGGCAAGCGCAAAGAGCTGCTGTCTGTGAAGGCGCAGCTGCAGCGGCGGTTCGGCGCGTCCGTGGCCGAGGTCGACCACCACGAGCTCTGGCAGCGCTCGCGGCTGACCCTCTCGTGCGTCGCCCGCGGACACCGGGAGGTCGAGGAGCTGCTGGATGGCGCGGTGCGTTACCTGGCGGGGCAGGCGTTCGAGCTCGGCCAGGTCGAGCGCGAGGTCGTCACCTTGGACGACTGAGCACCCAGAGTCCCGAGCTCATGTCGGAGGCAAGCACGTAGTCGCGCATCACGAAGACGCCCCAGACTGCGGTGCAGCTGTGCCCCGGGCAGAGGAGGCCGTGGCGGTCGCGCTCGGGCGGAGGGCGAAAGCGCGCGATGAACCGTGGCCGGCGCGGACGCTTCAGGTCGAAGAGCGCAACTCCCTGGCCGTACCACGAGAAGTACGCTGAGCGCCCGGCGCTCTTCGGGTCGTGGACGCTGTCGGCGAGGGTGCGGGTAAAGCCGCCGCCGGGACGTAGCGCTGCTGGCAGCCGGATCGTTCCGAGCCTGACTGGATGTGCCGGATCCCGCACATCCCAGACTGCGGGCCGGCCATGCTCGAGCTCGTGCGTCTCCAGCATCAGCCGAGGGTCACCCATCGGCCAGCTGGAATGCACGTGTCCTTGACCGGGTGCCGTTCGCCCGAGGTAGCGCGGTTGAGCCGGCTGCCCGATGTCGAGGATCACGGTCCCGAGGTCCCAGTACGAGAGATAGGCGCGGGTCGCCGCGGCGTTCGTCCGCACCGAGTGCACCAGAAAGTTGGTGGTGCCGAGCGCCGAGCAGAGGTGGAGGTCACGGCAGGCGCTCCAGTTGCCGACCTCGACCGGTGTGCTCGGTTCGGTGACCTCGTAGATGTGGAAGCCGAAGGCGTTCGGCGCGAGCGACGTCTCCGTCGCCGCCTCCGCCGTGTAGACCCACGCCTTGCCGTTCGCGGTCGCGAGCCAGATCTCATGCGATCCGCGCGGCTCGGTGCGCACGCGTGCGAGCTCCCTCGGCCTCGCGGGGCGGGTGACGTCGTAGACGACGAAGCCGCCGAAGCCGTCGGTGCACGCCTGCACGCTCACCGCGGCGAGCACGCCGTCGAAGCCGCGGGTCTTGACGCGTCGGACGATGGTCTTCTCGGTCCACGTCCCCGGGATCCGGGCGAACGTGGAGAGGTGGCGCGGCCGTCTCGGCTGCGAGAGGTCGTACGCCCGCACGCCTTGCGCCGGACAATCCGCGCCGAGGCCCTTCCGGCTGGAGAGATACGCGTAGTGGCGCTCGCCGACGACGTCGGCGCTGTAGCCGCCGCCGGCGGCCACGTGCGCGAGAACGCGGAACGCGCCGGCGCGCGGCGATCCCGCGTTCGTAGCCGCCGCCGTTGCGATGACACCGAGCGAGACCGCGAGGAAGAGCCGAAGCGCCACTGTCACCTACGACGCCGGGAGCGCGCCTTGGTTGGCGCGCAGTCGCTTGAATACGTCGGATGAACGAGCGCATGCGCAGGGTGAACGAAGCCGTTCGGGAGGTTGTCTCGACGGCGGTCGGCGAGTTGAAGGATCCGCGGATCGGCTTCGTCACGGTGACCGGCGTGGAGACCTCCACCGACCTGCGGCATGCGCGCGTCTTCGTCAGCGTGCTCGGCTCGGAAGCCAAGCGTGCCAAGACGCTCGCCGGGCTGAGCGCCGCGCACGGGGTCCTGCAGGCGAGGGTCGCGCGCGAGCTCCGAATGAAGCGGACTCCGCAGCTGGCCTTCGAATACGATCCGACGGTCGAGCGCGGGGTCCGCATGACCCAACTCATCGATGAGCTCGCCCCAGACTCAGCAGACGAGTGACCTGCAGGCGGTTGCGGACGCGCTTCGCGCTCACGACCGCTTTCTGCTCGTGACCCACGAGAACCCGGACGGCGATGCGCTCGGCTCGCTGCTCGCGACGAAGCTCGCCCTCGACTCGCTCGGGAAGGACAGCGAGATGTACCTGTACGGCGAGGCGCCGCTGCCACGCGAGTACGGCTTCATGACTCTTGCCGGCGTGCGCCGCGAGCCGCCGGAGGATGCGCGCGAGCGGGTCCTCGTCGCGCTCGACTGCGCCAACGCGCAGCGGATCTGCCCCGATCCGGCGCTCGTCGCCGACGCGCCGCTGACGCTCGACATCGATCACCATCACGACAACTCGCGCTTCGGCGACCTCAATCTCGTCGTCGGCGACGCTTCCTCGACCGGCGAGGTGCTGCGCGATCTCTTCGCGGAGCTCGACGTCGAACTGACGCCCGAGCTCGCCGAGGCGCTCTACATCGCGGTCGTCACCGACACCGGCCGGTTCCAGTACACGAACACCACGCCGAAGGCGCTGCGGCTCGCGGCCGACCTCGTCGAGGCGGGAGCCGACGTCCACCGCGTCTTCCAGGGCGTCTACGAATCCGTCGAGTTCGCGAAGCTGAAGCTCCTCGCCCGCGCGCTCGACCGCGCCCAGGTCTACGAGGGGGGGCGGCTGGTCGTCTCGCACCTCGAGCGGAGCGACTTCACCGAGCTGAACGCACCCGGCGCGTACTCCGAAGGGATCATCGACTACCTGCGCGCGGTCGAGGGCGCCGAGATGGCAGCGCTCATCCGCGAGCCGCCGCGGCGCGAGGGACCGGCCCGGCGCATCAGCCTGCGCGCGTCCAACGACGAGCTCGACGTCTCGGCGATCGCGAGAAAGTCCGACGGCGGCGGTCATCGTCAGGCCGCCGGCTTCTCGAGCGACGCCTCGGTCGAGGAGATCACGGACTTCATCCACCGCGAGTTCCGTGCCGCCACGGGCGCTTGAGCCGAGCGGGCTGTTCCTGATCGACAAGCCCGCAGGGCCGTCGTCGTTCGCGATCGTCGCCGACGTCCGGCGCCGCACCGGCGCGCGCACCGGCCACGCCGGCACGCTCGACCCGCTCGCAACAGGCCTGCTGCTGGTTCTGTCCGGATCGGCGACGAAGCTGACGCCGTCGTTCGTCGGCCTCGACAAGCGCTACCTGACGGACGTCGACCTGACCGCGATCACCGACACCGGCGACCGCCAGGGCCGGCGCGTTGAGCGTCGCGAGCCGCCGGACGTCCAGGAGCTCGCGGTGCGCGTCGAGCAGCTACGCGGCGAGATCGAGCTGGCCGTTCCCGCGGCCTCGGCGGTGAAGGTCGACGGCGAACGCGCTTACAAGCTCCACCGCCGCGGTGTCGCCGTCGAGATGCCGGTACGGCGCTCACGCGTCGACTCGCTCGAGGTTGTCGCCTACGGCGACGGCGTGGCGCGGCTCGACCTCCGCGTCAGCTCCGGAACATACGTCCGCGCGATTGCCACCGCGCTCGGCGGCCACTGCTCGATGCTGCGACGGACGGAAGTCGGGCCGTTCGCCGTCGAGGAGGCGGATCCGGAGCGGTTGATCTCCGCCGCCGACGCGCTCGCGCGCCTGCAAACGGCATGAACGTCGCCCGCGACCCGAGCGAGCTCGCGGAGCACCCGCGGGCGGTGGCGGTCGGGACCTTCGACGGCGTGCATCTCGGCCACCGCCGCGTGCTCGAGGCTGCAGTCGCTGCCGGCGAGCTGCCGACGGTGGTGACCTTCGACCCTCACCCGAGGGTGGCGCTCGGCTACGGCGTCGAGCTGCTGTCGTCGCTCGACCGGCGGCTCGAGCTGATCGCGGCGGCCGGGATCGAGGAGGCCTTGGTCGTCGACTTCGACCTCGAGCTCGCGCAGCTCGGGCCCGAGGAGTTCGCCGAGCGCGTGCTGCGGCCGATCGGGACGACGACCCTGGTCGCCGGCGCGAACTTCCGCTTCGGGCGAGGACGCGCTGGCGACCTCGGCCTGCTCGGCCGCCTCGGCTTCGACGTCCGCGCCGTCCCGCTCGTCGACGGCATCTCGTCGACGCGCGTCCGCGACTTGCTGCGCGGCGGCGAGGTCGCCCGCGCGGCGCAGCTGCTTGGCCGGCCCGCCGAGGTCGAGGGCACCGTCGTCGCGGGTGACGCGCGGGGCGGGACGCTCGGCTTCCCGACCGCGAACCTGCGCCCGGAGCCGGCGCTGCTCGTGCCGGGCTACGGGATCTACGCGGGTGTGGCCGATGGACACCGCGCAGCGATCTCGATCGGGACGAACCCGCATTACGGTGGCGGTGAGCGGCGGATCGAGGCGTTCCTGCTCGACTTCGACGGCGATCTCTACGGCCGCCGACTCACGCTTCAGCTCTGGGGGCGCCTGCGGGACGAGCGCGCGTTCGAGAACGAAGCCGAGCTCGTCGCGCAGATCGCCCGCGACGTGGCCGCGACGAGGCGGGCTCGAGCGCCTGCCTGAGCGCGCAAGTTTCTTGCGCCGACCGCATCCATGAGGAGATGGAGCGATCCACCGAGCACGATGAGCGCCAGCTTGTCCGCTGCCTCGACTGCGGCACCGTCTATCCACTGCCGCTCGGCCTGCAGGAGGCGCACGCATGCCCGCAGTGCGGAGAAGTCGGCTGGGTCGCGCTCGCCGCCTTGCGGCGGCCCGATGCAGAAAGCGGCAGCTAGGCGCAAGTTTCGGCGCGTTGCGGACTCTGTTGGCCGTGGAACAACGGCAGGGAGTGGGGATCGCCCAGGCATTCGAGCCGGTGCGTTGCCTCGCCTGCGCGAGCACGTATGCGAAGCCGATCGGACGCGGGACGGCCGCGGCGAATCCGGGGTGTCCCGAGTGCGGCTACCTCGGCTGGCTCCCCTTCAGTCCGGAAGCACCGTTGCGTCACCGCTTCGACGCGGATCGCCGGCCGCACCCGCTCGCGTGACGACGCTCACCCCGCCGAAGTAGTGGTGGCGGTCGGGCCACTCCCGCACGTCGAAGCCCGCGGTCGCGAGCGCCGGTGAGACAGTCGGGTCGTGCCCGGGCTCGAGCTGGACGAGTCCGGGAACGGCGTGCAGGCGCGGATGCAGCACGGCCTGCTCAGGCGCAAGCCCTTCGTCGAGGATCCCGCCGACGACCTGCACGAGCGCGCTCCGCAGGCGGGTGCCACCGGCAGCTCCGGCCGCGAGCGCGACGCCGCCGTCCTCGAACGCGAGCAGCGGCGACATCATGCTCGGCATCCGCCGGCCCGGCTCGAGCGGGCCGCGGATCAAGTCTGCCTCGCCGAGCATGCTGTTCAGGTGCAGGTCGAGGCCGGGCACGAAGTCGCCCGAGCCGAGGCCGAGGCTCGAGGTGAGGACGCACGCACTGCCGTCGGCAGCGGTGATCGCGAGGTTGGTGGTGTCGGCGTCCGCCTCGGGCCACGCGAGGGCCGTCGCGAGCGCGACGGCGCGTGCGGCGGGCGAGAGCCCTCGCAGCCCTGGGATCGCCGCGAGCGCGTCGGCGACCGGCGCCAGACCTGCGCGCGTGCGCAGCGTGGTGCCGGCGTAGGTCAGCGTCACCGGCTCGCTCCAGCGCGCCTCGTAAGACTCCAGGTCTTCGCGGGTGACGAGGCCGGCGCGTTCCTCCATCAGCGCGAGCAGGGCGTCGCCCAGTGATCCTCGATAGATGGCAGCGGGCCCTTCGTCGGCAAGTCGTTCCAGCGCGGGCGCGAGTCCCGGCTGCAGCAGCGACTCCCCGGCTTCGAGCAGCGTGCCGCGCGGCGCGTAGATCCGCGCGCCCTCGTTCATCGTCATCACCGGCGCGAGCATCGCCAGGCAGGCCGCGTGCGCCGGCGGGAAGTCGACCCCGTCCCGGGCGAGCCGCAGCGCGGGCTCGACCAGGCGCGGCCACGGCAGCCGCCCGTGGGCAGCATGCAGCGCGCCGAGCCCGGCGGGGAGGCCGGGCACGCCGCAGGATGCGATCCCGACGGCGTAGTGGACGAGTTCCGTCCCGAACGGCACCTCGAGTTCGAGCAGCTGCGCTGGCGGTCGCGGCACTGGGCCGAGCCCCGGCACGGCCACGAAGCAGTCGAGGTTCCGCGTCCGCCCCGAGGCGGCGTCGTGATAGATCGCATGTCCGCCGCCGAGGAGGCCCGTCATCACCGTCTCCGCCACACACGACGCGAGCGACGCCGCGACCGCGGCGTCGGCTGCCGACCCGCCCTCGGCGAGGATTTCCGCACCCGCGGCGACCGTCGCCGGGTGCCCCGCTGCGACCGCGGCGTGCACTGCGGCGAAATCGTGACGATTTCAATCCACTTTCGTGGCCATCGGTGCGCCGGGCGGGACTACGCTCGCAGCGGGGACGAGGATGGTGGCCTCCGGGCTCGACTCGCGGCTCCGGGGCAGGACGTGAAAGGAGCGTCGTTGCTACCCTTGCCGCGCAGACCGCAGTCTCGGCCGCACGCGTGTGCTTCCTCGCGGCGGACTTGGACCGCGGAGTCGCGTCAGAAGGAGGAACCGCTTGACCCTCACCAAGGAAGCGAAGCTGGAGATCGTCGGCAAGCACGGCCAGAGCGACCAGGACACGGGTTCCGCGGAAGTGCAGATCGCGCTCCTGACCGCCCGGATCAACGAGCTCACCGAGCACCTGCGCACGCACCCCAAGGACCACTACTCGCGCCGCGGACTGCTCAAGCTCGTCGGCCGCCGCCGGCGGTTGCTGCAGTACCTGCAGAAGCGCAACCTGGAGGGCTACCGCGCCCTCATCCAGGAACTCGGCCTGAGGAGGTAGGCCGAGCAGACCCGACCAACCGTCGGAGGGTGGAAGTTTGAGCGAGCCTCCGGCCCGGCCTTCAGATTCTGAAGGCTCGTAAGCCGAAGCTGACTCAAACCTCCACTCTCCCAGAGAAGTGGAGGAACCACATGGCAACAACGACTGAGCCCCGCGTCGCGACGGTGTCCGTCACCGTCGGCGACCAGGAGCTGACCTTCCAGACCGGGAAGCTCGCCAAGCAGGCCGACGGCGCCGTCGTCGTCCGCGCCGGCGGCACGATGGTGCTCGCCGCCGCGACCGGCCGGATGGAGGCCCGCGAGGGCGCCGATTTCTTCCCGCTGACCGTCGACGTCGAGGAGCGGATGTACGCGGCGGGGAAGATCCCGGGCGGCTTCTTCAAGCGCGAGGGCCGAGCGAGCGAGCGGGCGATTCTGACCGCCCGGATGATCGACCGCCCGATCCGTCCGCTCTGGCCGAAGGGCTACAAGAACGAGGTGCACATCGTCTGTACGACGCTGTCGGCCGATTTAGTCACCGCGCACGACATCCTCTGCATCAACGGCGCCTCTGCGGCGCTGATGGTCTCGCCGCTGCCCTTCATGGGCCCGGTCGGCGCCGTTCGCATCGGACTCGTCGACGGCGAGTTCGTCGTCAACCCGCCCCTGCCGGTGGCTGAGGGGGAGGAGCGGACGCTCGACCTGGTCGTCGTCGGCTCGAAGGACGCGCTGACGATGATCGAGGCCGGCGCGAACGAGGTGCCAGAGGACACGATGCTCGAGGCCTTCGAGCTGGCCCACGAGGAGATCGTGAAGATCTGCGAGGCCCAGGAAGACCTGCGCCGCCAGGTCGGCAAGGACAAGTGGCTCGACCCCGAGCTGACGACCGAGCTGGAGGGCGAGCACGGCCCGCGGATCCAGGAACGGATCGCCCTGGGCGGCCTGCGCGAGGCGTCAGCCGCGATCGAGGAGCTCGAGGCCGAGCTCTGCCCGCCGCTGGCGATGGACTCGCAGGAGGAGGACATCAAGCGGCACATCCAGGTCCGTTCGAGCCTCGCGCTGATCCTCGACCGCCTGCGGCTCGAGGCAGTGCTCGGGCCGGTGCGCGAGCAGTTCGAGGACGAGCTGAAGGCGCTGACCGAGGCGGAGCAGGACTCGAAGGAGCTGAAGTCGGCCAAGCGGAGCCTGCTCTTCGGGCGGATCGAGGAGGAGCTCGAGCTCCCCTTCCCGGCCGGAGCCCCCGCGAGCGACGAGGACACCCCGACGCAGAAGGACTCGGTCACGCGCCAGCACGTCAAGAAGGCGGCCGAGGCGATCTACAAGGAGCTAGTCCGGCGCAAGATCGCCGTCGACAAGCGGCGGCCCGACGGCCGTGAGCCGGAGGAGATCCGCCCGATCACCTGCGAGGTGAGCGTGTCGCCGCGCACGCACGGCTCGGGCCTCTTCACCCGCGGCCAGACGCAGATCATGTCGCTGCTCACCCTCGGCACGGCGAAGGAGGGGCAGCGGATCGACGATCTCTCGCTCGAGACCGACCGCCGCTACATGCACCACTACAACTTCCCGCCGTACTCCGTCGGGGAGACGGGCTTCATGCGTGGGCCGAAGCGGCGCGACATCGGCCACGGTGCGCTCGCGCAGCGCGCCCTCGAGCCGATGATCCCGGCCCTCGAGGACTTCCCGTACACGATCCGGATCGTTTCCGAGACGCTGGAGTCGAACGGCTCGTCCTCGATGGGGTCGGTCTGCGGCTCGACGCTCGCGCTGCAGGACGCCGGCGTGCCGATCAAGGCGCCGGTCGGCGGTATCGCGATGGGTCTCGTCAAGGAGGGCGAGGACTACGTGATCCTGACCGACATCCAGGGAGCCGAGGATCACCTCGGCGACATGGACTTCAAGGTCGCCGGCTCGCGGGACGGGATCACCGCCCTGCAGATGGACATCAAGATCACCGGTGTC
>Ga0126311_10000370_pt1 | contig 21297 bp, 11 predicted proteins | sample Plot61_FD_92539 | JGI IMG/M metagenome (GOLD analysis project Ga0126311, IMG submission 92539) | Serpentine soil microbial communities from UC McLaughlin Reserve, CA, USA - Plot61 | ecosystem: Environmental > Terrestrial > Soil > Grasslands | place: USA: UC McLaughlin Reserve, Lake County... | reverse complement strand
TTCGCGACCACCGCGCTCTCGACGATGTTGCGCAACACTTCTCCGCGCGTCATCTGTCCATTGTCGAGTGCCGTAATGAGCGCCGCCTTGTTCGCGACCGTCACTTCCGCATTCGCTTCGAGCGCATTCACATACGCCGAGTTAGACAGAGCATCGTAACGGGTCTTGAACTCGGGTCGTTGCGTCCACGCTTCCGTGTACGTCGCTTTACTCAGCACTTCCGAGTCCGGCGACTGTGGTCCACCAACGATCGCCATGTCAGGCACAAACTCTGCGTACGCCGGTCGACGATCGACGGCGACTTCGTAGAAGCGATACGCGAAGTAACCGCGACCCTGAAATTCGGGCGAGAGGAAGAACCCGGCCGACACATGGACGCGATCGCAGCCAGGATTATCGTTCTCTCCAAAACCGCCGTTTGGACAACCGTTCAACGTCGCCACCCAATTCGCGAAACCAGTCGCATCAGGCAAGCGACCGAGAAAATCGATGTACTGCTGCGTGACGAAGAACGGAATGGTGTCGATCGGATTCGACGCTGCAGGCGTCGCATCATCATCGAAGATCGTTATTGTCGCCGTCTGGGGTGCGCCGAGTGGAGTGCCCGTGGCGCCACTCAACGCCACGGTAAAGTTTTCAGCATCTTCCACCAGCACATCATTGACGAGCGGGATCGTAATCGACTTGCTCGACTCACCGGCCGCGAACCGCAATGTGCCGGCTGTCGTCGCATAGTCACAACGTTCTGACGCCAGTCCGTTTGTGGTCGTGCAGCTCGTGAGGCCTGCCGCATCGCTCGTCCTGTAATTCACCGTCGCTGCCCCGGAAGTATCGCCGCGCGTCACCAGGACACTCACGAAACCCATAGATTCATTTACGAGGTAGCTGGATGAACTTAAATTCAAATCTTCCGGACCGATTATTTGAAACGGAGGCGAGATATTGAAGAAGATGTTTCCCACCGCCTCGACTTTGATTCGCGCTGAGGTGCTGGGCGTGCCTGGTACGGTGATCGTCTCGGAGCCATCATTGGGAGTACTGTTCGCCAGAATAATCGGAAAGGTACTTCCGTCTCGCGAAAGCGTGATTCTTACGGTGTCACAACTCACCGGTGCGTTGTTCGTATTGGCGGGGTTCCAGGTGACGGTCTGCTGGGTCTTTACATTCCATGTGCCCGGTTGATTTACCGTAAACGGACCAGCCTCTGCTCGCACATTCACGGTGGTTTCATCAGAGCTCGCTGCTCCTGCGCCGGCATGGTTATCGCGTACAGTCGCACGAAACTTCATAGTGCGCGTTGTCAACGGCAGCGACTGGCCCAACGTCACGCACTGCGGACAAAGAACGTTGAATATACTCGGAAACGTACGCGCCGGGTCCGTTGTAGGAGCGAGCGAACGGAAGATCGGGCGCGATCCGTCATCGGTGTTTGGTGGTCCAGGCGTGCCGAGGTCGAATTCTTCCCAGGTGTAAGTCAAACTGTCTCCATCCGGATCGCTGCCGGTGGCGGTCAGTAAAAAAGGCGTGCTTTGCGGAATGGTGTAAGACAATCCCGCGTCAACCGTTGGTATGTTGTTGCTGGTAGGAGTCGTGACCGGACATGAGCCACCATTGACTCCGGTCGTGTAAGCCACGATCTGCTCGATACTCGCAGTGTGGAAGTAAGTGTCTGACGACATCATGTCTTCCGGCGCGCAGGCAAAGCGATAACCCATGATCGTGGACCCTGTACCGGGCTCATAAGCTGTTGCCGAGGCGCGCTGTGGGCCGCAAGTGCCGGAAGTCGCGTTGAAGGTGTGTGTGGCGCCAAACTGATGGCCCATTTCGTGGGCGGCGCTGTAGTAAGCGATCGTGTTTGACGGTGACAGGCTCTTCACGATATTTACGCCGCGTCCTTTTACATTGGGACGACACGCGACGCCCAGAGACGCCAAACCCTGAAACTGAAAACCGCCACCAAGTAGACGACCGTCAAAGACGTGTCCGATGTCGTAGTTGGCTGAGCCGATCACGGCATCGAGCTTTGCCTGGTTCTCTCCAATCAGCGAGTTCACATTATCGTTGGTGTAGCCGTCAGTGATGCTGTCGGTAAAAATGATCTGGTCCTCATTCGCGATCAGGACCAGGCGTACGGCGACGTCGCGCTCGAAGACGGCATTCACGAGGTTGACGGTGGTCGTGACAGCGGCCAAACCGCCAGGGACTGTGCCGCCGCCATATGCTTGTGTGTACTCGGCTGTAGCCGCAACCGCGAGGCGATACGTTCGCAATGCTGAGCCGGAAGAGACGAGGTTGGCTCTTTCCCCGAACTGCTTCACGGCCACGAGGGGATCGTCGGCGGTAGAAGCATCAACGTCGCACTCCATCGAACCAGCCGGAAGGTCACCCTGAAAGTATGAAATGTAGGAAGACGTTTGATTTGGTCCATCAGGCTCGATCAGCACGGTGCCGCGCGATGTCAGGAGGATGGCGTGAAAACCTTGAGGCGTCCAATCAAAGCGAGTGGTGACTGCGCTGCCGTCGAGGGCCTCGCCGGTGAATGTGCGTATCTGCGGGAAACGCGACGCGAGTCCTTCTTCCATAATGGGTGAGTCAAGGATCTTGAAACGCAGCATCGACCCATCCGGCATCGGGAGACTGATGATCGGAGCATCGGGCTTTTTAGCGCCGGCTGTAAATTCACGCGGCGCTCTTTGCAGGAGCGATTGCAGGTGGAGCGTATCGAGACTCAGCGAGCGATACTTGTTTGGACGGCCGGCAGTCTGTCGTTGCTGTTGCGACGACACCTTCTCCGGGTTCACATCGCGCCAGAGCGCATCGGAAGTTTGTGGATTGAACGTAGAAATGACCTGGCTTTCACCCGGCGCACTCAGCACCAGCGGAGTTGCAGGCCAAAGACTCGCCACCGCAAACACGCCCAGGACGGCGAGTAGCAGAAGCAGCGTTCTGATTGAGGATGAGTGGGGCATAGTTTTGTAATCAATATGCGACGGGTGGCCACGGAGGGCCACCCCTACAGTTGCGGCTCGTCAAGCGCCCAATGTCTACACTGTAGGGGCGGCCCTCCGTGGCCGCCCGGTTCTTTGTCCGCTTATTGTCCGAATCTCTGGCGATACTCCGTTGAGAAGAGGAAGCCAAAGATCATGTGCCGGAAATTGCTCGGATCGGCGTTCAGCGTGTCGAGCCAGTTCTGGAAGCCAACCGCATCCGGGTCGCGCCGCAGGTAACCAAAGTACTGCATCGCCACGAACGCTCGGTTGAAGAACTTATTCGCGACCACCGCGCTCTCGACGATGTTGCGCAACACTTCTCCGCGCGTCATCTGTCCATTGTCGAGTGCCGTAATGAGCGCCGCCTTGTTCGCGACCGTCACTTCCGCATTCGCTTCCAGCGCATTCACGTACGCCGAGTTAGACAAAGCATCGTAACGCGTCTTGAACTCGGGTCGTTGCGTCCACGCTTCCGTGTACGTCGCTTTACTCAGCACTTCCGAGTCCGGCGACTGTGGTCCACCAACGATCGCCAGATCGGGTACAAACTCAGCGTACGTCGGCCGCCGATCGACGGCGACTTCATAGAAGCGATACGCAAAGTAACCACGACCCTGAAACTCGGCCGAAAGGAAGAACCCGGCTGACACGTGGACGCGATCGCAGCCAGGATTAGCGTTCTCTCCAAAGCCGCCATTCGGACAGCCGTTCAACGTCGCCACCCAGTTTGCGAAACCACTCGCATCAGGCAAGCGACCGAGAAAATCGAGGTACTGCTGCGTGACGAAGAATGGAATGTCGTCAATCGGATTTTGAGCAGCCGGCGCAACGTCATTGTCATTGATGGTGACTGTGCCGCTCGACGTACCCAGACCAGCTCCTGAGACGCCACTCAGTGTGAGCGTGAAAGTCTCACTACCCTCAACGAGAGCATCATTCACGATCGGAACGATGATGGTCTTCGTCGCTTCTCCAGTTGAGAAGCGCAACGTTCCCGCCGCCGTTTCATAGTCGCAGCGCTCGGAAGCTCTGCCGTTCACAACCGTGCAGCTCGTTAGACCAGCAATGTCACTTGTCAGGTAGTTGACCGTCGCGAAGCCTCCGAGATCGCCCGTCCTCGTAACGTTGATGTTTATTTGCCCGGCAGATTCATTGACACTGGGAGTTGCTGACTCGAGTTGTATCGAGCTGACTGACGTAGCCCGTGGCGTGTAAGTCACCTGACCTGCGTTGGTCAAATTCTTCGGCGTTATCTCGTCGAGAGACGTGTGTGAATCGACGACGTAACCGTCCTGTTCACCGCCACCGAGTCCTACCGTTGGAAACAGTGAAGTATTGCCACTGCCGTAACGGCTGCGAATGACGCCGTTCGAATTGAGCTCAACCTCGAAATTGATCGGCGCGCCACCCGTGCATTCCTGGCCGTTGAAATTGCACGGAACGCCCTGCCAGCGAAAGATAATCTGGTTGGCTGACTGAGTCACATAAACACCCGCATCGGCTCGTTCCGAAGTGCTCAGATCGATATCTTCCCAGAGGCCAGCGATCATCTTGTAGCCGCCGAGCGCGCGTGGCGAGCCTGGCGGATCATCGGCGTCATCAAGAAAGCCCGGTGGCAGACCAATTCGACGCGGCGGCTCGGAAAAGAAAAGATTACCGTTCGTGGAGATCGTCAGCTCGGTAAAGTTTGAGCCAAAGAATGGGACAGCAAAAGGAAGAATAAAATCGGCGTAGCGATCGTCGCCGTCGAGATTGATTCGCGACCCGCCCGTCGTAAGCGCGGCGCTACTGCCAACACTGATCGTGTAAGGATCACCAGCAGACAATGGAACACCTACCGGCAAAGTCGTCGGCGTTCCTTCGTTTCCGGCGTTATCAAACTCGCGCAGCGTCAGAGTTCCCGCCGTGTGTTTGAAAGGAATTCTAATGTCTACCGACTGTAACGAGCCGGAGTTTTTCGGAATGACGCCTTTCAGCGTGGTGATCTGGCCGCTGCCGCCGTCAGTGAAGTCGATTCGATAAAGTGACGCATTACCACTCGCGCCGTCGTCGCCGGATGCGGTCCATCCGACGTTCACCGTGCGACCGTTCTGAGAGTTGATGTGGAAACTGCCGGCTGTTCCCGGCGGTGTCACGTCGCCGGAAATAAGGCCCTGCATACTCGCGCCGATGTTCAGACGTCGTTGGCTTAAAATCTTGTCTGCAAATCCTGCAATGACGTTTCCGTCCGCCATCAGGAGATTCTTAACCTGCTGAACCGTCAGGTTCGGGTTCTGCGCCCACAACAACGCTGCTGCTCCGGACACTTGCGGCGCCGCCATCGAAGTGCCGCTGAAAAACTGGTAATTGTTGTTCGGAGTCGTGCTGATAATGCTGTTACCCGGCGCGGCAATATCGACGCTCGTCGGACCGAAATGTGAAAAGCTGGTGAGTCCGTCAGATGAATTCGAGGCCGCGACTGAAATGATATTCGGAGCGTCGAAGTTCGATGGAAAGTGTGGAACCAGATCGTTGTTCGGTTCAATGGTGCCGTTGTCGACGTTGCCGGCGGCCGCTACAAACAGAAGGCCGGCGGTATCTGCCTGGTTGATAGCGTCGACGAATTGCTGGCTGAAGAGCGCGCCGCCAAAGCTGGCATTCAGGACGCGAATGTTTGCGCCTTTCATCCCACCTGTCGAGACCCAAAGATTACGCATGGTCCGAGCGTACTGGATTGCGTCGATCGCATGTGAGGTATTCCCAAAACCGTTCTGATCAAGAAATCTCAAAGACATCAAACCAACGGACCAGTTAACTCCGGCGATACCAACGCCGTTATTGCCAACTGCACCTGCAATTCCCGCGACGTGCGTGGCGTGGTCCTCAGCAGAAGAGCCACTGAAGGTCGAACCATTGTTATTGACGAAGTTGAATCCGCGGACGTCGTCGGTAAACCCGTTCGCGTCGTCGTCGATGCCATTTCCGGCGATCTCGCCGGGATTGATCCAGATATTTGCGTTGAGATCGGGGTGGTTGAAGTCAATGCCCTGATCGATGACACCAATAACAACTCTTCCCGGTCCGGTGCTGCCTGTTCTCGTATCCCAGGCTTGCGGCGCGCCGATCAACGCCGGGGCGTATTGCTCGTTTGAGACGAAGCGTGGATCGTTGGGGGTGACATCGGCTTTCATGATGTAGTTTGGCTCGGCGTCCACCACGTCCGGCTGTTGGCGAAGAGCAGCCAGCGCGTCGAGCGTTTCTTCGGGCGCGACTCGTGCGAGTCGCAGTCCCGGGAGCAGATCTGAGCCGGGGGTGCGTTTGAGATCGACGGAGAACAACCTGCCATCGTGCGCGGCGATACGCATAGACGCGCCCTTGCTCCTGGCCATCGGCTCGGTGCGATAACGCACGAGGATTTCACCGGGCACATACATCTGTTCGCGCTGTCGCTTTCGCGGGGTCGTGTCCTGCGTGGTCTGAAAGTGCGCACCAGACGGCGCCGGAAAACTCACCGACGCCAACACGAGCAATGAGAGGCAGAGGATAGAAACAAGAAGGATTCGAGTATGGGTAGACATGAATATAACTCCGGGGAATAGTTAAGCGCTGTCGCCCGCGAGGCGGGCGGCAACATCATTGACCAAAACGTTGACGATATTCAGTCGAGAACAGGAAACCAAAAATCATGTGCCGGAAATTGCTGGGATCGGCGTTCAGAGTGTTGACCCAGTTCTGAAATCCGACCGCGTCCGGATCGCGCCGCAGGTAACCAAAATACTGCATCGCCACAAAGGCACGATTGAAGAACTGGCCGGCAACCGCCTGGCTCTCAACGATGTTACGCAACACCTGCCCGCGATTCATCTGACCGCCATTGAGTGCATCGATCAGCACCTGCTTGTTCGAAACCGTGATCTCCGCATTCGCCTCAAGCGCGCTCACATACGCAGAGTTTGAGAGATTGTCGTAACGGCTCTTGAATTCCGGTCGCTGCAACCATGCATCCGTGTAGGCTTGCTTGCTCAGCACTTCAGACTCAGGCGACTGTGGTCCACCAACGATCGCCATGTCAGGCACAAACTCACCGTACGCCGGTCGTCGATCGAGTGCGACTTCGTAGAAGCGATAAGCGAAATAGCCGCGACCCTGAAACTCTGCCGACAGGAAAAATCCCGCCGACACGTGTACGCGATCGCAATTCGGATTATCGTTCTCACCAAAACCACCATTCGGACAACCGTTCAGCGTCCCCACCCAGTTTGCGAAACCAGTGGCGTCAGGCAAGCGACCGAGAAAGTCGATGTACTGCTGTGTGACGAAGAATGGAATACCGTCGATTGGATTCTGCGGGGCCGGCGCGGAGTCGTTATCGATGATCGTAACCGTAGCGGTCGGTGGAGAGCCCAACGCTACGCCACTCGGTGAGCTTAACGTGACGGTGAAATTCTCGTCTCCTTCGACGAGCGCATCGTTGACGATCGGAATAGTAAACGTCGTTACAGTTTGTCCGGCCGCAAATCGCGCCGTTCCTACGGAGGTCGCATAGTCGCACCGCTCCGACGCAACGCCGCTATTCGCACCGCAACTAGCCAGTCCGGCAGAATCACTGGTAGCGTAATTTACCGTCGCGGGTCCGGCTGAATCGCCGTTACGAGTGATTAAGATCGTCGCGGACCCTGCACTCTCATTGACTGCGAAAAACGCCTGTAACTGAACGATTGAGGGAACACAATTTGACGCATTCCAGTTGAGTGTAACTGGACCAATCTCGCCGCCGGCGCCACCGCTGTTATAGCCATCAACGGCGATTTTGTAAGTCGTTCCAGCAGTGGCGTTGAAGGTGATCGAGCTGGTCCTGATAGTCCCATTCACCACATCATCATCCTGAGCGATTACCGCCAGAGAGTTAACGGCATTCCCAGTATAAACACCCATCACGGTATCGATTGCGCTACCGGATGTATCGAACGTAACGCTCCCACTAGACGGGGCCTGCCATTGATACCAAATGGATCGACTGCCGCCGCCATTCGGATCACCAGTTGTACCCAGATGATTGATCTCACCGCCTTCGCTTGTAGCGCTCACGTTAGTGCTATTCACGCTGCCGGAACAACCGTTGAGGACTTGTGCATTCACAAAGTTGTCGTTTGGTGGTGGACCAGGAACAACCAGGTTGGAGTTGTATCCAAATATGTTGAGGGCGCCGGTGTCGGCACTGGTAATAGGTCTCGTGAGATTAGCTGGAAGCCGTGGGTCCATAATGCCAATATAGCTGCCATTCAGGGTCGCCTGTCGCCAGTGGCTGGATTGATTGCCGTCGGCGTTATTGGTCGTAACGGCGTTTGGACCGCCGTCGGAAAGACCGATCTCCGTGATGCCGAGAACAAAGTAGTATTGCGAATTGAGAGTGGCGCCACCGACACTCATGATGCGCGGCGTGTTCGTGAACGTGCCTGATGTGATGCCCGAACGAAAGCGATATAGATCCCACATTGCCGGCGTCGAGCTGCCGGATCCAGAGCGCGAAGTGAATCCGAGCGCGTGTCCGATCTCGTGCGTTGCGACTGACTGAAAATCTCTTCCGACCACGCCATCGCTCGAGTCGTAGTCGTAGTTCACCGTTGAGTTGAAGCCGATGCGGGCTGCCGCGTTGGCGGGCTGCGCAGTCGGGTCGGCCAAACCAATGGCGCGGGCGATCGAATTTGAAATCGAGACGGCGTTGGCGCTGCCCGAACCTATATCTATGGGCAGCGATGATTGGGGCAAAGCATTGTAAACAGTCTGTGTACCGGGTGTATTGGCGACTGTGTTCAGAGTCGATCTGACTCTCGTGTAATCGACGCCGAAGCTTGGCGAGCTAGTCGCGCCGAGGACGCCTGATTCCCAAGGCATACCAAAGTTGTCGGGGCCAACGTCCGCATCGATGAAAATAGTTACGGGCGAAGTTATTAAGTTTTCCCACGCTTGTGCGGCGCGGACGAAAGCGGCCAGCGCCGGCCCATTCGCTTGAAGGTTTGAGCTCGCTCTCAGGATGATCGTCAGGTGCTGCGGCAGGGCTTGCGCTTTTAACCCGGACTTTAAATCTGAAAGCATGTCGAGATGATTGACAGGCCGCAGATCAGTCGGTTTGATTTTATCCAGCTCACGAGCTTCCAACTCAGTGGCTTCACGGCAAACGGTATCGCCGTTTTCGTCCTGGTAGAGCAGGAAGTGGTCGTTCTTCTCAGACGTGGTGTCTAACGGCGTGTTGGCCGAGGCAGTAACGACAAGCGTTGGTATGAAAACGGTTAGAACCAGTCCGAGGGCCAGCAATAGCCGGCAGACGGGGCGCACGCGTCGGCCATATAAAAAGAGAGGGGTAATCTTCAAATTCAGTTCCTTTGGAAGCGCGTCAATCGGGGAGGTGGACTTTCCTAAAATACAAGCACGTCAGGTGCGCAAAGGTGTCGAAGGGATGCCCAACAATATTTTTCGAGCCGCAAAAGGTGGGCAGAAACGCCGCCGTGCCATGATAACAAAACCGGGAAGGTTCTTCATCCACAGATTACACAGATTCGGTTCTAAATCTGTGTAATCTGTGGAATAGAGTTCCAACTAGCGCCAGCGTTGGCCGAACTGCTCGGTTCCGAAGCTCCCGATCCCGTTCAGCCGGAAACTGAAGACCACGCGGTTCTCTTTTCTGAGTCCCACGTTGAAGCTCGAAAACTGGCCCGCCACCGCACAGCAGTCCCAGGCGTGCCCGAGGGTCACGGTTGAGCTGATCAACGAGCTGTCGCCTCTTCCGGGCCGCTTCTGGAAGTCAAAAAAGAACGACGCGCCGCCAAAAAATCCCCGATCCCGATTTCCGAGAAACACCGCCGGGCTCCACTGCGACCCACGCACCGTTCCTGCTTCAAACCCACGCGGATCGGCAAACTGCACCATGTCCGGCGAAAGCTCGATAGCCCGCGTGTAGTAAAAACTCTGAAACACCGAGATGGTCCGTTTGGATAACCCAAACGTCGTCGACAGCGACCGGATACTGTGGCCATTCGTATCGAGATCGCTGCGCACATCGACGAAGAGATCCCGCCGCGGACGATAACGCGCATCGACGTTCACAGGCGAGAAGCGCCGCGGAACGCCGCCATAAACAAACCCGGAAAGCGTGTTGAGTGGATAGAACTGGTTGCGACGGCCCGTCTTGAGCGCGCCGCCAAAGAACGGATCGAAGAAGTATTTGCCGCGCAGCGTGATCGTGAGTGCTTCGTACGGCTGAGTCGAGAGCTGCTGGCGGTTCTCACCATCGGTGCTGGTCGCTCTTTGCTCGCTGACGTTTTCAGTCGAGCGCCGCGTGAAGAAACGATTCGCGATGCCAAACTCGATCTCGTTTGTATCAGCAACGGCGTCGAGGTAGTCGAAGCGAATGATGCGATCGAAATCGTTGATGCCCGAAACCTTTCGATAGACCACGTACGGCTCGATCACATGACGAAAGAAGAAATTGCCGTTACGACGAAAATCTCTTGCAAATGCGGGCGGCCGCACGTCGAGCTCAAACTCGCCGTAAGCTCTCGTCACGTTACGGCCGAGAACGTCGCGCGTAGCTGGATCGAGTGAGTTTGAATAGAACGTCACGCGCCCGGCGCCCGATGCCGTGAGGGACCAGCCCGCAAACGTCAACGGCAGCTCGAAACGCGGGTGCAGATCGAGTCGCTGCACGATTGATGGCGAGATGATGGGATTGCCGCTCACGTCATTAACAAACCGCACCTGGTCTTCGACGGTCTCCTTGCGACTAACGCCGTCCGCAGAGCTCTCCCACGAAAAGTAGAGTGGAAGATTCTTGAAGAAGCTGACGATGCCCGGACGCTTTTCGAAGCTGACACTCGGCAACTGACGAATACGAATACGCGCATTTTCCAGCGACGTCACCTGCGAGCGAATGAGGAAGTTGAAGCTGTAGTCGTTGTAGTCCTTGTTTATAAAAACCTGCGACGTCTCTTCCGGCGAAATCGCTTGTTGGATGTTGTCGGAGAACACCTGCCGGAACGCGAGATTTGACGTGATGTTCACGTCAGCCACCGCGATGAAGCCGTTTTTGAAATAGTGTACGCCGTCAACGTAAAGACTCGACCCGCCCTGATCCGGATGCGCGTCATCGGCAGATGGTCCAAAGGTTCGATCTTTGACGGCGTAGAAACCGACGTTGAGATATGAGCGCGAGTTGGCGCGCGTGCGTAGATCGGCGCCGAAGCCGAGTCCTCTCTGCGTGTAGATGTCGTTGCGAAGTGTGACGTCGGCTGAGCGACCGAGCGTTTGATAGTAAGCGGTCGATAAGCGAAATCCCTTCGCGCCTGAACCGCCAAACGTCGGCGTCAAAAATCCGGAGGCGCGATCGCGTGGCTTGATCGACACTGAAGCATACGGCAGGTAAAACACGGGCATCTTTTTGAGCTTCAGTGTCGGCGAGTAAACGTAAACGCGATCGCCGGTTTTGATGCGCGTCTTCTTCGCGTGAAAACTCCATTTCGGAACGTCTTCATCACAAGCGGTCACCTGCACGTTCGTCGCCACGATCGTGTCGAGACTGACTCGCTCGACGCGATCCGCTGTGAAATAAATACGCGTGCCGTCCTGGGTTGAATTCGTGTAGCCGGTTGAGTCGACGAAGTAACCAGTCTTCGTGCGATAGTTCCACTCACCACGCGAGCCCGTGATGCGTTGTTGATCCCCTTGATCGAAAACGACGCTGCCTTCGGCGACAACCTTGTTCTCAGCTTCGTAAACCGTGATCTTGTCGGCCTGGAGTCGATACGTGCCGATGCGCGCATCAACGTTTCCCTCGTACACGGCAACAATTACGTTCTCAGGTCCGGACTTCTCCTGCTTCGTAGACTCAACCTTGAGCTCGTCAGTGGCAACGCCCGGCACACCATTTTGTGCCGGCGGCCGGCGCTGCACGGGTTGATCATTATTAAGTGGATTGATGTTGGGCGTGTCGGTCATCGGATTCGCGACTTTCCGATCGACCGGATTAGTTTGCTGCGCGAATGCAGACGTACACGCGAACAGGGCAAGAAGGGTAACGAACGCGAGGCGCATCATAGGGCGCGTGGATGCTAGCATAAAATCCATCCACAGATTACACAGATTCCAAGATCAATCTGTGTAATCTGTGGATAAACGTGTCTGTTATTATCCGCGGGTGCCGCAGCGCCACAAATTTATGGTCGTCGCCGGTGAGCCGTCAGGCGACGCTCACGCCGCCGCGCTTGTTCGGGAATTACAACAACGGGCGGACATCGATTTCTTCGGCGCGACCGGTCCGCTGATGCGCGACGCCGGTGTCGAGACGATCGTCAATTCTGATGAGCTGGCGATCATGGGCATCGTGGAAGTCGGGCGCGTGTTTCGAAAGTTCCTCAGTGCTTTTCGAGCATTAAAAGCGGCCGCGGTTGAACGATCGCCTGATGCGGTGATCCTCGTCGACTGGGCGGAGTTCAATCTTCGACTCGCCTCATTCCTGCATCGCCGCGGCTTGAAAGTCATCTATTACATCAGCCCGCAGCTTTGGGCGTGGCGACCGCGTCGCGTGAACAACGTCAAACGCGATGTTGATTTGTTGTTGTCGATCCTGCCGTTTGAAGTTGAGTGGTACCGGGAGCGCGCGGTTGAGCATGTTGAGTTTGTCGGGCACCCGTTAGCGGGTGAGGTGAAAGCGCGTTTTGGGCGTGAAGAGTTTTGCCGGCGCAACGATCTCGATCCGGCGCGTCCTATTGTTTCGTTTTTGCCGGGCAGCCGGATCAAAGAGCTGCAACGAATTCTGCCGCCGATGGTTGAAGCGATTGCGCAACTCCGCACATTGCGGCCGGAGGTGCAGTCGATTGTCGTCGTCGCGCCGAGCCGCACGGTTGCTGAGGTGCGCGAGATTACGTCGAGCGATATCAAACTAATCGAGCGACAAACTCGCGAGGCCGTCGGTGCTTCTGATGCCGCGGCGATCGCGAGCGGGACAGCAACCCTTGAAGCGGCGCTGCTCGAAACACCGATGGTCGTTGTCTATAAGGAGTCGCCCATCAACTGGCACACGCTCGGGCGCTTGATAACAGTGCCGCACTACGGACTCGTCAATCTCGTGGCGGGAAAAGAGATCGCAACGGAGCTGATGCAGGATGATTTGACGAGTGAGAATGTCGTCAAAGAGTTGCTGAAGCTTCTGGAATCGGATGTTAATAAAAGAATGAGGGAACAACTGCGAGAGGTGGCCCATAGATTGGGAGAATCTGGGGCGAATCAGCGCGCCGCGGAAGTGATCGTAAAGTTTTTAGCCACGGTTTAAATTCTCTCTTAATTCCGCGATCTCTTCCTTTAATTTCTTAATCTCGTCACGCATCTGCGGCAGGCGGTTCATGTGCGCGTTCATCCGTTTGTACTCATCGAGTGGTTGCACGGGTATGCCCCACCAAACACCGGGGCGCACGATCTTGCCCGGTAAGATCCCGGCTTTCGATCCAATCACCGCGCCCTTCTGTACGCGCGTGTGATCTCCGAAGCCGACCTGCCCGCCAATCACCGCCTCATCTTCGATCACCACGCTGCCACTAATCCCCGTCTGCGCAGCAATCACGACACGTTCGCCGATGTCGCAGTTATGGCCCACATGGACCATGTTGTCGAGCTTCGTGCCACGTCCGATGCGCGTGCGTCCGAGCGCCGCGCGATCCACACACGTGTGCGCACCGATCTCCACGTCGTCTTCAATCACCACCGTTCCGATCTGCGGAAACTTCTGGTAACCGAGATCGTGTCGCACATAGCCAAACCCATCTGCTCCCAAACAAACACCAGCATGCAGTATCACGCGATTACCTATCGACACACCGTCGTACAACACAACATTCGGATGCAACACGCAATCATCACCAACACTCACGTTCGCACCTAACACGACGCCCGCTTCGAGCCGCGTATACGCACCAACACGTGCGTACTCACCAACACAAACATTTGGACCAACATAAGCCGTCAAGGCAATGTCAGCGTTTTCAGCAACGACCGCAGTCGGATGGATCGCCGGCTCGCGTCGTACAGGCGGGTGCAGCGCTGCACCGATCAATGAGAACGCAAGCTTCGGATTTCTGACTTCAATCAACGTCCGATCCGGAAACGTCTCGCTAAGCCCATCTTTCACGATCAAACACGACGCTTTACTCTCCATCGCTGCATCAAACAGCTTCTCATTGTCGACATACGCAATCTCATTCTGATCCGCGTCAATCAGCTCGGCAATCCGTTCAATCTGCGTTCCGCCGTCGCCGGCAACACGGCCCCCAACGATCTCTGCAAGCTCCTGCACTGTCATCTTCATGCTCTTATGAATCCACGCTTTGAGCTGCGAATGAAGCTCACGAGATGTGCAACGTTCTCATCCTCAACCTGCTCGAGCGCCAGCAACGCATCCTGAATCGGCATCGTCGATCTGAATAGCAACTTGTATGCGTCTTTCAACGCTCGTCTCTCTTCTTCAGAAAAACCACCACGCCGCAAACCGACACTGTTCACGCCACGCAGTCGCGATGGATTTCCATCAGTGATAAAAAACGGTAACACATCCTGCACGATCTTCGACTTCCCACCAATCATCGCGTAACGGCCCATGCGCACAAACTGGTGCGCGCCGACATTGTTGGAAAGAAACACGTGATCTTCGATCTTGATATGACCAGCGAGCGCGACCTCGTTGGCGAAGATGTTGTCGTCACCGATTTCGCAGTTGTGCGCGACGTGAACACCAACCATGAAGAAGTTACGCGACCCGATGCGCGTTGTCTCTCCTTCACCGTTGGCGCGATGGAGCGTGCAGTACTCACGAATGATATTGTCGTCGCCGATCTCGAGATAGCTCGTCTCGCCTTTAAACTTCACATCCTGCGGCTCGCCACCGATAACGGCGTGCTCGAAGACTCGATTTCTCGCGCCGAGCCGGGTGTATTGCTTGATGACAGCATAAGCCCCGATTTCGCAATCTGGGCCAATTTCCACGTGATTTTCGATTATCGCTGTGGGATGGATCGCCATTTTTGACAGAATTATTAGGATTTACAAGGATTTGAGCATAATCGCGTCTTGTGGATCCTGCAAATCCTGTTTATCATGCTCGGGCTTTATTGCGTTTGAGTACACAGGAGATCGAAAGCCTTTGTTTAGTGATCAGTTTCGCCGCGGGGAGTCAGAAAAAAGTAAGTTGTCGGGAGTGAAGAGCTCCCGGCTCATTTCCGGCCTCTCGGATGTCGCGTGGAAAGCGTTTCAGTCAGTCAACCAGCGACTCCCGGAAGGTGAAGCGATTCGCCCGAACTGGGCGCCTGGTCCTCTTCTCAAGTCTTACGAACGAACGGCTCCGCCACTCGGGTTCCCACGCGAGACCGATAGTCTCTGTCCATCCTGCGTAAAAGAAGTGCGCAATGCTGTGATCACCGGAGCGGTCTCACTCGACACGTTGATGTTCGAGCATCCCGGTGAGATTAAAGCGCAGATACTCGAAGCCGATGGCAACGTCGTGATGCGAAAGACGTGTCCGAAGCACGGGCAGTTTGAAGATGTGATGTCGACTGATCCGGCGTTTCTCGAGCGCATCGAGTCGCTCTTCTTCGGTCGTGACTTTCGCGCTGCTGAAGACAAAGACGTTCATCGCCACGGCACTTCGAATATCAAGTTTGGACGCGGCGCGGTGTTGACTGTCGACCTGACTAATCGCTGCAACATGATGTGCAATCCCTGCTTCATGGACGCGAACCAGGTCGGCTATGTTCACGAGCCGACGTTTGAAGACACGAAAGCGATTCTCGATCGAGCCGTGTCCTTTAAACCACGACGGCAGGTCATCATTCTCTTCTCCGGCGGTGAGCCGACGCTCTCGCCTTACTATCTCGACGCCGTCGCTTACGCGAAGAAGATCGGTTTCTATCGCATCCTCGCCGCGACAAACGGAATTCGCTTCGCTGAAGATCTCGAGTTCTGCAAAGCCGCGAAGGCTGCGGGACAGCATGGTGTATATCTTCAGTTTGACGGCGTCAGTGAAGAGAAGAACAAGCACCGCGGTGTCGGCAACTTGTTCGACGTCAAGCTCCGAGCGATTGAGAACCTCGCTGAGGCCGGTATCAAAGTCACGCTCGTCGTGACCATCGTCAACAGTATCAACAACGATGGTATCGGTCAGATCGTAGAGTTTGCCGCGAAGAATATCGAAAAGGTGCAGACGATCGCGTTCCAACCGGTTTCGTTCACCGGACGCGATGAAGATATCTCCGACGAGCTGCGCACGAAGTGGCGCTACACGCTCGCAGGTATGACGCACGATCTAAAGGACCAGCTCGGCGGACACATTCAACCGCTGCGCGACTGGTTCCCGCTCTCGTCTTACTCAGCGTTCACAAGCGTGATGGACATGCTTCAGGGCGCCGATGCGCCGTGGGGCTGGTCGTCGTGTAACTGCCATCCAAACTGCGGCATCTTCACGTTGCTGGTGGTTAATAAAAAGACGGGCGAATTCAGATCGCTGTTTGAGTTTTTCAACTACGAGCAGTTTATGAAAGACGTCGCAGTGATCACCGATACGGCGCGCGGCCGCAAACTCTCGTACGCACAGCTCGGCATGGCGATCATGCGAAACTTCAACGCCGAGCTCGCGCCCGAAGGTTTTCCGATCTCGCAGATCATCAACCTGTTCAAACCTTCGTCAACCAATTCCAATTCCGATCGCAACGACCGGATGGCGCAAAAGACCGCCGATGCAAATGACAACTGGCGCGTGCTCTGTGTCGAAGGAATGTGGTTCCAGGATCTTTTCAACTACGACTTTCGCCGCACCGAGATGTGCGTGATTCCCTACGGCACACAGGAAGGCGAGATCTCATTCTGCGCTTACAACACCGGGGTGGGCTGGCGGCAGATCATCGAGAACATGCACAAGACCGCGGGCCTCGCTGAGTGGTACCAGGAAAATGGCCGGCACAACGTCTACGCTGCCGGTAAAGCAGTGCCGCTGCAGACGACGAAACATTCGTTGAGCCTGCCTGTGATTCAGGCTGTGTTGGCTGAGGATGCCGAACCCGCTACAGAAGTCACGCCATATCTCGTTGAAGTTTAGTTAGACAGGATTTATAAGATTTTCAGGATCATCTTGTGAATCCTGTCTTAATCTTGTAAATCCTGTCTAACTATTCATTAGCTTGATCGTCGCCCCCCGGCCGCTGCACTTCACGCAACTGGGCCACAATATCGCGCAAACGTAAAGCCAAATCCTCGATCGTCTGCACACGTTTTCGCGAGCGTTCGCTCAAGTCTTCCCGCAACAAGAGCTGGGCCTGGCCCAGGACGCCGGTTAACGGGTTATTGATCTCATGACGAATGCGTGCTACGAGTGCGGCGGTCTCTTCAAGTTTTAGACGATATTGTGCAATCTGGTCTTCGTGTTCAGCCATTGAACGTGTTTCTCCGGGAGCTCAGAAAAAGCGATTGTCTTTAAGTTTATTAGGAGTGTGCCGCTGACAAGTTACAGCACGCACATTGTGCATCTTGAAGGCATCAGGTTCAAGCATTAATTTTGAGAGGCTTGCCTCGTGTGGCATACCATACGGCGAGTCAGTACCACCTCGCGCGGGCGGCTGGGTCAAATCAGGAGTTGCTTATGAATTTCAAAAGCTACGTGAACAAAACATTCGTGGTCGAATCGAGTAAATCGATTATTCGTGACGAGGAGTTGCAGGAGCGACGATACCAGGCCGGTGACGATATCCTGCCGGGCAAACGCATGGGTGAGGTCAAAACAATTCCACAACGTACAGAGATCAAGGTGACCGGCGTCAAAACTGATTCCGGCAGGCACACGTTTGTGCTGGCCGCAGATACTGACAGGAATCGGGTTTATGGTTGGACCGCCGCGATGAATTTGGAAGGCGGGTTCAAGAACGAGACTGCCGGTCTCGCACCGTCTAAATGGGACCTTGAGCCAGCAGGCAGCAACATGACGTGTATCGACGCGAACGCGCTGATACGTGATGGCGCGCCCGACTTCATTTCCCGTGGTACGACGATCCCGCTCCGGTCGTTTGTTTCTGTTACGGAAACGTCTGCTGACGGCAAGTTTGTCAAGGTTAATAAGGTTCAGATCGTTGCGGGTCAGATCGAAGCCGGCGAAGAGATTGGTTGGACGAAGCCGTCGAATCTGAAAGACGGCTGCTCAGATCTCTACTTCTCTGACGAGTGGAGCGACGACAAAGGGCCAAACGCCTGCTGGCGTCGTGGTGAGTATCTTGGTCCAAAGCTGCTGGTGAATATCGTCGGCTTTGGCGGCGAGATGGAGCAGATCACGCTCGACAGTCTCGATCCTTATCTCAAGCTTAAAGAGGCGGCTGAGGAAACGAACATCCAGCTTTCGATCAACAGTGCGTTTCGAACATTTCAGCGTCAGGCGGAGCTGCGGCGATTATTTGAATCGGGCCGCGGCAATCTCGCGGCGAAACCGGGACACTCAAATCACCAGCACGGGCAGGCTTTTGATCTCAATACTCGTCACAACGTGTTTGACGGTTCTGACAAGATCTATGAGTGGTTAAAACTGAATGGACCAAAGCACGGGTTCGTGCGCACGGTTTCCAATGAATCGTGGCACTGGGAATATCGACCGGCAGACGCGACATCGCTGGTGGCAGCCGGGCGATTCAAGGTTGATGGTATAGAAGATCGGGCGTAGTGCCTGTGCGTAGTTTCTGTGAACGCCGAAGGCGTTTGCTAATTTCAGCCCAGGCGTTGGAGCGCCAGCGACAACCCTGGGTACACGGTAAAAATAAAATTGAACCCTGACAGGGTTAGTCGTTGGCGAACCCTTTCAGGGTTTTGTCCTTTATTCTTAAAGCTAACCCAGGGTTGTCGCTTCGCTCCAACCACTGGGCTGAAAATTAGCGAACACCTTCGGTGTATGTAACTCAATCCTGCGGGAACAATTGGGGCGGGCTTGAGTCGCCCGCCCCTCTTGCGTCTTACCTGCAATCAGATGTCATATCGCTGAAGCCGCCGCACGGTTCCCCGAATCGTGCCCGGTATTCGAGCGAGACGAGAAACGCCCGGATGATGTGATTGTAGCCAACCCCGTTGGCGAGATCGTTGTTCAGCTCGCTGGTCCACCAATCCAATCCGGCCTGGTCCGGCTGCCGTCCTAAATAGATCAGGTAGCATTGACGGACGAACTCCTGACTGTTGAAGTCAGGCGGCGGATTAGGATTGGGAAGATTCGCCGCACGCGCCTGTTGCAGAAACTCCGGTGCATAAAAGAACGCACGTGCGACATCTATTCGCTTGCGGTCCATGCACTGCGCTTCGGTCTCTCCGGAGAGACGGTTAGCCGGGTTGGCGCACTGCGTGATTTGGCCCGTCCAGTTATCCCACCCGCTCTGGTCCGGCTCCCTCAGCAGGAAATCGAGATAGTGATGGCGCACAAACTGGGCGCTGTCATCTATCGGGTTCGTCGCCGGAAAGAACGTAAAGAGCAAACGGTTGGGCGATCCGGAGCCCGGGTTGTTTACGACATTAAAGGTAGCGCTGTTAATCAATGCCGAGCTGACCGTGGCGGGGGACGCTCCGGGAAAGACGCCGAGGTAAATTGCGGCGAAACCCGCGGCGTGCGGCGCTGCCATTGAAGTGCCATCAAACAAGGCGGTCGCAGTGTCGCTGGTGGCGATTGACGACAGTATTGACACGCCCGGCGCAAACACCTCCAGAGTGGTGCCGAAGTTTGAGAACGACGCTCTGTTATCAGAGATGTCGGTCGCCCCGACGGTGATGACGCCTGACGCGCGTGCCGGGGTGACAAAGCCCGCATCTACGTTTGCGTTTCCAGCAGCGACCGTGTAAGTCACCCCCGACGCAACCGAGTTGCTCACCGCATCATCCAGTGATTGAACAATGCATGGAAAAGCGCCCTGGCAGCCGAGGCTCATGTTAGCTACGGCTGGGTTGATGCGGTGGGCCGTCACCCAGTCGACACCAGCGATAATGCCCGAAAACGAACCGGAACCGTTGCAATCGAGCACGCGCACGGCTTTGAGGCTCACGCCCTTAGCTACGCCGTAGGTCGAGCCGCCGACGGTGCCTGCGACGTGCGTCCCGTGGTTATTACAGTCCTGACCGTTGCTGCCGAAGGCGTCGAAAACAACCGAAGCGCGACCGCCGAACTCCTGGTGCGTGGTCCGTATTCCGGTATCTATGACATAGACGTTAACGCCGGTGCCCGCGCCGGTTGGAGAAGAGTTGTAGAAGTAATATGGATCGGCCGAGCTCCGCTGGTCGATGCGGCTGAGGCCCCACGGCGCATTGAACTGTAGCCCCTCAGCGTATGCAACTCCGTCCTCTTCGACGTATGCGACGCGCGGGTTATTGCTCAAAGCGCGGGCGGCCGATTCGGGAATCCTGACTGAGAATCCCTTGAGTGCGTGGTTGTAGATGTGGTCCGGTTCGCCGCCGTGAGCGCGTGCGAGGCTGCGAGCGAGCGGAGCGATGTCGCTCGAACCGCCGGCAGCATCCTTGAAGACCACGATGTATTGGTTGGGGATGGCATTTGGGACCTGAAGGAATTTGCCTTTTGAGTTTTGCGCATGGACAGGTAGAGCCATGAGCGCGGTAAAGGCGAAGGTGACGATGGTGATTGATATCCTACGCATAGTGCCTCCTTGGCTAGATTTTTAGACAGACAGCGACTTGCATCGTGCGTCTGAACTATTGATGGGTTTCCTACCTGGGGAGTGCGTACGACTGACGAGGTCCAATACTTGAAGTGGGCGTCAAGTTGGGAGGCCGGATGATATGGCTGCGCGCTGCAGAAGTCAATATTTTCCTGATCAATTTGAAGATACGCCGTAGGCGTTGGCTAATTTCAGCCCAAGGTTCGAAGCGCATCGAGAACCTCGGCTTAGGGATTTAGTTTGAAGATACGCCGTAGGCGTTCGCTAATTCCAGCCCAAGGTTCGAAGCGCAGCGAGAACCTTGGGTTAGGATTTACATTAGCGATAGAACCCTGTAAGGGTTCGGCAGTTGGCGAACCCTTTTCAGGGTTCTGCGCTTTTTATGTAATGGTCCCCAGGGTTGTCGCTGCGCTCCAACCCTTGGGCTGAAATTAGCGAACGCCTACGGCGTATTTCAAAGTGAACCAACACCAGGAACGGCCTCAGTTGACAAGCGGAGCCTCGATACGTAAATTCAAATTCCTCTTGCTGGGAGGTCGTCCAATGGTAGGACTCCAGACTCTGGATCTGGCTATCGGGGTTCGAGTCCCTGCCTCCCAGCCAAATAG
>Ga0126311_10000369_pt1 | contig 21351 bp, 13 predicted proteins | sample Plot61_FD_92539 | JGI IMG/M metagenome (GOLD analysis project Ga0126311, IMG submission 92539) | Serpentine soil microbial communities from UC McLaughlin Reserve, CA, USA - Plot61 | ecosystem: Environmental > Terrestrial > Soil > Grasslands | place: USA: UC McLaughlin Reserve, Lake County... | reverse complement strand
TGGGCAATGAGGTCGACGCGATACTTGCCGGGTTCGAGTTGTGTCTCGCGGTAGAAGAGCAGATCCCCCGTACGAGCTGAATCGCGTTGGTCGATGGGCCCACTCAACGAATAATGTTGACTCAGCTTCTGCACTACCTTGCCTGAGGCGTCCTTCACGAGCGCCACGATCGAAAAATCAGTGCTGTAGGTCTTCTTGTCAGCCGAGGTGCCAAAATTAAAAGCAGACATCGGTGCCTCTGCGAGAACGAGCGTCAGTCCGGGTCGCGCCGCCCCTGGAAAAGTCAACGCAGCGCCACGAAACGGAAAAGCGTTGGTTTCAGCGCGGGCGTTTCTCGCCGCCGCGATTGCGGGCGCTTCGTAATCAAGGACGGGTAAGTCCGTCACGGCTTCGACGGCGTAGTAACCTTTACGCGTTTGCACGTCGAAGTTCGACTTGCTGAGCTTGACACTGATATGGCGAAAACGGCCGTCGTAATCCTCATTCTTCGGACTGTACGTGACAAAGTAATAGCCGTGCATGTCATCGCTGATGCGCCGCAGGCCGTTTGTGAGGTTATTCGTGTCGTGAATCAGGAAACCACCCGTTTCGTCGGCGAGTTCGCCCAAGCCACCGCGCGGATCAAACCGGAGCAGATCCTCGTTTCTTTCGAGCGACTTCATGGCCGGTCCATTGATGCCGCGATCGCTTCCGCGGGCCTGTTGCGCCATCCGTTGCGAGACAATCTGGTTGAGTTCCCGCGCGGCGTCGCCAACGCCGCTATCGGTGCGCAGGCCCGCGGCATCAATCGTGTAAATGCTTACATTCGCGCGATTCGCCGCGCTGATAACGGCGGGAAATTTTGTTTGTACTGACGACGGCAGCGCGATTCCCTCGGAGAAGAAAATGATCGTTTTGCGCCCGGGAAGATTACGCATGGGATTGATGACCGCAAGTAGCCCGTTGACAGTGGCGAAGCCTTGCTGGTCACGTTCCAGTGTCTCGTACTGCTGAATCATGTTTGCTTCCAATTGCAGGAATTGTTGCGCGGCGGCGGCCTGTCCCGCAGCATTTCCGGCGGCGGCTGCTCCGGCGGAATCCTGACTCGCGCCGGCGCTGGCGGCCGTTGAAGAGGCTGTATCGATCTCGCGGTTGAGTCCGGCGCTCTGGTCAGCAATATCGCGATTTCGCTGTGCGCCCGATGCGTACGTGGAGCCGACGGCACTCGTCGCATGCGCTACGGCTTCCTTCACCAATGCCACCTCGTCAGTGAACGATTGCTCGGTGACGAGCGATTGGTCAATGCGAAAAACGCCCGTAAAGTCACCAGCCGACATGCCTTCCTGCGCATAAGCCAAGCCCGCCTTGCGCGCCAGCGATCGAGCTTCAGGAGAGAGGCGGTCAAAAACGAGCGCCGTGACGCCTGGACTCGCCCGTTTCGTTCCGGCACCGGACCCTGCTGTGTCCGTCTTTGCGGCGTTCGGGTTTGCCTCGCTGCTGCCCTCGGTCACCTCACGATTGACGAAGCGAAACGATTGGATTTGCTGCGCGGCGCCATCTTCCGCAATTTCAAAATCATTCGCGGAAAGATCTTTCACGAGCCGCCCCTTCTTGTCCTTGACCACGATATCGAGCTTTACCTCTTTCGTACGAACTCGAACCACGTCGTCAGGAGTTTGTTGTTGTGGCGCCGGCTGCTGTGCGGCTACGGCGCGAAACGGCAGAGTGGCGATAGCAATGGACAAAATGGCTGCGACAAGTGTCTTCATGGCGGGGTCTCCGAGCCGTAAATGCGGATTAGTGCAGAGTATAATATACTTCTTCGCCTGCACCGTTGTTCGCTTCGAAATAATAATGGCAGCTCAACTTAGACGCTCAAAGAGCGCTGCGATTCTCGCCGCCGCCATGGTCCTGCTCGCGGGCTGGATAACCGCGTACGCTCAGTCGACTGCGAAGCCCAAGCGCAAACCCACCCCGACGCCCAGGAGCGGTGCCGCGCAACAAACGACTCCTGCGCCACCGAGCGCCACTGCTGACGCGCAGTTTGATGAAAACGCCAAACGCGCCGAAGAAGCTCGTCTTGCCAACCGCCTGGATGAAGCGATTGACTTCTACACGAGGGCTTTGAAAATCCGTCCTAACTGGCCTGATGGTTGGTGGTATGTCGGCGCGATCTATTACGAGAAGGATCGTTATCCAGAAGCACAAGATGCCTTTTCCAATCTGATTACGCTCGATGAGAAAAAGGGCCAGGCGTGGGGCATGCTTGGACTATGTCAATTCCAGACGCGTGACTACGAACCCGCGGTGATCTCTCTGCAACGTGGGCGCACGCTTGGACTTGGTGGTAATTCGGAGCTGGAGACTGTAGTCCGTTATCACACGGCTCTCCTCTACCTCTATTTTCAGCAATTCGAGATCGCTTACGAAGTGCTGCGCGAATTTATCAAGGTCGGTAATGAGGGTCCGAAGATCATCAATGCGTTCGGGCTGGCAATCTTGCGGATGCCGGTGTTGCCAAAGGACATTCCCGCCGACAAACGCGAACTTGTGACTCTTGCTGGACAAGCCGGCTTGAACATGGCGGCACGACGTCTCGACCGCGCGAAGCAAGCTTTTGACACGCTTCTCTCGCGCTATCCTGACGAGCCTAACGTTCATTACTCGTTCGCTGTCTTTGAACTCGGTCAGGATGCCGATGCGGCACTCAAGGAGTTTAAGCGCGTGCTGGAGCTGATGCCATTGCATCAACCAGCGATGGTCCAGATGGCCTTCGAATATCTCAAGCGTAACGATTACGACAAAGCGTTGCCACTGGCGGAAAAGGCGGTGGAGCTCGATCCGAAGATGTACCCGGCGCGGAACGTCCTCGGTCGCGTGTTGCTCGAATCAGGCCAGGCCGAACGCGCCGTGAAACAACTTGAAGAGGGAGTTCGGCTGGCGCCGTCCAGCCCCGAGATGCACTTTGCCCTCGCCAGAGCTTACACGCGCGTCGGACGTAAGGACGACGCACAAAAAGAGCGGGAGACTTTCAAACGCTTACAGGACGAGTATGAACGCCAGCGCAATACTCGACAGACTGCGGAGACTGATAAAAGTCAGGACCCGCCAAAGCCGTAACGCGGTTCCTGGCAACCGTCGGAGCGGCGAGTGTGTTGTTTCGGATAATGTATAATTCGCCATCTTTGGTCTCCTGGATTTGTAATGGCATTTAAAAAAGGACGGCGGGCAGCCGTTGTTATTCTGTCTCTGGTGATCACGGTTGCACTGTTTGCGGCCGGAGTGTCGGCGCAGGAGTCCTCGGCTGCGGTCGATCGTGAGTTTGAACGTGCTACCCAGTTGCACGAATCGGGAGATTTGCAGGGCGCCATTCGCGCTTACCAGGCCATCCTTGCAGCGCACCCGAAACGCGCCGATGTGCGTTCCAATTTAGGGGCGGCTTACTCCGGCTTGGGGCAATACGAAGCCGCGATCGAACAGTACAAACAAGCGCTCGCAATCGACCCGGTTAACCAGCCGGTCCGTTTCAATCTGGCGCTCGCATATTACAAGGGCGCCTGGTTCAGCGAAGCCGCGACCGAACTTCAAAAATTCATTGCGGCCGCTCCGGCCAGCCCGCAAACAGCAAATGCTCGCATCATCCTCGCGGATTGCCAGGTGAAGATCGGCGATTACAAAAAAGTTATCGACGCGCTGACGCCAGTTGCGCAATCCGATCCTTCGAATCGGACCGTCGCCTATCTTCTCGGCAGTGCGCTTATTGGTGACGGTCAGCTCGACAAAGGACAAGCAATCATCGATCGCGTGTTTCGCGACGACGACTCGGCCGAAGCACATCTATTAATGGGATCCATTTTGTTGCTGGCTGACGACGCGCAACGTGCCTTGAAGGAGCTTGAGCGCGCGCTCGAGTTGAACGCAAAAGTTCCTTCGGTGTACGCGTGGCACGGCCGCGTTCTGATGCGGCTCGGAGATACCGAAAAAGCGAAAGAGGCTTTCCGAACTGAGCTGGCGACCAACCCAAACGATTTCGACGCCAATCTCTATCTTGGTGTTTTGCTACGCCAGGACAAGCTCACCGATGAAGCTGCTGTTTACCTGAAACGCGCTATCCAGCTACGTCCTCGCGAGCAATATGCCCACTATCACCTCGCTGCAGCTTATGCGACCGCGGGTAAACCCGCTGACGCGCTGCCGCTGCTCGAAGGAGTACTGAAAGAACACCCGGATTTCGTCGAAGCTCGTGTTCTGTTGGCATCTGTGTACTACCGGCTCGATCGAAAAGCGGATGGTGACCGGGAAAAAGCCCTCATACAAAAATCGAATGCCGACCAACAGGCAAAACAACCCGGTGTGCACGTGGGAGAGCCCGCCCCGACGAAACCATGAGTCACTGCTGCAAACACTATTCGTTGCCGGTGCTCGTAGTTCTCTTAACCGTCTTCGCTGCGGCAGTTGTCGCCTTTATCGAGCCCCCATCAGCCAACGGGCAAAGGGCCGCCGGGCCGCCTTGGAACCCGCGAAAGGTTCCCGCCGGCACCGTCTTCCTTGGCGATCAGGCCTGCATTGAATGTCACAAGAAATTCGGCTCGTTTGCCACCACCGGAATGGCGCAGGCGATGGAACCCATCGCGAGTTCGAAGGTGTTGAGTGAAAACCCGAAGCTGACGATGCAGGTTGGGCCGTACACATACGAGATCCAGCGCGATGGTAAGCAGAGCACTTATTCCGTCACTGACGGAAAACAGGCGATCTCGCTACCGATTCGTTATGCTTTTGGTCAGGGCCGAATGGGCCAGACTTATTTGCTGGAACGCGACGGAAAGTTCTACGAAAGTCTCGTCAGTTTTTATAACGAGCCGAAGAGCCTTGACTTTACGACCGGCGCCGCGCGCGCTGTTCCGCCCTCACTCGAGGCGGCTGTCGGCCGTTTACTAACGGCGAATGAAGTCTCGAGCTGTTTTAGTTGTCACGCGACCGCGGCTCTGAATGGTTCGCAGTTACAGCTAGCTACGCTGGTGCATGGAATTCGCTGCGAAGCGTGTCATGGACCAGGCGGCGAGCACGTGGCCAAAGTTAAGGGAGGTGAAAGCGGCGCAACGGTCATTTTTAACCCCGGGCGGTTGAACGGCGATGAGCTGACGCAACAGTTTTGCGCTTCGTGCCATCGCGGCACGTCTGAGTTCGCCGCGCTCCAGAATATGGAGCTCAACAACGTTCGTTTCCAGCCTTATCGAATGTTTCTCAGCAAGTGCTACTCAGGCGATCGCAGTATAAGCTGCACCGCTTGTCATAATCCGCACGAGCCTCTCAAAGAGGACGTGGCTTACTACGACAACAAATGCCTTGCGTGCCATTCGTTGAAGGGTAAGCCGGCGAAGGCCGGCGCCACGACCAGTTGTCCTGTCGCTGATAAAGAATGTACGTCGTGTCACATGCCCAAAATCGAAATCAAGACAGCTCACTTCAAGTTCACTGATCATTACATCCGCGTCGTAAAACGCGGACAGCCATTCCCAAATTGAACCTATGAAGTATTTTTCTTTTATCACAGTTATCGCGTTGCTTGCGGGTGGTTTGTTGCAGCCCCGTGCAGAACTTTCGCGCCGCCCGAGTCCCACTACCGCGACGCCCGTCACCTTCTTCGAAGTGCCGCCGAGCGACAGCAAGATTACCTGGGTTCATGACAACGGACGCTCGGAAATGCGCCATCTGCCTGAGACCTGCGGTGGTGGCGGCCTCTTCTTCGACTACGACAATGACGGCTTAATGGACATCTACCTAGTCAACAGTGGACCATCCGACTTCTACACTCCCAAGACTCCGATCAAGAACGCGCTCTATCACAACAACGGCGACGGCACTTTCACCGACGTAACTGACAAGGCTGGCGTCGCCTGCGGGCAGATGGGCGATTTCGGCATGGGCGCCGCGGCTGCTGATTTTGACGGCGATGGTCGCCAGGACTTGTACGTTACGAACTACGGCGCCAACGTGCTCTTTCACAATAACGGCAACGGCACTTTCAGCAACATTACCGACAAAGCCGGTGTCGCCGCGCCCAACTGGTCCACCTGCGCCACCTGGTTTGATTACGACAACGACAGCAAGCTGGATCTCTTCGTCTCCAGTTTCGTGCAGTACAGCGGCACCGGCACGATCTTCTGCGGCGACAATCGTGTCGGCCGTCGTTACTATTGTGTACCGCGCGTGTTCAAGCCACGATCCAGTTTCCTCTTTCACAACGAAGGCGGAGGCAGGTTTGTCGATGTAAGTAAAGATTCGGGCATCGCCGCATCACAGGGAAAATCATTTGGCGCAGTCGCCACTGACATCAACAACGATGGCTTGACGGATCTCTTCGTCGCCAACGACACGCTGCCGAACTTTCTGTTCGTAAACAAGGGTAAAGGAAAGTTCGAAGAAGCCGGCCTGATGGCGGGCGTGGCTTACAGCGATGCCGGCGCGCCACGCTCGGGCATGGGCGTGGATGCGGCGGATTTCAATAACGACGGTTGGCAGGATCTGTTCGTCGCGAACATCGATCAGGAACTCTTCAGTCTTTATGCAAATGAGAAAGACCTGACCTTTGTCGATAAGCCCGGCGAGATCGGACAGGCAACGCGTCTGCTCAGCGGTTGGGGCTTGCGGTTCTTTGACTACGACAACGACGGCGATCCCGATTTGATTCTGGCGAATGGCCATCCTGACGACATGGTCGAGATTCAGTCGCTCAAAGTGAAATACAAAGAGCCGCTGTTGCTGTTTGAGAACATCAACGGTCAATTCAAGAACGTCAGTGCGGCTTCCGGGCCGGTGTTCAGCAAAGATTTTCCGGCGCGCGGTTTGTCGGTTGGCGACTATGACAACGACGGTGACCTCGACGTGCTGATCATCAACAACGGTGCTGCTCCGATCCTGCTGCGAAATGAAGGTGGCAATCGCAACAACTGGGTCGGTCTGCAACTCGTCGCCACTCGCAGCAACCCGGCCGCGGCCGGCGCCATCATCACGTGGGAAGCCGGCGGTGTTAAATACCGGCGCCTCAAGACAGCGGGTGGCAGCTATCTTTCGTCGCACGATCCGCGCGAGATCCTGGGCATCGGCGCCGCGACGAAAATCGACAGCATCGAGATTAAGTGGCCCAGCGGGCGAGTCGACAAGATCACGAATCCGCCGTTGCGCAAATACATGAAGGTCGTCGAGGGCGGACAATAACGATGACTCTGCTGCGGTTAACGATCTTGTTCATTTGTGTTCTAACGTTTCTTGCCAGTTATCCAACAACGCCTCGACAGTATCCTTTTCAAAACCCCGACCTGCCGATCGAAAAGCGCATCGACAATATCCTCTCGTTGATGACGCTCGACGAGAAGATCGAATGCCTCGATACGAATCCGAGCGTGCCGCGTCTCGGCATCAAGGCAAGCGGCCATGTTGAAGGCATTCACGGGTTGACGCAGGGTGGACCAGGAAAATGGGGCCGGCCTTTGACGATACCCACGACTACGTTTCCGCAGGGCATCGGACTCGGGGAAACGTGGGACAAGGATTTGTTGCACGACGCCGGCTCGGTAGAGGGCTACGAAGCGCGCTACGTTTTTCAGAGTCCGAAGTATCACCAGGGCGGCATTGTAATCAGATCGCCGAACGCCGACGTCGGGCGGGACCCGCGTTGGGGCAGGACGGAGGAGTGCTACGGCGAAGATGCGTTTCTCAACGGAACGCTCGTCGTCTCATTCACCAAAGGTTTGCAGGGCGACGATCCGAAGTACTGGCAAGCGGCCGCGCTGATGAAGCACTTCCTCGCGAACAGCAACGAGAACGATCGCGACAAATCGAGTTCCGATTTCGACGAACGTTTGTTTCACGAGTACTACTCCGTCCCTTTTCGCATGGGCGTGATTCAAGGCGGCTCACGCGCGTTCATGGCGTCTTACAACGCGATGAATGGAATTCCGATGACAGTTAATCCCGTGCTGCAAAGGATCGCGCGCGAGCAGTGGGAGCAGGACGGAATTATCTGTACCGACGCGGGCGCGATGCGCAATCTCGTTACCGCCCACAAGTATTATAGAGACTTCGAAACCGCAGCGGCGGAGTCAATCAAAGCCGGCATCGGCCAGTTTCTCGACGACTACCGCGACGGGGTGCGCGGTGCATTACAGAAAGGCTTGCTCACCGAAGCCGACATCGATCGCGCGCTGCGAGGCAACTTCCGCGTGATGATCCGGCTCGGACTGTTGGATCCGGCTGAGCGCGTGCCTTATTCATCCATCGGAAAGGACCCAAACGATCCCTGGCTTTCGGAGAAACACAAGGCAGTTGCCTTGCGTGCGACACAGGAGTCAGTCGTCTTACTGAAAAACTCCGCGAATACATTGCCGCTCGATAAGAAGTCGCTGAAGTCGATCGCGGTTATTGGACCACGTGCGAACCAGGTCTTGCTTGACTGGTACAGCGGCACGCCGCCGTATGCGATCTCGCCGCTCGAAGGGATCAGGAGTGCCGTCGGCGAGTCACTGAAAGTGAACTACGCAGCGAATAACGACAACGATATCGCGGTTAAAGCCGCACGCGAGTCGGACGTGGCGGTCGTCGTTGTCGGGAATCATCCGAACGGCGGATACGATACCGTGTGGGCGAAGGTTTCAGTGCCGAGCGAAGGACGTGAGGCGGTGGATCGGCAGTCGATCACCCTCGAACAGGAAGAATTGATCAAGCAAGTCTTCCAGGCGAATCCGAAAACCATCGTTGTGCTCGTTTCGAGTTTTCCTTACGCGATCAATTGGACGCAGGAGAATGTGCCGGCGATCGTGCACATGGCGCTCAACAGCCAGGAAGAAGGCCACGCGCTCGCGAATGTGCTCTTCGGCGCTTACAATCCGGCGGGCCGGCTGGTGCAGACCTGGCCCAGGTCACTGGCGCAGTTACCACCAATGATGGATTACGACATTCGTCACGGCAGAACCTACATGTACTTCCGCGACACGCCGCTTTATCCGTTCGGTTACGGCTTGAGCTATACGACGTTCGCCTACCGCGACCTCCAAACCAGCGCGCCATCGCTTTCGACAACGGGCGGCATCGACATCAGCTTCCGAGTGAAGAACACCGGAAGTCGCGCGGGTGATGAGGTGGTCCAGTTGTACGTCAGGCACCTGAACTCCTCAGTTCCGCGTCCGCTCAAGGAGTTGAAGGATTTCGAGCGCATTCAGCTCGCGCCGCAAGAAGAGAAAACGGTGCACTTCTCATTACCTGCTGGGCGGCTGGCTTACTGGGACGCGCAGAACGATCGCCCGGCCGTCGAAAAAGACGAGGTTGAAATCATGGTAGGTGGATCTTCAGTGGACGCTCGACTGAGAAAAACGATTCGCGTGCGATAGGGCCTATGAAAACAATCTTAGGAATTGCTGCTCTGCTGTTTGTCTTTTGCGCCGCTGACGTTTATGCGCTCGACAACGGCCTCGCCAAAAGCCCCCCAATGGGCTGGAACAGTTGGAACAAGTTTGGCTGCAACGTGAGCGAAAAGCTCATCAAAGAGATGGCCGACGCGATGGTCACGAGCGGCATGCGGGACGCCGGCTACGTTTACCTTGTGATCGACGATTGCTGGCAGGTCGATCGCGACGCGCAGGGAAACATCGTTCCCGACGCGCAGCGTTTTCCCTCCGGCATGAAAGCGCTCGCTGATTATGTTCATGCGAAAGGTTTGAAGTTTGGAATTTATTCCGACGCCGGCACGCTCACCTGCCAGAAGCGGCCGGGTAGCCGAGGTTACGAATTTCAGGACGCGCGACAGTACGCGGCGTGGGGCGTTGATTATCTTAAGTACGACTGGTGTTCGACGAGCACACAGAACGCGCAGGCATCGTATTCGATCATGCGGGACGCTTTGTTGAAAGCGGGACGGCCGATCGTCTTCAGTATCTGCGAGTGGGGCACGGCGAAACCCTGGTTGTGGGCCAAAGACGTTGGGAACCTGTGGCGCACGACCGGCGACATTCAGGATTGCTGGGACTGCAAACGCGATTGGGGCGGCATGGGCGTGGTCCACATTCTCGATCTTCAGGACGGGTTGGAATCGTATGCCGGGCCGGGCCACTGGAATGATCCCGACATGCTGGAAGTTGGAAATGGCGGCATGACCACGACGGAGTACCGGGCGCATTTCAGTTTGTGGTGTTTGTTGTCGGCGCCCTTAATGGCTGGAAACGATCTGCGGAGCATGCCGCCTGAAATCAAAGCGATCCTCACGAACCGGGAAGTGATCGCGGTCGATCAGGATCCGCTCGGACTGCAGGGCCGCCGGGTGAAGCGCGAAGGAGATCGCGAGGTGTGGGCGAAGCAGTTGGCCGATGGTGGGCGCGCTGTCGTGCTGTTCAATCGCGGTCCCGCGACAGCGGAGTTGTCGGTGTCGTGGAGTGATATCGGTTATCCGTCGCATTTGTCAGCGGGTGTACGCGACCTGTGGGCGGGCAAGGATTTGGGCAAGCTGAGCGGCACGTTTTCCGCGGAAGTGCCGAACCACGGCGTCGTGATGGTCACAATCAGGCCTTAAGACAAAACAACTCAGAACACAGTAGTGCCCTAATTTAATATTTCTTTCTCCGATCCTCTGCGTATCTCTGCGACCTCTGTGTTGAAGGGCGGTTTCAACGCAGAGAACGCAAAGATACGCAGAGACCGCAGAGAGAACGTTTAATTTAGGGCACCACCCAGAACACTTAACACTTGAACGGCGTGTCGACTTGTAAGAGAATTGGCCGCGTACCTCCAAGCTTCTCTATATAAGGACAGTGAGTATTTCATTCTGGGGAGTCTCTACGTTGCACCTTCTGCCCGGTCATACAACAAAGTGGGCTAAATTAACGCTGCCGCTCGTCATTCTTCTGTGCGCTGTCGCCGCGCACGCGGAGGTCCGCCTGCCCGCGATTATCGGCGACAACATGGTGCTACAACAGGGCGTGAAGGTCCGCATCTGGGGAACTGCCAAACCGGACGAACGCGTCACTGTCACTTTTAACAATCACTCGTCCAGTGCCGTCGCCAACGCACAAGGACACTGGGAAGTCTGGCTCGGCCCGCTCAAGGCCGGTGGCCCTTTTGACCTAACAGTCAAGGGCGACAACGTGCTGACCATCAAGAACGTTTTGGTCGGCGAGATCTGGCTGTGCTCCGGTCAGTCAAACATGGAGTGGCCGCTCATCAACACTTTCGACGGCGACAATGCCGTCGCACACGCAAACTTTCCTGAGATCAGATTGTTCACCGTTGAAAAGCGCACTTCGACGACGCCGCTGACCGGCGTCGAAGGTCGTTGGGTCGTCACGACTCCCGACGAGGCCGCCCACTTCTCCGCCGTCGGCTACTTCTTCGGCCGCGAACTTTACCAACGACTCAAAGTGCCCGTCGGCCTGATTCACAGTTCGTGGGGTGGAACACCCGCCGAGGCTTGGACCAGCAACGACGCACTTCGTTCCGTTGCCGAACTAAAGCCGATTCTCGATCGCTACCAAAGCAGCCTCAACCCACTGCCGCAAACAAAGGAAGCTTACGCGCGCGCGCTAGCCGCCTGGGAAGAGAAGAACCTTTATCTCGATAGCGGCAACAAGGGCGAAGCGTCGGGGTACGCCGACCCGAAAACTTCCACTGCCGACTGGGCCAGGATGGAACTGCCGAAGCAGTTCGAGACCGCTGGACTGCTGATTGACGGGGCCGTCTGGTTTCGCCGCGTCGTGGAAGTGCCCGAACCATGGGCTGGGAAGGACCTCGTGCTGAACCTCCCGCCCATCGACGATTACGACACCACTTATTTCAACGGCGCAAAGATTGGCTCGATCGGACGAGAAACGCCGAACAGTTACATGGTGTCGCGCAAGTATGTGGTGCCGGGCGCGCTGGTGCACGCGGGCCCAAACTTGATCGCCATCCGTGTCTTCGACAGCGCCGGCGAAGGCGGTTTTAGTCGTGGCGGAAAATTCTCACTTGGACCAGCTACGGCCACGGAGCCTGAGCTGATCTCACTTCGCGGCGACTGGGAATACAAGGTTGAACTCGCACTCGAGCCAAAACATCCCGACTGGGGGTCGCGTCCCAATGCTGTAAGCGCGAATAATCAGAATAATCCGAGCGTGCTTTATAACGCGATGATCGCGCCGCTCGTGCCTTTCGCTATTCGCGGCGCGATCTGGTACCAGGGCGAGAGCAACGCCGGGCGTGCCTACCAATATCGCACGCTCTTTCCGTTGATGATTCGCAACTGGCGCACCGCGTGGGGACGCGAGTTTCCGTTCTACTTCGTTCAGTTACCGAACTGGCACGCGCACAAGGCCGAACCAGACGAGAGCGACTGGGCCGAATTACGCGAAGCTCAGACGATGACGTTGCGCGAGCCGCAAACCGGAATGGCGATAACGATCGATGTCGGCGACGAGGTCGAGCTCCATCCGCGCAACAAGTTGGACGTTGGCCGCAGGTTGGCTGCGTGGGCGCTCGCCGCCACTTACGGCCAGAAAATTGTTCCCTCAGGACCACTCTTCGATCGCTTCACGATCGATGGTGACAAGATACGGATCAGGTTCAAGTATGCCGCCGGCTTGAAGACGATCGACGGTGGTCCCGTCAAGGGGTTTGCGATCGCGGGTGAAGATCATCATTTCGTGTGGGCCGACGCGCGCATTGACGGCGATACGGTGGTGGTCTCGAGTCCGCAGGTCGCAAAGCCCGTTGCGGTGCGCTATGGCTGGGCCGACAATCCCGTTGTCAACCTGTACAACGAGGCCGGTCTGCCCGCATCGCCTTTTCGCACGGACGATTGGCCCGGAATTACCGCTAACCGTAATTGAACATCCCCCTCCCACTCAAAAGGAGGAACCATGTCAGGCACAACTCAAAGGCTCGTCAGTCGCTGTTTGATTTTCACCCTCGCGCTCGGCTTCTGCATTACCAGTACCAAAGCCGCAAACGTATCCGTCAACGTTGACTACACCAGTCCGCGGCAGACCGTCGAAGGCTTCGGCGCTTCAGTTACCTGGATCGCCAATGATCTCGACTCATTCTCGCCGGCAAGGCAGACGCAGATCCTCGATCTGCTCTACAACACGTCGCAGCCGGGCGCCGGATTGAGTTGGGTGCGAGTCGGCAGCTTCTTGTGCAACTACAATCCCTCGCCGGGAGTTTACGACTGGAACTACTGGGGCATTCAAAGCGGCATGCGCTGGCTGCAACGTGTGAATGCCGCGTACGGTGTTAACCGCTACATGGTCTCCTCGTGGAGTCCGCCGGCCTGGATGAAGGACAATAACTCCTGCACTAACGGTGGCCATGTTCTGCCTCAATATTATCCCGAGCTCGCCGCATTGAAGATTCAGTGGCTGCAAAACGCAAAGACGCAACTCGGTTTCGAAGCACAGGTTGAAAGTGTGCAGAATGAGCCCGCCACGAGAGTGACTTACGACAGTTGCGAGTGGACCACTGCCGAGATGAGTTCTTTCATCGCGAATCACATGCAACCGGCACTGGCAGGAAGCGGGCTGAGCGCGAAGCTGATGCTGCCGGAATCGTCCTACTACTCCAACTTCGATAACGCCTGGGGCTTTCCCCTCCTCAACGATCCGGGAACGCGCGCGGCCACGGCCATCGTCGCGACGCACGGCTACGGCCGCACCGATAATTTCGCGACGCCGTGTAACAGTTGCGCGCAGTACAACAAGCCGATCTGGCAAACCGAAGACTCGAACCTGGATGGCCGATACAACGGAAGCATCGACGATGGCCTCACGTGGTCCACTGAAATCTACAAGGCCCTCAACGGCGGACACTTCAGCGCCTGGTTCTACTGGTGGGTGATGACGTTGCAAAACGACAATCAGGGACTCATCAACGCAAACGTCTCGACGGATTCGTTTCAGGTGCCGAAGCGGCTCTACGTCATGGGCCAGTTCAGCCGGTTCATACGACCCGGTTCGGTTATGCTGGGCTCAACATCGAGTGATGCGTCAGTGCAAGTGACTGCCGTGCGCCCGGCAACCGGCAGCGTTGCTGTTGTGCTCGCGAATACCGGCAAGACTTCGCAGACGCTGACCGTCAGTCTAACGGGGACGACTGCACCAGCGACGGTCACGCCCTATCGCACCTCAGCCACCGAAAATCAGGTGCAGCTAAGTCCGATCGCTGTTTCCGCGGGTTCGTTCACCATAACCGTTCCGTCGAAATCGGTCGTAACGGTAGTTGGTTAATTCGTTCGCTAGTCGCGCGATTTGTAATGCACTTCCGACACCGCTCGCAGCTCTTCGGCTTTCTCGTCCGGGCTGGTGTCGCTGAGAAAATTTCCGCCTCCGATTTCCGGACCAGCAAGATACTTGAGCAGGTTCGGTCTTCGGAGCGGCGGATGAAACTCGATGTGGAAATGGAACGCTGAGTAGTTTCCACCATCGGTTGGCGCCTGATGCAACGCCATCACGTACGGAAACGGCAGGCGCCACAAGTTGTCGAATTTCACCAACACTGTCTTGAGCACGCCGGCGAGATCTCGCACCTCCTCCGCCGAGAGATCGGCCACGCTCGCATGTGTCTCTTTTGGCGAAACGAAGACTTCATAAGCATACCGCGCGAAATAAGGAATGAACGCGACGGCCGATTTGTTCTCGGCAATGATGCGCCGGCCATCACTTTGTTCTGCGGCGAGAATATCCTGAAAGAGCACGCGGCCCGTCTCGCGCAAATAGCGTTCGCTGACTCCAGCTTCCTTCTCGATCGTATGAAAAACAAAATTGGTAGCGTAAATCTGGCAATGCGGATGCGGATTCGAAACGCCCACGGCCACGCCTTTGTTCTCGAAGATCAGCACGTGGGCGACCTCACGCAACGCGGCCAATTCGGTATATTGCGATTGCCACACCGTCACTAACTCCACGATTTCGTCAAGCTCGAGTTCAGCAAGCGTGAGGTTGTGTTTCGGACTGTAACAAACTACGCGCGCGATTCCGTTTGCCGGCCGCTGCTTGTAAACAGCGGGCGCGAGCGGCAGCTCCGCAGGCGCTGCAAACGAGACACACGGATGATCGTTATCAAACACGAAGGTGTTCGTGTATTGCGGATTGACCGCGCCACTGACTCGGGCGTTACCCGGACACAAATAACAATCAGGATCGTACTCGGGCAGATTGGTTTCGTCGTTGGCGATCGTGTTGCCGCTCCACGGCCGGTCTTGGCGGTGCGCAGCCACGATCACCCATTCTTCACGTAGCGGATGCCAACGTTCTTCCCACGTCATATTCTAAGAATTCCAAATTTGGCGGCGCCATCAGACGAGCCAGTGATGAGTAGCGGTTGATAACCTGTACGGTCTGCGTATCGGCTCACGATCTCTTGAACGCGCGGCGCTGCCGACCGTTCGCTCAGGACGGCGACGGTGCCGCCGCTCCCGCCGCCCGTGATCTTGGCGCCGTACAGACCACTGTCTGGTCCAGCTTCCCGCACCAGTCTGACGAGCTCGTCTGTGCCGCTCGAACCGAGCCCACAGGCGGAGTAACTCTCATGCGATTCGTACATCAACTTGCCCAGCGTTTTTCCTGCACGCGGGCCCTTCCAGCTTTGCAAAACCTCGGCGAACAGTTTAACTCTCGCGTGTTCGTAAATCGGGTGTTTGGTCGCGGCAAACACTGGATACATCTGATCGGGATTCACCGAGGTCACTGAATCGCTAATCCCGTCGTAGCGAGACAGAAAGTCTTCTCCCGACATCTGCTCAGGCAAGTATGTCGCGAGCTGCTTGTCAAACTCGTCCGGCGTGATATTGGCGAGATAACCGCGTGTCGAGAATCCTGCCACGTCACGGATAATCCGCTGGCCCATGAACGCAGCGGTGCGCACCACGCCATAAGCCGTACCCGCAACTGAATGACGAATGCCTGAATCAAGCCCCCAGATTGTTAGTTGCTCCGGCAAACTGATCGTGCCCTTTAGCTCTCCCGGCTGGCACAACAGCGCCAACAACCGATTTCGTGCGCCGCAGGCGGCAGTCATTTGGTCCATCACGCCGCAAGGCGCACCGGCGACGAGGTTTTCCACTTTCTGGCTCAGGAATGCGATTTCCTGCGGCGAGATGTCGATACCATAAGCGGCGGCGATCGCCGTCATCGCCGCGACTTCCAGTGCGGCTGACGAACTGACGCCTTTGCCCTCGGGAACATCGGAAGCGATCACGATTTGCGCGCCTCGCTCGAGCACGCAGTTTCGTTCGCGCCTGAGCACGAAAAACGCGCCCGCAACATAAGCGGCCCAGTGCTTCTCGGAGTCAGTTTCAAACAGCGCGCGTGCAGATTTGTAGTCCGTGGCCGAGGCAAACTCAGCGACAGGCATTTCGAAAAACCTATCTTCGTATTCCGCGGCGGAAGACAAACTGCGAACCTGAATCGTTGGCGCTTGCTGAAATTGCAGCGCGACGTGTGTCGCGGCCGCAAGCGGCCACTGCAACACAAGTGACCCCGAGTAATCGGCGATGCCGCCCATCAGATCGATTCGCCCCGGGGCGCGGCTCACCAGCACTTCGTCAGGACCAAGCAGCGTTCTGATCCGCTCGCTGAAGCGGTCTGTGTCAGACATCGTGTTCATTCAGGAGACCACGTCGCTGAAGTGCTCTGCGTAAAAGCGGTTCAATCTGCGCTTGCAGTTGTGCGTTCGCATAACCGGCCCAGGCGACGTCTGGTTCGACTGCGAGTCGCGCGCGCAACGGTCCGCGACTCACGTCCGTGACCACGACGCCGGCTTCGCGCGCGATCAACTCAGTGCAGAGGTCATAAGGATGACAACAGATGCCAAGCGATAGGCCGCGCTGTTTGAGTATCGGCTGCATCAATGGGCGTAGGTCGGCAATAAAACGATCGTGTCCGCTCATCAGCTCATAAAGTTCGCCGCCGCTCGAAGCATACTGGTCTTCAAAACAATGCGTCTTGCCGGGCTGGACTGGACCAAGCGCACCGAGCACGATCTCTTCGTCGATTGCGGCGAGCTCGTCGCGTGCGCCGGGGAAGAACCGAGCGATGCCGGCGTAGCCGTGCGCAATCGTGGTTTCGCACGACGGCTGTAAAGTGATTTTGGTTCGTTCGCCGGTGAGGCGGTTATGTCTTTCCGCCTGCGCGCCCTGACCGCGGATGGCCCAAACACAATCAGAGAGGTGCTGCTTCACCAGCGGTATCTCTGTTTGCACTGCGATTTCGATATCGCTGAGATTCGTGTCTTCGCCGCGATTAGGCGCCACGCCGGTCAACACCCACGCACTGCGTTTCTGATACATCAGTCCACGGGTCCCGTCGATCGGGTCCACGATGATGCGCAAAGCGGCCTCGCTCTCGTGAACCCCTCGCGGCAAAACGATCTTTCCATCGAGCAGACCTTCAGCAACGAGAATCAGCGGCACGCTTGAAGCGAGCTCGTGTTCGAAGAAGTCGATCAGCAGTTCTTCTGCGACACGATCGACCGCGTAGATCGTATCGCCTTCCTGTTCGCGAGCGACGGCCGCGAGCGTCTCGGTAGCGGAGCGTTCACAGGCGGCCACGACGCGATCGCGAATGGATTCGTGCAGTTGTTTCAGGAGTGGGAGGACCATCTCCCACGGAGGCGGATTGTTCATAATTTGCCGTAAATTGTAACAAATACCCTTGATCAACTCGGCCACTCATGTAAAATGTAGGCCACTTTTATCCGGACGTCGAACAAGTCAATACGCTCACCACGACAGCCGAAGACCAGGTGGAGCGACCCCAAGCGACAAACAGACAACCAGTATGCTTAATCGACCTAAACTAATCACGTGTGTGACGGCTCTGGTCCTGATCGCCGGAGTATCCAGGGCCCAGACCGTCGCGGTTTACAAAGCAACGCTTTCCGTTCGCGCTGATCAACCACGTTCGACCATCAATCGCGACATCTACGGCCAGTTCGCCGAACATCTCGGCCGGCTGATTTACGAAGGTATCTGGGTCGGTGAAAACTCACCGATTCCGAACACCCACGGCATGCGTAACGATGTGATCGCTGCGCTGAAAGAGCTGCATGTTCCCGTGTTGCGCTGGCCCGGCGGTTGTTTTGCCGATGAGTATCACTGGCGCGATGGCATTGGACCACGCGATAAACGTCCGCGCCGGCCCAATGCGAGTTGGGGCGGCGTTGATACGAACGCGTTCGGCACTCACGAGTTTTTTGAACTTTGCGACCTGCTCGGTGCCGCCGCTTACATCAATGGAAATGTCGGCAGTGGTTCGCCGCAGGAGATGATGGATTGGATCGAGTACATGACGTCCGACAGTGACTCCGCCTTAGCGAACCTTCGGCGTGCGAACGGGCGCGACAAGCCGTGGAGGATTGCCTACTTTGCAGTTGGAAACGAAACGTGGGGTTGCGGCGGCAGCATGCGGCCGGAGTATTACGCCGACGTGTTTCGGCAGTACGCCACGTTCATCAAAAACCACTCGGGCAATCACATTAAAAAGCTCGCCTCCGGTTCGCACGACGATTACTACAAGTGGACCGAGGTGCTGATGGCGCAAGCCGGAGAGTTGATGGACGCGTTGTCGTTGCACTATTACACGTTGCCGACCGGCGACTGGTCCAAAAAGGGATCGGCCACACAGTTTGATGAGAAGGAGTGGCACTCGACACTGGTCAGGACCATGCGCATGGACGAGTTCATTCAGAAGCACAGTGCGATCATGGACAGATACGATCCGCAGAAGCGTGTCGGTCTGATGGTCGACGAGTGGGGCACGTGGTATGACCCCGAACCCGGCCGCGACATGGGCGCGCTTTACCAGCAGAATTCGCTGCGCGATGCGATCGTTGCCGGTGTAAATCTCAACATCTTTCAAAAACATGCCGATCGCGTGCGCTTGGCCAACATCGCACAGATGGTGAACGTTTTGCAGTCGATGGTCCTGACGGACAAAGAGAAGATGGTGTTGACGCCGACTTATCACGTGTTCCGCATGTACCGAGTGCATCAGGGAGCAACGATGATTCCGGTAGATCTCAGCGCGCCGGAGTATAAGCTCGGCGACGCGGGCCTGCCGTCTTTGAGTGCTTCGGCGTCACGCGATGCTGAAGGCCGGTTGCACCTGTCGCTGGTGAATGTTGATCCGCATCGAGCAGCCGAGATCAACGCGAACGTTTGGGGGGCAGCGATCAAAACGATTAGCGGCGAAGTGCTCACGGCGCCGGCGATGAACGCTATGAACACGTTCGATCGTCCGAATGACGTGAAACCGGCGCCCTTCAGCGCCTACAAGCTTGACGGTTCTCAACTGCTGCTGACGATTCCGGCTAAGTCAATTGTCGTACTGGAACTGAAGTGACCGCGAGAGAGTTGGGCAGAATTGTGTTGGCGGCGATTTGTGCCGGCGTTCCGCTTGCTGCAAGCGCGCAGACGAGTAGACCTGCACGAGTAATCTCGGCCGACTTCCGGCGCGTAAAAGGACCGCGAGATCCGTTCCCGCAACTCGTCGTTGGCGCCGGCCGTGCCGCTGAAGGTTTGCGTGCTGACTGGCAACGCGATCTTGCGTTGGTCCATCGCGAGTGCGGATTTCGCTACGTGCGCTTTCACGGACTGCTCCAGGACGAGTTGGGCGTCTACGCGGAAGATCGTCGCGGGAATCCGGTCTACAACTTCCAATACATCGATGCTGTTTATGACGCGCTATTGAAGGCCGAAGTGCGTCCATTCGTTGAGTTTGGCTTTATGCCAGAAAAACTCGCCAGCGGCCACAAGACGATCTTTTGGTGGGAGGGCAATATCTCGCCGCCGCGAGATTACGCGAAGTGGGAGGCGCTGGTGCGTGCGCTGGTGCAGCACTGGACCGATCGCTATGGTCGCGATGAAGTGCGGCGCTGGTATTTCGAAGTGTGGAATGAGCCAAACTTGAAGGACATCTTTTGGTCGAGTGATCAGGACGAATATTTCAAGCTGTATGATGTGACTGTGCGCGCTGTCAAAAGCGTCTCGCCTGACTATCGCGTGGGCGGACCCGCAACTGCGGGACGGGCCTGGATTGCCGAGATGATCGAACACGCGGCAAAAGCGCGCGTGCCACTCGACTTCATCACGACGCACGATTACGGCGTGCGCGGCGGAGCGGTCGATGCCGAGGGCACGCAGCAACTCTTTCTCGATGCTTCACTCGACGCGATCGTAGCGGGAGTAGGCGATGTGCGTTCGCAGATCGAGAAGTCAGTGATGCCAAATCTGCCGCTGCACTATACCGAGTGGAGCACTTCGTATTCGCCGCGCGATCCGGTGCACGACACGTACCTGTCGGCCGCCTATATCGTCTCCCGGCTGAAGGGTATCGAGGGGCACGCCCAATCCATGTCCTACTGGACGTTCACGGACATCTTCGAAGAAAACGGACCAGTGCCGTCACCATTTCACGGCGGCTTCGGGCTGATCAATTTTCAGGGACTGCGCAAACCCGCGTTCTACGGTTATAAGTTCCTGAATATGCTTGGTGATGAAGAAGTGGAGTCGGCTGATGCGCAGAGCTGGGTGACGCGTGACGATCGCGGGATGCAGGTGTTGTTCTGGGACTACACGCCGCCACAAACGAAAGAGAGCGATCAGGTGTACTTCAAACGCGACTTGCCGGTACGGACTATCGGCAATGTGCGAGTCGTACTCGCCGGACTGCCGCCGGGCGGTTACACGCTCAAGGTTTACAAGGTCGGGTATGGTGTGAACGACGTCTACACGGATTACCTCAAGCTGAATTCACCGCCAACACTCACACGCGAACAGGTGCGTACGCTCGCGGAGCACAACAACGGCCGGCCGATTCTAAGCGAGCGCATCAACGTGAGAGGCAGGATGACTCGCGATTTTGCGTTGCGTGAGAACGACGTGTACCTGTTCACGTTAACGCGCGCTGGAGCCGTTACAAACAACAAGCATTAGGGTTCGGCCCGCGACTCACGCGCCATTCGTTCGTGGGGATTCTGACGATCGTTACTCGGGAAGGCTCTTGGTTCCTTTCACCTCGAACTTTCCGGCGATCGCCGGCGCCACGGTATCGGGCTGCCCTCCGCCGACCGAAACAGAATATTGTCCTTCCGCAACAATCGGCTCACCTGCTTCAGTCACCATGCTGAGGTCACGTTCTTGCAATTCGAAGCGCAACTTCCGCGCCTCGCCAGGCTTCAAGTGAATGCGCTTGAACGCACGTAGCGCACGCAGCGGCGCTCCCGTGACGTTCGGGAAACTGAGATAAACCTGGGCCACTTCATCTCCCTCCCGCTTGCCAGTGTTGGTGACTGTTACTTCCATGACGAGTGGATCGCCGGCTTTAATTGGATTCTTTGGCAGCGTGAGGCCACTGTAAGCGA
>Ga0126311_10000368_pt1 | contig 21404 bp, 5 predicted proteins | sample Plot61_FD_92539 | JGI IMG/M metagenome (GOLD analysis project Ga0126311, IMG submission 92539) | Serpentine soil microbial communities from UC McLaughlin Reserve, CA, USA - Plot61 | ecosystem: Environmental > Terrestrial > Soil > Grasslands | place: USA: UC McLaughlin Reserve, Lake County... | reverse complement strand
CCTACAATCGTGGCTTTCGTCAATGAAAGATCTGTATGCGAAGTCTTGTAACAGACATACGTTAGTAAGCCTCCAATGCCCCCACACAAGAGCAAAAACAAGATTTCCAATTGCCGGCTGGGTGAAACCATTACGAGGCAACCGAGCATGATTATTCCCAGAGGGATTCCGCCAATGAGCGCAGCCTTATACTCACATCTCACGCTGTCACCCTCACTCTCATCTACTAAAATAAAATCTTTTCACAGGTTATCAGAGGCATCACCGCAATTTTGCTGCAAGGCATCCCGATACTTCCAGATGGCGTCATCGCCATAACCAGCAACATGCAATAACTCAAATGCTATGATTCCACTTAAGTCTCTTCCGCTCCAGTTGCCCAGGGCTGAATCCTCCCAAAATGCAGATGGCATGAGGTAAATCCTTGTGTAGTCAGGTGCTAACGTAACAGCGTTTGCGACCCAAAAGTTTGTCCACGCGTTCTCATAATTCGCGGCGATTTTATCGCGCCGTTCTTGCGAAATCCCCATATCTGCTGCGCTGAGGTTTTCGCTGTACTTGTTGAATTCCGCATATTCCAGGAGTTTGTCCACGGTCTTTGGTCGCTGACTGTCAACAGCGAGGTCAGTCTTTCCAATCGCTTTCATCGTATTTTCAAGCCAGGTTCGGCAACGGTCGCCTCTTACCTTCAAAATTGCTTTGCGGATTCGCTTCGTTTCGTCGTCCGTGAAATTATGCTTTCCCCAGTTGAAAAGCCATGGCTCCTGCTGAGATGCGTGTGCATGATTATGTCGCGAGCCTTGACCATCGTATATCCTGTCCTGCGACAGAGCTACAGATCTGAAGGCGGCGTTTATGGCCGCTTCCAAACCACCACGGAGTGCTGAAACGAAACCTCTCTCAGCCGCCTGTGCATCCCTGCCCGTCCAAAGTTGGCTAATGCCTGCCAGCGCAGCACTTACTTTGCCAGTATACTGTTTGCTATAAGTGCTACGGTCAGGGCGACGGTATTTAATGTAAACATCGGCCTCGACTAAGACGTCTCCTGCTCCGGAGGCGGTGGCCCGCTGAACTATATGACAAGGCGTTTGAATCCCATCCCACGTGCAACTGTTGTCGTAGGAATATGGACTCGCGTCGTTCATGAAGAGCTTGCCGGGCGGCTTTACATCAGAGTAGAGCCGGTAATTGGTGACGTAGGGATCGATCTTCGGTATCTGTGCTCCCAGTGGATCGAATTCCTCATTGCGTCCGCCTTTTCCGGTATAGTCGGTTTTGTACGTTGTGCCTGTTTCAGGATTCACGTTCCGAAAGCGCACGATACTAGTCGACGGCGTGATCTCGAGTGCCGCTATTCGCTTACCTGCATAGACGAAAGCAGTTGTCAGAACGTCCTCGTCATCCAACTCGGCCACGACCGCGCCCAACACAGTGGACCATAAGAAGTGTTGCGTGATCGTATCGCTGGTGGAATCGAATTCTTCGTTAATTGTTTGCTCAACGTACCGGTATTCGGTGCGTTCTCTTAACCAGCCATCACCATCCAGCTTATGCCAGATATCGGAAGTAAACGACCGGGCGCCGGTCGGGAACTCATCTGTTTGGGTGGTGAAGGAGTACGTCCTTTGTCCTACTGAGTCGAGGCCCGCACTGCTATTTTCAGTCCAAACGAGGTTGCCGGCCTGATCGTAGCCCTGGTCGCCCCGCTTGTTATTTGTATACGTGCCGCTGTCCGTCGGTATAGCGGTCCGCCAGAGATAGCCGCTGCGCTGCGTCATATTCCCAAACGCGTCATACTGAAAACTCTGACGATATGGATTATCGCGTGGACTTAGCGGTGACAGGTCGTGTGCTTCGCGACCGGTGTAAGCTTCTTTGATGCGGCCCGCAAAGTCGTACTGATTTTTACGATCGAACTTTGTTACACCGGTTGCGTAGAAGGCGTGGAACAGGCGTCCATCGTCATGATAATCAAATGTAACTCGATCTGTATAAGTTGAATTATCAACAAGATTGCGAAGATCAACGAGCTCGTACTCGGTCGGTTGCAGGCGCTCATTGAAGTCTGTGTTCTCGTCAACTCCATTGCCATAGGCGACGCTGTTCGCGCGGCCCCACGCCCGGTACTGAATACTGGAAATGAACGAAGTAATATTCGGGTAGCTAGTTCCGCTGACTGAAGTCATTTGGCCCGTCTTGTCATAAGAGTAACTCACGACTCGATCATAAGGATCCTCGACTGAGGCCAAGGCTCCGGACGCTTTGTAGGTGTAGTTCAAAGTGAACGAACCTGTGACACCGGTGACCTCTTGTGTTTCCAACGTCATTCGCGAGGCTGTGTCATACACATAGTCCACTTCGGCAACACTGGAATCCAGTGAAAGACGATTACCCGCAGCGTCGTATGTGATGGTTACGGTGGGCGCGGTCTCGACTCCTGTTACTGTGGAGTAACTCATTCCAGTCACCAGGTGCCGGCTGTTATAGGTGAAAGTGGAAACTACTCCACGCGGATCTGTGACGGTTGCCTGCGTGTCGTCAGCATTGTAAGTAATCGTGTTGTATGTGTTGGAATTAAATTCAGGTTTGTGAGTCTTCCACAGACGCCCATAACCATCATACTGAAACGTCGTATCCTGATAGGTGCCACTTGCCGTCGTGCCGGAATATTGCCGCAATTGCGTAGGATGATCGAGCAAGTCGTAAGTCGTGACGACGGTAGAGTTCACGGTGGTCGGGTCGCTGTAGACTTCCGTCTTCACGCTGCGTCCGAACACGTCGCTATAAAATTTTTGCTTACGACTGATTTCATCAAGAATCGTCACTACTTCCCCACCAGCACAACCGCACCCTGAGTAAGTCAATGTCTTTGTAGTGTCGTCCTGGTTTGTGGTTACCAGTGGTCTTCCTTTCCAATCGTAGGTTTGGGTGATGGACAGAAAGCCGGCGGAATCATTTCCGGCAGGCACCCACGAGCTGTTGACCTCAGTCACGTTGGTCTGTTCGATCACCTGGCCCACGATGTCGTAATACGTATATACAGCTTTGTATCCTCCAGTGCTGCCCGGAAAATCGCTGGCGACTGCGCGAACTCGCCCCGCTCCGTCAAATTGTGTATTCGTATATGCTTCGTTTGTTCCATCAGAGCCACGAACGTAGATGAGGCGATAATTGGGGCCATACTCATAACGGCTGCGCGCCTGCCTGGTTGTATCCGTGGTGCTTGCCAAACTGGTAGTTGCATCGAGGCGGCCCGCCGAATCGTAGGTCTGCGTGACAACTGCTCCCAGCGGATCCTCTGTTCGCGTTACACCACCGAAGTCGTAGTTGTACTGAGCGAGGTAGTCATTCAGACCCGGATCTTCCACAGCAGTCGGATAAGCATGTGTGTTGCGGGTATTAACACCGTCGCTGAACGAATCGGTGTAGGTAAAGCTCGTTTGATGATCTGATCCGTCTCTGGTGAACACGACTTGACCGAGCGAGTTATAACCAGTGTCAGTTTCGATGTAACCACTGCCACCGATCTCATAGCGTTTGACGATGCATACGTTGCCACGCCCGGTCACAAAGCCTGAGCCATAGTTCGTATCGTCGTGATTATCTTTACCTGTGACGTTAGTAAAGTATGAGCTACTTGAGTCATAAGTGAACTCAGTCTTCGCCGTCAGGTTGTTACTGGCATCTTTGATTTCGATCTTTGACGGTAATCCTATAACGCGGTTGTTGATGTACGTCGAGGTCGTAACGTAATCAATATCGGTTTTGCGGTATACAGTCGTAGCGTTCGAGTATTCCGTTACGACGTCTGGAAGACTGTAGTCGGTATACGTAATAGTCGTTTTGCTAAGGTTTTCTGCATCGTCCTCAACATTCGTCTCAGTGATTCTGGGATTCGTGAAGTAGGACACAGATGTGTTGTCCTGTGTCCACGTCATCGTAGTCGTTTTTTCTGTGGTGGTGCCCACCACAATCTCCGTGGATGTCGTTAGTCCACGCTGCCAGCCGGACGAAGCGTAGAACTCTTTATACTGGACGTTGTCCGGAGCAGTCCTCACTCCACCACTGAGTCCGGTCGTAAACTGCGTGCGCGCTTCTTCACCCGACGCGACATTCCCATCCGTATCGCCATTCCAATAGCGAGCCCAGGCGTAACGATCAGTAACACGCGGGACATCCGCGCTGGGCGTATCGTAGACATACCGTGTTTGCGATTGCAGCGTGTCGTTGGACGCGTAGCGTTCGACCTTATTGATTTGGCCGAATGCGTTGTATTCAAACTCGATGTGCGAGCTGTCCCCAAAAGCGACTTCGGTCAGCACTGATATACTGGCGTTATCCTGGGGCCAAAGCATGTAAACGCCCGAGAAATTGGTGTCAATCGTGACGTTCTCGTGAGTGAAGGTGGCCCACGTATGTGTTACCGACGATCCGCCGACTGTCCATGGCTGCGTGATCGTTTGCAGGCGCGCGTTGCCGTCATAGTTGAATGTGATCGTGCGTTCGAGCGTGTCAACGATGGTGCTGATATTTCCTGCCGCGTTGTAATTGATCGTGAGATAGTTGCCGTTTCGATCTTTAATCTGAGTGCAAACCCACTGGCCGTTAGAAAATGTGTAAGTCATTTGCGTGCCGTCAGTGGTACGGACCAGCAGGGAAGACGTGTTGTCGGTAAGTTGCGTATACGAAGCATCAGCCGACTCGTAAACATTAGACGAAGCTACACGTCGCAGCTCAACGTGATTTCCTGCGGGAGTAATCAACAGATAAGAAGCAGTTGCCGTATTTGAGTTGTAAAAGCGTGGCTGCACTACCGGAAATCCGAGACGAAAGCCGGGCGCTGGAAAACCTCGATCGCTATCGTAGGCAACGGTTGAATTAGCCTTGGACCAGACTCGGGAGTTGTAGCTCAAAGTCAATCCCAGATTCAATCCGGCGCGACCCGGCAAAGAGAGAATCGGAATCCCGAAGTTTACGTTTCCGGACAGGAGATCTTCGCCGCCGGCTCCTGTGCGATTAACGATATCGTTTCGTGCAGTTGAGAAATTGCCGGTCGTCGTCGGATAGGAACCGACGTCGATCGTGGCAACGAACGTTGAAAACTCGGACGAGGTGGCGAAGGAGTTGCGCACTGCTTCACGTCCAACTGAGCTGACCTGGCCCACCCAGTAGCTCAGATTGCCATCAGGTGCGTGCTGGTAATAAGCCCAATATAGATCTGTGACGTAATCTGTGTTGCTAGTGCCGAGCGCGATGTATTCACTGGAAAGAAACAGCGCATTACCAAGATACCGTGCGGTTGACAGCACGTCGGCTGATCCGAGTGAGGTCGCGTCCTTCAGTTGATTCTTCCAAAACGTTAGTTCAGTTGTGTTGGGGTTTCGCGATAGTGCGCCCTGGTAAAAGCCGGTAACAAAGTTATCGACCGTGATCGTATAAAAACTCGCAGGAATGCTTGTCGAGTAGTCCGTTTCAACATCATTCCCAAATGCCCAGGCAATCTGAGTTTTGCCAATGGTTTTCCCCATCCACGGCACCAAACTATTGAGTTCTCTTTCGCCTGTTATCGCCGCAAACAGTCGGGTCACTCCGAAATGCGAGCTCGCTACGACACGTCTTGAATCGCGTGGGCCGGACGACGACGTTTTTGCATTAACGCCTGGAGGGTTGATTACCTGCTTGCCTTCGCAATTGGGTATGAAGGGGGAACAATTTGGTAGCTTCGATGGTCTTGCCGCGATTCGGTGTGGTTGTGCCCGACGTGCGTTCTTCTGTACGTCGAGATTTGGTAAGTCGGGGCCTGCAATTTTGCGCCGCCGTTTCGCCCGCTCGGACGCTTTTCCTTGCTCGGCCTGTTTCTGTTCAGAAATTGAGCCGGCATTTGTGGAATTCGGCGACTCACTATTGTTACCGTTCATCTGATCGTTTTCCTGTGCAGTCTTTCGCGCACCTTCGGGTTCAGAGGCAGTCAATGCTCCTGAAATCGACACTACGCCGCCAGCCCGATTCTTTCCAGTTAGACCAAACGAGGTTTGCGCACCGGCGATTAATCCGCTCTTAATTTGGTCTGGACCGATATCAGATGAAGCGCTCTTAAATAACCCAATGACGCCCGTGGCAATCGCCGTCGCTACCGACGTTCCACTCACAAATTCATAGCTTCCGCCGTCGTCTGTAGCAACTCCACGGAGATTGGCTTTGGTGGTCAAAACCTCCGTTCCAGGCGCTGCAATCGTCGGAATGAGTGTGCCAAAATTTGAAACAGGCACCAGGTTATTCGCTGGGTCACTAGCTGCTACTGAGATCAGATTGGGCAAGTCGAATGAGGCCGGATAATAAGGTTGAACTCCGAGGTCGCGCGACTCGTTTCCGGCTGAGCAGACAACGACGGCGCCATACTTCGCAGAGCGACGGATCGCGTCCTTGAGAAAAAATGATTTAGCATCAGAGCCCCATGATAAGTTGATGACTTGCGCTCCATTCTCCGTCGCGTAATCAAGAGCTTCGATCGCACTTGCAGTATCGCCAACGCCGTTTGCATCAAGGACCCGCAAGCTCATCAAACTCGCCTTCCACAGTACACCCGCAATGCCGATTTCGTTGTTGCCTTCAGCCGCGATGATGCCGGCGATGTTTGTGCCGTGCCCGTTCTCATCTGTCGGGGCGTGATCATCCGTCACAAAGTTCCAGCCACTGACGTCGTCAATGTACCCATTGCCGTCTTGATCTTTGCCGTCGCGAGTTTCCTTTTCATTCTGCCATCGTTGGTTCTTTAGATCGGGATGGCTGAAGTCTATTCCGCTATCAATAACGGCAATTCTCAAATCACGTTGGCCCGTATAATGAGACCAGACGCTGGTCACCTGGATATCGGCGCCGAACAGCCGCGCGTTGCCACCCAAATTTTGCAGCGCCCACTGTTCACCGAACCGTGGATCGTTTGGCATTGAGGTCTGCTGCGTACGAGTAGAACTCAAAGGCGGTGCGGATTTTGGATCATCGGCGCGGTCCTGATAAATCAAGTAGTTCGGCTCCGCCGCTTCAACTGATGATTGGTTTTGTAAGGCAAGCGCCGCCGACTCGAGCTTCTGACCTGGACCGAGGACCACTCTTACAACTCGAGATTTACCGCGCAGTGGGATGAATTCGCGCGAACCGATTAAAGCGACTACCGATCTCTGCTCCTCGAGTGAAGCATTGCGGCGGAATCGAATCAACAGTTCACGTTCACGTCGTCCGGAACGCGGCGAGCTCTGACTGGCCATTCTTATTCTATCTGGAGGATTCCGTTGAGTTTGAGACGCCTTTCGTATCTTCGTAAGGTGTGCCGATGCTTTCACCATAGGCCCGTTGCTTCCGGAGAAGCATAGAGTCACTACGATCGCGTAGGCGAGGAAAAGTGAAAGAAAGCTCCGTCGCAGCGCAGCGGACATACGCACCTCCAGTGATGGTCCAATTGGATCTTTAACGGGGGAAGGCCGCTTTGCGAGGTGCCTATGCTAAAGACGAATGAGAGCGGGCGCAGTATAGCGCTGTAATTGGACCATGTAAATAGAAAGAATCACTGTTCACCACTTATTTCGAAAACTCTCCGGCGGAATTCTTGACGAGAAGATTAGAGTAGCCTTATTCTCGGCCCGCTCAGTCCTTCCAGTATTCATCAAAAAGCACCTCTAAGTTTCGAGGAGGGAATCATACTTATGGCTGATACGTCACAGATGACGCGGTATGAAAAAGTGAAAGAGATTCTCGATCGGGCGGCTGCTGACAGCAAAGTTGATTACGATGGTTACGGCCGTTTCTGGCGCCTGCCGCTGGACAAGTTTCTTGACTTTGAGCTCCGCGGTATTCGCATGATAGCTGCGGCCGAAATTCCGGTTCAGTCCTGTTGTCATGGTGGAAATATGGAGACAGGAAAGAGTCGTAGCGCGAGATCAGGTTTGATCCTGGGCCTGCGCGGACAAGCTCCTTTCGACGGCTCGCAGCTCCCGCGTCTTCCGTGGGGTGGTAAAAGTGTTCCAGACGACGAGATTAGTTTTGTGGCTGACTGGATAGACGACGGATGTCGAGAATCCGATCGTCAGACTTCCATAAACATCGAGACATTCACCAGTACGAGATCCCTGGAACAGATTGATCCAAACCAGATTGAGGAAAGCGTGCGCACGTTTGCAGTCCACGATGCGTCTGCCAACGAATACAGTTTCAAGTACGGTGAGATAAAACAGCGGGTAAATCTCGACTGCATGAACGAATCTCAGCTCGAGAAACTTCGTTGGGCCTTCAGGGAACTTTATCGATTCAACAAGTGGCCTGAGGATCGTCGCAGCTATAACAACATGGCGCTGATTCATCAGAACCACTGTCAACATGGATGGGAACGATTTCTGCCGTGGCATCGCATTTATCTCTACGAGTTTGAGCAGGGACTGCAAGATGTTTGTCCGGGAGTAACCCTGCCTTACTGGGACTTCACCATGCCGCGATACTGTCCGGAACGTCCGGAAAACGGCGAGATCATTCCCAACTCATTCAAGGCTTTCCTCACCGAGGCGTCTATTACGTATCTCCAGACTGCCGAGCCTCCGTTGCCGGAAGACGTTGCTCAAAAACTGCTGAAGGAAATGGTTCAGCCGCAGCCCCAACGGCTTTACACCTCGGCGTCCACGTTCTTTGCCGAAGTCGCGAAGCTGATTGACGAGAAATACACGATCGGAAAACACCGGGACCGGTTTATTGATGCGCTGCTGGCTACAAACGCGCTGTGGTACCCATTGCGATATCCGGCGGAGTATCACAACAAAAAAAATGAGCCGCAAAAAGTAACTGAGAGGTTTCACTATCACTATCCCACCGCCGGCGACATCGCACAGATTCTAGCGTTGAGAACGTTCCGGGATTTTGGTGGCGGCAGTTTCTACGACGACTCGTTCGGATTCCTCGATCAGAATCCGCACAACACAATGCACATCTGGACCGGCGGCCAAAACCCGAAGCCCAAGCCGGCTTCAACTTCAACCACCGGTGTTGCCGAAGCTGCAACCGATCGCAATCGCGGTGTGCAAGTCACCGGAAGGCGCTTCCATACTCGCGAGGATCTCTACACCTCGCCGGAATTCGGCGACATGCTCAGCAACCTGACTGCTTCGTACGATCCGATCTTCTGGCCCATTCACGTCAACATCGATCGTATCTGGCACGAATGGCAGGAGCGGAATCCCCATTCTCTGCCAAAAGACCTCGATGCAGTGCTCACGCCCTGGAGCTATACGATTGCCGACACGCTCGACATGGCACGTTTTGGTTATGAGTACGTCAAGTATGCCTTTGTAATTCCGGTTGGGCTTGGCACGCCGGTCGGCCGCTTCGTGTCGAAGGAGATTGCCATTCCCGACAATGTTCGTGCTTCATTTGAGCGCGCTGAAGTGCGCTTGCATCGCGTGCCGCAATTACCTCGCTCGTGTTTCATTCGCCTCTTCCTGAATCTTCCGGATGCGAATGGATCGACCCCGATTGATCATCCAAATTATGCGGGTTATCTCGCGATCTTTGGTCACGCGGATTGTATCGGTGGTCCAGGTCATTGCGATTTGCCGCCGAGTCGCTCGCGACAGTACGACCAGCGTCCACGCCATCACAATACGCCACGCAATCACCGGATCGACATCACAAACGCGGCGAGGCGCCTCTTCGACCGTGGTGCTACTACGCTGCAGCTGACGCTCGTGGTAATCGGTGCCGATTACTGCGAAGACAAGGAGTTGCTGCGGCTCGACGGCGTTTCGCTCGATTTTCTTGATTGATAATAAGGAGCGGCAAACAAGAGTATGCCTACGACTTATCGCATTCATCCCGGCATCGGCATTGCCAGGCTCGGTAACAGTCCTCATGCCTTTTGCATTTCCCCGGAGCAGCCGGCCGCACTGCCGATCGACTGCGACAAAGAAGGCAATCCGTTGCTGAGCTCAGACGGCAAGACTGAAGTGAGCATCACCGCTTTCAAGGACGAAAAGGGCCGTCTGAAGCGGCAGGCCGCGAGGTTTCAAGTTTGGGCTTACGATGACAAAAATCCTCACGGCCGCCCACTGAAGCTCGGTGATTCGATCGAAGGAGGTGGTAATGCAGGCGAGCTCGTCGATATCCAATGGCGCGTGTACCTGGCCAACAAGAAGGCGAGCTGGTACGAGTTTCAGCAACTCAACGGTGAACACGGCTATGCGCCGAATCATCCACGCCGCAATGCTTCGATAACCGATGCCGGCGCGCGGCAACGGTTGATCATCGATCCTGGTCCAAGAACGGTCGATCACAAAACTACTCGTACCGCCAGTTTCCACCGCGACAGTGATGACTATGCCACCACTTTTCCGCCGCCGCTGAGTCCAAACTCAATCGATACGCTCGGCGATTTGTTGACTGATGATACCGGGCGGCTGCTGGTGCTTGGCGGTTATGGGAACTCAGGCTCGTTTGGATTTGATGAATTTGGGCAGCCGCGGATCATAGACTACGCAAATAACGACGGCTGGTTCGACGACACCTCGGATGGTCCAGTCATGGCCCGCCTCATCATGTTCTCTCCGCTGGTGCAGAGTCTCCGTTACGTGGATGTTGAATACCCGGCCTGGGTCGTGTGTGCCTATCCTGCTTACGTGCCCGAGATTCTCGATGTGGTCACGATGGATGACGTGATCGAGGATATGGCTATTCGCAAGTTTGCTGAACGAACTGATTTGTACGGGGTCGCGGGCACATTTGAGAATCCGCAGCAAATTGCTCCTACGGATGAGGCTGCTTTGATTCACTGGCGTGCGGGCCGGCTTAGATGGAACCCGAATTACAAGCCGTGGTTTTATCGCGACATCTGGAACATTCTCTATCGTCCGGACCAGTATAACTATCTCTGCGACACATTGGGCCAGTCGAATTTTCCTCATAACCAGTCAACCCGCGGAACGTTTGACTACGAGCGCTTAGGATCACCTCCGGTTATCGACCGCGAGACAAGTCAGACGTGCGAAAAGAAGTGCGTCGAGAAACATCATTCAGGACATCTTTTCGTAGATGAGCTGGTGGTCGAGCTGGCGCACCTGGAAACAGTGCCGGCCAGCGCTGGTGGGATACGCAGCCCAGGGCAGCCGCGTTTGCTTACTGAAGAACGCAGTGAAACGCTGCGAGTTGTGATAGCAAAGTTTGCACACGACCTGGTTGGGGAGGAGCCGAGCACTGATGCTGACGTTTACCTTCAGCAGTGGCAAACCGCGTCAACGTCGAGTGCTGAAGCGACGGAGAAACTGAAACGCGAAGTCGATGCGATCATCGGCGCTAATTCAACGTATCCGGATGACGCTGCTGATTTGCTATCGAGACGAGTACACGAACACTTACAAAGATACCTCACCGGGCAGCTGCTTAACGACTGCCGGATCAGATGCGGCAAGACCAACACCTACGATCCATATGGGCCAATGCGTGAATATCTTTTCGATCTGTTACGCGCGCCCGGGGAAGAGAATCAGTTTATGATCGTCGGCAGGCCCGACAGTCGTGTTCACAATCTGCCGCGCATGCCGCTGCTGTGTGGCGACAATCCAATCACAAACGAATTGCCGAGTAAGTTTTTCCGTCTGACTGAGTATCAGTACTACCTCCTGCGGCAGTGGGCGGCGGGCCTGTTCTACAACGAGAAGCTTGAAAAATGGGCTGATCCCGATCCATTGCATCCCTATGCGGGCTGGGTCAATCAAACCGGTCGCGATCTCGATCGTGGCGTTGTCAGCAACATTCTGGGCGGATCGTTTTGTCCGGGCGGCGAACTTGGATGGGTGATGCGCAACCCGTCCATCTGGGTCGAGCCATACCGGATCAAAGCCGATCGCTCATTCTCTGATTTTGGCCAGACGCCGGCCCAGGCGAATACCGGCCAAGTGCCCGATCGCAACTATGCTTTTTACGCCGGCGCTGATCTCAGCCAGTCGAACAACTTCATGAGGGGTCTACAGCCGGGTGATCTCACGAAATACATGTCTGTTCCGTGGCAGGCGGACTTCAACGAATGTTCGACGCAGCCGATTGATGTTACCTACGAAAGATTCAATCAAATATATCCGGCTAGTGATAACGACGAGTTGATGGACCGTCAACAACGAGTGTGGGAAACACTTTGGTGGCCCGCACACCGTCCGATGCAGACCTTCGAGCAAGTCGTTGCTGCGGACGGCAGCAAAACAATCTCATGGCTCGATTGGACGCCCGGTGTGCCGCAAACGAACGCCGGCGATCTGAGGATGGTGACGGAATGGTGGCGGTTGAGTGTCGTACGCAGTAATCCCGATGGTGATATCACCCCTAGTACAGTGCCGCCGCCGAGAAACCCTCCTTACATCAGTGTCGAACGTACGAGACGCAATCCGAACGCAGAGGAGTAGTCAGGGGTGTTCTCACGCGAAGACGCAAACGTACTTTTACATGAACTCGCTCACATGTGATGTAACCATCATCGGAGGCGGTCCGGGCGGCTCAGGCACGGCAATATCACTCCTCGCTTTCGCGCCGGCACTCTCGATAACTCTGATCGAGGCGTCAAACTATGACGTCCCGCGCATTGGTGAAACCCTGCCGCCCATCGCTCGCTCGATTCTTGAGCCACTCAACCTCTGGGACGCATTCAGTGCTTTGAATGCACGTGAAAGCTTCGGCACAACCTCCCTCTGGGGCGAACCAGTTCCTGTCGACAACGATTTCATCTTCATGCCGGCTGCTACGGGCTGGCATCTCGACCGCACGTCGTTCGATGCGATGCTGGCCCAGGAGGCAAGTAAAAGAGGCGCTGTTCTCATGCTCAATACTTCGGTTAGTGAGGCGGAGAGAAGTGGCGATGAATGGCGATTACGTTTATCGACGGGTGCTCATCTTGCAACCAGGTTCGTAGTTGATGCTACGGGCGGCTCAGCTTCCTTCGCTCGCTCCGCCGGCGCTCGTTTCGTCAATGTGGACCGGCTGCTGGGAATATCACGGTTCTTCGAAGGTGGTGAATCTAATTCACAATTAATGATTGAAGCTTTCGCAGATGGTTGGTGGTACACGGCAGGTTTGCCAAACGCGAGCCGGGTTATCTGTTGTGTTACTGATGCCGACCTGGCCCATAGACTCAAGCTTTCGGAACCAGATGTGTGGCAGGAACAGCTCGCTAGGACACGCTCTCTCGCCGGCATAACAAACGGCTGCAAACCATCGAGTCCGGTTTCAGTTCGTTCGACTAGCTCGCGTTTACTCGATCCAATCGTTGGTGAAGGTTGGTTGGTTGTGGGGGATGCTGCCTCACGCTTCGATCCATTGTCGTCGCAGGGAATACTCAAGGCGATTAGATCGGGCATCTTCGCTTCTTACGCAATTGGAGACTGGTTGGTTAAGAAAGACGACGCCGGCTTGCGCCGGTATCAGCGTTATGTAAAAGAAGAGTTTAGAAGCTATCTCCAAACGCGACTTAAATACTACCGCCGGGAGCAGCGCTGGCCCGAGAGTGAATTCTGGCGCCGCCGTCACTCGGAACCCCATAAGGTGGCTGGCGAAATAGCGCTGATTGCAGTATAGATCACAGGTAAATCGTCTGCGTTGCTTGCTTACACCTTCCTACAACATTGCGGAATATCGTTGAAAGGGAACTGAAATGAAAAAGATACTCCTCCTGACTGCTTTCCTGTTCGCAATCGCCGGCCTCGGGCAGGCACAAACGATCGAGCCTTCGCTGCTTCAGAAGCCGACTTTAAGCCGGAGTCAAATCGTCTTCGCCTACGCCGGCGATTTGTGGATAGTTGGCCGAGACGGTGGTACCGCGTCGCGATTGACGACAGGCACGGGCGTGGAAACGGATCCGAAGTTTTCGCCAGATGGTTCTTTGATCGCTTTCACGGGTGAGTACGACGGCAACGTAGACGTTTATGTCGTTCCCGCAACTGGAGGAGTGCCGCGCAGGCTGACTTACCATCCCGGTACTGATCTGGTTACTGCCTGGACTCCCGACGGCAAACAAATCCTGTTTCGTTCTCCGCGCATCAGCACTAATCCGGTGCCAAAGCTGTTCACCGTTCCGGTTGAGGGTGGCTTTCCAACGGAAGTTTCTTTGCCGATGGGTGTCAGCGGATCCTACTCCGCGGATGGCTCGCGCCTGGCCTATGTGCCAACAATCAAATTGCAGGATGCGTGGAAACAATATCGAGGCGGCCAAACAACTCCGATCTGGATCGCGAAGATCTCTGATTCGAGCGTTGAGAAGTTGCCGCGCGACAACTCAAACGATTCTAATCCGATGTGGGTTGGCGACAAGATTTACTTCCTTTCAGATCGAAACGGACCGGTGTCGTTGTACTCGTACGACACGAGTACAAAGAAGGTTACTCCGCTAGTCAAAAATGACGGGCTCGATATCAAGTCTGCCAGTGCGGGTCCGGGCGGGATTGTTTACGAGCAGTTCGGATCGTTGCACCTTTACGATCTGGCGTCCGGGAAAGAGCGAAAGCTGAACATCACAGTTTCGGGTGATTTACCGGGAGTGCGTCCACGCTATGTGAAGGTGGCCAGGAATCTCTCTGCACCGGCGCTATCGCCAACCGGTGCGCGCGCGGTTTTCCAGGCTCGCGGTGAAATCATCACCGTCCCTGCCGAGAAAGGAGACGCGCGCAATCTCACCAACACAGCCGGCGCCGCCGAGCGTTATCCCGCCTGGTCACCTGACGGAAAACTGATTGCTTACTTTTCAGACGAGTCAGGCGAATATGCTTTACACCTGCGCGACCAAACGGGAATGGGTGAAGTCAGGAAGATCAATCTCGGCAATCCACCATCGTTTTTCTATTCGCCTCTGTGGTCGCCCGACAGTAAGAAGATTGCTTACACCGACAAACGTTTGAACCTGTGGTACGTCGACATCGACAAAGGGACGCCGGTCAAAGTTGACACCAATACTTACGAAAATCCTTTTCGCGTGATGGATCCGAACTGGTCGCCGGATAGCCGTTGGATCACCTATACGAAGCAACTCGACAATCGTCTGGGCGCGGTTTTTGTTTATTCACTCGAGACAGCGAAGACCAATCAGATTACAGACGGCATGAGCGATGCCCGGTTTGCCAACTTCGACAAGAACGGCAAGCACCTCTACTTCACGGCCAGCACCGATGCGGGACCATCGAGTGGATGGCTCGACATGTCGAGCTTTAATAAACCGATAACTCGCAGTGTCTACGTTGTTGTGCTACGCAAAGATCTGCCGTCACCGATTGCACCGGAAAGTGACGAAGAGAAGGTAGCTGACGAAAAGAAAGAGGAAAAGAAACCCGCCGATGCGCCGGCTGCTCCACCTGCGCCCGCGCCGAAGAAGGAAGATGTCAGAGTAAATATTGACCTCGATGAAATAGGTCAGCGAATTCTGACGGTCCCGGTACCTGCGCGTAACTATACCGGCATGCTGGCCGGCAAGGCCGGGATACTTTATCTCGCCGAGACTCCGCCGAGCGGAGTTCTGCCTGGCGGAGGTGTGGTCTTACATAAGTTCGAGCTCGAGAAGCGCAAGACTGACAAAGTGCTCGAAGGCGTTACCGCCTTCTCCCTTTCAGCAAACGGTGAAAAGATGCTTTTCCGTTTGGGTGGTGGCCAGAGCATCGCGTGGTTCATCGTGCCGACTGCAACGCCGGTCAAGCCGGGCGAGGGTGCACTGAAGCTCGAAGAACTGGAAGTCTATGTTGACCCGAAGGCCGAGTGGCGGCAGATGTATGCAGAAACGTGGCGCATTCAACGCGATTTTATTTATGACCCGAATCTGCACGGGTTGGACGTGAAAGCCGCTGAAGCTCAGTACCGGCCGTACCTCGACTCGCTGGGCCATCGGGGGGATTTGAATTACCTGTTCACGGAAATGCTTGGTCAGACGGTGTTGGGCCATACGTTCATCAGCGGTGGTGATCTGCCGGAGCCGCCGAAAACCAAAGGTGGCCTGTTAGGCGCCGATTATCGCATTGAGAATGGTAGATATCGCTTTGCGCGCGTTTACAACGGTGAGAACTGGAACCCGAATTTGCGCGCGCCGCTTACGCAGCCCGGAGTAAACGTGAAAGCCGGCGAGTACCTGCTTGCCGTTAACGGTCGCGAACTGCGTGCGACCGACAGCGTCTATTCCTTCTTCGAGCAGACCGCGGGCAAGGCGGTCGTGATTCGCGTGGGACCAAACCCGGATGGGACAAACTCGCGACAGGTGACGGTTGTGCCCGTTGAGGGTGAAGGCGGCCTCCGAAACCTGGCGTGGATCGAAGACAACCGCCGCAAGGTTGACGCACTAAGCTCGGGGCGCGTGGCTTATGTTTACCTGCCCGATACAGGCGTTGGCGGCTACACCAATTTCAATCGTTATTACTTCTCGCAGATCAATAAAGAGGGTGCTGTGATCGACGAGCGTTTCAACGGCGGCGGAACAGCAGCCGATTACATTATCGATTACATGCGGCGCCCGTTGATGAATATGTGGACCACGCGAGAAGGGAAGGACTTCACGAGTCCGGTGGGATCGATTTATGGTCCAAAGGCCATGATCATTAATGAGTTCGCGGGTAGCGGCGGCGACATGATGCCCTGGCTTTTCCGCAAAGCGAACGTTGGACCACTGATTGGCAAACGCACGTGGGGAGGACTGGTCGGAATCTACGACTATCCACAGTTGATAGATGGAGGTGGCGTAACAGCTCCTCGGGTCGCGTTCTACAATCTCCAGGGTGAGTGGGAGGTAGAGAATCACGGCACCGCACCGGATATCGAAGTTGAGCTCGATCCGCAGGCGTGGCGCGCCGGCCGCGATCCGCAACTGGAAAAGGCGGTGGAAGTGGTGATGGAAGCGCTGAAGAAGAATCCATTACCAAAGCCACGCAAGCCGGCTTATCCGAATTATCACAACGGCCGCTCGACGACGTCCCAGGGCAAGGGCGCCAGGGACACGCGTAAATCAGGCAATTAAGCCTTCAGCCACAAGAAGCACAAAGAGCACAAAATATCTTCTGCTGATTTGTGCTTTTTGTGCCTTTTTTGTGGCTTAAATGAAGATCATGAATAACAATAAATTCCCCCGTAACCTGAGAAGGAGAATCGCGCTCCTCCTCGTCGTCAGTATCTTTAACGTCATCGCCTCCCCATTCTTCGCAGGGTTCAGCACGCAGGTTAAAGCCGCGCCGCCCTTCCAGGCGCCAACCGATTTCATCAGACGCATTCCCCTGGCCACGAACGATCTGGTCTACAGCAGCGCGACGGGAAAAATTTACGCCAGTGTGCCAAGCAGTGCCGGAAGTGGCGGCAATAGCATTGTGACCATCGATCCGGCGACGGGCGCCATCAACAGTTCCACCTTCATCGGCAGCGAGCCAACTCATCTCACAATCTCAGACGATGGTCAGAGTTTATACGCCTGGCTTGATGGCTCAGCTACGATTCGGCGCTTTGACACCTTAACAAATACGCCCGGTCCTCAGTTCTCCATGGGCCAACACCCGAACCGCGGCCGTCTGACCGTGAGAGACTTCGCCGTTGCTCCCGCTAACCCGAGCGTGCTGGCAGTAGCCCGGTATTTCAGTAACTTCGATCCGGCAGGCGTCGCGATATTCGACAACGGCGTGCAGCGCCCTAACGTTGGACCAAGTGACTTTAACGCTGCCAGCTCTCTGGCCTTCTCCGCTTCTGCTGCAAAGCTCTACGGCTCGGGACAATCCCATTTTCAGACGATGACTGTTGACGCATCCGGCGTCACGGTAAGCTCCACCAACGCACTCGGCGCCAATTCTCCGATCCAGTTCAGCAATGGATTGATATTTACTGCGTTTGGCCAGGTCATTAATCCTGATACGAATACATTGCTTGGTACATTCGCGGGCACCAACACGACCACCTTTGTTGCTGATGGTTCAGTCGGACGCGCTTACTATTTAACTTCTGGTCCAAGCTTCTCGAGCTATAGTCTCAAAGCCTTCGACATTAATACGTTTGTACTGCTGGGCTCGCTCACCATCAACGGCGTTGACGGCTCGCCCACTCCGCTGATTCGCTGGGGCGCGAACGGTCTTGCTTTTCGCACCCATAACGAGTTGTTCATTATTCAGACGTCTCTGATTCCGTCAGCGGAATCGATACCGACTCCCACTCCGACACCTTTACCCACTCCATTGCCGTCGCCTTCGCCGCAAGCGCCTGCGTTCGTCAGGCAGATGACGCTGACCACGAATGATCTTGTATTCAGTCAGGCGACTCAAAAAATTTATGCGAGTGTCCCGAGTAGCGAAGGCAGCACCGGCAACACCGTTACGGAGATCGATCCCGTCTCAGGGACCATCACCAACCAGACTTTCGTCGGAAGCGAACCGGCGCAGTTGGGCCAGGCGGATGATGGCACGACGCTTTACGTGGGGCTTGATGGCTCCGCCTCGATACGCAGCTACAACATTCTCAACCACACTGCCGGGGCGCAGTTCCCTGTGGGACGAGATGACACTGATGGTCCTTATTCATTCAGCGACATTGCTGTTACGCCCGGTAACCCGTTGGTTATTGCAGTGGCGCGCCAGAAGCGCAACGTTTTCCCCTCGCAAGCCGGCGTAGCGATATTCGATAACGGAGTACAACGCCCAAACACAGGCGCGACTCACTCAGAGGGAAGCCGGTCGATTGCTTTCGCTTCTCCGTCGATCCTCTACGGAAATAACTTTCTGCAAGGCCTCACCACAATGTCCGTTGATAACTCCGGAGTGATAGTAACGGGCACCAGTCGTTTCCAGGGCGGAACCTCAATGATTCTAGCCAACGGCCTGCTGTACGGTTCTTTCGGTGAGGTGATCAATCCTGCGACGGGAGAGTTGATTGGCACTTTCACCGGCAGTTCCATGTCTGAGGCTGTTCACGCGGTGGATACCGTTAACGGCCGCGTCTTCTTCATCGTGCCTAATGGCTCCGGTGTTCAGTTGCGGGCTTACGATATCAACACGTTTCTTCCGCTCGGCTTCGTCAATATCTCAGGGTTCTTTGGAGCTGCGCGTGATCTGGTTCGATGGGGCACGAACGGGTTGGCATTCCGTACGGACAACCGGAAAGTGTTTCTGATTGAGACTGCTCTGGTCAATGCAAGTGTCGTTGTTCCCAGTCCGACTCCGACTCCATCTCCAACACCATCACCGTCTCCACCGTACATTCCAACGTTTGTCAGGCGAGTGAATTTACCCGCAAACAATCTCGTCTTCAGCGAAGCGACGCAAGCTCTTTATGCGAGCCTGCCAAGTAGCGCCGGAGCTAGCGGCAACACTATCACGAAGATAAACCCTGAAACCGGTGCGGTAGGACCATCCGTCTTCATTGGCAGCGAGCCAAACCGAATGGCCATTTCGAGCGACGGACAAACGTTGTGGGTGCATCTGAATGGCGCCAACGCTGCTCGCCGTTTCGACGTCCTGACCGAAACTCCCGGTCTGCAATTCGCTACCAGCTCCATACCGCCAACGGACATGGAAGTTGTTCCGGGCAGTCCAGAGTCGGTGGTCATGAGCAGAGCACAGTTCGGCGGTGGCGTCGCGATTTACGATAGCGGCATTCAACGCCCGAATACTGGGAATACGATTTTGTCGGTTGGACCAATTGAGTTTGGCGCCAGTCCCTCAGTGTTGTATGGCTATAACGCTTTTTCAAGCTCATTTGATTTAGTGAAGTTCCTGGTTGATTCGTCCGGCGTTACGACATCCGAGGCTACGCCAAATCTCTTTCCCCAGTCTGGGAATGCTTTCGAGTTTGTAAATGGGCTCCTGTATACGGGCTCAGGCCGGGTAGTAGATCCCGAAGGCAAGACCTGGCTGGGAAAATTTCCGGTCAGTGGTTTTCAAGTGATGGCGGTTGATGCCGCGAATCAGCGCGTGTTCTATGCGGCCCCCGACGGTCTGTTTCCGGGTGGAATCGTTATACGCGCTTTCGATTTAAACACGTTTCTGCCTCTTGGATCGATCAACCTGCCCGGTATCCCCAATCAGCCCGTCAATCTCATACGCTGGGGAGCAAATGGTCTGGCATTTAATACCGCGACGTCGTTTGGCTTTCCCGAACCGAACCGGGTCTATCTGGTGCAAAGCGATCTCGTGTCTGACGCCGGGTCCATCCCAATCGGGCTCGAGCTTGAGCGCGACCAAATAACCATATCTGAATCTGAATCGACGGTGCAGGTAAAGGTTACGCGAACCGGTGATGACTCAGGCGCTGTTTCGGTCAACTATGCCACCACTGACGGGACGGCAATCGCCGGATCGGACTATACCGCCACGAGCGGCACTCTTAACTTTGCACCAGGCGAGTTAACCAAATTCATTTCCATCCCGCTCATCAACGATACTCTGTTCGAGAATGCAAACGAGACTTTCACCATCACGTTAAGTAACCCGACTAATTCAGCTATTCTGCTGACGTCCGCCACCACGACCGTAACTATTAACGATAACGAGGGCCAACCTTTCGTTTCCATGTCGGCCAGTCCTATTCGTGTTACTGAAGGGGATTCGGGTACGAAGACGCTCACTTTCCGGCTAAGTCTGAGCAACGCGTCGGTCCAGGTCGTAACTGTTGACTACGCAACTGTGAATGGCACAGCCACGGCGGGAAGTGATTACGTTGCGGCGTCGGGGACTGTCACCATACCGGCCGGATCTTTATTCGTGAACACCACGATCACGATAAATGGAGATACGACGGTTGAACCAAACGAGACGTTCAACATAAACGTCAGCAACGCCACAAACGTGAGCTTCCTCAACACCTTCGGTGCACTCGCGATCATCGACAACGATGACGCTTCACTGCAACTGAGCAACACTGCGATCACCGTGAATGAAGGCGCAGGGTTCGCCACCGTCACTGTTACTCGCGTGGGCGACACGTCGAGAGCAGCCACGGTACTTTACTCGACGACCGATACAGCGGGCTTGCAGAGTTGCACGGTCGCCAACGGCAAAGCGTCTGAGCGTTGTGATTACGCGACGGCAGTTGGAAGAATACAGTTTGCGCTTTCACAAACGTCGAGGACGTTTACGGTTCCGATAGTGGACGATGCACTCGTCGAAGGTGACGAGACATTTACAGTCAATTTGAGCTCTCCCACTGGGGCCACGCCGGGCGCAGCAACGACAGCGACAATCACCGTCGTCGATAACGATTCAACACCCGCGACGCAGAACCCGGCTGACGGCGTGACTTTCTATATCACGCAGCAGTACATCGATTTCCTGGGCCGCTTGCCTGACACGGTTGGTCTCGCTAATTGGACCGACACGCTTGGCAACTGTCCCAACGGCGGTTTTGGCGAGTTTGAGAATCCCACGTGCGATCGCGTGCACGTCTCGGCT
>Ga0126311_10000367_pt1 | contig 21407 bp, 22 predicted proteins | sample Plot61_FD_92539 | JGI IMG/M metagenome (GOLD analysis project Ga0126311, IMG submission 92539) | Serpentine soil microbial communities from UC McLaughlin Reserve, CA, USA - Plot61 | ecosystem: Environmental > Terrestrial > Soil > Grasslands | place: USA: UC McLaughlin Reserve, Lake County... | reverse complement strand
GGGCCGCAGAGTTTAAATAGCTCGCGCCCAGCGATCGATCTCGTCCATCGCGGCTTCGAAGATTTGCTCTGGCGACATGCCGAACTTTTTCGGAGTCTTGAACGAATGATCGCCACCTTCGATTGTATAAATCTTCGCCGTGGGCCGGAGATTTTTTATGTAAGGTTGAATCTCGTCCGGTGTGCCGAGCGCGTCGCGTGTGCCCTGCACAAACAGCATCGGTTTGTGAATGTGTTCGAGGTGTTCGACGCGCAGTTTCGAAGACTGGCCGGGCGGGTGCAGCGGGTAACCGAGAAATACGAGTCCAGCAACGTCGTCCGCAAACGTTTCCTTCTCTTCGCCGGCCATCACCTGTGACGCGATTCGCCCGCCCATCGACTTCCCGCCGATCACGACACGATTCTTTTTGAGTTTCTTTTGCTTGAGCGCATTTTCAATCACAGCGCGAAAGCAAGCCTCGAGCTTCGGTTTTTGATCGGGAACGGATCGTCCCTGTTCCATGTAGATGAAGTTGAAAGTCATCACGTCGAGACCACGCGACGACAAACCTTTCGCAAACATCCGCATGAAACCGCTCGCCTGGTTGGCGCCCGCGCCGTGGCCCAATATGACTGTTATGCCGGCGTGGTTCTTCTTAGCGGCCTCGTAGACAAGCGCTGTGACAGCTTCTTTATCGTTGACCTGGACAGTCAGTGTCTCAGCTTCATCCGGCATTCAGGATCAAACCTCGTTAGCGAGCATTTTCAAAGCATCCTGCAACTCATTCTTGAAACGGTTCGCGACTCCGGTTTGTACACTCGGCGAACTCTTTCCAAAGTACGCCAGATTACCGTCCGGTTTGCGCCGGCCACGTTCCGCGTAGATCGCGCGAATGAGTTGTTCGTCATACTGTGGATCAGCCGGCTTACAATTCAGTGTCGCACAAGCACGATGCACAATCGGTGTTCCCGGTCCATGTTGCACTGCGGTGGACCACACTACGTTTTGCAGCGCATTACTTCGAGTGTTTATATCGACGGAGTCTTCACTGCGTATCTTGGCAACCAGTAAGTCGTAATGAGTTTTCTTGATGTACTCGTGCTGGCATTTCTGAAACTCATCAGTCTGGTTGGTGGCGATTCTTTTCCAGCACGAGGAGAAGTCCGCGGTTCCGGGCGTGAGGCTTTGAAAATCCCGGAGCCATGGAAAGCTCGACTCCGTTACAAATCTTTTCGCCGTGCCGGTTTTGGTTGCCATCTGGTAAGAGCCGTAGGAAACACCGCCCGGATCGCCGGCGCCGGAAGAGACCGTGCCCGGTCCACGTCCACCCGTTTCGTATTTCGCTGAAAGTATTCCGAGCTCTTCCGCGATAGCTGCACCCAGGGCACCCGCAGACGCGGACGTCGACTTGGATGGAGGCGCAGCCGCCGCGGCTGCTGCTGCTGAAATGGCGGGAAGTGGTTTCGTATCCTCGGTTGAACCAGCGGGCACGCCGGTGGAACCATCGGGCAGGTTGAGAACGTCGCCGACGCTGATTCGGTTCGGGTCTTTAACCTGCGGATTAGCCTGGAGCAACTGCGCCAACGTCACGTCATTGCGCATAGCGATTCTTGAGAGAGTGTCGCCAGGCTTCACGGTGTAAGTCATTCTGGGGCCTCCTTAATAAATGGGCGTTTCGTAATCGATCAAAAATAGATACTGAAGGATAACTGCGGAGACTGAATAGTAGTAGAGGGCTCGACTGGGAGTCAACGTAGCGCTTTAAACATACACCCTCGGCACGCGTTCGGAGACGCCGCACGTCACTTCGTACGAAAGTGTTCCGGCTATTCGCGCCAGATCTTCTGCCGGGATGTTGAGCTCCGCCTGTTGCCGGTTCCAGCCGAGTAAGGTTACCTGATCGTCAAGTTCTACTCTGGAGACATTCGTCACGTCGATGAGCGATAAGTCCATCGATATTCGTCCTACTACCGGAGCATAAACGCCGCGCACGATGACGTGAGCACGATTCGAGAGGCCGCGCATGTAACCGTCGTGATAGCCGACCGGTAGAGTTGCAATCAAACTCCGCCGCGATGCTTCAAACGTGCATCCATAGCCGATCGTCTCGCCGGGTGGCACCCACTTCAGCAAACTTATTCTCGAATGAAGCGACATCACCGGCGCCAGTCCGGGGTCTGATTCTGTATGCGGCAAAACATCGCGCCACAGGCCGTACAACACGCCGCCAGGTCGCACGAGGTTTCCCCACGCGTCGCGATGTCCGAAGATGCCTGCGGAGTTTGCGAGGTGCAGGTGAGTGGGACGATAACCATGATCGCGATAAACGGCAACTGCGTCTTCGAAACGTTGAATCTGATCACGCGTCAAAGGTTGGCAGGTATTGTCGTCCGCTGCCGCGAGATGACTCATGATCCCATCGATGCGCACGTTGCGAAACTGCGCGAGCGCGTCAACGAACTCGCTCAGTTGATCAAAGCGAACTCCCAAACGTCCCATGCCGGTATCGACTTTAACGTGAACGTCGGCGACTAGTCCGGCATTTGACGCAGCCTGGTTAAATGCTTCAATCATATCGAGTCGATAGACCACCGGCGTTAAGTGATGCTGAATGCAAGCAGCCGCCTGGCCCGGCCAAAAACCTCCGAGACAAAGCACCGGTTGAGTAATGCCCGCGGATCGGAGTTCGATTCCTTCTTCGGGAAGTGCGACGCCAAACCAGTCGGCGCCTTCGTTGGCTAAACGACGCGCACATGCGACGGCTCCGTGCCCATAGGCATTCGCTTTGACTACAGCCATCACGCGTGCGACCGGACTCACGCGTTGGCGGATGCGATTGAAGTTTGCCGCAAGGTTCTCGAGATCGATCTCAGCCCACGTCGGGCGTCGAGCGAAATTGTTTTCCTGGTCTTTGGAAGAAGACATGATGGTCAGTTTACTGTAAACCGCGGCGCCCTCGGAATGTGGTACACTGGACTCACCCGATCGCCTCACCGGCGAATGCCAAAATGGACTTCAGAATTAAATAACGCCTTCAAAAACCTTTACTGCTCCCCGACAGGAAAGGAAATCATGAAAATCTTCATTGCGCTGTTTCTCGCCCTGCTCTGCACTCTTCAAAGCGGCGCAGTACAGGCGAAGCTTGCCCCGCAAACGCGCGACAACTGGCGGAGCGTTCGCACTAACAACCTCTTCGTCATCGGCAACACCGACGCCGAGAAACTGCGCCAGGTCGCAGCCTGGCTCGAATTCTTTCACAGCAGCTTCGCGCGCATCGTCTCACGCAACGTACTTAACTCGTCCAACCCGACCACCGTGATCATCTTCCGTGACGACGCATCGTTCACGCCATTCAAACCACTGTACCAGGGCCGGCCCGCTAACGTTGCCGGTTACTTCCTACCCGGCGACGACGTCAACTACATCGCGATCTCGCTCGACTCGAGTGAAAGAGATCCTTACAGCACTGCGTTTCACGAGTACGTTCACCTGCATCTCCGAGACAACGTGCCTAACGCACCTTTGTGGCTGAACGAAGGCCTCGCGGAACTCTACGGCTCGCTGCAATTCTCCGGCAACGATGCGTTACTCGGCGCGCCCATCGTTCCCTACATTAGCATCCTGCGCGAACACGACCTCCTGCCACTCCAAACTCTCTTTTCGATCGGCACAAACTCGCCGCACTACAACGAACAGGACAAAACCGGAATCTTCTACGGTCAATCGTGGGCGCTGGTCCATTACCTGATGCTTGGCGATCGTGGGCGGCAGGAACAGTTCAAGAGATTCCTGCAACAAGTGAGTCGCGGCGAGAACGCTGCGAAAGCGATCGAAGATTCGTTCGGTATCACACTCGCGAAATTGGAAGAAGACTTGCGCACCTACGTGCGTCGCGGAGAGTTGACACCACAACTGATCGCCGGCGTCAACGATCCACAAGCGTACCGTTCATACCTGGCGATGCAACGCGCTTCACTCACTGAAGGTGAAGCGAACTACTATCTTGGAGATCTGTTGCTGCACCAGGGTCGTGACGGCGATGCTGAACGTTATCTCAAGCAGGCCATTGCTCTGGATCCGGCCTTCGTTCCGTCGTATGCGTCGCTCGGGATGCTCTACGCTCGTCAGCGTCGCTATTCAGATGCGAAAAAGTATCTTCAAAAAGCGACTGCCACACAGCAGACGTACCTCGTCCATTACGTCTATGCGTACATACTGAGCCGCGAAGGAGTGTCTGCGGACGGCAGGATTTCAGAGTACTCAGCAGAGAACGCCGCGTTGATTCGTGAGCAGCTACAACGCGCTATTAAGCTCGAGCCCAACCAGGCACCGGCGCATCATTTACTTGCAGTAGTGGACTACATCAGGAATGAGCGACTCGACGAAGCTCTCGAAGCGGCGCAAAAAGCACATCAACTCGCGCCGGCAGACAAGAACTATTCGGAACTCGTTGAGCGCATCGAATTCGCACGCACAAATTCGACAGGCGCGCCGCGATCACGTGAGCCAATGAACACCGCTACCCTCGTTGAACTACCGAAAGCGGGAACATCTCGCATGCTTGGCGGTGAAAGCGGCGGCGGCGTTATTAATGACGGGCAGACGGTCACAAATTCCGTTTCGCTTACAGTTGATGAACTGCTGAAGCGGTTCGTTGAAGCGATGGGCGGTACTGCAGCGATCAATGCAGCGAACAGCCGCGTGACAAAGGGTACGCTCGATGTGGCCGGAGTTAGCAGAGGCGGCAGCTTCGAGTCGTACGCCGTGAGTCCGAATAAAACGCTGACCGTGATTCAGGCGTATCCGATGGGGACCGTCAAACTTGGCTTCAACGGCCGCACTGGATGGACCACCAGCGCGAGCGGCAAACGCTTACTCAAAGGCGCGGAGCTGGCGAAGTTGCAGCGTGATTCGGATTTTTATGGAGTTCTCAAAATGAAAACCGTCTACGCGAAGGTGACTATGCCGGGAATGAGCAAGATCGGTTTTCGAGAAGTCTACGTGCTTGACTTACAGCCCGCTGCCGGCGCAGTGGAGAGGATGTATCTCGACGCGCAAACGTACTTGCCGGTGCGCATAAATTCTGTGCAGGTCAATGGAACGATTTCGGAGCCCGTTGAGACTTATCTTGATGATTGGCGGGGCGTCGACGGGATCAAATATCCGTTCTCGATCAGCGAGCGTTTTGCCAAATTGACGCTGACGTTCACGGTCAAGGAGATCAAACACAACGTGCCGCTCGATGCGCGTATGTTCGAGCCTTGATCACTACTCGCGATACAAATTATCAAATCGCATACTCGACGGCGTGAACCTTAAATCAACTGTTCCGGTTGGTCCATTTCTCTGCTTCGCGATGATCAACTCAGCGACGTTCTTTCGATCCTCCGGCAACGCTTCACGTTCCTCAGCTGATTTATACACTTCCTCGCGAAAGATGAACGCAACAACATCGGCGTCCTGCTCCAACGCTCCGGACTCACGTAAGTCGGAGAGTTGTGGCTTGTGATCGGAACGCGACTCCGGCGCGCGCGAAAGCTGTGATAACGCCACGAGAGGCACGTTCATCTCCTTCGCGAGTCCCTTCAACTCGCGCGAGATCTGCGACACTTCCTGCTGGCGTGATTCAGTGCGCTTGCTCGAACCCGACATCAACTGCAAATAGTCAACGATAATCAGATCCAGCTTCTTCTGTTCCGCCGCAAGTCGCCGTATCTTCGCGCGCATCTCCAGAACACTCAAACCCGGCGTGTCGTCGAGAAAGATCTTCGTGTCGGCAAGCACGCCCAGCGACTTCGCGATCTGCGCCCACTCGAGTCGCGAAAGAAAACCGTTACGAAAACGCTGTGCATCGATGTTGCCCTGCGAACAGAGCATGCGCATCACGAGCGACTCTTTCGACATTTCGAGTGAAAAAACGCCAACGACCGCACCCGAAAGGATCGCCGCATTCTCGGCAAGCATTAGTGCAAAACTCGTCTTACCCATCGACGGTCGCGCCGCGAGAATAATCAGGTCCGAAGGCTGCAAACCGGAAGTCATCTTATCGAGATCTGCGAATCCGGTGGTGAGTCCGGTGAGAACCGCGGCCCGGCCTTCCATCTCCTGGATCTTCTCGAGTAGTTGCTCCGCGATCGGCTTGACGTGCATGAATCCCTGGCGGATGCGTTCGTCAGCAAGCTGGAAGATCGCCTGCTCGGCGTGGTCCAGGATGAGTTCGGGTTCGTCTTCTTCGGCGAGTGCTTCCTGTGTGATCTTGTTGGAGGTCTTGACGAGTTGTCGCAGCATCGACTTGCCGCGCACCACTTTCGCGTAGTGAACGATGTTCGTCGAGTGCGGCAGACCATAGGTCAGGTTGGTGATGAAACTGACGCCGCCGACAGCTTCAAGAGAGTTCTCTTTTTTGAGCTCTTCTCCGATCAGGATGGGATTGATCTCAGCGCCGCGTTCGAAGAGCGCGATCATCCCGACGAAGATGCGCCGGTGCGAAGGGACATAAAAATCTTCCGGGCGAAGCTGTTCGATCGCCTGGCTGATTAAACCGTTGTCGAGCAGGATCGCGCCGAGAATGGCACGCTCCGCTTCAGAACTGTTGGGCAGAGCACGTTCGAAAGGTTGTTCGCGAATGAAGTCAGGTGTAGCCATAAGAAGACGCTGCACATTGTCTTAACATGCAGCGTCAATAATGCCCAAAAAATTTTCGGTTTTAAATCCGCGTCCGAAGATCCGCGTTAATCCGTGTTCTCCGATTCTGCGGGTTGAGCGAGCTCGGCTTCCTGTTCGGGTGACAGGTGACCAACGATCACTTCACCTTCCGGCGCCACTCTGACCTTCAGATCGATCGTGACTTCACGATGCAATCTCACCGGCACGGTATATTCACCAACGCGCTTCAAAGGCTCGCGCAGGTGAATGCGATGACGCTCGATCTCGTAGCCGCGCTCATGTAAAGCTTCGGCGACATCCATCGACGTCACACTGCCATAAAGCGCGCCCTGTTCACCGGCTTTCCGCTTGAACTCGAGTTGGAGCGAACCAATCTGTTGTGCCTGCCCTTCAGCAGTAGACCGCTCTTTCGCTTCCTTCTTCAACAACGCGGCGCGTTCGCTTTCAATGCCTTTGACGTTGCCCGCCGTTGCTTTGACCGCGAGATTCCGGGGCAGCAAATAGTTGCGCGCGTAACCGGCCCTGACTCTTACAATCTCGCCGCGCGCCCCGAGGTCATCTACATCTTCGCGCAAAAGTACTTTCGTGTGTGCCATCTTCGTTCTCCCTCTGCCGTTTAGTCGGTCGTGTACGGAAGCAGCGCGATGTTGCGGGCGCGCTTGATTGCCTCCGCCAGCATGCGCTGATGCGTCGCACAACTACCGGAGATTCGTCTCGGCAGGATCTTGCCTCGTTCAGGCAGATAGTTCTGCAACAGTCTGACGTCTTTGAAATCGATCAGATCGACTTTGTCGATACAGAAACGACAAACGCGTCGACGGTGCATACGGCGGCCACCGCCGCGGCCACCCATTGGCCGTCTATCGCCGTCGTCATCAGAGTCGTAGCCACCGCGATTGCGGTCTTCATAGTTGCTTGACATACATTTTATCCTCTTAACTCGTCGATACCTCTATTCACCAGAGGCTATTCGCCGGTGTCGGCAAACTCCATCGCTGGACCACGACGCGGCGCAGAACCTCCACCCCGCTCAGGACGCTTCGCAGCTTTGCGGGCCCGGCGATCCTTCAACTTCTCAGCGCGACGACGATCTTCGTCAACTCGCACGGTGATGTATCGCAGCACGCGATCGTTCACGCGCATGCGGCGTTCGAGCTCAGCAATCTCACGGCCTGAGCCTTCGATCTCGAGCAGCACAAACGTGCCGTCTTTGTGGTGCAGGATCTCGTAGGCGAGCTGGCGTTTGCCCATCGTCTCGGCCTTCGTCACCGTACCACCCTGATCGGTCACGATCTGAGAGAAGCTCTCGGTGAGTTTCGATACTTCATCGTCGGCCGTCGGGTCTACTATGAAGACCACTTCGTACTGTCTCTTTGTATCCAAATCAAACCTCCAGTTAAGCCATTGCCGATTGTTCATTGCCGATTGCCGATTTATTTGATTTCCAAATCGGCAATTGGAAATCGGCAATCAGTTAAATTCGCTCATCGCTTTCAAAGCGCCGTCCCTGATGATCGTTCGTATCGCGTTTGCGCTCTGCTCCAGCGCTTCGGCCACTACTGTTCGTACACTGCGCGGAAAAGTGTCGAGCACAAACTGCTTCGAATCCGAGATCGGATGTTCCGGTTGAATCCCGATCCGCAATCTCAAAAACTCATCTGTTCCGGTAGCGGCAATGATCGACTTCAGACCGTTATGTCCGCCCGCTGAACCACGTTCACGGATGCGAATCTTTCCGAGCGGCAGCGCGAGGTCGTCAGAAATCACGATCATCTGTGCGATCGGCGACTCGCTCTGAATCTTCGCCAGCAGACATGACACCGCGTGTCCACTCAGGTTCATGAAGGTCTGTGGTTTCGCGAGCTTCGTGTTAGAGCGTTCGATCTGCCCGCGCCCGACGAGCGAACTGCATTCGCGACGTCCAACCACGATCCCTTCATCCCCGGCCAACTTGTCAATCAACATGAACCCGAGATTATGGCGGGTCCATTCGTACTCCTTACCGGGATTGCCCAAACCGACGATTAGCATTTCCGATTGCCAATTGCCGATTGCCGATTATTTGATCCCCAAATTGGCAATTGGAAATTGGCAATCGGCAATGCCTTATTCTGCTTCCCCGCCCTCTTCGTCCTTCTTGCCCTTGCCAATTACTTCGGGTTCGGCAGGCTCTTCACCTTCAGTCGCCGGCGCCGCCGCGACCTCTTCCTTCACGATACCGACAGTCGCGATCACCTGCTCCGCATCAGTCAAAATCTCGACACCCGGACCCACCGGAATATCGGCAACGTGTAAAACGTCATGCACGTCGAGGTTGGAAACATCCAGATCGAACGAATCGGGAATCTCTCGCGGTTCGCACCGGATTTGGATTTCACGGATGATCTGCTCCAACACGCCCTGCTTCTCTTTGACACCAATCGGCTCACCAACCAGGTGCAGCGGCACCGTCACTTCAATCTTCTGTCCTTTGACTAGCCGCGCCAGATCGGCGTGAATAAGTCGGCCCTTCACCGGATCGATCTGTCGATCGTGAAACATTACTTCGCTGGTTCCAACTCCCTCGACGTCGATCGTGAAGATCGTATTTCGTCCGGATTCGGAGCGCAGGATTGCGGCCAGCTCACTGAGCTGAGCGACGGCCGCGACTGTCTCACCGTCACCGCCGTAGACTGTGATGGGCACCATGCCATCGCGTCGCGCGCGTCGCGCATCGTTCTTGCCGCGACCTTCACGCACTTTTGCCTGCACCTTGAAATCTTTTTTCTCCGCCATGATTTCTCCTATACAAACTTTCAGCGACCCGGGCTGCCATCACTTTGGTGGCCCAGGTCGCTGATGGTCTTCGTTTAAGCCACCAGTGTTTGCCCTTCGCTATACGAAGAGCGAGGAAACCGAAGTCTCCTCGTGGATCGACTTGATCGCTTTCGCCAGAAGCGGCGCGATACTTAGTACTTTAATTTTATCAAGCTCGCACGCGTGATCGCGTAGCGGAATCGTATTAGTAACGATTATTTTTTCAATGTCCGACTCGCGCAGCAGTTCCACTGCCTTGCCGGAAAACACCGGATGCGTGAAGCACGCATGTATTCGTTCAGCGCCCGCTTCTTTCAACGCGCGCGCCACTTTCGTCAACGACCCGCCGGTGTCGCACATGTCGTCAACAATCAAACAACTTCGCCCATGAACATCGCCGACGACATTCATGACTTCAGCTACGTTAGCCTTTTCACGACGCTTGTCGCAAAGAGCGAGTTCGGCATCGAGCCGTTTTGCGTAAGCTCGAGCGCGCTCGGCGCCGCCGGTATCGGGAGCCACCACCGTCAAATTCGGCAGCGGATGCTCCTGGTAGTAGCCGATAAAAACCGGTGCAGCATACAGGTGGTCCACCGGAATATCAAAGAAGCCCTGGATCTGAGCCGCGTGCAAATCAATCGCGAGCAAACGATCGGCGCCCGCCACTGTAATCAGATTAGCGACGAGTTTCGCCGATATCGGAACGCGCGGCCGATCTTTTTTATCGGAGCGGCCATAACCGTAATACGGAATCACGGCCGTAATGCGCTCGGCTGATGAACGACGAAAAGCGTCGAGCATCACCAGCAGTTCCATCAGGTGCGCATCAGTCGGAGGGCAAGTCGGTTGCACGATGAAAACATCGCCGCCGCGAACGTTTTCATCGATCTGAAAGTTGAACTCGCCGTCAGAAAAACGCTCCGGAAACGCTTTCCCCATGTCGCAAGTCAGATGGCGACAAATCTCTTCGACCAACTTGGGATTTGCATTACCGGAGAAGATCTTGATACCGCCGGTTGTGCTCATTTAGCTTCGCCTGTGCTTCGTGCTTGGTGCTTGGTTCTTGCAAAGGCCAAAGAACCAAATACAAAGTACTAAGTTTTGGCTGGGGCGGGTGGATTCGAACCAACGAATGCCGGTTCCAAAGACCGGTGCCTTACCACTTGGCTACGCCCCAGTATGTCCGTTATCGATTTTGCAGTTTTAAGAGAGCGTAAAAAGCGGGAACCCAGATGGTTTCATTGCCTCGAAATACTCGGCGCGTGAAAGTGTCTTACAGGAAAATACTTGCCATCCCGCTTCGCATTTCAAATTATCAAGAACACGATCACGCATCGCTTCGTCGTCTACGACACCAAACACACTCGAACCACTTCCAGCCAATAAAGCGCCCCGCACACCTGCTTCGAGCAACGCGTTTTTTGCACGCCCGATTTCAGGCTCTATCTCAAAGATCACTCTTTCGAAATCGTTATGCAACTGAGGCCACTGACCGCTATAGCCCTCAAGGAGCCGTTCGAAAGAACTTGAAAGAATAGGCATCGCGTCTACTCTTGTCAAGGAAGCGCCTTGGAGTGCGGCATACGCTTTTGGTGTGGAAACACGAGCGTTCGGAGTGATGATTATTAGGGGTTGTTGCGGCCCGTCCATCACAGGATGGACGGTGGCGCCGATTCCCGTAGCGATACATCTGCCGCCCATAGTGAAGAATGGCACATCAGCGCCCATGTCCAGTGCGAGGTGTCTCCAGTAAGGCGATCTGGATAACGCCCGCCACAAACCGTAGAGTCCAATTAAGGTAACCGCAGCATTCGAGGAGCCCCCTCCGAGGCCGCCCTGGGCCGGAATCCTCTTCGTGAGTTTGATGTCAGCGCCAAGCGGTGTTTGCAGTTTTTCCCTCAGGGCGACGGCCGCTTTGATGATCAGGTTGGTTTCGTCTGTAGGTATTTGCGGATCATCACAAACGAGCGTGAACTCACCGTCATCGCGCAACTCAAACTCGAGCTCGTCGGAAAGTGAGACCGTTTGCAGAACGGTCAATACTCCGTGATAACCGTCCGGTCGCCTGCCCAGGACTCTTAATAGTCGATTGATTTTAGCGAACGAAGGAAGCTTGAGAGAAGTAATGTTCAACGCGTAATGAAAGTCTGTGTCAGATAAATCGAGCCATCAGCGGCGATAAAACTTCCAATCGCCATTGCCTTGAATTCCGGAGACAGAATGTTAGCACGGTGTTTCTCTGATGCCATCCACCGTTCGACCGCGAATGCTCCGGGATCGTTGTAGCCCTGATTGTACGCGATGTTTTCACCGAGTACGACATAACTCAAAATGCCGACGACTTTTGCGCGATCTCGCAGGCGTAAACCTTCAGGTGTGACGTGGGAGAAGTATCCCTGTCGCGACATGCTTTCCGAGTGAATCCGTGCCATACGGCAAACGTCGCCGTCCCAGGTTAGTCGCGGCAGGCCGTTCTGCGTACGCAGGAGATTGGTTTCTTCAAACGCGCGTTTCTCGATCTCGTTAGGCTCGAGCGTAGCGGAAGTTGAGGCAATTTTGGTTACTGGCGCGATAGACGTGATCAGGCGGGCAACTGGCTGAGATTTACCTTCCTGCCCAAGAGACAACTGGCAACAGGCGAGAATGATGAGGGCGGAAAGTGTGAGTAAACGTGACATAGGAAATCCCCAGCCACGTCCAGAGTAACAAACTTGTCAAACACAGATCAATAAGGTTTTGCGTGCGATTGTAAGGACGGCCTACAATTTATTTCGCGACTTGCTCGGTGAATCTATAGAGTGCTTTGAGCCACGACTGTTTGGTGGGATAACAATAGACAAACACGATTACCGCTATTGCTCCAGCCCAGTAGGTATAACGCTCGTTCCCGGTCATTAACGTCGCGATAAACCCGATAGTGGCTATCCCGGCTCCGAGTAGAGCGAGCTGGATGGTGGTTTTTTCGAGGGTTTTTAGCAGGCCACTGACACCGGCCAAGCCGGCAATGTCCTGTAATCTCATGGTCTGAAACTTCGTTCGCCGCCAGACCACTGCGCCCAGGCCGAGAACCAGAATCACGATCCTCACAGCCATGTCGAGCACTACATTCGGCTTTTCGGTGAAGTAAGGCTTGGCCAGAAACGCGAGGACGGAAAGGAGGATCGTAGCCACCAGCAGACCCAGCACGGTAGTGGCTGCGGCCTTATGCCTTCGCGCCAATTCCGCTTGGGCTTCTGGGGAGGTTGGATCCAACCGGTTACAGTCCTCTTTTCGAAACTACGGCTTGATTGCTGCTGGTGTCGGCGCAGGCGTCGACGCTGTTGGCGCGGCCCCGCTCGTCGCGTTTCTGGTCTTCGGATCGGCCTGAGGCATTGTGCGCTGCGTTGGCGCAACCGGGGTGGTCAGCGCCGGAAGCGTGCCGTTGTAACGCAGTGCTTCGTCGATCAGATCAGAACCTTCCTTTCCGTCCTTGCTGATCAGGATTCCGTTCTTGTTCACGGTGACGTCCGCGCGACCGGAAACCTGCTGCATTAAATTGCCCATAAAGCTTTGCGCCTCGCGTTTCGAGCACCGATTCGGCACGGCTTTATCAGGAACGGGCGCACCGATGATGTTCAGTTGCTCCTTGGCCTTTTCGAGGTACTCGCTTTCAGGAAACTCCTGGACCAGCTTCTGATAGTAGCGGGCTGCTTCGTCAGGCTCTTCTTCCGCCTGGTAGGTTGAAGCGAGACGGAAAAACACCTCGTCGTTATACGAGAAGCACGGGTACTTATCGACAATCTCTTTCAAACGCGACTGCGAACCCTTCAAACCGCCCTTGTGAGTCAGGAACTTAACGTCGTAATAAAAGCGCGCTACCTGCAAGTTGTGCATGGCGAGATTCTCCTGCACTTCAACCAGGCGCGCTTGTACAGTCTCACGCAACGGACTCTGCGGATACTGCTGCAACAGAACTTTGAGACGCTGCTCAGCTTTACGAGCGTGCGAGATGTCGCGATTGGAAAGTCCCATCTGTCTCATCTCTGCTTCAGCCACTTTCAAGCTCGCATCATCAGCGAGCGGATCTGTCGGAAAGAACGTTAGCCAATCCTGATAAGCCTGAGCGGCCTGAATCAGAGCACTTGTCGTTCCTTCCAGAAAGAATGAATCCGCAATCGCGAGTTTTGCGAGGGCCAGAAACGGCGAGTCAGGATAGGTATTAATGATGGTTGCGAAGAGCAGGCGACCGGTGTCGTGATGGCCCTTGCGAACTTCCTTCGCCGCCTCTTCAAACAGAACCCGGTCACGACCAGCAACAGCAGCGCCCGTCAGGTCGGCGTACTTGTCGTCCCCACCGCCAAACAAACCAAAGAGTTTCCCCTTCTTCTTCTTTTTGTCGTTGTTGTTACTGGATGCAGTAGCTGTATTTCGGAGGCCGGCAGTTTCCTGCAAAGTGCTCTCAACACGCGTGTTTAACTCGGCTACCGAAGCCTCGAGCCGGTCGATAACGGTGGTATCGAATTTCTCAGCCTTATCGTTTTTGGTGCGGAGGTCATTTATTTCCGAAGTTACCGATGAGACTTCCTTTTCGAGTCCCTTCAATCGCACAACGGGATCGTCTGCATTCGCCTTCGCATCTTTGTCGGCGGCCTTGCTCTTATCCGATATCACTCTGATGGCGCTGCTCAGCGAGCGGCGCATTAAGTCGAGTTTTGAGGACATGACATCTAGCCGCTGGCCAGTCGACAGCTCCGATTGGCCGCCGCCTGATTTCTGTGCGAATCCCATTTTTGGCAACCCAAAAAGGAGGGCGCAGAAAACCGCCAGGATAAGAAAGCGAGACTTCATAAAATAACCTCCAATAAAACTTGTTTTTAGCTGCGAGTCGAGAGACTTAACGGCTATTCGGATTCAATTCTGACTGATCCGGTTGGCTATACCCACTGAATCGTCGCGTTTCGAAGCTCTTTAACCGCTGCTTCGGCGTCGGGAGTACCAAAAATCGCCGAGCCGGCCACGATAATCTCGGCTCCGGCGGCGACCACCGTCTCTATATTGTTGCGATCGACGCCACCGTCAATCTCGATTCGTACGTTCAACTGCCGCTCGTCGATCATGCGGCGTAGTCGTTTCACCTTATCAATCGACTGGGGAATGAACTTCTGTCCACCGAAACCCGGATTAACAGACATTATCAGAATATAGTCTGCAAACTGTAATGCCTCCTCAACTGCCCCAACCGGGGTCGCGGGGTTCAACACCACTCCGGCCTGCGCGCCCGCGTCTTTAATCGCCATCAGCGTCCGGTGCAGGTGTGCATCCGCCTCGACGTGAACCGAAACCATCTGCGCGCCCGCTTTAACAAACTGTGTCGCGTAAACACCCGGCTCGGAAATCATCAGGTGCGCATCAATGGGCAAACGAGTAAAGCCGGCGAGTGACTTAACCACAGGCAAACCCACGGTGATATTCGGCACGAAGTGACCATCCATCACGTCGACGTGCAGCACACCGGCGCCACCGCGTTCAACCGCCCGGATCTCTTCTCCCAGACAAGAGAAGTTCGCGGAAAGGATCGACGGGGCGATATCGATATTTCGATCTCTACTCACGAGTAACGATTCACTGATTCGGCGTAGGTCGAGGAGTCGGACGTCTGTTTACGTTGCTTGCTGCCGGTCGCGTATTTGTATTCGAATTGCGTACGTCGGGTCGATTTATATTACCGCGTGGAGTGGCATTAACGTTGGCGCCGCTGTTTACATTCGCACGATTTATATTCGCCGGTCGATTCGTATTACCGTTGCTGTTGGCGTTGCCGTTAACGTTGTCGTTTGTGTTTCTGGATCTTGGTTTTCTCGGTCTGTTATCGTTCCTGTTCGACGCTGAATTGGTGTTGCGATTGTCCGCTGGTTCGTCGGGAGTTACGTTTTCTGGCGACTCGCCTTCTTTGGCCGTGCGACTAATATCCATCGCGACCGTTTGACCTGTCTTCACCACTTCGCCGGCCCGAGGGAGTTGGAACATAACGGTGTCGGGTTTTGTCTCGTTGCTCGGCCGCGTAGACCGGACACGAAACTTCAGATCGGCTTCGGCCAGAATGCGCTCAGCTTCGAATCTATCTTTGCCGACCACGTCCGGAACCTTCACCTCCGGACTACGCAAAGAAAGATAAACAGTTGTGGCTACACCGAAGAGGAAAACAACCCCGATCGCAATCACGATTGCGACACTTCGGAAGATTGACAAAATTCTGGTAGCTAAACTCACCAAGTTGCGAAGTCTAGCAGATCAGCCGTTGATTTTCGAAGCAGTAATGAAAAATCCGTCACAGCCATCGCGGTGGGGCCAGGTTCGGATTGTTTCAAGAGGACGGAGACCGAGTTCAGCAATGACTTCTTCGTTTTCTTCACGTTCAACTGAGCAGGTTGAATACACGAGACGGCCACCGGGTTTCACCATCTTCACAGCCATGCTCAGTATCCGTTTCTGTTGCTCCGCAAGAGCCGGAATATCAGCAGGTAAAAGACGCCAGCGAATCTCCGGATTGCGTCGCAACGTGCCAGTGCCCGAACACGGCGCATCAACGAGGACTTTATCGAAGCTTTCCGGCCAGAATGGTAACTGTTGAGTAGCGTCGAGAATCACCGGCTTGATTCCCTCGAGTTGGTGAAGTTTTGTTGTGGCAACAACTGTTTCCATTCGTGTCGCAGACCGATCAGCGGCAACTACGAACGCTCGGTCTCCGGTGCGGTCGGCGATCATCGTCGTCTTGCTACCCGGCGCGGCACAGAGGTCGAGCACACGTTCGCCTGGCTTTGCATCGAGAAGTTGCGCGACGAGTTGCGACGCTTCGTCCTGTAGATAAATCTCACCCCCAGCACTCAACTCGCGTAGCAGCGACGTTGCTCCGGAAACACGCCACCCACCGTCTACAATTTTCGACAATTCCAATGCCGCTCCGGCAGCAGTTAGTTTTGACAAGGTTTCGGATTGATTCCCAACCACTCGAAAAGCCGTTGCCGGGACGTGGTTGTTCGCGTGCGCAAACGCTCGCGCTTCATCAAGTCCAAACGACGTGACCCAACGTTCAATCAACCAGACGGGATGTGAAGTTTCGATTGCGATCTTCTCAAGCGGATCTGAAACTACCGCGGCGGGATCGTAATCCGGTTCGCGAACAGCGCGTCGCAGCACAGCATTAACAAACGCCGACGCCGAACTCAAACGCGCCATGCGCACCAGATTCACCGATTCATTAACTGCCGCCGCGCTGGGAATGCGTGTGAGAAAACGAAGCTGGTATAGACCGAGCCGGAGCGCAATGCGCACAGGCGGATCCAAACTCTCAATGCGGCGCTTCGAGAAGTGTTCGACAATCTTGTCCAGCAGCAACTGCCAACGGAGCACGCCCAGCACCAACTCGTGACAGAGGGCTCGATCCACTGCTTGCAGCCGCGGCTCTTCGGCAGCCAGCAGCACTGACGAGTACCCGCTGCCCTCGACCTGTTGCAGGATCTTGAATGCCGCAAGGCGAGCGGGCGAAATTTCCTTAGCCAAAGCGATCGCCAACTTTCAGACGTAGTCCACTGATAACATCGCGGACCGGCATTCTCTTTCTCGACTCTGGCTGGACCTCGAGCAAACGCAGCGCAGTCTGCTCACCACAACTCACCAGCAACTCATCCCCACGAGCAGCAAGCACTTCACCTGGAAGTGCATTCGGATTTGGTGAATTGGCCGGTTGAGCGCGCCAGATCGTCAAGCCTTTCGAATTAAAACTCGTGTAAGCGTTGGGCCATGGCTGAAATCCTCTGACGCAACGTTTAATCGCCACCGCATTCAACGACCAATCGATCAAACCGTCTTCTTTTTTAAGCACGGGCGCGAACGTCGCGTCCTGATCGCGCTGCGGACGCGGCGTGAGGTAATCAAGTTGAGCGAGAGTCTCGCCGAGTAACCCGGCGCCGATCTCGGAAAGCCGTTGCATCAACTCAGGCGCAGTTTCAGTTTCGCCGATTTCAGTTTTGCGTTGCAGGAGAATTGGACCAGTATCAAGCGTGGGCTCGATGAACATCGTAGTCACGCCTGTTTCTGTTTCACCGTTGACGATGGCCCAATTTGCCGGCGCAGCCCCGCGATACAACGGCAACAGAGAAAAATGCACGTTGATGCAGCCACGTCGCGGCGCTCGTAGAAACTGGTCCGGCAGGATGCGTCCATAGGCGACCACGATCGCGACGTCCGCGTCATGTGACGCAAACAACTGTTTTGCTTCGTCGTTCTTGATCCGCGCGGGCTGGATTACATTGATGTTGTGAGCAAGAGCAAACTCTTTGATCGGCGAGAACGCGATTTTCAGTCCGCGCGGCCCCGAAGGTTTGTCCGGCTGCGTCCACACCGCGACAACTTCATGACCATCAGCCACACATTGCCGCAAGGTGGGAACGGCAGCCTGTGGTGTGCCCATGAAGACAATCCGCATCCGTGTTAGTCCGTGGCTGTTCCGGCTTCGGCTCGCTTCGTCGTCGCTCCCACTCTCTCCGCCGCGACCTTCGCCTGTAAGAACAACAACAGGTAATCGCGACCGCCCGCTTTCGAGTCAGTGCCCGACATGTTGAATCCGCCAAACGGATGCACGCCGACAAGCGCGCCGGTGCATTTGCGATTGAGGTAGAGATTGCCGACGTGAAACTCTCTACGCGCGCGCTCCAGCTTCGCTTCGTCAGTACTGTAAACCGCGCCTGTCAAACCAAATTCCGTGTCGTTCGCGATCTTGAGTGCGTCGTCGTAATTCTCTGCTTTGATCACAGCCAGCACTGGTCCAAAGATCTCCTGCTGCTCGATCGTCGCACCGGGTATGACGTCCGCGATCACGGTCGGTTCGATGAAGAAGCCCTGCTCGCCATCTGAGCCGCCGCCGATCACGACGCGCCCGCCTTCACTCTTCCCTTTTTCGATGTACGAGTTGATGGTCTTGAATGCTTTCTCATTGATCACGGCGCTCATGTTGGTCGCTGGATCAGCCGGGTCAGCAAGCTTGAGTTTCGCGGTGCGATCGACGATCTTGTCGACCATCGTATCGTAAACTCGTGCATCGATGATCGCGCGCGAACACGCCGAGCATTTTTGGCCCTGAAACCCAAACGCTGACTGCACTACACCTGTCGCTGCCTCTTCGAGATCCGCGTCATCGGCAACGATGATCGCGTCTTTGCCGCCCATCTCGGCGACGACACGTTTGATCCAGATCTGACGGTCGTGAACTTTAGCCGCGCGCTCATTGATTCGCAGTCCGACCTCTTTCGATCCGGTAAACGCAACGTAACGCGTCTTGGGATGGTCCACCACGACGTCGCCCACCTCCGCGCCTGAGCCGGTCATGAAGTTAACCACTCCGGGCGGCATTCCGGCTTCTTCAAGGATTTCGAAAAACTTGAACGCGATCGCCGGCGCATCCGAAGACGGCTTCAGCACCACCGCGTTGCCGGTGACAACGGAAGCGACAGTCATGCCAGCCATGATCGCGAGCGGAAAGTTCCACGGTGGAATCACGGCGCCAACTCCCAGCGGCACATATTCAAGATGATTGTGTTCACCGGGGATATGGACCAACGGCTGCTCGCCTGCGTAACGCAGCATCTCGCGTCCGTAGAACTCGCAGAAGTCGATCGCTTCGGCAGTGTCGCCGTCTGCTTCGGGCCAGGTCTTGGCAACTTCGTGGATCATCCACGCTGACAACTCGTGTTTTCGTTCGCGCATGATGCCGGCGGTGCGAAACAACAACTCCGCACGCTCGGTTGCAGGCGTGTTTTTCCACGTCTCAAAAGCCTTCGCGCCCTCTTCAACAGCGCGACTCGCGAGCTCTTTGGTGGCCTTATTAAAACGTCCGACTACCTGCGTGCGGTTGGCGGGATTGATACTTTCGAGTATGTCGCCGGTGGTGATACGTTCGCCGCCGATAACGAGCGGATACTCGCGTCCAAGCTCGCTTTGGACCTTCTTAATCGCATCGCGCATCGCTTGCGCGTTCTCTTCTTTAGTGAAATCTGTAAACGGTTCGTTACGAAATTCTGACGCCATCTTCTGCTCCTATAAAAAGTCAGTCCACAGATTACACAGATGTCTTCAATCAATCTGTGTAATCTGTGGACTGCTTTATTCCCACTTGCCTGCTTTTTGTAGTTTTCTGATCTTGCGTTTTACGATCTCGCGTTTGATGGCGCTCATTTTGTCGAGAAACACGATGCCGTCGCAGTGATCGGTTTCATGCAACATGCAGCGCGCGGTCAGTTCCATGCCGTCGAGTTCGAACCACTCACCGTTGAGATCCTGCGCGCGCACGACCGCTCGCAGGTTTCGTTCGACAGGCGTGAAGATTCCCGGGAAGGATAAACAACCTTCGTCGCCGTTCTGAGTACCTTCAACGCGCAGGACTTCCGGGTTGATTAATACGACGCGCTGCTTTGGATCCTTGCCACCCGAGCAGTCCATCACAAACAGTCTCTTCGGAACTCCGACCTGCACCGCCGCGAGGCCAACGCCCGGCGCTTCATACATCGTCTCAAACATGTTGCTGACGAGTTTGGCGAGATCGTTGTCAAACTCCGTCACCGGATCTGCCGGTGTATCAAGCACCGGCGCCGGCCACTTAACTATTTCCAGTAACGCCATATTCTGATTCTACGCTATTGCCGCTTTTTGTGGCTAATACGCTCTTAACTGCTCGCGATAGCCTTCGAAGTTGCGCTTCATCTCGCCGAGACTATCGCCGCCAAACTTCTCGCGCATCGCTCCGGCAAGCACGAGTGCGACCATCGACTCGCCGATTACTCCCGCCGCCGGCACCGCCGTAACATCAGAACGTTCAAACGCCGCCGCCTCTTCTTCCTTCGTGTCGATATCAACTGAACGCAACGCGCGGCGCAGTGTCGAAAGCGGTTTTAGATGTCCGCGAATGCGGATCTGTTCGCCGTTCGTGATACCACCTTCAAGACCTCCGGCGCGATTCGTTTCACGAATAAACTCGCGCGTCTCCGTGTTGTAAGCAATCTCATCGTGTACTTCAGAACCGGGCAAGCTGCTCGCCTCCGCTCCGGCTCCGATTGCTACCGCCTTCACTGCCGGGATGGACATCACTGCCTGCGCCAGCAGTCCATCGAGCTTGAGATCCCATGAGGTGTGCGAGCCCAAGCCCGGCACGACTCCGCGCGCCACGACTTCGAAAATGCCGCCCAACGTGTCGCCTTGTTTTCGCGTTTCGTCAATCAGCTCGATCATCTTTTGTTGTGCTTCGTTGTCGGCGCAGTGCAAAGGCGCGTCATCGTCGATAGCGGCAATTTGTTCCCAGCTCAATTCGAGCGGCGCAGCGGGGATGCCGCCGAGTTGAATCACGTGACTGCAGATCTCGACGTTAAAGACTGACAACAACTGTTTCGCGAGCGCGCCGCAGGCGACGCGCGCCGTGGTTTCGCGAGCTGAAGCACGTTCGAGGATGTTGCGCAGATCGCGGACGTCATACTTCAACCCGCCGGGCAGATCGGCGTGACCCGGCCGCGGGCGTTTAAGGCGACGCGACTTTTCAGGCTCGATGTCACGCGGCTCGGAAGACATGACGTCGGTCCAGTTGGGCCAATCTTTGTTTTCGATCGAGAGGGTGAGCGGTGATCCGAGTGTGAGGCCGTGTCGGACGCCCGTTAATATCTCCGCGTGATCGCGCTCGATCTTCATGCGTCCTCCACGCCCGTAACCTAGCTGACGGCGACGCAATTCGTTATCGATTACGTTCTGGTCGACCGGCAATCCGGCCGGCAACCCCTCGACAATGGCGACCAGCGATCGTCCGTGTGATTCTCCGGCTGTAGTGAAACGAAGCATATTATTTTCTCTGCGGCCCTCCGCGGTCCTTTGCGATCTCTGCGTATAAAAGCGCCATTAAACGCGGAGAACACAGAGGACCGCAGAGAGCCGCAGAGTTTTATTCTTCC
>Ga0126311_10000366_pt1 | contig 21452 bp, 21 predicted proteins | sample Plot61_FD_92539 | JGI IMG/M metagenome (GOLD analysis project Ga0126311, IMG submission 92539) | Serpentine soil microbial communities from UC McLaughlin Reserve, CA, USA - Plot61 | ecosystem: Environmental > Terrestrial > Soil > Grasslands | place: USA: UC McLaughlin Reserve, Lake County... | reverse complement strand
CGTCGCTCAGTTCCTCGCGAAGTAGCAACTGGGCCTGGCCTATGAGCCCCGTGAGCGGGTTGTTTATCTCGTGGCGCACGCGCGCGGCCAGGTCTGCGAACTCCGTCAGACGCGTCTCGCGCTCCGCGACCGCGCGACGCAACTGCTGCTCCTCGCCCTGCGCCGCGGCCCCGCCCTCCGCGCGCGATTCGGTCTCACTCATATTACAGAGGCGCCCTTCAAAAGGAGTCTCGCGGGCGCCCGCAAACCTCTCCGCACGCCCCGCGCTAAGTCGCCCCATTTTGCGCCCGGTCTCGCACTCAGGCAAGGGCGACGGGTCGGAATTCGCGCCCAAACACCTCCGCTCCGCGCGCCGCGCGGGCGACGAACTAACGACCGCCCGGAGCATTTGACAACAGCCCGCCTCACCCGTAAATTTAATGTCGCCAGTCGTTGGGAGGTCGTCCAATGGTAGGACTCCAGACTCTGGATCTGGCTATCGGGGTTCGAGTCCCTGCCTCCCAGTTCAACTAACCCAATAAGTTACGGGCAGCCCACGGGCTGCCCGTTCTTGCTTTGTATCACTATTGTATCACTGCCTTACGTGGGGACTATTCGCGGGTAAACAATCAGGCATGTATTCTATTTAGCGCAGTAAGATACTTGTTTCGCCTACCGGGAGAGCTATATAGGATTCGCGCGCGCACGAACGGAAGCAAAGTGATATGATGCCCGCCCTCGCGCCCGAGGTCGTGCGGCCCGTGGCGCGGCGTGAGAATCGGGGCTGTGTCTTTAAGGCGCGGCCCCGATTATTCTTTGATGATGCTCTTGAGGCGCGGCGCGGGCGGCGTCCGCTTGTCGTAAAGTTTCTTGTGCCTGTCTCGGAGCATGTTTGCGAGCGTCTGACGCTTTAACCCTAGCCTCTCGGCGGCGCGCGAGACGTTGCCCCCTTCCAACTCTAAAGCCTGCTTTATCAGCTTCTCTTCCAGTTCATGCACAGCCCCGTAAAAGGTAAAGTTCCTGTCGTGTATCTGCGTCCCCGAAAGGCGCTTTATGACTATCTGCGCGCACGCCAGAAGCCTCTCCTTATCTTCTAAGTCCTGTGTATCTTTAAGGAGGTTACAGGCGCGATTGAATACCGCTATTAAGTCCTCTTGCGGCAGACGCCAGCCCGCCCCGTGTTCCTCTATCAGCGTTAAGGCCGCGTTCCCGGCCTGAGTCAAAGCGCCGGATTCCTCCGCTACCTTGACGGCCTCCCGCAGAATGTTAAGCGACGACTCACGCGCCCCTAGCCGCGCCCACACGACGCCTTGAATAGAGAGCGCGTCCGCGAGTAACGCCGACTCTCCGCCCGCCTCGAAAGTCTTAATCACGTCGGCGAGGATGCGGTCTGCGTCCCTGTACTTATTTTCAGCTACCAGCACACGCGCCCGCGTCTCGTCTACCTGCGCCAAGCTGCCAGTGTCTTTAAGCTTCGTGAATATCACTTGTGCGCGGTCTAAATGTTCGTGCGCCTCGCGGTAGCGTCCGAGCTTATAAAGCAGGAAAGCGAGGTTGTTAAGGTTGTTCCCACAGTACCTTTCGTGTCGGGCCTGCTCGTAATGATAAATTGCCGCCGTGAACTCTATGATTGCCCTGTCCGTGTAGTCGGCGCGATGCTCCGTCGCGGAAAGTTTTAAGTAAATGATTGCCCGCTGCCCGTGCCACTTGCCTTTGAGCGCGTCGTTAGCCGATTGAAAGACCGGCTCGGCTTCTTTAAGAATGCTTAGTGCTTCGTGGTAGCGGTTCTCCCACACTTCGACATTTGTTCGCCTGATAAGAACCTTAGCCTTCAACTCTACGTCGGCATCCGTCAGGGGCTTTAGTGCCTCTTGTAAAACTACCCGCGCCTCGTCAAGCTGGCCTAGCCGCCAGTAGCACGCGCCGAGTTCGTATTGAGTCTCTGACACCTTCACGGGCATACCCTGTGCGCGAAACTTATGCTCGGCTTCCGAGAGCATATCTTTCGCCTGCTCCTGCGCGCCTGAGACGTTGCGTGCGCTGCCGAGCCATCCCGTGAGTGCCCCGCATTGGAGCAACACTTCGGCGTCCACGGCAGGCGGTAGATTCCTAACGGGCGGCCTCTGCCCGATGCCTAACCACAACTCGCCCAAAGCCTCGCGTGCGCCTTCATACTGCCCCCTGTGGATGAGGTCTGCCGCGACACGGCAGCGCAACAGGACGCGCTCGCTCTCGGTTAGGGAAGGGTTATCTAGTTCCTTAAGGCGCTCGTCTGCTAAATTCATGTGAGGACACCTCTCTTCGCGCTTGACCAAAAATGGGCAAGCGCAGCAAAGCCGCCGTACCTCAACAAGATACGGCGGCGACTGTGGTTAGCTTCCATTACCTCGAAAGGGAAAGTGATGCGTAAAACTCTCGGAGTCTCCCTGCTAGTCCTGCTCCTGACCGTCTCGGCCAACGCGGGCATCATGCCGAACTTAGAGCCAGCGCCGCCTCCGCCGCCAACGAACGGCATCATGCAGAACGATTCGGCGGAGAGCCTGACGCAGACCGTGTTAGACCTGCTCGCGGCCTTGCCGTCTCTGTTCTAAGTCCCGCGCCAACCTAGCACGGCAAGCTGCCTTGTGGCGGCTATGTGTTTGTGTGTCTGAATGTGAGAGCCGGAACGCAGAGGCGACGCCCACAGCCGGGAGATTAAACCCGCGCGGCGTAGAATGCAACAGGTTTTGCAGAACTCTCAGTAGTTCCACAAAAGAACCTTTTTGTGGAATTGCTGAGTGTTATTTCTCGCTTGACTCTGGACTTAGCTCTAGGGTGTAAACTTCTTTATTGTGAATGGCCCGGCTCTCCAAATTGGGGAAGTAGCTGCACGCTCTGGCGTGAGCATCGACACCGTTCGTTATTACGAAAGGCGAAGTCTCTTACCGCGCGCGTCGCGTTCTAATGGGGGCTTCCGTCTCTTTCTGCCTGAGACTGTTGAGCGCGTGCAGTTCATCAAACACGCGCAGGAGATGGGACTGTCCCTCGAAGAGATAGCGCAACTGCTCGAAACTCGCGGCGGCGCGGCTGAGTGTCAGAAGGTGCGTGATCTCCTGCGTGGCAAGCTCGCTGAGCTTGATGAGCGTATGAATAAGATGCGCGCCTTCCGCCGCACACTTTCAAAGCACCTTGCCGAATGCGAGCACGAATTGACGGAAAAGGGTCAAGCCGCACACTGCCCGGTGGTCTCTATCAAGCGCGCGTAATCGGAGGAGGTGTTTTAAGTTGAAGCGCAAATATTTAGAACCGGCGCTATTGGGGGTCGTGCTGCTGGCGATCATCGTTTTGGTCGCCTACCCTTACATGCGCGGCAGTAAGGTTGCTTTAACTGAGATGAATGACAATACGAAAGCGGACGAGCGGCACTATTCGACAGACCTCAAGGAACTGCACGACAAATTCAATCAGGATAAGGGAAAGGTGCGGCTCATCCTGCTGCTCTCACCCACCTGACCGATGTGCATTCGGGGGGCCTCCGAAATCCAAAGCAAGGTACTTGAAAAGATAAGAAACCCGGACGTGCGGGTCTACGCGGTCTATCTGCCGATTCTCCGGGGGGATGCGGAAAGTAGCGTCACGACTGCGACTAACAAACTCCCTGACGAGCGCGTTAGCTACTTTTGGGACGGTAAAGGTGAGATGGCGCAAAGCTACGCGCCCGTCTTGAAACTGCCTGCCGGATATGTCGCGTGGGATGTCTATATGGCCTTTAACCGGGATGCCGAATGGAAGACAGAGCCGCCTGTTCCTGACTACTGGATGCACCAGCTCGGCGGTGTTGCGCCTGAGCGCCGGCTTGACGGTGACAAGTTCGCCGAAGAGACCAAAAAGCTATTCCCGGCTGGTAAGCAATAAAGAGGAAAGTGTTATGAAGGAAAAAGCTGTTGTAGGCGGCGCGGTGATCGCAGGTCTTCTGGCGAGTCTGTGCTGCATTGGGCCGCTGCTGTTTGTCCTGCTCGGCGTGAGTGCGTTCGGAGCCGCTACCGCTTTTGAATCGGCGCGGCCTTACTTGCTGGCCGGCTCGGTGCTGCTTTTAGCCCTTGGTTACTACTGGACTTACTTTAGGCGAAGCGAAGCGTGCGCGCCCGGTGAAGCGTGCGCCACAAAGCCGATTGGTCGCGTCAATCGGGTGGGTCTGTGGATCGCTTCAATAGCGGTGCTCACCTTCGCCGCGCTGCCTTATTTCGCGGGGCCGCTGGCCGCAAAGCTCGGCGAGAAAAAGACTGTGACTGCACAGCCCGAACAAGAGGCTTGCTGCGTCGCACAAACACCCGGCAGCACGGCGGCAGCTATCACACCGAGGGCCGGGATGGAGAAGGCTACGTTTAAGATTGAGGGAATGACGTGCGCGAGCTGTGAAACGACAATCAAGCTGGCATTAGAGCGCACGCCTGGCGTAGGTCGCGCCGAAGTCAGCTATGACCGGGGCGAGGCCGTAGTTGAGTACGATCCCAAAAAGACGACGCAGGGAAAGCTCCGCGATGCTATTAACAGCACCGGCTACACGGTCAAGGAAGGGAAATAAAACGGGATGGATGATTGCTGCTCAACTAAGACACAAGTAACGGTAGGGGCGAATGGTGCAGAAGCAGTAGCAGTTGATCCTGACAATACGCCTGAGACGGAAGATGATCCGTGCGTATCCTGCAACGGCTCAAGCCGCCCGGTCACGCGCAAGACAGTATTGCTGATGCTCAAGCCTCGGTGCTTCGACCTCATGGGGGATGATGAATACCGCTTCTGCGCCGAGCCGGAGTGCCGCGTGGTCTACTTCGCGGAGGGCGGCGGGGCGAGATTCACGACCGACGACGTGCGGGTGCGCGTGGGACTGAAAGAGAAGGAAGACCCCGTTCCGCTCTGCTACTGCTTCGGCTTCGATGAAGCGGACGCGCGCGATGAGATTACAGCAACCGGGCAGTGTTCTATCCCTCAGCGTATCTCGGCGCTTATCCGGCGCGGGATGTGCGCCTGCGTAGAGAGAAACCCAGCGGGCAAGTGCTGTGTGGGCGAAGTGAACAGGGCAGTCAAGAGACTGATGGGCGAAACTACAAGCATAAATACGAATGATAGAGGGGAAAATTCTAGATGAAAAGAAATATAGTTACGACCTCGGCGGTTGCGCTGCTCGTTCTGGTCTTCTGCGTTGGCAGCGTCTTGGCAGTTACTAGAACCGTCACCCTCCGCGTTAAGGGGATGACCTGCGGAGGTTGCGCTACTTCGGTCGAGAGGGCTTTGAAATCAACGGATGGTGTTACTGATGTACGCGTCAGTTTTGAGAAGGGCAAGGCTGTCGTTAAGTATGACGATAAAAAGGTGACGGTCGCCCGCTTGCGCGAGGTCATTGATAGCACGGGAATGTCCTGTGATGTGGATGGAGCGACCGGAAAAGGCCGGTAGCAGCTAAGCGCAAATGAGATGCTGAAGACTCTGCACAAAATCAGCTCTATCTTGCTCATCGCTCTGGGGGCGGTACATACCGCGCTCACGCCTGTCTTTTACGGAAGGTTTACGCTTAATGCGCTGTGGTTTGCCGGTTCGGGGTTAGCGATGCTCTTCGTTGGCTTCCTGAATATCGCACTCAGCCGCGATGTCAGTCGGGATCGCCTCGTGCGGATACTATGTTATGTCGCTAATCTACTAACCGTCTTCTTCGGGTTTCTCATAGTGACTCAAGACCGCGAGCCGCAAGTAATCTTCGGGCTTGTGCTGATCGTTCTGATGACGGTTACAGCGTTTATGCTAAGGGCAGATAGTAATTCCACAAAATAACTCTTTTGTGGAATCGGAAGCCATCTCAAGCCTCCATTTATATAATAAGCACCCCTTCTGAAAATGGTAAAAAGCCTAGCGCTTCTATAATACTGAGGCGCTAGGCGTATTGCTGTTTAGTATGAACAGCGGCAGGTGACTTTCCACCGTAATGTTGAATCCGTTGAATCCGCGGCCACAGCATCTATTCCGTGCCGGTCTTCTTGAACAATAGGCTTTCCAACTTGTCTGAAGCCCCTTGCTGCATATCCGGCAGAACGTGCGAGTAAACGTCCATTGTAAGAGTGATAGAAGCGTGACCAAGCCGCTCGCTAACAACCTTCGGATTCTCATTTGCGGCGAGCAAGAGTGTGGCGCAGCTGTGGCGCAAATCATAGAGGCGTAAAGTTTCAGGCAACTTGGCGCGCTTTAGAATCGGCTTGAAATGCTTCTGTATGACATTCTGCCTGATAAGCGGTTGGCCCTCGTTAGTGGCAAAGACTAGATCGAGATTCCGGTATGCAGCACCGGCCTTTAACCGCCCCTCTGCCTGCCGCCTCCGATGTTCGGACAGGGCGCGCACAACCGACGCGGGCAACGGTATGCGGCGACGGCTGCGCGGTGTTTTCGGCTCGCCGAAATACCAATCGCCGCTCTTGTAGCTCCTCCAAATGAGAGAGCGTTGCACGGTAACTAGACCGTGTTCAAGGTCAACGTCCGACCACTTTAAGCCGAAGTATTCTGAGGGGCGCAACCCTGTCGTCAGCGCGAGGACGAACAACGCTATCCAACGATCACTAGCCGCCTCTGCTAGAAAGCGTGCTGCTTCTATAGGTGTAAGAGATCGCATCTCTTGACTTACCTTACGCGGCAGTTCCACTGACCCGCAGGGATTCTGTAACAGCATACGCCAACGCACGGCCTGCTTGAATGCAGAAGAAAGAACAGAGTGAGTAAAGCGGACGGTGCGCGCCGACAAGTTTTTTTCAGACATGCTTGCATAAAGCGACTGAATATCTAAAGGGCGCACGTCGGATAGCCTCTTACCGCCTAGTGTTGGGCTGACGTAGCGGCACAATAAACCTTCATACTCTCGATATGTATTATCTCTCAGACGCGGGCGGGCGGCTGTCTCAAGCCACCTCTTCATGTAATCATCAACGGTAATTGGCGACGGCTCAATGAACGTGCCCAAGTCTTTTTCTCGAATCGCCTTATTTCGATATTGCTCCGCATCTTTTTTAGTTCCGTGAATAGTCTTATGGTGAAATATCTGCTTACCTTTAGCATCACGCCCCATGAAGATACGAACTAACCAAGTGCGGTCGCCGCGCTTGATAATCTGTCCAGCCATGTTAATTGAGCCTCCTGTTAGCCTCCGCGCTTCGTGCCCTCTGTTGTGCTACTCTTTTCATTGCTCTGAACCTTTCTAGCTCGGAAGGGATAGAGTTAAGGGATAGGGAGCGTTGGCGCGTTCACCTATCCCGTTTCGCATTAGTGCGAAGTCTCGTTGTAACGCTGGACTAAACGGGCGGCTGCGCGATGCCAGCACGGTTGGCCGTTCGCGTACGCCTTGCACTGGCACGCCCCGTTGGCTCTGTAAATCTCACCGGACTCACTCAGCACTAGCAGCCCCGCGCCGTCGAAGTGCCTGTAGGGATTCTCTTCTATTTGCTGCTTGGCTTTAGCAATAGCGGTCTGCCAGCGGCGCGACCCTGTTACCTTGTCGAACGCTTCCTGAATCACCTGCTGCATCCTGTTTTGATCTATGTTCAGCATCTCCGGTTCCCCTTTCATCTGATAGCTACTACCCGAACCGGATTATACTTAAAGTATAGCTTCCTGTCAATACTTTAAGTATAGTTTAGAATGCTGCTGTGATTTACTCTTTCATACTTATGGTATAGTGCCGAAATATGGAGGGTGAGAAATTGAAGGGGAAGCGTAACGCGCTTGCGTTAACCCAAGCGCAGCTTGCCGAAATACTCGACGTGAAGCCTAATACCGTTGCACGTTGGGAGCGCGGCCTTTTGCCTGTTCCTCGCACCGTCGAACTCGCTATGGAAACAGTTGAGCGCATGTATAAGAAGGGCGGCAAGAAGTGAGAGTGATTTAGTCTTTGGATTTAACGTTAACTTGTTGCCCTCCGTCGGCCGCGATGTTCACCTGCTGCGGGTTATTGATAGTCACTGGCACTGAGTAGCGCCGCAGGTCGCGCATATTCCTGAGAGTCCTCATGTAGATTCTGTTCCAGCGATCCGCCATCTGCGCCGCGTGCTCGACCGCCGCCTGCTCGTGGACGAAAGGTCTGAACCAGTAGCCGTCCAAGAATCCGCTCTTGTCTCTCGCCTTCGGCTCCCTTTGGTTCTGCCACTTCTCATAATCCGGATGAACCTCGCGCGCCGCTGTCTGCGCTCGTAACACAGACTGATTCATCCAGTGCTGGTACATCAGGAAGGCTTGAGCGAGCATGTCTATTAGGCTCAGTTCTATCCCTCCCATCGGCTGCCATTCCTCGATGAATGATTCCCGAAGCCCTAGATAGCTCGCCACGTTCCAGGCCGTCCTCATATAGCGAACCGGGTACATGGCTTCCGTCGCCAAGTGGCCGCTCTCGAACTGGTCTCCGGCCTCGCGCTTCAGCCTCTCCCAAATCTCCTCGGCGAGTTGCGGGGCCACGGGCCACATTTCATACAGGTCAACGAAATCTATGTTGTCCAGCGAGTAGCTCATTATCTTGTCGTAGAGGCGCTTGGCCTCTTCTTCATCCTTGCAGCCGTGGCACGCCTTCGCCCTTGCCTCATCGATACTTAATGCGCCCCCACTGTCGGAGCGGTAGAAAGCGACTCTCTCGAAGAATGCCTTCTGGAACTCGCGGAGAAGCGAGCCGTACTCGACATTCGCCTCAAGGGAGTTAAGGTCAACTTCGACCTCATGGTTTCTCGCCATAAGCTCATTAATGACGGCCTCCAAAGATTGCTCCCCGGCTTGCTCGGCCTGTTCCGGCTCTCGCTCCGCGGCTGAATCCCTAATCAACATTTCCTCATTCCTTTTCGCACGCTTCACCATCACTCACCTCCGTCAACTTCGATAATTGCTTTTCGTATCCGCGCAACTGCTCGACGGCCTCGGCCAGCGCGCGGGAGTTCACCTTGAATATCAGCCTTCGCCATTCTTCCTGCCGTCGGCGCGTCTCGCAGGCAGCGCGCATCGCGGCCACGTCCTTCGCCCTGACGTACCTCTTGACGAGCACGCCGTCCACGCGCTCGAAGTGATAGTAGTAAGGCCCGTGAAGCTCTCCGCGCGCACACTTACAGTTCTTCTTCCCGCAGCGAACCATCTGCGCGCAGATAGCGCCGGTGGCAGTCTTAGGTAACGGATTCTCCTGTTTCGTTCTCATCCCTTGCCCTCGCGATCTCGGCACGCAGTATCTTTTTTCTCCGCCTCGCTGCTCACGCTCCGTCACTACCCGTTAGAAATGACGCGCAAAAGATCGTCACCCGTCGTCACCCGCGACACCTGCAATGACCTCTACACTTTCCGGGTGACGGTCAGAACTCCAACTCACTCTCGGTATCGTCATCCAGATCGTCACCGGCCGCCCACACGTTTGCCGCGGTTTCGGCGGTAGGTGACGCCGATGACGACGGTGACGATGTTTTGCCCCTGTATTCAAGAGAGAGGAACCGGCCCGCCTTCGTCCTGCCAATGTCGTACTCAATTCCGGCCGCTCTGAGATTCGGGCCAATCCTCTTGATAGCGCCGCTAAGGGTATTAGAGCGTTTGGGCCATCCCTGCTGCCTCTTCGTCTCCTCGCTCGCGCAACGGTTCAACTCGTCGAGGAGTTCGGACGGCTTACCCGTCCAGCGCCCCTCCTTCTGGATGAAGTCAACCAGCGTCGCGGCAATCGGCGAAGCCTCTAATGCAAGCTCGTTAGCGCTTTCCCGGTTGCCCGTGAACGCGGCGATGAAAGCGCCCCTCTCTAAACCGAAGCTCTCTTCGGCGGCCGTGGCCCAGACCGCGAAATCCGCCATGCGGGGCTTCTGTTCGAGCTGTACGGTGTTCACGTTGCGTAGCGCTTGGCTTACGCCGTCCAGAACGCTCCCCAGGATGAAAGGCCGTACAAACTCGAACTCTCGCCGGAACTGTGACTCGGTCTTTCTCCTCTCAGGAGGTATCGCCGGGAGGTTGACGATGACAGAGCGGTCGAGCAGGTCGCTACGGGTCGCAAGCTCCTCGATGCCGTTGATGATGATCGGGCGCGTCGCGGTGAAAAGCGTCTCCTCGTCGTTCTCGTAGAGTGTGCGCGTGGCGAAGCCCCCGCCCGTCGCAAGCCTGCAAAGCGCGTCGGAGAGCCACGTGGGGAGCCTCGACATATTATCGAGCGCCACAACCCAACTGTTCGTCGCGGCGAGCATCAGGTCGCGCTCGTCGCGCTGTTCGCTCCTGAGCGGCGCGGCGTTCGGGTCAACCAGCTCGCGTAGCATCTTTGAGAGGGTTGATTTCGCGCTCCCCTGCTCGCCGTGTATCACCAGAACAGGAAAGGGATAGCCAGGCCGGAACGCGGCGACGAGCCACGATATGAGCAACACCCAATCCGTTCCCGACGCATTCACCAAATCCCGGAATAGTGAAATTGACTCGCCTCTAACGGGCACAGGTAAAGCCCTCATGCCGCGCGTACGCCGGAATTTAATAGGCGCTTCCCTTACAACTTCCCATCCGCCGGCCGAAATTTTTACGACGCGCCACTCCTTGTCACACAGGTCGAGCCAGATGCACCCGTCTTTCTCGGCGAGCCGCGTGTGAACCTCGAACTCCGGCCCGACGTGGCGCGCGATGCCCTGCAAGGTGTTCAAGGCGTCCTGCGTGGCCTGTGAGTTGGGAATCGAGCCCTCGGACTCGTAGAAGCTCTTGGAGAGCCAGTCGCGGAAGCCTCTGGATTTTAAGGCCCACGTCTCACGGTGGCCGTTCACGGGTATCGTGGCGTAGGTGTCGCCGTCGCTCGTGTGGAAGAACTCGGCATCCTGAGCCACTTCGACCAACAGAGAAGCTTGCGACTTCGGCTTCCCCTTCTGGCTTTCCGCGATCTTCGCGGCGTCGAGTAGCCCTAGCACATAATCCGCGCCCTTTAGCGCGAGCAAGTCATCAACGCCGTTAACGCCGTGAGTTTCGGGCAGGTCTACGGGACTCACCTTCGCGCCGCGCTTAGTCAGTTCTGCGGCCAGCGCACGTCTCGCAGCCTTTACGCTGTCGTTCGTGGCTACGTTGGCGTCAAAGATGATATGAACTGTGCGCCCCTTCCACTCGATCAAGTCGAAGTCGGGGATGACGCCTTTAACGTCCTGCCGCTGCCCAGTATTATTCGTGGTCTTACCCACTTTGCCGTGCCAGTTCCACACGCCCGACATGCCCACGGGCATGAAGCGTGGCGTTGCCGCCGATTCGGGCAGGCCATGCCAAGCCAACGACCACAGCGCCAGAGTCTTCTTCTCACCTTCGGTGATGCAGATCGGCAAACTCGTGTCGGCGAGCCATCCCGCATCAGTCATAGGCACGAAATAAAGCAGGTTGCCCCTGCCCAGAGGCGCAAGATATTTCCTCTTCTGCTTTATCCGGCCGTCCGAGCCTTGCTCCAAGTCTGGGTTGTCACGCCGCAGGCGGTATTCACGGACGTGCGGGTTGCCGGGTAAGTAATATGGGAAGGCTAAGCCCGAGTAATCGGCTTTACCGTTCCCGCCGACCAACTCCGCGCCGTCCGGTGAGTCAACGCGGAATATGCCCGCCGAACGAGCCAGATCGGGGCTTATGAACGAAGCCGACAGGAGCTTCAAGTCTGCCTCTGTTAGAGGTTGCTTGTTCATTGTTCAGGCCCCTAATTGGCTTCCCCTTCGCCCTCTTTCTTCTCGACATTGCCGCCGCGCTCGATCCACTGCCTGATGGCTTCCGCGTCGAAGCGGTACTGCCTCTCTCCGACCCGGATGACGGGGATCGCGTTGCGGCGGGCCAGCTCGTAGACCCGCTGGCGGTCAACTCTCAGCATCTCAGCCACTTCATCTGCAACTAGTATCTGTTTTCCCATTTCTACTCCTCCAAAAATTTAAGGCCCGGTAGGAATCTACCGAGCCTTAAACTGACAGGCGCAAAAACTGACGGTCAAATAATTATTTGAAAATCAGAAAAACACACCGTCAATTTCTGATTTTCAAATCTCACTTTTGAACATTAGAAGCGAGTTCCCTAGATAGCTTTCTGCCCACGTAATAGTGTGTTTCCAACGTTGAGAAGGCAAAATTGTCGGGGTATCCGAGCCGGTATAGGACGTGTCGAAGCTCAAATGCCCGCGGGCTTTCCTCGCGTTTCATCTCATCCCAGTTCTCCCTTTCGAGGTATTTACGCCACGCCTTCACGGCCTTATTAAACAGACCTTCCGGCAAGCCTTTAAATGCCGGATTAGACTTCAGCCAGCCGACCGTCTCCGCGTCGAACCCATGCTCTATCAATTCGTCTAAAGCGAACTGCCAATAAGATCGGCCCTTAGTCTTGGGCAGCGATTCTACTGCCTCAAAGTAGGCGACCTTTTTTTCATGCGTCCATGAGAATCCCTTCTTTTTTCTACTACCGCCCTGCTTTATCCCCATCCTTACGCTTGAGCTTTTCCGAGCGAGCTTGAACGCCATCTCTCCAAACTCTCTTAACTCTCTTGGGATGAAGCTCTCTTCAAGCTGAATTTTGGTGTCGATTATCCCCACGTTTTTTACGAACCCTTCATTGATGAGCCGTATAAAAGACTCAAACAAAATCACGAGGTAATTGTCTTTAATATATTTCTCAACGGCGCTTTCAAACTCGCGGACGTGCCGAATATACTCGTCTGCCGATTCATCTTCTAGCAGTCTTTTAATTTTCTTCCTGCGCCGCCTCGGCTGCGGTTATGACTGACGGGATTTTCTCAAGATTAAGTGAATCCTTTGTAAGGATGTCGATGATTTTGTCGCGGTCGTATATCGGTTCCTTCTTAAGCTTATCGGAAAGAATTGCTACGGCTATGAGATACCGGAGTCCTAAAAAATAGTTCGAGCACGTCATGATAAAGAATTTAGAGGCTACATATTCAAGCTCCTTGCCGTCCAGGACGAGCTTTAACTGTATGGCGCTCCGTCGAAGCAGGTCGATTGCCTCGAAGTCTTCCAAGTTCACCCTGCCTATTCCCAAATAGGGTATCGAGCTTTTGAGTGATAGTAGGAACTCTTGTGAAGGCTTCTGAGGGTTCGCGTGTTCGAGCAACTCAGGCGGCCACGTGTCTGAATCAATAAAGTTGAGACTCGTTAATGTTGAGTGAATTTCTTCTTTCAGCTCTTGCTCTGAAACGTCAAACTCGGCGTAGTATTTTTCAAACATATCCCTTGCCCGATTAACCTGGATTCCCCACCTTTTGTCTCGGCCCGCATTATAAGGTAAACGTAGACAATCTGAACTAAACTGCCGCGACGGAATAAACCGGGGTAAGCACTATCAGCTACAAGGCGAATTAGAGCTTAAGCGGAGACTCGACGGGGAGAATTTTCGAGCTTGGATGCGGCTCAAAAAAATCTGAAAAAAATCTGACGGCTGCGCGGTTTTTGCACCGAAACCAGACGCTTTTCCGCGTCGCATTTCCCGTTATCCGTTACTTTGTGTTGTGGGGTCAAACTTGAGAAATGACCTCCGGCAGATTGAACAATTGCGAGGCGCTTGAGAGTCGGCCGAGTGTTCATTAGAATCAGCGTCTCCCGGCAGGCAGTCTGCGAGCGAGCACTCACGCACCACTGAGCAGAAGTTATATTGATCTCAAGAGTGTAGGAATTTTCGACGCAGCCTTACCGAATGAGAGGGTATGGTGATTCATGGCAGGCAATGAGGCGAAGGCTCGGATTAAGATTAATCGGCTTTTAGAGGAGGCCGGTTGGCGTTTCTTCGACGATGAAACGGGACGCGCCAACGTCTTGCTTGAGCAGAACGTCAAAATCACGCAGACGTTGCTCGACGAATTGGGCAATGATTTCGAGAAGACTAAGAACGGATTCACAGACTATTCGTTACTCAGCGAGGACGGCCGGGTCGTCGCCGTCGTCGAGGCAAAGGCCGAACACCTCAACCCGCTCGTCGGCAAAGAGCAGGCGCGCGCTTACGCTTACAAGCAAAACGCTCGCTTCTGCATCCTCTCGAACGGGAATCAGCACTACCTTTGGGACACGTGGTTAGGCAATCCAAAGGTCATTACCAAGTTCCCGCGTCTCGAAGAGATTGAGGACTTCAGCGACTTCCAGCCACTCGCCAGGAACATCACGAACCAGACGGTTGAACGCGATTTCATCGCCGTCACGCAGAAGCCGGATTATGCCGTTGACCCGCGATGGAAGGATGATGCGCAACGGGAGCAGTACGTCGAAGAGAACAAGCTGAAGTTTCTGCGCCCGTTCCAGCTTCGCGCAGTTCGACGCATACAGGAAGAGGTCAACAAGAACGGCAAGGATCGCTTCCTGTTCGAGATGGCGACGGGGACGGGCAAAACCCTCACTTCCGCCGCCGTCATCAAGTTGTTTTTGAAGAGTGGCAACGTCCGCCGCGTGCTGTTCCTCGTTGACCGCCTCGAACTCGAAGACCAAGCCGCCAAAGCTTTCAAGGATTATTTAAAGAACGACTACCGAGCGGTAATTTACAAAGAGAACCGGGACGATTGGCGGCACGCGGAGATCGTCGTCTCGACCGTCCAAACGCTCCTCTTCAAAAATAAGTATCGGCGGCTATTTAAGCCTGACGATTTTCAACTCCTCATCTCCGACGAGGCGCACCGCTCCATCGGCGGCAACAGCCGCGCCGTCTTCGAGTATTTCATAGGCTACAAACTAGGGTTGACCGCGACGCCTAAGAACTATTTGAAGAAGGTCGATGTCGCTAGCCTCAACGCCCGCGACCCGCGCGAGCTTGAGCGCCGCCTGCTGCTCGACACCTATCAAACGTTCGGCTGCGAGTCCGGCGAGCCCACCTTCAGCTATTCCCTGACCGACGGTGTAAGGGATGGTTACTTGGTTAATCCCGTCGTCGTTGATGCGCGAACTGACATCACCACGCAATTACTGTCTGACGAAGGCTACAGCGTGCTTGTTGGAGCCGAGGCAGAAGCCGACGCTAAAGCCGCGCTTGAAGGCGAAGAGAAGAAGGTGGGCGGCGAAACGGAGGGCGAGAAGGAAACTTTCTTCTCGCGCGACTTCGAGCGCAAATTCTTCTCCGAAAATACAAACCGAATCTTTTGCGAGACGTTTCTGAAGCACGCGCTGCGCGACCCGGTTTCGGGCGAGATAGGCAAGACAATCATCTTTTGCGTGAGCCAGAATCATGCGGCGAAGATTACGCAACTCCTGAACGAGTACGCAATGCAGATGTTTCCGGGCATGTACCGTTCAGATTTCGCCGTTCAGGTCACGTCGCTCGTCCACGACGCGCAGCAGATGACGATCAACTTCACAAACAACAACCTGAACGGCAAGGGCAACTTTGACCCGCTCTATCAAACGAGTAAGACGCGCGTCTGCGTCACGGTCGGGATGATGACGACTGGCTACGACTGCCCCGACATTCTGAACGTCTGCCTGATGCGCCCCATCTTCTCGCCGACCGACTTCGTGCAGATAAAGGGGCGCGGGACGCGGAAGCATAATTTCATTGTCGAGCTGAAGGACAAGGAGCGGGCAAAGGAAGCCGGCCGCGTCGAGAAAGACAAGTTCAAGCTGTTCGACTTCTTCGCCAACTGCGAATACTTTGAGGAGAAGTTCAACTACGACGAAGTTATCAAGCTCCCCGTCGAGTCGAGCGCGAAGGGCGGAGATAAGCCCATTGACGGAGGGCCGGTCGTAGTTATCGAAGGCTACGAGAATTTCAACTTCGACCCGCTGAAGACGCTCGAAGAGTTTCGGGTCGGCGCGGAGGGGATGAAGATTGACCGCAAGCTGTTCGAGCGGTTCGAGGATCGCGTCAAGTCCGACGCCGAAATCAAGCGTATGGTCGAGCAGAGGGATTTCGGGGCGATTGAGGACTACATCGTCGGCAACGTCTTCGACAAGCCCGAGGACTATTACAACCTGGACAAGCTGCGTAAGACCTTGAAGATTGACCGTCGGCTCTCCCTGCGCGAGATCGTCGAGAAGATTTTCGGCTTCATCCCTTACTTCAAGAGCAAGGACGAGCTGCTAGAAGAAGAGTTTGATAAATTCGACAGTCGCTACACGCCCGACGAGAACGACTTCGCCGCGGCGAAGCACTTTTTCAAGAGCTACCTGACCGACGCGGAGTTTCGGGAGATTATCGAAAGCCAGCAGTACGCCAGACTCGCGACGAATCCTAACGGCAAGGCGTTTCGGGACGTGCCGCCCGAACTGCGAAATCAAATCGTCGAATATATCAAGGACAATGTCTCTCTCAATCAGTTCATGGAGTAGTTGATGCTCGATAACGAAACGAAACGCCGAATAGATACAGCCAGGAATATCCTCGTCGGCAAGTTGCCCGACCCGAAGAGTCAAGTCGAACAGATAACCATCGCGCTTATCTACAAGTTCATGGACGACATGGACGCGCAGTCGGTTGAGTACGGCGGCAAACCTTCGTTCTTCGTCGGCGATTATGAGAGGTTCGGCTGGCGGAAGATTTTCAGCCCGTCAATCGGCGGCTTCGAGATGCTGAACCTGTACGGCGAAGCAATCACGAGCCTCAACCAGAACCCCAACCTTCCGCAGCTCTTCCGAGACGTTTTCAAGAATGCCTTTCTGCCTTACCGCGACCCCGAAACGCTCAAGCTGTTCCTGAAGACCATCAACGAGTTTCAGTACGACCACAGCGAGCGTCTGGGCGATGCCTTCGAGTATCTGCTTTCAGTCCTCGGCTCGCAGGGAGACGCGGGACAGTTCCGCACGCCGCGCCACGTCATTGACTTCATCGTCGAGGTCGTGCAGCCGAAGAAGAACGAGACCGTGTGCGACCCCGCGTGTGGCACGGCCGGATTCCTTATCTCGTCTTACAAGCACATTCTGAGGGCGAACACGCGGCGGACGCTCGGCGACATGCTGACGCCGGACGAGCGCAAGAAGTTGATGACGAACTTCGTCGGCTATGACATCTCGCCGGACATGGTGCGCCTCTCGCTCGTCAATTTGTACCTGCACGGCTTCCCTGACCCGCACGTCTACGAGTACGACACGCTGACGAGCGAGGAGCGCTGGAATGAGTCGTTTGATGTCGTGATGGCGAACCCGCCGTTTATGAGCCCGAAGGGCGGCATCAAGCCGCACAAGCGATTTTCGTTGCAGGCGAATCGCTCCGAAGTGCTGTTTGTTGACTACATCGCCGAGCACATCAACCCTGTGTCGGGGCGCGCGGGCGTGATTGTTCCCGAAGGCATCATTTTTCAGTCGGCGAACGCTTACAGGGATTTGCGGAGGATGTTGGTTGAGAAGGCGTTTCTTTACGCAGTGGTGAGCCTTCCGGCCGGAGTCTTCCAGCCGTATTCGGGCGTAAAGACTTCCGTACTCTTCTTTGATAAGACGCTCGCGGCAAAGAGTGACCGCGTTCTCTTCGTCAAAATCAACAACGACGGTTTCGGCTTGGGAGCGCAACGCAAAGAACTGAAGACTTCCGACCTGCCTGACGCGCTGAAGGTTATCCACGATTTTCAAAAAGCAATCTTGAGCGGCGACACTTCACCCTTTGCTGACGGTGAACTGCCTTTGCAAGCCTTCACAGTGGAGAAAAGCCGCATCGCTGAGAATGTTAACTTTAATCTTTCGGGCGATAGATACGAAATTAACAAGCAGCATCATTCAGAATATGAACTGGTTGAACTCGGTGAAGTGTGCAAATCATATTCGGGTGGAACGCCTTCTAAAGATAACGTTGAATTTTGGGGTGGTGATATTCCGTGGATTTCACCCAAAGACATGAAATCCGACTACATATCAGACTCTCAAGATAAAATAACTTCTAAAGCGGTTGAAAAGAGTGCTACAAAAGTTGTTCCGGCAAACACTCTGCTTTGCGTTGTGAGGTCAGGTATTTTAGCTCATTCCTTTCCAGTAGGAATTACACAAAGAGAAGTAGCATTTAATCAAGACATCATTGCTTTGCGATGTGATGCTAATAGACTTGAGCCAAAATTTTTATTTTATCTATTCAAGGTCAGGGCCTCCCAAATCATATCTGTTTCAGTTAAAAGGGGCGGAACAGTTCATAGCTTCCATTCGGGCTTTTTCAAGGAGTATAGAATCCCACTTCCACCGTTGTCGGTGCAGAAGGAGATCGTTGAGCGCGTCGAAAGCTATCAACGTCTCGTTGACGGAGCAAAGCAGGTCGTCCAAACCTTCAAACCCACCATACCGATCAACCCAGAATGGCAAGCCATAAGACTAGGCGACTACATCTCAATTGATAACGGAAGAGTCTTAACAGAGTTTGATGATGAAGGGCGTATTGCCTGCATTAAAGTAAGCGATATGAACTTGGAAGAGAATCAAATCGAAATAACAACTTCATCACATTGGGTAAAGGAAACGACCAACTCATTACTTCCTGTCGGCTCAATAGTTTTTCCGAAGAGAGGTGCTGCAATCGCTACGAACAAAAAGCGAATCACGGCAATTCCCTGTTTAATTGACAACAACTGCATGGGCATATCTGTTAAATCTGATGTATTGAGTAATAAATATCTATTCTATTTTCTTCTCGGCTTTGATTTATCAAAGATTTCAAATTCTGCCGGGATTGCGCTGATTAATAACGGAGACATAAGTTCAATTCAAATTCCGCTTCCACAGCTTGAAGAACAAAAGCAAATTGTCGCCCAAATCGAGCGCGAGCGATCTCTGGTCAACGCCAACCGCGAACTGATTGAGATTTACGAGCGGAAGATTAAAGACGAGATTAACCGACTTTGGGAGGAGTAATAATGGCGCTCTACGAAGTCACCTCCGACAACCTCATACGCATCGCACGAACCTCCTTCGACCAAGTCGGCCTGCGCGAGCGCACTGACCTTCAGCGATTATTGAAGAAACAGATTGACGTGATTCAGCCCGACACTCTGGTCATCGCCGAGGAGTTCGGCGAGTGGGAGGAGTCGAAGCGTCGCATTGACCTGCTCGGTCTTGATAAGGAAGCTAACCTCATCGTAATTGAGCTAAAACGAACCGAAGACGGCGGGCACATGGAGTTGCAAGCCATCCGCTACGCCGCGATGGTCTCGACCATGACCTTCGACCGCGCCGTTGACATATACGAGCGTTATCTGGCGGCGAACGGCGGCAGTGCCGACGCACGAGCAACGATTTTAGACTTTCTCGGTTGGGACGAACCTGACGAGGATTACTTTGCTCAAGACGTGAAGATCGTCTTGGTGTCGGCCGACTTCTCGAAAGAACTGACGACGGCTGTGATGTGGCTGAACAAGCGAGACTTGGACATTCGCTGCATTCGCCTAGTTCCCTACCATGATAGCGGGCGCGTGCTGATAGACGTGCAGCAGGTCATTCCGCTTCCCGAAGCCGCCGAGTATCAGATTCAGATCAGGGAGAAAGAACAGAGGGAGCGCCAGGAGCGGGTCGAGCGGACTCCCCTGCGTGCGTTCTGGACGAATCTCCTCGCCCTCGGTGAAGGAAAGACCGCGCTTCACGAAAGGATGACGCCGCACCAGCGCGATTATATGAGCACGAGCGCAGGCGTTAGCGGACTTACTATCGGATATGTGATCGCGCGTCACAACAGCCGTGTCGAACTTTATATTGACCGTGGAGATGTTACGGCCAACAAAAAAATCTTCGATGAGCTTCTATCCCACAAGGATGAAATTGAGTCTGTATTCGGAGGGCCTTTATCGTGGCAGAGGCTCGATACCAAACGGGCTTGTCGAATCGCCTACGAGTTTTCGCTCGGCGGCTACAAAGACGACGAAGCGAACTGGCCGCCGATCCAGACCGAGATGATTGACGCGCTGGTTCGTCTTGAGAAGGCCCTGGCTTGGGTGCTGCTCAGAAAATCTAACAAAATCTGACGGCCGCGCGCTTTTTGTACCGAAAGCGGGCGCTTTTCGTCGTCGCGTTTACCGTTATCCGTTACTTTTGTAATGACGACAACGGCACCTTCGCCTCCCTTATTTATCTCTTGACCGCTTGGTCGTGTCTGCCGCCACCCTCCTCGGCCCCGCCGCGCGGGACTTCGCGGAGCCCTGGCCTTCGCCGCCCTTCCCGGCCTTCTTGCTTCCGCGGCTGGGGGACTTCTTCCTGCCGGTCGGTTGGGTGCCCGTCTCGTTGGGGCCTTTACCCCGGTCGCCTCCCTGATTCATTCTCGCCCTCCTCCCGAAATATACAGTTACGCCGCGTCTGCCCACGTCGGACACGCGAAGGATGCGGCAAGCAAGCTGGCTCTCAATCCTGACTCGGCGGGGCAGCCGGGTTATGACCCGGACTCACTTACCGCGCCGTGTGTACCACGGCCGACGCCACGTTGTAAGTCCTGCCCTGTACCGTGAGCCGTTCCCACACACTCTAAGCCGCGCACAGGCGTTCGTACTCGGCCTTAGTCCTCGCGTAGCGCCCGCACGATGCGGCCTCAAGCCCTCCGCGGTCGAGAATCTTTCACCGGCACTCCGGGTGGCCGCAGCCGCACCTCTCGTCCATGCCGCCCTCCTGCGCGTTCGCGCAGTGGTCGCCGCAATAGTCGCCCGTCGCCGGGCGAGGGCACTTGCAGCCGGGGTGCTGGCACTGGTCGTCACTTTGTGCTCTCTCCATACTTCCCTCCTTCTGCCCCGAGGCAGAGCGTCCGCCCCGTGCCGACTTGATACGTCAAAACGTCGCAGCCGGTGTCTCTCTTACGGGGAGCTATAAATTGGTACTATACTCTTTGCGCATTCCGTAATATGTCCGTCTAGGGACAGTGCCGTGTTGTCGGCCACTTCGGCTAATTTCAGTAGGGGCGGAGGAGAGGTTAGGCAGGCTCCTGCTTCACCTCTCGGATGTGGCGCGCAGGCGGCAAGTGGCGCGGGGTGATTCCGAAGGCGGGAGAGTAATCCTTCAGTTTACGCACGACGAACTAGCGCGCAGGGCGGCGATGACACGGCAGCACGTCACGCTCACGCTCGGCAAGATGCGCTATGAATTAAAGATGGTCGGCCCTAGCTTTGTTGAAGTCATCGTCCTGCTCCGCGTCCTCGTTTGAAGTATTCGTCCCGCGTCGCGTTAAGCCTGCTCGGTCAACGCGAAAAACACCTTCTCATACTTGTAAACGCGCATTCCGGCCGCCGACTCCCAACCCGCCTTAGAATCTCCCGGTCGAGAAGCCGCCGGACAGTCGGACGAAGAGTCACGTCTACGGCGACAATCGCTCAAGCTCGCGCTCCATCCCGAGGCGCGAGAAGATTGCGCGCGCCTCCTCCCACATTGCCGCGCCCCTTTCGGCGTCGCCGCGCTCAAGCTCTCGGCGAGCCCAGTCGCGCAGCGTGCGCGCCCGCTCGGCCTCGGCACCCATCTCCGTGTAGACGCGCAGGCTCTCCGCAAAACACTTCGCCGCATCGTAAGCCGCGCCGCCGACAGACACGGGCGCGTCCGCGCGCGAAGCGATCAGCCCGAGCGCGCGCCAGGCGCTCCCGATGTAGTCCTGATTCT
>Ga0126311_10000365_pt1 | contig 21527 bp, 21 predicted proteins | sample Plot61_FD_92539 | JGI IMG/M metagenome (GOLD analysis project Ga0126311, IMG submission 92539) | Serpentine soil microbial communities from UC McLaughlin Reserve, CA, USA - Plot61 | ecosystem: Environmental > Terrestrial > Soil > Grasslands | place: USA: UC McLaughlin Reserve, Lake County... | reverse complement strand
TATCCGGCCCGCCGCCGTGCACGACGATCGGGTTGATGCCGACGTACTTGAGCAGCACGACGTCGCGGGCGAACTCCTCGCGCAGCTCCGGGTCGGTCATCGCCGCGCCGCCGTACTTGATGACGACGGTCTTGCCGTGGAACTCGCGGATGTACGGCAGCGCCTCGAGCAGGGTTCCGACGTCGCGCATCAGTGGCTCCGCTCCGTTCGTCATGTCGTGTAGTCCGCGTTGATCGTCACGTACTCGTGCGAGAGGTCGGAGAAGAAGACCTCCGTCTCCGCCTGCGGATCGCCGTCGTTGAGGGCGATCGCGTACTCGACCTCGTCGCCGGTGACGGCCTGCGCGAGCGCCTGCTCGTCATAGGGCCGTACCGCGCCGGCCTCGCACACCGGCACGCCTTCGATCGCGATGTCGAGGTCGACCGGGAGGTCGAGCAGCACGCCGCCGACCGCCTGCGCGATGCGGCCCCAGTTGGGGTCGCCGCCGTGCAGCGCGCTCTTCACGAGCGGCGAGTTGGCCACCGCCCGTGCCGCACGCTCGACCGTCTCACCGTCACCGCCGCGCACGACGACGCGACCGACGCGCTTGGAGCCCTCGCCGTCCTTGACGATCAGCAGCGCGAGCTGGCGCAGCAGCGCGTCAAGCGCCTCGCCGAGCGCGAGCTCGTCGGCCGACTCGGGCGCGACCTCCACCCCACTCGCGCCGCTCGCCATCAGAATCGCGGTGTCGTTGGTCGACAGCTGGCCGTCGACGGAGATGCGGTCGAACGAGCGCTTGACCGTCACGCCAAGCAGCAGGTCGGCGGTCGCGGGGTCGAGGCCCGCGTCAGTCTGCACGAAGCACAGCATCGTCGCGAAGTTGGGCTGGATCATCCCCGCGCCCTTGCACTGTGCGCTCAAGCGCACCGTGCCGCTCGGGAGCTGAACGCTCAGCGCGGCACGCTTCTCGAACGCGTCGGTCGTCTGAATCGCAGTGGAGAAGTCGACGTCGCCGTCGGGGCTCAGCCGCTCCTGCGCCGCCTCCAGCCCGGTCAGCACGAGGTCGACCGGCAGCTGCACGCCGATGACGCCGGTCGAGCCGACCGCGATGCCCGCCGGATCGAGCCCGGTCAGCCGCGAGGCGGCAATCTGCGTCGCGCCGGCGCTCTCGAAGCCCGGCATGCCGGTCGCGGCGTTGGCGTTGCCAGCGTTGACGGCAACCGCACGCAGGTGCGCGAGGTCGCAGCGCTCCCGGCACAGCTGCACCGGCGCAGCGACGACGCCGGAGCGCGTGAAGCGTGCAGCGCTCGTCGTAGTGTCGCTGTCCGAGACGAGCAGCCCGACGTCGAGCGCTCCGTTGCGCTTCAAGCCGGCTGCAACGCCCGCGGCGCGGAAGCCGGCGGGCAGTCCGGCCTCGAGCTCCGTGACGTGCTCGGGCTTGGGCACCCAGCGCGAGTCGAAGAACCCCGCCGTCACGCGATCCCCTCGCCCTCGGGGAAGCCGAACATCAAGTTCAGGTTCTGCACCGCCTGCGACGACGTTCCCTTCCAGAGGTTGTCGATCGCGGCGAACACGACGACGCGGCCGTCGTGGCGGTCGCCGTGGACGGAGACGCGGCAGATGTTCGTCGCGGTCACGTCGCGCATGCCGGGCGGGACGATCGCGAGCTCGACGAAGGGCTCGTCGGCGTAGACGTCGTCGTACAGCGCGCGCAGCTCGTCCTGCCCCGCATCGCGCGTCGTCCGGACGTATGCGGTGATCAGCTCGCCCTGGTCGACCGGCACGAGGTGCGGCAGGAAGGTGACGGGCCCGAGCTGCGCGCCGAGCGCGGCCAGCTCCTGGTCGATCTCCGGCGCGTGGCGGTGGCCGGCCTCCTTGTAGCCGACGACGTTCTCGCTGACCGAGACATAGTGCGTCGCGTCGGTCGCAGCGCGACCCGCGCCGGAGACGCCCGTCTTCGCGTCGATCACGACATCTTCGAGCAAGCCGGCCCGTGCGAGCGGCTGCAGGCCGAGCAGCGCGGCGGTCGGGAAGCAGCCCGGGTTGGCGACGACGTCGGCGGTCTTGATGGCGTCGCGGTAGCCGAGCTCCGGAATGCCGTAGACGGCGGCATCGAGGAGCTCGGGAGCGGGGTGCGCTCCGTACCACTGCTCGTAGGTGCTCAGCGTGCGCAGGCGGAAGTCGGCGGAGAGATCGACGACGCGCACCCCGCGTTCCCGCAGGCCAGCGACCACCGGCGCCGCCGCGTGGTGCGGGTAGGCGACAACCGCGGCGTCGAGGCCGTCGGCATGCCGGTCGAGGTCGAGCTCCTCCAGCGTCAGCGGGACCCGGTGGCGTGGGTAGAGGTTGTCCAGCCGCTTTCCCGCGTCGGAGCGCGACGTCAACGCGACGAGATCGAAGCGCGGATGGCCGTGCAGCAGCGCCGCCGCCAGCGCCCCGGCGTACCCGGACGCCCCGAGGACCGCGACGCTAGGCACGGATCCGCCCTCCCGATTGCTCCGCCAGAGCCGCCTCGATCGCGGCGCGCCGCTCGGCGACCTCGTCGTCGGTGAGCGTCCGCTCGGGCGAGCGGAACGCGAGCCGCAGCGCGAGCGAGACCTCGTCGTCGCCGATCTGGGCGCCGCGGTAGACGTCGAAGACCTCGACGGCGGCGAGCAACGGGCCACCGGCGGCGCGAACCACGTGCACGACCTCGGCGGAGGCGACCGACTGCGGCACGACGACCGCAAGGTCCTGGCGCACCTCGGGGAACGAGGTGTAGTCCGCGTAGCGGATCGGGCCGGGCACCGCCGCGATCGCCGCGTCGAGGTCCAGCTCGAACGCCGCCACCGCCGTGGGGATCTCCCACTCCGCTGCGATCGCGGGGTGCAGCTCGCCGAGCCAGCCAACCGGGGAGCCGGCGACGACGATCGCAGCGGACCGGCCGGGGTGCAGGAACGGCTCGCCCCCTTCGATGACCGTCCAGTCCACCCGCAACGCGTCGAGCAGCCGCGCCAGCACCCCCTTCGCAGCGAAAAAGTCGGCCACCGGCGGTGACGCCTCACGCCACGACGCCGTCCGCACGGCGCCGGTCAGCAGCACGCCGACGGTGTGCGGCTCAGCCGGCAGCTGCGAGCCGGGAGCAACCAGGTCGGGCCGATACACCGCACCCGACTCGAAGATCGCCACGTCCGGCGTCCCATGCGTGACGTTGCGCCGCGCGACCTCGAGCAGCGACCCGACCAGCGTCGTGCGCATCAGCGCGTGCTCGGCCGACATCGGGTTCTCGACCGCGAGCCCATGGCGCCGCGGGTCGTCGGCCGGCAGGCGCAGTCTGTCCGCCAGCTCGGGCGCGCTCCACGACCAGCCGATCGCCTCGTGCAGTCCGGCGCCGGCGAGCGTGTCGGCGGCGAGCCGCCGCAGCCGCTGTGCAGACGTCAGCCGCCCGACGGCGTGGCCGGAGGCCGGCAGTGTCGCGGGCAGCTTGTCGACGCCGTCGATCCGCGCGACCTCCTCGATCAGGTCGGCCTCGCGCGTGACGTCGTTGCGGCGGAAGGCCGGAACCGTCACGTCGAGCCCGTCGTCCGCGTCGGCGACGCCGAAGCCGAGCGCGCTCAGGATCTCTGCCAAGCGCTCACGCGCGATCGGCGCACCGAGCAGCCCGGTCACCCGCGCATCGCGCAGCCGGATCACGGCGTGCGAGCTGTCGCGACCGGACGGCGGATCGACGTCGAGCGTCCCGACGGCGAGGCGCGCGTCGCAGAGCTCCACGATCAGCTGCGTCGCGACCGCGAGCGCGTCGATCGCCTGCTCGGGCGCGAGGCCCTTCTCGAAGCGCCCGGACGCCTCGCTGCGCAGGCCGAGCCGCGTCGAGGTGCGCTGGATGTTGGGACCGTCCCACGTCGCCGACTCCAGCAAGACGCGCGTCGTCTCCTCGTGCACCTCGGAGCGCGCGCCGCCCATCACGCCGGCCAGCGATGTCGGCCCGTCCTCGTCGCAGATGACGACCATGTCGGCGTCGAGCTTGCGCGTCTCGCCATCGAGCGTCTCAAGCTCGTCGCCCTCGCGCCCGTCGCGCACGACGAGCCGCCCGCCGGCGACGCGGTCGAGGTCGAACGCGTGAAGCGGCTGACCTGTCAGCAGCATCGCGTAGTTGGTGATGTCGACGACGTTCGAGATCGGCCGCTGGCCGGCCGCCATCAGCCGCGCCTTCATCCACGCCGGCGAGGGACCGACCTTCACGTCCTCGAAGACACGCGCGGTGAAGCGCTTGCAGCGGTCGGTCTCGACCGCCACCTCAACGCCTGCGAGCTTCTCCGTCGTCCCCAGATCCGCGTGCCACGGCGCGGGTGCGAGCGGTGCGCCCGTCGCCGCGTGCACCTCACGCGCAACGCCGTAGACGCCGAGGCAGTCGGGCCGGTTCGGCGTGATCTCCAGCTCCAGCACGTCGCTGGCGATCGGCAGCACGTCGGCGACCGGCGTGCCGGGCTCCAGGCCATCGTCCGCGAACACCATGATCCCGGCTCTCTCAACGCCGATCTCCAGCTCCGGCTCACTCAGGATCATCCCGAGCGACTCGACGCCACGCAGCTTCGCCTTGCGCAGCCTCGTGCCGTCCGGCATCACCGCGCCCGGCTGCGCAACCGCGACCGTCTGGCCCGCTGCCACGTTCGGCGCGCCGCAGACGATCTGCGCCGGCTCGTCGCCGCCAAGGTCGACCATGCAGACACGCAGGCGGTCGGCGTCGGGGTGCTGCTCGGCGCTCAGCACGCGCCCAATCGTGAAGTGCTCGACACTGGGCACGCCGTGGTGCACGACGCGCTCGACCTCGGTGCCGGTCAGCGCGAGCCGCTCGGCCAGTGCCGCGGCGTCGAGGTCGGGTCTCACGTACTCGTGGAGCCAGCTCAGCGGGACCCTCATGCGAACTGCTCCAGGAAGCGCAGGTCATTGTCGTAGAAGAGCCGCAGGTCCGAGACGCCGTGCTTGAGGAAGGCGATCCGCTCGACGCCCATCCCGAACGCGAAGCCCTGGATCTTCTCCGGGTCGTAGCCGTGCTCTCTGACGTAACCGAACACGTTCGGGTCGACCATCCCCGCGCCGAGGATCTCGATCCAGCCGGTGCCCTTGCACAGCGGGCAGCGCGCGCCGTCGCGCATCAGGCCATCTGTGCAGTTGAAGCAGGAGACGTCGACCTCGACGCTCGGCTCGGTGAACGGGAAGAAGTGGGGCCGCAGCCGGACCCGCCGCTCCTCGCCAAAGATCGCCTGTGCGAACGCCAGCAGCGTGCCCTTGAGGTCCGCGAGCGTGATGTCCTCGTCGACCGCGAGCCCCTCGATCTGGTGGAACTGCGGCGTGTGCGTCGCGTCGGAGTCGCGGCGGTACACGCGGCCGGGAACGATCAGGAAGATCGGCGGCGGCTGCTGCTCCATCGCGCGCACCTGCATCGGGGAGGTGTGCGTGCGCAGCACGACGTCGTCGGCCACGTAGAAGGTGTCGGTGCGCAACCGCGCCGGATGCGCCGGGTCGTGGTTGAGCGCGTCGAAGTTGTAGTAGACGTGCTCGACCTCGGGACCCTCCGCAACGGTGTAGCCGAGCCCGACGAAGACGTCCTCGATCTCGCGCCGGGTCTGCGTCAGCAGGTGCAGTCCTCCGCTCGGCGGCAGCGGCGCGCCCGGCAGCGTCACGTCGATGCGATCGGCCGCGAGCCGCTGCTCCAACTCGGCACCGGCCAGCTCGGCGCCGCGGGCCTCAATCAGCGCCTCCAGCCGTTGCCGCGCGACATTCGCCGCCTTGCCGACTGCGCCGCGCTGCTCGGGCGGCAGCTGCGCGACGCCGCGCAGCAAGTTCGGCAGCTCCGCCTTGCGGCCGAGAAACTGCACGCGCGCCTGCTCCAGTGCGTCGCTCGTCGTGGCGGCAGCGATCGCCGCCTCCCCCTCGCTGCGCAGCTGGTCGATCCGCTCGATCATGCGGGGGGCATCCTATGCTCGGCGGCGACGGCGCCGCGCGTCACCTCGTACAGCGCGACCGTCGCGGCCATCGCAGCGTTGAGCGACTCGCTGCGGATCGGGATCCGCGCGATCTGATCGCAGGCCGCGACGAGATCGGCCGGCAACCCCGCGCGCTCCGCGCCGACGACGAGCGTCAGCAGACCGTCGAGCGCCGCGATCGCGTCCGCGAGCGGCTCGCCCCCATGCGCGTCGAGCGCCACCGTCGTGCCGGGGAGGCTCGCGACCAGCGACGACGCACCGACACTCGACCCGTCCCCCTCGCTACCCGACCGGCCCTCGCCCTCGTCCGGCTCCGCTGCCACCCGGCCGATCCGCGCGAGCGGCACGGCGAATACCGCGCCCATCGACGCGCGCACGGCCTTGGACCCATACGGATCGGCGCAGTCAGGGCCGAGTGCCACTGACGAGGCACCGAACGCGAGCGCCGAGCGCAGGATCGTGCCGACGTTCCCTGGATCGGAGATCCCATGCAGCGCGACGCACAGCGGTCCGGCGGGGGCGTCTGCCCACCGCTGCTCATACACGGCCAGCGCACGGGTCCCGGACCCCAACTGCGAAACGCCGGCCAGCAGCTCGGCCTCCACCTCGACGCCGTCCAGGCCGCTGCCCGCCGCGCAATAGCGCTCCAGTGCTGGCCAGCCGGCCGCGTCGGCGGCGGCCAGCAGGTCCTCGCCCTCCGCCACGAAGCGGCCCGTCTGCTCGCGCGAGCGCCGCCGCGCGAGCTTGCGGATCTCCTTGAGGCGGTCGTTGTGCGGGGAGCTGATGGTCACGAACGTGGTTCCTTAACGAAGAAGGGCGCCGTTCCTCTAGGAAGCGGCGCCCGGTGAGAGTTGCGTCGGCGGTTCGGCTAGGCAGCCGCAGCCAACGCCTCGCGGGCGTTGTCGGCGAATCGGCGGAACGCCTCTGCGTCGCGGACGGCGATGTCCGCGAGGATCTTGCGGTCGACCTCGACCCCGGCCAGCTTCAGGCCGTGCATGAACTGCGAGTAGGAGAGATCGTTCTGACGCGCGGCCGCGTTGATGCGCGTGACCCACAGGCGACGGAAGTCGCGCTTGCGGTTGCGGCGGTCACGGTAGCGGTACTGGTCGGCCTTGAGCAAGGCCTCCTTCGCGCGTCTGTAGTTGTGGTTCGCCTGGCCGCGGAAGCCTCTCGTCTGCTCGAGGACCTCGCGCCGCTTCTTCTTCGCCGCGACGGAGCGCTTGACGCGGGTCACTTGCCCACCCCCAGCAGCTTCTTGACGCGCGGGGCGTCATGGTCCGAGATCACGGCGGGCTTGCCGTGGTGCCGCTCCACCTTCGGCGACTTCTTCTCAAGTATGTGGCTCGTGAACGCGTGACGGCCGCGGACCTTGCCCTTGGCGGTCAGCTTGAAGCGCTTCTTGGCGCCGGAATGGCTCTTCATCTTGGGCATCGGAGTCGAGAAGTAAAGCAGAGAACGGCCTTTGCGCGCCGCGTGACCGGCTCAGGACAAGCCGACGCGCAACCTGCCGCGTTGCCGCTGCCCACTCGCTTCAATGGAGCGATGGCGCGCGGCATGCTCACGGTACGCACAAACGGTCGGGGAGAGACGATCCTCGAAGCCCATCGATGGCCGGAGTCAGGCATCGCCTACGTCTGCTCGTCGGTGTGTGCACATCGCGAATAGGGAATCGCACTGCAGACGCGCTGGCGACAGCAGCTCTCCGATGCGGTGCTCCTCGTCTCCTGCGCACGCGCACTGGCTTCGGCCGGGCGTCGAACCCTCCAACTGCTCGTCCCGCCACACGCGACGGCAGGAGAGGTGGCCGCCCAACTCGGCTTCGTCGGAGGCACCGAACGGGATGGGTATGGCCAGGTCTGGCTGCGATAGACGCTGCTAATACGTGAGGTCGAGCGGCGGGAGGCCGGCATCGTCCCGCACGCGCGCGCGTTCGTAGCCAGCGCGGAGATCGCGCACCTCTGTGGCGTCCAGGTCGCCCCGGGCGACAGCGGCGTCAAGCTGGCCAATGCGCATCTCGGCCACGCGTGGACTCGTGTTGCGCCGGTTGACTGTCCGCGTACGCGGAGCTCCCGATCCGGCATCTGCGGCCCGCTGTTGCGCGGACCGTGCACGCACCGCGAGCCCTTCGATGCGATCCGAGACCGCCGCGAGTACGGCATCAAGAAAATCCCACAGCGATGCGAGGTTTCTTTGTGTGTTGGTGGTGTTGCCCGTCATGTCTCGGATAGGACGACTCTGAGAGAAATGCTCGATCTATCTCAGAGCTGACTCACAGAGATATTCAGTATCGGCTCACAGAGTACCTTCCTACAGGTCGCAAATGAGCATTACAACAACAATGCTGTTGTTGTTTCGCTAGAGGATGCGGCCGAATGCGTTCTCGGATAGCGCGTCAACGCAAGCGGTCGCGCAGCGCGAGCACGCGCTCGGCGCCGATGTCGATCGTCGCACGTGCGATCGCGCCGCTCGCGACGGCCCGCCGCAGCGCCGCGGCGCCGCGCTCAGCGGCCTCCGCCGACTGGCAGAACAGCAGCAGGTCGTCGCCCGCGCGCACGGCTGCGAGCGCCTTGCGCTCCGGCGAGAGGTGCGCGAGCGCGGGGACCTCCATGTCATCGCTGATCGAGACGCCGTCGAACCCGACGGTCCGGCGCAGCTCGATCGTCGCGATCGCCTGCGAGAACATCGCCGGGCGCGATGACAGCGCCGGGTAGATGCCCGTCGAGACCATCGTGAGCGGCACCCCGTTGCGAGCGGCGGCGGCGAAGGGCGCCTCGTCCGCGGCGCGCAGGACGTCGAGATCGACCTCGATGCGGTTCAGGCGCTGGTCCTCGTCCGCCGTCGCCCGGCCGAGGCCGGGGAAGTGCTTCGCCGCCGCGACCACACCGCCGGACGCCAAGCCGTCCGCGAACGCGCCGCCGTAGCGACTCACGGCCGCGGGCGTCTGCGCGAACGAGCGGCCGGTCGCACGTTGGAACGAGCCGGGCAGCCCAAGGTCGAGCACAGGCGCCAGATCCACGTTGACGCCGACGCCGCGCAGGTTGCGCGCTGTCGCGACCCCCTCAGCGCGGACGGCGGCAGCGTCGCCTGTGGCCCCCATTCCCGCCGCCGAACGCGACGGCGCGCCGGACAGGCGCTTAACGAGGCCACCCTCCTGATCGATCATCACGAGCAGCGGCCGGTCGCGCAGCGCCGCCGGCCCGCGCTTGCGCTCGGTCTGCAGGCGCGCGGTCAGCGCCCGCAGCTGCGAGCGCGAGGCGATGTTGCGACCGAACAGGATCACGCCGGCGACCTCGCCGCGGCGCACCTGTCGGGCGAGTCCTTCGGGCACGGTCGTGTCCGGCAGCGAAACGACCATTCGCTGGCCGACTGCCTGTGCGAGCGTCAGGTCTGATGCGCCGCCGCTTGGCCCCGGCGCGCCTCCGCCAGCGGCGGCGAATACGGCGACGGCAAGCAGCGACGCAAGCATGCGCGACGGGCGCGCGAGTGGACTAGCGCGCCGCTGCGCGCTTCGCAGCAGGTCTTCTGGCGGCCGGCGCCGTGCCGTCGGTGGCCGCAGCGTCGCCGTTCGCTCTGGCGTCAGCGTCGTCGGCCGCAGGTGCGGCTCTCGCATCGGCGTTGGCCGGCGCAGCTCTGGGGGCCGGCTTCGCTCTCGCGGCAGCCGGTCTCGCAGCTCTTGCAGCGGGTCTCACCTCGGCGACAGGAGGTCTCTCGTCGACTGGAGCCGCACTCGCCTCGGCGGCAGCAGGTCTCTCGTCAGCCGGCGCAGCTCTTGCCTCGGCGGCAGCAGGTCTCGCCTCGGCGGCCGGAGCGGCTCTTGCCTCAGCCGGCGCAGCTCTTGTCTCCGCGGCAACGGCTCTCGCCTCGACCGGTGCGGCTCTTGCGTCCGCGGCGGCGGAACCGGCCTCCGCCGGTCTCGCGTCCACGACGCCATCAGCCAGCACGGCCTTCGACGGGCCGAGCATCATCGTCATGTTGCGGCCGTCCTGGATCGGACGCTGCTCGACGACGGCCAGCTCCGCAAGCTCCTCCGCGAGTCTCTCCAGCAGCATCGCGCCGCGCTCGGGGTGCGTGACCTCGCGCCCGCGGAACATGATCGTGATCTTGACCTTGTCCTTGTGCTTGAGGAAGCGGGTGACGTGCCCCTTCTTCGTGTCGTAGTCGTTCTGCGCGATCTTCGGGCGGAACTTGATCTCGCGGATCGTGATCTGCTGCTGGTGCTTGCGCGCGGCCTTCTGCTTCTGCGCGAGCTCGTACTTGTACTTCGAGTAGTCGAGCACGCGGCAGACGGGCGGGCGTGCCTCGGGCGCGACCTCGACGAGGTCGAGATCTCTTTCCTGGGCGTACTTCAACGCGTCAGGCGTCTTGAGGATGCCGACCTGTGCACCCTCGTCGTCGACGAGCCGCACCTCGGGAACGCGAATGCGCTCGTTGATGCGCGTCGTGTCCCGCTCAGGCGGGCGCCGGTCAAATCGTCGCGGAACCGGCACTTAGCTGGCGGCGTGGTGGCGCGTCAAGCGGTTCTGCGCGGGCTGGTGGGCGAATGGGTCATCAACGTACGGCGAGTATAGCGGCGGATGGCGAAGCCGCGCCCGGGTGGCGAGCAAATCGCATCAGCGCGAGCGCGTCGTCGTCTGCTCAGCGACCCGCGCTGCCAGCTCTGCAACCGGGACTCCGGTCGCCTCCTCCGCCCCGTGCTCGCGCACGGACACGGTGCCCGTCTCGGCCTCCCGATCGCCGACGACCAGCATCAGCGGGATCTTGCGCAGCTCCGCGTCGCGGATCTTGCGCCCGACCGACTCGCCGCGGTCGTCGAGGTCGACGCGCACGCCCGCCTCGCGCAGCGCGGCGACCGCCTCGCCCGCATACGCGTTGTGGCGATCGGCGATCGGCAGCACGATCGCCTGCACCGGCGCCAGCCACAGCGGGAAGCGCCCGGCGAGGTGCTCGATCAGGATCCCGACGAAGCGCTCGTAGGAGCCGAACGCCGCGCGGTGGATCATCACCGGCCGGTGCTCGGCGTCGTCGGCGCCCGTGTAGACGAGGTCGAAGCGCTCGGGCATCGAGTAGTCGAGCTGCACCGTCCCGAGCTGCCACGAGCGGCCGAGCGAGTCCTTCACGTGGTAGTCGATCTTCGGCCCGTAGAAGGCGCCGTCGCCCTCGTTCAGCTCGTACGCGAGCCCCTTCGACTCCAGCGCCTGACGCAGCTTGTCCTCCGCGCGATCCCACATCTCGTCGCTGCCGATGCGGTTCTCCGGCCGGGTGGACAGCTCGAGCTGCACCTCGAAGCCGAACAGCCCGAGCGTCGAGAATGCGAAGTCGAGGCAGCCGGTCACCTCCTCCTGCACCTGCTCCTCGGTGCAGAAGATGTGGGCGTCGTCCTGCGCGAAGTGGCGCACGCGCAGCAGCCCGTGGAGCGTCCCGGACGGCTCGTTGCGGTGCAGCAACCCGGGCTCCGAGTAGCGGATCGGCAGCTCTCTGTAGGAGTGGCGCTCGGTCGCGAAGAGGTGCGCGTGGCCGGGACAGTTCATCGGCTTGACCGCCATCTCGCGATCCTCGGCCGCCGTCGTGAACATGTTCTCTCGGTACTTGCCCCAGTGGCCCGACGTCTTCCACAGCTCGGCGTCAAAGATCTGCGGCGTCTTGACCTCCGTGTAGCCGTGGCGCTCGCCCATCTCGCGGCTGAGCGTGACCAGCTCGTTGAAGACGCGCGTGCCGTTCGGCAGCCAGAAGGCGGCGCCGGGGGCGACGGCGGAGAAGCGGAACAGGCCGAGCTCGGAGCCGAGCTTGCGGTGGTCGCGCGCCTTCGCCTCCTCGAGCCGCTCGAGGTGCTCGGCCAGCTCGTCCTTCGAGAAGAAGGCGGTCCCGTAGATGCGCGTGAGCATCGTGCGGCTCGCATCGCCGCGCCAGTAGGCGCCCGCGACCGACTGCAGCTTGAACGCCTTGATGCGCTTCGTCCCCGGTCCGTGCGGACCGCGGCAGAGGTCGGTGAAGGGACCATTCGTGTAGAGCGAGACCGTCTCGACACCTTCTCTGTGGACGAGATCCTCGATCAGCTCGACCTTGTACGGCTGCTCCTCGCGCACGAAGCGCTCGAGCGCCTCCCCCACTGTCACGTCCTCGCGCGCGAACCGCTCGTCAGCCTTCACGTGCTCGCGCATCTTCGCCTCGATGCGCTCGAAGTCGGCGTCGGAGATCGTGACCCCGTCGGGGAACTCGAAGTCGTAGTAGAAGCCCTGCTCGATCGGCGGGCCGATCGAGATCTTCACCCCCGGGTAGAGGTCCATGACCGCAGCCGCGAGCACGTGCGCGGTGTCGTGGCGCAGCAGTTCCAGCGCATCGTCGCTCGACGGAGTGACGATCTCCAGGCGCGCGCCGTCATGCAGCGGCGCGCTCAGATCGCGCAGCGTGCCGTCGACCTTCACCGCGAGCGCGGCGCGCGCGAGGCCGGCGCCGATTGCAGCGGCGGCGTCCGCGCCGGTGGCGTCGTCGTCGAGCTGCAGCTCGGTGTCGTCAGGCAGGAGGATCCGCATCGGAGGCGCATCCTAGCCGGGGGCTAGCCCCACCCCCACTTGGTACCTGACCGCACCCCCGGAAGCGGGGGGCCCGCATGGGCCGGACGCCGCCTTGTTGCGAGGCTCCGTACCGTCAACGGACACCTCAATTGGGAACGACGCCATGAAACCGAACAACTTCGCCGCTCGCGCAGGACGCTGGAGCGCCCGCCACCGCAAGGCGGCCGTGCTGGGCTGGATCGCCTTCGTGTTCGCCGCCTTCGCACTCGGCAACGTGATCGTCGGCGGGCAGCAGACGAGCGATCGCGACGAGGGCGTCGGGGAGTCCGGACGCGCCGAGCAGATCCTCTACGACGCGTTCCCCCAGCGCGCGGACGAGACCGTGCTCGTCGCTTCACAGCGACTCGGAGCCGGCGATCCCGCCTTCAGAGCGGCGGTCGAGGACGTCGTGCAGAGGATGGAGCGGCGCCCGGAGGTCGTGGAGGTCAACTCGCCCTACGCCTCGGGCAACGCCGGCCAGATCGCGGCCGACGGCAACGCGGCGCTCGTGACGATGGAGCTGCGTGGCGACGAGGACGAGGTCGACGACGTCGAACGGGTGCTGGCGACCACCGCCGCCGCTCAGCGCGCGCACCCCGACCTGCGGATCGAGCAGTTCGGCGACGCGAGCGCCGAGCAGGCGATCTCGACGATGTTCGAGGACGACTTCAAGAAGGCCGAGTTTCTCTCGCTCCCGATCACGCTCGTGATCCTGGTGGTCGCGTTCGGCGCGTTCGTGGCGGCGGGCATCCCGCTGCTGCTCGCGATCTCGAGCGTGATGGCGACCCTCGGATTGATCGCGCTCGGATCCCACGTGATCCCGATCGAGGAGAGCGTCGGTTCCGTCGTGCTGCTGATCGGCCTCGCGGTCGGCGTGGACTACACGCTCTTCTACCTGCGCCGTGAGCGCGAGGAGCGCGCCGCGGGCCGCTCGGAGGCCGCCGCGCTCGAGGCCGCCGCGGCGACGTCCGGTCGCGCGGTCCTGATCTCGGGCCTGACCGTGATGATCGCGATGGCCGGCATGCTGATCTCCGGCTCGCGGACCTTCGTCGGCATGGCCACCGGCGCGATCCTCGTTGTCGGCGTGTCGCTGATCGCATCGCTGACGGTGCTCCCCGCGCTGCTGTCGAAGCTCGGCGACCGCGTCGAGCGCGGCCGCATCCCGTTCCTGATGCGCCGTCGCAACACGGCGGGCGAGGGAAGCGCCGCGCGCGCATGGGGTGCCGTGATCGACACCGTGCTGCGCCGCCCGCTCGTCTCGCTGATCGTCGCCGGCGGCCTGCTGCTCGCGCTGTGCCTGCCGGTCCTCGGGATGCACACCGCGCTTCCCGGAACCGATTCGCTGCCGCGCAGCCTGCCGGTGATGCAGACCTACGACCGCATCCAGGAGCACTTCCCCGGCAAGGAGATCGCCGCGACGGTCGCGGTCGAGGGCGACGCGGTCTCGACCCCGGCCGGCAGAGCGGCCATCGCCGAGCTGCGCAGAGCGGCGCTGGCGAGCGGCGCGGTCAACGAGCCGATCACGGTCGACGTGGCGAAGAACGGTCGCGTGGCTGCGATCGCGCTGCCGATCGACGGCGATGGCGCAGACGCGACGTCCATGCGCGCGCTGGAGACGATCCGCACCGAGCTGACGCCCGCGCTGCGCACGGCACTGCCGGGCGCGGAGGTCGCCGTGGCCGGCATGACCGCCGGGACCGCCGATTTCAACACGCTGATGAACGCGCGCATCGGCTGGGTCTTCGCGTTCGTGCTGATCTTGGCGTTCGCGCTGCTGCTGGTGACGTTCCGCTCGGTCGTGATCGCAGCGAAGGCGATCGCGCTGAACCTGTTGTCGGTTGGCGCCGCCTACGGCGTGCTGGTGCTCGTCTTCCAGCATGGGTGGGGCGAGTCGCTGCTCGACTTCAGATCGACCGGCGCGATCACCTCGTGGCTGCCGCTGTTCCTGTTCGTCGTGTTGTTCGGCCTGTCGATGGACTACCACGTGTTCATCCTCAGCCGCGTGCGCGAGGCCTACGACCGCGGCATGAGCACGAACGACGCGATCCGACAGGGGATCAAGTCGACCGCAGGCACCGTCACGAGCGCCGCGATCATCATGGTCGCCGTCTTCGGCGTCTTCGCGACACTGTCGGCCGTCGAGTTCAAGCAGATGGGCGTCGGCCTCGCGGCGGCGATCCTGATCGACGCGACGATCGTGCGGGCGGTGCTGCTGCCGGCGGCGATGACGCTGCTCGGCGAGCGCAACTGGTACCTGCCGCGGTGGCTGGAGTGGCTGCCGCGTGTGAGCCCGGAGCGCAGCGCCGAGCCGCTGGGGGCCCCAGCCGGGCCGCAACACGAGCCGGAGCCCGCGCGCGCCTTCTAGCGCTCGGCAGGCGCGTCGGTGCGGTGCAGCTCGCTGCGCAGCAGGGCGCGCTCGTCGTCGACGGCGACCAGCTCGCGCAGCTGCTCCAGCGACGCAAGCTATGACGCGTGCGTCGCGCGGATCACCGGGACGCTGCAGGCCGAGGCAATCGTGCCGGTCTTCCAGCCGATCGTCTCGCTCGCCGATGGTCGCACGATCGCCTACGAGGCACTCGCGCGCTTCCCCGGCGGCCCGGCCCGGAGGTGGGCGTGAGGGTGATCGCCGAGGGGGTCGAGGACGCCCAGCAGGTCGCGACGCTCGAGGCGCTTGGGATCCGCTACGCCCAGGGGTACCACTTCGGTCGCCCGGCAGCGGCCCAGCGGCTGCTCGACCGAGCCGCCTGAGGCGCGGCGCGCCCTACTGCCAGTACTTCTCGACGACGTCCGCGGAGCGCTCCGAGGCCTCGTCCGGGTCCCCACCGGCCTCGCGCAGGGCGATGCGCTGGCGCAGGAAGTCCCACAGCCGATCAAGCTCGACGCGGATCTCCTCGAGACGGTCGATGTCCGCGCCCTGCGTGGGATCGCTCTCCCCCTCGCGCTCCCGCAGCGACAGCCGCTCCTGCTCCAGCACGTCGATCTGCTCGCGGATCTGCTCGTCGCTCGGCATGCGGTCGCTCCTTTAGCAGCAGTCGGCTGTCAGGAAGGACTCTAGCTCCGTTCGCGAGCCGTCCTGCGGCCTTCCCGCTCGCCCGCGCGACCATCCGCGCGGGCGAGCGAAGTCGGTCAGCGAGCGTCTCTGACGAGCAACTCGACGTTGCGGTCCTGCGCGGTGCCGTTCGCGCCGAGCACCGCCTGCGGGTCGTTGTACGACAGCGTGCGACTGATCGCACCGAGCTGGTCGACGTTGAAGCCGGTCGCGCTGCCGGCCGCCGGCACTTCGTACGTCGCCGCGTGGTCGAGCAGCGTGCCGAAAATCGACAACGTCCCGTCGACGTTGTCCATGACCTCGATCAGGCGGCTCTCCTGGGGCCAGTCGACCTCGGAAGCGGTGTTGACCTCCCACCAGTTGCCGCCAGCCGGGCAGCCGCCGGTCGCGCCGCACGCCATCACTTTGTTCTCGTGCGTGTGGCCGGTCACGTACGCGACAACGTTGTCGTGCGCGTTGAACAGGCTCTGCACGTCAGCGCCGAGATGGATCGGCGTCGAGACGCGCGGGTCGCGGTCGCAGCCCGGGTTCCTGTCGTGACCGTGGCTGTCGTTGGTGGTGCACGCCGGCGCGCTCTCGTCGGAGAGGTTCGCGGTCAGCGAGCGGATCGGGTGATGGCCGAAGACGACGATCGCCTTTCTGGCCGCTTCCGCCGCAGTGATCTCGTTCGTCAGCCACCTGTACTGCGGGTCGTCGAGGTTGCCGTCGGCGGAGACGGCGATCAGGCCGCCCTCGGAGACCGTGTCGAGCGCGATGAAGCGCACGCCCGGCTTCGGGTCCCACGCGTAATAGGAGGCGGCGCCGTTGGAGGCGGTGTTCTGCGCGGCTTCGACGAGTCCGAAGCCGTGCCCGTCCGCCTGCGAGCCGGCCCTGTAGACGGCCTTGAGCTGCGCCTTGTCGACATGTCTGCGGTTCGCATCGGGCCGCACGAAGAACGTGAGCGATTCGATTATCGAGCCGAATTCGAGGCTCGGCACGACCGGCTTTATGCACCCGAGCGCTATCCCCTCGAGCGACGAGCTCGACGCCTGGTTGCCCTGCACGAGCCCGTCGTGATTGCCGTTCGCGACGTAGGACGGAACCGAGGTCGCGCCGCGCCTCACGCCGGTCGGCGTGAACGAGAGCTGCGCGCGGTTCATCAGGCCGGTGTACCTAGGCCATTCGGCGTACGTGCCTCTGGGCTGGTTCGGGTCGTAGAACGTCGTCGTGTCGACCGTCTGGTCACCGAAGTCCTGCACGCCCGTGTATATGGGCTCGGCCGGCGCGCCGAGGAAGTCCCTGAGCGTGAGCGCCGCGTCGGATATCGAGCTGCACTCGTTGTAGCTGGTCCTCACGCCGCTGTTCGGGCTGAGGGATGAGCCGCCCTCGAGGAGCTGGCGGACCCAGACGTTCTCGTTGTACTGCTGGTTGTCGGCGTTGTCACCGGTCGTGAGCGCGAAGTCCATCTGCGCTCTCGTGCCGCCGCCCTGCGCGACCGGGCTGGCAGTGGTGAACCTGTTGACCTGCCTGATCGCGGCGTCGATCGAGAACGGGTTGAGCGCCTCCTCCGGGCGCCACGCGCCCGAGGCGAGCGAGTCGGCCGCCTCGACGCGCGCCGGCGACTCCTCGTCCGCAAGCTGGAAGTCGCTCAGCTGGGCGAAGTAGGTCAGCGATCTGCGGCGCGTTTCGCGACCGGCCTGCGCCTGCCCGGCGACCAGTTCGCGCGTGACGCGTTCCCAGCCCGCCCCCTGCGCGACTCTCAGGAATCTCGGCCTGGCCGGGTCGAGCGGAGCCCCTGCCACAACCGACCGTTCCATCGTCGTGAAGCCATCCGGCGATGCTGCCTGCACAGCTGCCGGCGCCATCGCGGCGAGCATCGCTGCGACGACAGGCGCGGCGAATCGCCGCCTCCCCCTGCTGGACATGTGTCCTCCCCCGAGTGTTGGCTGCCCGTTTCTGGGCAGCACGGCACCGGCCCGTCGGTGAACCGGATTTCACTGCGACGCTAACGACGAGCGCGACGCAGTGTCAAGCCGGTGTCGTGCGCGCGGGACCGCAGCACGACGCGGCCAGCCTGGGTCTCGGACGGCTCAACGCTATGCTCGCCGTCCGAGGGCGTCGATCGAAAGGGGTCCCCTTGCCCCAGGTACGTACGTCCGAGCTCGTCGAGCACGAAGCGAGCATCATGCAGGCATCCGCCGAGGGCGTCGTGTTGCGTCTCGACGCTGACGGCAAGGGCGACGCGGTCTTGGCGACGCGCTCGTTCGCAGCCGGAGACACCGTCATGGTCGGCTTTCTGAGCGGACCGTTGACTGCAAATGACTCGCATGCCACCCAGGTCGGTCCGAACCGCTGGGCGCGCCATGGCGGCCTGGGACCGAAGGTCAACCACTCGTGCGATCCCAATTGCGGGGTTCGCCTCAACGAGGCGCAAGCGTTCGACTTCGTCGCGCGCCGCCGCATCGACTCCGGACAAGAGCTGACGTTCGACTACGCGATGCGCAACTTCACCATCGACCACTTCCCGCCCGCATGCTTGTGTGGTGCCGAGCAGTGCCGCGGCTCGGTCACAGGGTGGAAGGATCTTCCGGCCAGGCGCAAGGCCGACTACGGCAAGCTCGTCGCGCCTTACCTCCGCGCGATGGACGCCGACCTGGCGGCGGCGGTGCGCGAGACCGTCAGCTGACGTAGGTCGAGGGCCAGTCTCCGGCATCACCAACCCTTTCGCGTGGCGTTGTGATCGGCGCCCGCTATCGAGCGCGATGCCAGCAGCACGACTACCTTTTGGGCGATGGATCCCGTTGAGCTTCGCGATCACTGTCTCTCGTTCGCGGGATCTCAGGAGACCTTTCCGTTCGGCTCCAAGACATCTGTGTTCAAGGTCGCCGGGAGAATGTTTGCCCTGTCCCAGCTGGCGGCGGACTCGCTCAGGGTGAGCGTCAAGTGCGAGCCGAGTCTCGCCGAAGCCCTGCGTGCCGCGCATCCGGCGGTGCTTCCCGGATACCACCTCGACAAGCGCCATTGGAACACCCTGATCATCGATGGTTCGCTGCCCGACGAGGCTATGCGGAACATGATCGAGGACTCGTACGACTTGGTCGTGAGCACGTTGCCGCGAGCACGTCGCCTCGCGCTCGGCTGGCACGCTGATTCCTGAGACCGTCCGAGTCCGACTGTCGCCGTGTTGCCGCGAGAGGAGTTGGCGACTCGGCTAATACGCGCCCGAGATACGAGGCGCCATCAGTCGGCCCACCAGTCCCGCTGACCCTCCACGTCGTCGCGCGGATTCTCGCCGAGCTTGGGCGCACCGAACACGAGGATCTCCAGGCCCTCTGGCCCGCTCTCGTAGCCTCGCCACGTGCCAGGTGGGACGCGCACCACGTCCCACTTCTTGACTGCGACGATCTCGTCGTCGAGCTTCATCCGCCCGGTCCCGCCCACGACCACGTACAGCTCCTCCTGCTCCTTGTGCGTGTGGCCGTACGGGAAGCGATAGCCAGGCGGGATGCGCTGATAGCTGAGGCCGGACTGCTCAAGCCCAAGCGCCTTGCTCGCCATGCGGAACTCCAGGTCCGGCGCACCGTCGAAGTTGGACCCAAGGTCCTCCAGATCCTCCCTGAGGTTCTTGAGCGTGAACGGCACGGCCACGATTCTATTGCTCGGGGTCGCACCGCCGCCGGTGCAGCGGGGCTGACACCGAGTGGGCGTCGTGCAAACCGCCCTGCGTTCTCAGGCGTTGCGCTGCAGATCGTCCGAGGGGCGATGCTGGGCTCGACCAAATGTCCTCCGCCTTGTCGAGGCGAAGGGCTTTTCAGCGCGCGGACGCCTGCCGAGCGCCCGAGATCCGCCGTGTGATCGGTCGATTCCGCGCTACGGCCGCACCGCCTTTACTGCTCGCGGGCGCCCGTGGGGCACACCTGAGGCACACCCCCGTTTCGGAGCGCCCGGCCAGACGCCGCCGATCAGGGCTCGTCGCCGAGCGATTCGAGCAGCCGCACGTCGGCGAGATCCTGCGGCCGCCCGGCGGCGCGCTTCATTCTCAGCAAGTCGTCGCGGTGCGCGATCGGGATGGATACCCCGCCGAGCTGCACGACGTGCGCGCGACCGCGCACGTCTGCGAACGAGCCGAGGTGCGCCGGCAGCGTGAGCACGTCGAGCGGCCCGTGCCCGGTGATGAGGTGCCACTGATCGCCGGAGGCGAGCATCGCCGCGCTCGGAACCGACTTCGACCGCTGCCCGTCCGGGCCAAGAATGCGCGCGTCGAGATCAACTAGCGTCGTAGCCAGCCGCCCCATGTTGTCTCTCGACGCCGCGATCACCACGTCGAGATCCTGCGTCATCCGCTGCCCGCCGTACGCCTGGATCGCCACGCCGCCCACCGTGACGTACTCGACCTCGTGACGATCGAGCGCCCGGAACAGTTCCAGCGCGTCGAAGTCGGTCACGGGCGCGAAGTCGGGTGCCTGATCGCCTCGGCCAAGCCGGAGCGGAGCTGCGACGCGAGTCTGTTCCAGCTCAATGCCAGCTCCAGCCGCTCGGCCATCGGACGCTCCCGAGCAGCGTGGACGGCCTCCGGGCGAGCAAGAGGGTCACGCACGACCGTGGCCTGCTGGTACTTCAGCCGCGCATCAGGCTCGGTCATCGGATCAGCCTATCGGGGCAAAGGGGTTCGGGCGCGGCGGTTGTGCCGTCGCCAGTCGCCGCCGTCTAGAACATCCACCAGAACGCTGGCGGGGGCGTGGTCCGGATCACCGAGCCGTCGGTTGCGCGCCAGATAACGCGCGTTGGGTAGAGATCCCAACCTTGACGGGGCGACCTGAAGGAGGCGAGGTTTTCCCGAACGGAAACTGTTCGTTCAGTCCGTTCGTCATAGACCTGGCGATGGCTTCGAGGTGGTTTCCGGCCTACGCGCGGGAAGATCGCGGTGATCGTCGCAACACCGTCGGGCACGAGAAGCGTGAAGAGCCCCGAGGCGTTGTAGGAGGACAGCCAGACTCCCTGTGTACGGAGCGCCGCGACGTTGTATGAGGCTCCATCGCCAACCCCGTTGCTCACGGTAGATTTCGGCCCGCGCTCGAACAGCGAGATGGTCTCGGACGGGGCCGGCAGACGCGTCGGAGACTTGCCTTGGGCGAAGCTCGTCTGGATCCGACGCGCGAGGCCCGCGAGCCGACGCGGCTTTCCTACGAGGAGGCGTTCCAGCCGGCGATGTTCCAGCTCGCCGCATGCCGGTGGGCCATCCGTGAAGTCTGCGAGGTCGTGTGATCCGTAGACGTAGAATTCATGGCCCGATATGTCGCGCGCGACGCGCACAGAATCGGAATAGACGCCGACGCCAGGAAGGTCGTGCAAGGCCTCACGCGAGAGCCGATCCTCTGACTCGGCCGGCTGGCGCAGAATCCCCAACAGGGCCAGAAGCTCTGCGCTCGGAGCATCATGCGAGTACGTTGAGTGGACCGATCTACTCCGGCACCGGCGATGCCTACGCTCGACGAACTCGCCCGCCTTGCCAATCAGCACAAATGCCCGAAGCGTGTCCCGTGTTGGCGTGGCATACGGATTCCAGCCCGCGCTCGAGGCCCGCTGCGCCTGTGGTGCGGAGGCGAGGCCCGTCGCAGAGAGCACAGAGAACAAGAGCATCGTCCCAACCGCGCCGAGGAGGAAGCGTCGCATCGGGTGATCGTATCCGTCAGGAGTATTGAGTGATGCACTTGTGTGTCGCGGTAATTCCAGGCCGCATGGGCGTTCTCCAGGCCAAACTCAAGGCCTTCGAGACCAAGACCGACGCTCGTGCACGAGCTGGCTGCAGAAGCGCCACACGCCCCCGACACCGCCGAGCTGCACGCCACCGCCAACGCACTCGAAGACGCAGAGCTGCGCGTCAACTCCCGCGCAGAGATCCTGCCGACCTACCGCATCGCCACGCCCACGGTTTGCGCGACGACAACTTCAGTGGGCGATACTGGGCTCGAACCAGTGACCTCCGCCTTGTCGAGGCGGCGC
>Ga0126311_10000364_pt1 | contig 21546 bp, 45 predicted proteins | sample Plot61_FD_92539 | JGI IMG/M metagenome (GOLD analysis project Ga0126311, IMG submission 92539) | Serpentine soil microbial communities from UC McLaughlin Reserve, CA, USA - Plot61 | ecosystem: Environmental > Terrestrial > Soil > Grasslands | place: USA: UC McLaughlin Reserve, Lake County... | reverse complement strand
GGCCCGCGAGAACACTACCAAAAAGCGCGAGCGCCCGCGCTCACAGTTTTTCATAATAGCGGCAATAATCTATGAGGCAGCACTGCTCGCATGAAGGGTTCGCGGGGCGGCATACCTTACGCCCGTGTCTTATCATGTTTACGTGCACTTCGTAGTAGCGGTCTGAGGGTATGATTCGGGTCATCATTCGATGAGCCTCTTCATCCGAGCCTTTTTCGGGTATCAGTCCCAGACGGCGCGATATCCGAAAGATGTGAGTATCTATCGGAAAGGTGGGGCGGTTGCATGCGAACAGCAGCGTGCAGGCTACGGTCTTCGGCCCCACGCCTTTGAAGCTGGCGAGGAAGCGGGCGGCGTCTTCCAGAGGGGTCGTGTGAAGAAACGAAAGGTCCAGAGAGCCGAGCCGCGCGTGAATCTCGCCGAGCAGGTTCTTTATCCTGATCGATTTTTGGCGCGCGAGCCCCCCGGACCTTATGGCCGCCTCGATCGAAGTGACTCTGGCGCGCCTCGCCTGCTCCCAGGAAGGAAAGCGGCTCTTGAGGCTTTCAAAAGCGCGGCGGCTGTTCACGTTCGTCGTAGATTGAGAAAGTATGGTCTGGATTAACACGTCGAGTGGATCGAGCCCGCTTTCGGGCTCCGGGACGCCGTAAACGGCTTTCAAGTTCTGTATGACATAAGGGACGATTTCGAAATCGTCGGACATGTGTTCTTCTCTCATCATGAATTTTCTAACATCGGTTTCAGCGTCCGCGCAACCGGCCGATTCGAGGCGGACCGGTGCCCTCCGGTTGACAATTTTTCGGAGCCTTTGCGATAATGCCTCTTTGACAAAACGACGCTTTAGTTAACCGTAGAGCGTTTGCGCCCGTAGCTCAGTTGGATAGAGTACCTGACTACGAATCAGGGGGTCGCATGTTCGAGTCATGCCGGGCGCACTAATTATACAACACTTTACAGCCGCAGAAATGCGGCTCTTTCTTTTGTCTACGCACCTGTCTACGCACCCATCCAACTACCCCAAATAGGTAAAAAATACTGTTGATTTGGTAAAAAACTCATGGTACATGAGGTCTAGTCTTTTAGCTGCATGAGGTACATTATGGAGCAGTGATAACCACAGTTTACCACCATATATAGTAGTATCTCGCATAAAAAGATAGCTTCACTAGGTTATACGCGCAGGAAGCTTTTGCTGTTAGCGTAGGTTGGTACCCCCTTGCCAATTTGTATCCCATTTACCGCACAAGTACGTGTGTACTACCCCCTATTTTCTTGAGGGCCGACATGCGACCTTTTTATGTTTGAAACGTTAACAATTGGAATGTACGCACATATTGAACACCAATGAATGGAGGTGGCTATGGACGAACAAATAGATAAAGCAAATCCACAACTCGTCCTCACTATTTCAGAGGTATGTGAGCTTTTGAGGGTATCCCGCACAAAACTCTGGCAGCTTGTAAAGCAAAAGAAGCTGAAGAAGCTTACTTTCGGCGGCAGACGTGCGTTGTTCAGCTACGAAGAAGTTCAACGCCTCGTCCACGAAGATCAACGCTGATTCCTGCTAACCGCATATCAGGGCATTCGTGTGCCCGAAAGGAGATTGCTATGGAATTTTCACTTTGGGTTTTTGACAAAGATTTTCTGGCATCAGTTGCGATTCTTGTTTTTGCTTGCTTCGCGTCGAGTTTCTTACTTACCCGTCTTTTATTTTCAAAGTCTGTTTCTAACGCATTTTCAGGAAACACCACATCAGGCTTTTTGAAAAAGCGAAACAGACTTATGAGCGCAATGAAAGCTGAGATTGACGCTCTCCGAGACGGAAGAAAAGACGAGGAGTTAGACGAAGAAGAGAAGGAAGACATTAAGGCTACCCGGCGCTTTTACGCCAGGAAAATGAACGAGGAGGACGAATAGTTATGGCTGAAAATTGCAGTTGCAGCGCGTGTAGAGGCGGAGGAGCTAGCGGCGGGGATGAGCTTATAAAACTCATTCTTGGCGGTATGGTAGCTTTGGGGATTCTCTATCTTCTCTTTCTCATCATTGTGTACGGAGCGGTGTTGGGAATGATTGCCGGGGCTATTTACTTGGGTGCAAAGCTTGGAGCCGCAGGATCAGGAGGTATGCCACCTTGGGGAGTTCCTGACTATATGAAAGTCCACCAGCTTGAAGGTAGACAGAGGCAAATTCTTGCAAACCTTCCAGAAGGCAACGAAGAATTAAGAGAGGTTGTAGAAACGAGTTTCCAGCAAAAAAAGCTTGATCTATATCGCCCCAAAACCGACGACAGGCCAATCATCAACTTTGACATTGAAGCAGCCAAAGAAAAATTTGGCCGCATATTGAGAGGCAAGAAATGAGAATAGGAAAACTTGTCTTTGATGAGAAGCAGAGAGCTAAAACAAACTCTCTAATTTTAGGAACAATAGGCTACGGTAAAAGCCGCTTCTTGGAGTTTGAGCAGCGCCAAAACATACAAAAACAAATTCCTTTTTGCTCGATAGATTACCACGGAGCGATGTATCGGAACCTTATAAGCTGGTTTGCTGCCAACGGCTACTACCGCAATATCAACTTGCTTGACCTGTCTCAAGGCTCGTTTGTAACAGGCGTAGACTTTTTCAGGCGCATTGAAGGAGTAGATACAGGAGTACAAGTCTCAGGAATGGTTGACGCGGTAATGTCAGCTTGGGGAGACAAGAACTCAAACACTTATCCGGTGATTTTCAGGATACTAACAATCCTTTTCACTGTGATGATCGAGCGAGGCATCCCGTTACCTGACACTCTATCCCTTCTCACCAACAGGAACGCATTGACCGCGCAGGTTAATCAACTGTCCAATTCCTTAATTAGAACGGTGTGGACTGATCTTGAAAAGCTCCCTCCCTCAGAGTGGGGCAGATATGTTGCGCCAACCGTCAATCGCCTTTTCCGGCTTGTTCAGAGTAAAAGCATCCAGCGGTTTATGTCTCTGGGAAAGGCAGAAGGAACAAGAGAATTTGAGGGCCACACCTTCGTCAATCTTGCATCCAGCGACCAACTGGACGCAGATGCCGCTCGAACCTTTGGAGCGTTGTACCTGAACCACCTATATATGTCTTCCAAGAGACGCAGAGGCAAGTTTGGCAACGATCCCTCACCGTATTATTGCTACGTTGATGAGTGGTGGCTTGTGGCCTCTCCTGACTACGGGCGTATCCTTGCGGAGTGCCGTAAATTTGGGCTCTTGTTGACCTTGGCAAACCAAGACCTTTCACAGATCAAAGATACTTTTGGGGACTCATTCAAAGAGTCAATTTTAACCCTCTGCCAGCGGCAGGTATGCTTCGGTGGCCTCAACGACAACGACGCAGGGCGCTTGGCTAGAGAATGGGGAATACAGCCGCAGGTTATAAAAAACCTTCAAGATCGAGAGTGTCTTATCAAACTGCCCCGTCAGCCTGTAGCTCTCATACAAGTTCCCCAAGTGGACGAGCCATACCTATTAGATGAGAAGATCAAACGGTATGAGCAGAAGATAGCCGAGAGAACCGGAGCCTTGCCGGTTGCAGAAGTAGACAGACTCCTTAACAGGCCACAAAATGAAGAGGATTTAGACCCCAATGAGTAACCACGAAAAAGAATTGATATGTTATGTTCGAGACTACCCGCTCATAACGGCTGAACAACTCTGCCGCCTCACCGACCGCACTATGCAGTCTGTGGGGCGCAGCCTCTTAAAACTTTGTAACGAGAAGCCACCTTACATCAACAGGAATAAAAACCGGGAAAGCATAAACACCAAGTACGTGTATGCTGTGACGCGCCACGCAGCCTTAGACAAAGAGTACGGAGGTCATCCAGTGGATTTGTCAGAGCGCAAAGACAAAGGGCTCAGGCACGAAGAGTTGATAACCGAGATTCACATATCTTTAAAAGAGCAAGTCACCTATTGGCGACAAGATCGAAAGCACTTGTGGAAGCACGGCGTTCAACCCGATGCGTTTTTTAAGGTTCAGTTACCAGACGAGCGCAGACGATCTTACTTTCTGGAAGCTGAGACAGGCACAAACAACCCTGTTGACGTGTACAGAAAGTACCGAGGCTATGAACGATTACGAGACTTGATGAAGCGAGAGCAACTGGACTGGCTGCCAATGGTCAAGTTCAGTGTCCTTACCATTCTTCCTACCCCTGATGCCGCCCGAGCACTAGAAAAGGAGTTGTACAAGTCAGAAGTTATTGATGAGAAGTACAAAGGCTTTTACACCTTCACCACCCTATCAGAGCTTTTGATAAACTAAGAGAGGTTCCCTCGCAGTGATGCGAGTTTTAGGGACTATATCGGCGGGCCGGGGCCTTGACTCTGCGCCCGCCTGAATATCCCTTTTTTTCTATGAGCATCATACCTATTGGAACAAGAGAAGATCGCCCAGGTGACGAGACGGTGTACATAGATGCTGACCGTCATAGCGTGTGTTTTGGACAGACTGGAGTTGGTAAGTCTACTTACCTTGCTAACCTCGCTGAAAACTCCATCAGAGAAGGCCGAGGCGTCACAGTGATTGACCCGCACGGAGGGATAGTTGAGAGTCTTTTGAAACGCATACCCAAATTCAGAACCCGAGACGTGGTTTTAGTGAACGCTCAAAAAGACCGAGTGCCAGGTGTAAACATTTTTGAGGGAGAAGGAACGCACGATGAAAAGGTTGGAGTTGTAGTTGATACGTTTGCAAAAATCTTTGGGAGTTCATTCCTTTTCTCATCCGAGAATGTGATGCGCTGGGCGTGTTACGCAGTCTTGGAGGGTTGCCAGTCACCGACTCTGGTGGACGTGAAGCGATTTTTGAAAGATAAGCGGTTTATGAAATCTGTTTTATCCCGCGTTGAGAACCCAAACGTCCTGGCAGAATTTGACGGGTACGACACCAAAGACTGGGAGAGGAAACGAGTAGAACAGATCGCGCCAGTATTAAACAAGCTCGACCAGTTTCTAGCCCACAGGCTCATACGCTCCCTGGTAGGCCAGAAAGGTAAAGGCGTGGATTTTAGAAAGGTACTCGACCGCAGACAGATTCTTTTAATAAACCTTGAAGGGCTAGGAAGCCGGGGCGCTGAGATGGTAGGAGGCTTTGCTTTCTCCCAGCTATTCTATGCCTCACAGCGGCGCAAAGATCGCTCATCCATCCATACGGTTGTCATAGACGAGGCACAGAAATTCATCTCAAGCCCGATTGATTTTGTCCTGGCCGAGGCTCGAAAGTTTGGCCTGTCACTTCATCTGGGAACACAGATCGTATCAGCTCTGCCCTTGAATATCCGAGAGTCAATATTTGGCAATACAGGAACCTCAGCCGTTTACCGAGTAGGGGGAGTGGATGCTAAAGTTTTAATCGAGGAGCTATCAACCAACTTACCAGCTTACGTGTTGCAAGATTTGCCCGATTACAGGGCATATGTTCGCACCCTGACCTATGATCCCCAGAAGGAAGCAAAACGCCCACAGGGGCCATTTCTGACTCGTATGAACCCACCCTCAGCACCCAGAGGAGATGAACAGAAACGAGACGTAGTTATCAGAGAATCATTAAAATGGTTCGGCAAGGACAAGGAAATGGTCTTACGGAAGATTGACGAGCAGCTATCCAGAGCGTAGAAACCACTGATTACATGACTGTTGAAACGGAGTAACCAGTTAGGCGCTTAGAAGTGGCCTTTTTGCTATCACTTAGAAGAATCGAGAGGGAGGTTAACATACAGCATAAATCCTCTCCCCACTTATCCCCATCTTTACATCCCAGCCCAATGGCTTAGAATGAATCTGTAATCATCCGATTACTTTATTCGTCATGCACGAAAGGCCCCCAAAGGGCTTTTTGTGTTTCCCCCGAGCGTACCGCAAGCTCCCAAGCCACCAGCGGCTCAGAGCGTACAGCTATCCCTAAAGCTACCCTCAAAAAGTAGCCCGATTGTAAACGGTCAGCCAAACGGCGATTTGCCGAATAGTCAGATTCGGTCAAATTGTCCGTTTAGGGTGCCGTTTCGCAATGGAACGATGCTGGATCGCCCGAGCCCGTACCCCCTCTGCCGAACGGCAAAAGGGGAGCTACCGCTATTCTTTCTCCATGCCGCAAATCTTGCAGCAGGTTATCAGCTTGTAAAGCTTACCATCCCACTTCACCAGCACCTTCACTGAAGCAGTCCAAGCAGAGCAGTATTTACAGAGTCCACCAAACATATTTTATAAGGGGTATGTTATCGACCTTTGAGTTAAGTGTAAGCGTTGCTTGCCCTCCTGTCATAACGGCAATGTGAAACGCAAATCGGTCAATGGTTGCCGATTAGAATAATCGGTCAACTGTTGCCGATTTCCCGTGAACGTTGTCCGTTTGACAGGAGGGCAACCCCACAGACTATTTACTCAGTTTCTTTTTCGAGAATCTTCAGGAAGGCTTTTACTTTTGCCGGTGAGACTTTCAACAGTAGCTGAACAGCGCGGGTTAGATCAGGACTGGCTACAATCTTATTCATAGCTCGCAGCAATACTTCTCCAGGCCAAGACTCACCCTTTGACTTTCCCTTTATCGGCACACCACGAGCTACCCTAAATAGTTCTTCTTCATCGACTCCTAACCCTTGGGCGAGGGCTTGCAGCTTTATAACAGAAGGGTACTTGGTTCTGCCTCTCATTATCTTGGTGACATAGGCATCAACGATTTTGCCGCCACTTCTCTTCTCTACATCCTTGGGTTTTAGACCTCGCTCATCCATTACTCGCTTAACATACTCCGGGAGTGATTCCACTTCTTCAGAGTGGTCCATGCGCTCTCCAAACTCTGCACGTTTGTAGTTGACATTCCTGTAGGCAGTAGTTTAGTATTGCGCCCGGTCAACAACTGTTGCCCAGGTAGCTACAATAGTTCGACTGCCTGTTTTCTGCGTCAGAGGAAACAACCGATAGCTTCTCACGGCAATAAAGGTGCAGCTTCCTCTAGCGCCGTGTTTGTACCACACAACCGCTAGGGTGCTCAAGACAATGGTGGCACATACTTGAGCACCCTAGCCCCTAGTCAGATTCCTTCTGAGAAACCACTTGCGGCAGGAGAGGGTGCTTATTACCGAGTTGCCCTGGGGACAAGCTAGAGCACCCTCTCCATTTTTTCCTATGCCTTCTCAATCTCAATCACTCACCTATATCAAGTCACTTCTTAAAACACACAACATTGATATTGAATCTGGCATCGTCTTAGTGGCCGATAGCGAGCCGTGGAAAGTATTTGAATATGAAAAGCGGTGTCTAGGGGTAGATACCAGTGGTAACTTGTGGATCGGTGACTACGGGCAGAGGTGGCAGAGTCTTGGAGAATGCACGGTCAGTTATGCTTTACTTGCCGTCCAGTTTCTTGTCAGCGGCCAGCAGCTCTAAAGCTATCCCCAAGCGACCTGCTTGCAAATTCCTGTACATATGCTTTGCTGAGTATATGGAAAACTCAATCAAAGACTATATGGCTACTATCGGAAAGAAGGGAGGAAAGGCTACCAAAAAGAAGTACGGCAAAGACTACTATAGGAAACTGGCCGAGAAGAGATGGGAAAAGTTATCCACAACCAAGCCGCTTGCATAACCCTGTAGATGTTCTACACTTAAAGAGTCGTAAACCCACCTACATAAAATATGTCACATTTCGGTGATGAGAAGTGGAAAGAGGCAGTAGCAGATTACAAAGCAGAAAAGGCCGATTTACAAAAACTCCGCGAGCTTGCAAACACTCTGCAAGACCCCGATCAAAAGCAAGCAGTAGAAGCTTTCATTTCAGAGGTCGCAGAGGAGATGGATGACAACTCAGACTCCAATGAATCCCACTCAGAGCGAGCGTATGAGAGCCAGCTAGAGCGCGATCACGGTTATAACTAATCAACTATTCACTTCAATGAAAGAAATCAAATTCAGAGCTTGGGATAAAAAGAAAAAGCAGATGTACTATGATGTCTGGTTTAAGTTTGGCATCGTGTATCAGAAAGACAGTATGCTTGGGGCATTACCCCTTATGCAGTACACCAACCTCAAGGACAGAACGGGACGAGAAATCTTTGAGGGGGATATATTACGTGCTTCGCAAGGTCAGCCACGCATCAGGATGGTTGAATGGCAGAACAAAGGCAAAATAAATGGCTTCAACGTGGCTAAGGGTGTTTGGTATGAAGTCATCGGCAACATCTACGAAAACCCCGAACTCCTTAACTAATCAACTACAAACACTATGCGTACCTTCATAGAAAATGTCACAGGCTTAGGATTGATCTTTATATTAATTGTCGCCGCCTTAATAATTCTTTAATATGACACCCTTACAAGAAGCAAAACTCACCGAGGTTGAATCAATACAAGTAGATATTGAGTGGTCAAAGCGAGCCGTTATATCAAGTCTTAAAGACTTCGAGGAAGACCTATTGAAACTGTCCCAGAACCCTAACTACAAGCACACGGAAAAAGATATTGAAGATCATAAGAGCTTCATCAAATCAGCCCGCACCCTGCTCAAAGCAATAGAAACCTACCTAGATTAAAAAGATGAAGTGGGAAATTGAAAGAGTTGAAAGCTGGAAAGAAGCTGAACAATTAGCTAAGCAGGGATGGGAGCTAGTATCAGTTACACAAGTCTACAAAGAGTGGGAGAACCAAAGGAAAGGCTGCATGGAGAGCGAAACTTACGAAACATACTACTTCAAAAGACCTAAGCTCACCTAGCCAAAGGCCAGTAATAAATAAAAAAGTGAAGCTCGACAGAGCTTAATAAGAAAGTATGAACTCAGAAGAACAAAAAGAATACGAGGAAAACATGGGCTCTCCCGAAGCGGAATATGGTCAATATCTAGTAGAGAATCCAGAAGCAAATCAGACAGCCCCTATGAGTACCAACTTACAAACGTGTGCCTTTTGCGGATTGAACGAGGAAGACTGCCTCTGTGATGAAACGTTTGATAATGGTCGAGACTTTGAAGCAGATAACTAACCCCTATGGATCAACACATAACAAGTGAAAACTGGAAAGAGAAGTTAGAGGAAATCGGGATTGTTGTTGATACTTATATTGTCGCGTTAAAACATATCCACCAGAAGGAATTGGAAGCCCAACAGCAGAAGTTTAGAGAGACGCTAGAAGAACTTAAAGAGTACGCCTTCAACAGCACCAGTGGCAACGACGATTGGCAGTACATTAAAGAAAAGTTTGATTATGCCCTCTCCCAGCTAGATCAGTCCCAATAAATCAAATCTAACAAAGTATGGTAACAATCTTCAGATGCATATTCACCGCAGCATTACTCATTGTAGTTTGGCTTAACGTTCATTGGTCAGTAGCCCTCCTCCTTACACTCAACGCTGCTGGCGGCGAAGCTCTAACGTTCTGCCTTAAAATGCTCACACACAAACTAAATCAAATCTAACCCTATGGAAGAAAACGCCCTAGAAAAGTTCGTTGAAGTCCTCATAGAGCACAACCAAGCATATGAGGCAATCAGTAAGAAACTAGACTCCATCCTCGAAAACCAAGAGATTATAGCCCGAAACTTGAACGTCATATATGACATCGTAAAGGTCGAACTACAGCAACCCAGCACTGATGAACATAACCAGCTCGAATCAGATCAAAACATACAAGAAGCCTGATACTACCGAAGAACTATTAACCACCTACAAAAACACTAAAAGCGAATCATACAAAAAACACATCAAGGCTGTACTTCGGGGAGAAGGCTATGATTGGGATGAAGATATGCCCGACCTAGGCTACCCCGCAGGATACAGACCAACCTAACTACAATGGATATAAATTCAACACAACAAATTGAGGAATCAACGCAGGCGCAGGGAAATTTCGTAGAGATCAAAGACGGTGCAAAAGTAAGGCTCCGCATTGTCTCAGGGATCAAAGGAGTGAAGGAGCACAACATTGATATTAAGGGAAAGCGCAGAGCGATTATATGTCCTGTTGAAATGGATCTGTGGGAAGCTGCTTTTGAAGACCGTCCCGTGAACAAGGGCATCAAATGTCCCGTATGTGAGCGCGGCCAGAAGGACGATAGAAAGATCACCACGCAGTTTCTTGCTATCACGGTTGATAGTGAAGGCAAGGTAGGCGTTCTCAAAAAAGGTGCCAGTGTGTTTAAGCCTATCGCTTCATTGATTGAGGAGGGCTACACCCTATCTGAGCGGGCAGTTGTCATTGAGCGCAAGGGTACAGGGCTTGAAACTGAATACTCGGTTATCGCCTCAATGAAAGATCAGCCGTTGAGCGACGAGGAGAAAGTAGCTGTTGAGGAGTTTAAGAAGGATTATGACTTAGACCAGCGCAGCCAGCCAATGAGCTATGACAACATCGTTCGCAAGATGAACGGTGAAGACCCAGTATTTGACGACGAAAAGGGCGACGACAAGCAAATGCCTTTCTAACCTATGAAACCGTTCCAGCTTCCAGCACAATTTAGCAACTTGCGCTATACGGTGGACGGTGGACTATCAATAGGCTTTCGCAGCCAGGAGCTTCCGCAAGATGAGAAGCTCCTGGTGAGCGAGTACTACAACCAGTTTGGATTGCTTCTGTTTCGTCCAAACCTTGAACAGTTCACCGAGGAAGAAGTACCAAAAGAAGATGTTGACTTTGAAGGCAAGAAACCTTCTCAGAGGCTACGAGCGGTCTTGTATCGAGTATGGGAGTCCAAAGGCAAGCCAGGTGATAGCGAGGTGTTTTACAGGCAGGAGATGGAGAGGGTTATTGAACACTACAAGTCGAAGCTACCGAGCAACTAAATGACCCACGCACCCGATTCAATTAAAGGCTTGATCCTTGAATATCTGAAAGAACAAAACACTTTCAAATTCGGAGGAGTCATTGAAGATCATATACGAGCCAAAGCAGGCCCCAAGGCTTCAAATGTAAGTCGCAGGTTGCGAGAGCTGCACCAAGAAGAACTGATCGAGCGCCGTCTTGTTCAGGTCAAAGCTGAGAGAGGAAATAAGCTGGTAGTTCAGTACAAGTGCAAGGACTTGACAGAGAGTTATGCACAGGCAAAACTAGCCCCCGCCCCTGTTGATAATTCACCAAAGACTCAAGCAGTTCTTTTCTAGGCTAGGACTTTCAAATAGGTGGAGTGGCGGAATAAGACGCTAATGAAGCAGGTATGAGACGATGACAACTACCCACTGATGAAATAAGCGGTGTCCCAGAAAAGTTGTCGTGTAGAGTGAAATTCTCTACCTCCACCTATCCTGAGAGCCTTAGTGTACAGGTGTATCGGGTATGTTAGATGTATCTATGTCTAAATAGGTTATTCCGTGTCCCTGATCGAAAGCCTCTTTAGGAGAAAGCCTACCATCAGGAGTCGGAGCAAAGTCAATCATAATGTTTTCCGGTGGCGTTAGAACTCCGAGTATAAATCCGCCGTTTGGATCGTAAGAATCAACCATCTCTTCTACTTCTTTTCCTAGCATTGGGATTTGTTGGCCACCCTTTGCCCAGTAGTGAAGCGCAGGTGCGGGTTCGTCGTTTATTCTTAATCCCTTACGAACATCAAGAACCACAGCACCACGCCCTTTATTTTGATAGTTCTCCCAAGCATATGCGGCTAGTTTTTCCCAGTCTTCAAGAACCCAATTTCTTCCAGTGTACTCTTCTTGTTCATCCATAATCGCCTCCGTAGTCAATTATTCTAACATTCAGAGTGATTGACATTCCACGAAGGCGAGTAGTATCTTCGCGCGCATTATGAGATTTCCCAATGATGAAGGTGGGTGCTTTTTACCATTGCTTTTTTTGGGTGCCGGATTTGGATTACTCGGCTGGGGTATTGGTAAATTGATCGGCTGGGTAGAAGATGGTCAGCGCATAGAGATGGCTCCTGTCGCTATTGTAATTGGTATACTTATTCTTTTGCTTACTCGATATATGATGCGCGATTGATCGAGTTATCCACAGCCCCACCCCTATTGCTCTAACACCAGTTTGCTATACTGAAACAGGAAGTAAGAAAACTACATACCTTCAAACGAAGGGGCGCAGCAATATAAGCCAAGCCGTTTTAGGTGCTTGTATTCTCAGAGACAGCAATGTCTCTGGGCCGAGGGGAAACCTTCGGGCAAGCGCCTAAGATGGCTTTCTTATTTCCAAGTGGTTCTCAGATGGGGGGTGTAGAAAAGTTGACCGATTTAAAAGACCGGAGCCAGCAATTTTTCTCCCCTCACCTGGGAGCCACAAACAAAAATAGCCAACGAGGTTATCGGTAGCTCCTCACGTAATGGTTCTCTTTTGGGGGTGATTAAAACGGGGTCCTGACCTTCATCCTAGGTTTGTAGGTCAAAGGTGTGAAAACACTATGCTCGTTTCGGGGATTTATCCCCACAAGAGAATCATTTTTATCAAAAGCTAAACAGGGACACCGCCCACTTGTTCCCAGAGGTAGAGAGGTTCAGATAGTCAGGTGGTTCTTTGAATGATGTGTGTGACGGACTGTGAGCCGTGATGTCTCTGGATGACTGACCGACGAGACAAGAGGTAAAAGTCATTCTGCAAGTCAAACCTTGCCGCACATCATTCAATGAGTCACCAGAACAGTTCTCCTACCAACCCTTCCCCTCTGGGAGTAAGCAAACGTTGGTTCATACTTCCTAGAATCTCCCAGATTCATTTCCTGTCAGTTTTAGATTCCCCCGTGAGGTAAGGGGAAGAGAGGAAGTATTACCAAAGATATGAAATAGAGAAGAAAAAACACCTTTTCTAGACCCTGCCCGCTTTTAACAGTGTCAGGGTAGGTATGTAAATAAAACGTCCAAAATCAACCCAAAGTTACAATATGAGTGACCTTGATCGAGAAGAACGAACAGCCTTGATAGAACTAGAGCAAGCCGAGGGAATGGCCTTTAAGACGTTAAAACTGCCCCAGGTTGAGCGTTTCAGGCCCGTAATGGTATCTATCCCTCCTGAGCAAAAAGCCCGCCGTGAGGCAATTTTAAGCGAAAAGGACGTAGTTACTCAGGTCTATAACTACTTCAAACCTCATCTACCCTTTGGAAGAATCTGGAATATGATTAAGCGCAAAGGCAAAGACTGGGTATATGACCAGTACCGGGTTGTTGTGCAAGAGCCAAGTAGTAAACCAGTCGGAAAGTTTGTAAACTTAGTGGAAGGTATTGAGCCGAAACCTTAACCCCTCCAATGATCGAGTACCTTACCAACGAAGAAGCAGCAGCCCTCATAATGCAGAATGATCCTCATTTCCACTCCAAAAGGCGAGGCTGCGAGTTACAGAAAAAGGATGATACCAAGAAGTGCAAAACTCACAAGGTAGATATTTGCAACCCTAACGCGAATGATTGCGGCTGGGAGTTATCAGATCAGGGAGATTGGCACTACGGGAGATTCTTTCCCCGCCTCAAACAGTACCGAGTCTTCACTGAGGAGCAGGTACACGAAATCAGATCAGGCAAACTAATGCTTTTCGAGCTGTCCTACAAGTACCGTGTTAACCGTCGAATGATCCGAGATATTCAAAAAGGAATTATCTACACCAACATTGGCAACCCGCCGTATATCCCACCCGAACAAAATGAAGCGATCACCCCTTAAAAGAAAGCCCTATTATCTCAAGCGCACCTCGAAGCTGAGGAAACACACCAAGCTTCCAATAGGTAAGCTGAAAAAGCAGCTCCTAGAGTTAGCCAAACGCCACGTTCGGGAGCGAGACGGCAGATGTATTATGGCAGGCTCAAATGGGAGAGCGTGCGGAGGAGGATTGCAAGCTTCCCACATCTTCCCCGAAGGCATTTACCATTCAATGAAATTTGACCCCCAGAATATGATTGCAGCGTGCTACGGGCATCATATCGGCTGGTGGCATAAAAACCCGCTGGAGGCTGATATATGGCTCAGAAACCATATCGGGCAAGAGCAATACGATTACCTATTTAAACTCAGGGACGCTTACAAGGAAAAGATATGGTTTGAAAAAGAATTGAAGGAACTTTTAGACGCTACCAAAAACAACCTAGAAAACTACTCAGAGCTTTACAGTCCCTACCGCCCCCTATGCCAGCCCGAATAAAGAAAACCCTCGCCAAGCTTCCAGGCAGACCCCACCGAGAACACCGCACCAAGAAAGGCCGGGACTTGAAGTATCACACCCGCAGAGAAATACGGGTTGAGTACAAGCGGAAAAAGGAAGAGTTATTAGCCCCACCGTTAGAGTAAAAGTTATGCACAGGGAGGGTACTGGACACATAGCACATATGACATATGATTAAGGTATAAGGTCAATAACCAATCAACGTATAAAAACATGGTCAAAGGAATTTGTGAATTGTGTCAGTGTGAGCGGAGCAGCATAAAAACAATTGGCACTACAGAGGTGTGCTTCCTCCACGTTACCGAAAAAGAGTGGGACGAGGAAAAATTAGATCACTAATATGGATAAAATCTGTATTTGTGGAGACAGAGAGAGTGAGCATGTAGACGCTATGGAGCAGTGCTTTATTCCTGAATGTGGTTGTAAAGAGTTTGAGGAAAGCGAAGTATCAGAAAAAGCCAATAGAGAGTTTTCGCCGGAACAACAAAGAGTTATTGATAAATTTGTCGAAGAAGCAGAATCCGAACAATCCCTATGAAATACGAACGTTCAGTAATCCTCGTAGACCCCAAAGACCATAAGAAAGTTCTGAAGCTCATTAAAAGTAAGAAAACTTTATTTAAATCCGTTTCCGAGTTTTGCCGCTTCAATGAAAAAGAACTGCTTGAATTGTGGGAACAAAATAACCCTCCGACTAAGTAACAGATCAATTTCTTCCTTCTTCCGAGAGAAGGCTAAGGAGTATTTGCACCAACCACCCCACAAACAAATCAATAAATAAAACTATGCCACCTTGCAAAAAAGAAATAATCGTAACGGATGGGCGTGGAGTTACTGAGAAGCCTAATATGTTTATCGCTTTTGAATGTATAGACGGCGAAGGCCACGAAGGAATGCACCAGGCACATTATCAAGGCCCAAACGGTTATTTAAAAACAATTTTCTGGAAGGATTAGCCCCCTCCAAGAGTCCACCCCCAACAAATAAAACTATGAAACGCCTCTGGGAAATTAAAGAAGTAATCAAAAACTACGCCTATCAACTAATAGGCAAGCCCCGCCCTCTTATTGCCTTCTATGCAAAACCCGACGAGCGCGGAGGATTTTTCATGGGATATGAATGCTCAACTGTAGTTCTAGGAACCCGCCCAGTAGATCACGAAATGCGCTCTCACCTTATAGCCCAAGTAAAGAAATGCCTTTCAATGCTTGAGCAAGTTCAAGAGGCAAGAGTCCCTGACGAGTCCAACACATAACAATAGTAACAATGAAAAAGTTAATCACTAAGCTCAAATGTTTGTTTGGCAACCATGACTACCAAGTTGCTGAGACAAAGATAGCAAAAGGCTTCTTACTCGGTGGTGCCGTGGAAGCTCGAAGGTACAAGTGTAAACATTGCCCCTGGCAAGATAAAGAATGGGTTGTAACAGAATCAATATCAATATCTTTCTAAGCTCATGAACCCCCAAAAGATAACTAAAAAGGAAATCAAAGCGTGGTGTGTATTTGACCCAGAGTTAGACACGCTTTCTGTATTGTGGGATGAAGAGTTTTCAGCGTGGCCTTCAGCTATTTTTAGCAATAAACCGGAAGCCTCAGCAGTTCAAAAAACGTATAGTAAGCGCGGTCAAGAACTAAATGTCATCTCCTGCACAATCGTTGTCCACCTACCCAAAAAGCCTACAAAGAAACATGGATAACTTATATTGCGACGGCGGTATAGATTGTAAGTGCGTATGCCATCAAAAAGACTACCCACTTCCAAAGGATTTTCCTCACCCCCAGGACAACCAGCTAGAAGATACGGTTAGCAGTTGGCTTAATCAAAAAGCAGAGCGGCTTTCTGTGCTCACGGACTTACGAATTCTTATTCGTACCCTCCTTTCCACCCAAGCCAAGGCTTCACAGGAGAGGGAAAGAAAAAGTATAGGCGAAGCAATTGAACGACTGATACGAAACGCCGGGGATGAATCCGAAGTCGCGTGTAATGATTTACTGAGTTATGCCGATTTGCTTAAACAACCTCTCCACTCCCAAGACCCTACCAACTAAAATGAAGAATCTCTTAAAGTGTTTTCATGTTTTCCGATATGACCAAGACAAGCGGCAGATTATTTATGCGCCCACACAGGAAGAACTAGACGCACACATACAGGCTAAGAGTCCTTGGAAAGTCGAAAGCTATCTGACAACTGATGAGGCAGTAGAAAAAGATAAACTCATTTGGCGCGGATTAAACAACAAACCTATCATCAATGATTAACCCCTTAGATTCTCTTACCCAAGCAATAAAGGCTGCTAACGAGTTGACCGATCAGAAAAAGGTTAGCGAGTTGCGAACCCGCATCGAGCTTTTGAACGCCAATGACTCGGCCACCAAAGAAATACTCACTCTTGCGCGAGATAAACATATAATTCCATGAATCTAGAACATCTCAGCCAAGCAACTCTACAAGAGTTTGAGATGAAAGCCCGGAATATTGTTTATCAAATCGGGGATATTCTTGAAGCCCCCGTAGAAAAGCGACAGGCAACAAATGACCAAGCGATAGATTTTGTAAAAGGATTTCTTGTTGACGCTTTCTCTGCTGGCCTCTCCCACATAGCGGCGGAATCTAAGAAAGAGCGACAAGCCCACGAAAATTGCGCGGGCAACACTGATGAGATAATAGGCTTCCACGCCGGGCTTATTTGGCTAGAGAAAACTATTGGTTCCCTCATCCAACAAGAGCTAGAGAAGGTCGAGAAAGAAAGGTTTATTGATGAAAGCTGCGCGTGTTGGCCGAATCTACAAGGAAAGGCCGCATATGTACATATAAAAGGTTGCCCTAAAGACCCCTCTTAAAGTCGAAACCACCAATTGACTCTAACAACTCCCTGAAATAGAATGCGCCTCCAAGAAAGGAGAAATACTATGAACGAAGATCACATTGAAGATACCGAGCAAATCACCGACTCGAAACCAGAAGGAATAAGACCGGAATTTCCAAAGGTAAAAACTGGTATCAAGGCCGGACCAGAGGTAGATATAACTCCGGGTTCTTAAAAGATCAATCCTCTGTTTGGTAACTCCGGGCTTTGTGTAAAAGCATGAGGCCCGGACACCATTCATCAGACGCTCTTAAAGTCGAACCTACAGAATAAGAACTATGAAACAAGGTTGACAATGAGCACGGAAGTTAGTAATTAAAGCTCTTTACAACTTGTCCCAAAGGAGATTAGGAATGTCTAAGTCTAATAAGCCTGAAGGTACATCTGAAAAGCCGCAGTTCGAGATTGGCGAAGTTGTTCAGCTAAAGTCAGGGGGTCCAAAAATGACAGTGGGTCAGAATCCTGGAGCCTTCTCGAATCCAGGAGTTTTTTGCCAGTGGTTTGCTGGTAGCAAACTTGAGCACGGTTTTTTTGCACCAGCTACACTCATACGTCCACAACCAGACAAGAAGGAACCCCCAAAGAGTGTCTAAGGTGACTCCCCGCCAAATTGCTGAATGGATGGTAGAAGAGTTGAACCGTCTAAAGTATCTCTACCAAGACACCGTTGCTTTTGAAATAAGTAAAAGGTTTGGAGAAGAGTTTACTTACATCAATAGCAGTGGCAATGTTGCTATAGACAAAAAGGTACTAAAGGAGTTTCGCGCTCTTACTCCCGATTCTGTAATTTGGGACCGAGGAGAACGAATGTGGAGATTTCGAGAAGATTACGATCAAGAAGGCCGCCAGCAGACGTAGCTTTGCATGTTAAATCCTGCCAATTCCCTTTACTTAAGTAAACACCCCAATAACCCCTAAAAGTTGAAATCAACCAACAAACTCATGTGTGAACATACCTTTGATCTATTTGGAGAAAACCCCCAGATGAAATGCTGTATCCGATGTGGATATGTGGAAGTTACCAGCGATCCTCAAAATACTGTATAATGTAATTAATACCCCAATGCTTGAAGCTCTCATAGGAATAATTATAGGCATAGCCATTTGTACGTTTATTTTCATTCTGGACGTGCGCGACTCCTCAAAGGGTACATCCATCCTCCAGACAATAGAACGCCCCGTACAGAGGCAGTTTCAGCCCAAAGGAGCCGTTCTGGAAGCACCGGATGATATATCCATAGCCCAACAAGAGATTATCGAGAGAAACACCCAAGAAGGCCGAGATACCCCACTTGAAGAATTGCTATGAAGCACGCTTGGCAACAATCATTCAAAGGCTATCGAGGCGAAACACTCACAGAGATTACTTATGTGTGCAAAACTTGCCCTGAAATCCACTTCAAAACTGTTAGCCCTGATGATACGAAGTTTTTAGCCTCAATAAACCAAGACTCAAAAGTACAAGGATCGTGGAGCAGGACAAACAGTGTCGAGCGCGAACACTTCAGCAAAGATATATTGCAGCCCTATCAAAAGGATGGAACAGTAAACGAGAAGTTTCTAAAATCCTATGGCAAGCAAGCCTATCAAAACTGGGGAGAGTCGAACCCTCAGCCTCATAAAAGAAAATCTTGGTAAATGAAGCTCGCCTAACCAGTTACCATTAAATCGTCGTACACACGCTCGAAGCTCCGCCCATCTCTACTATGACTTTCCATAAAGACCACACGACACCCACAGGCTGCACATTGGTAAACATGATATGTAGCTCCTGAAAGATGCATCCCCACTTCGGTAATATACCGAGTTAGGAAACCTTCGCTCCTGACGGATCTTCTTGCGGCGTGTCTTAGGAAGTACGGCGCACGAGTAGTTGTTTCCGATACGAAGCACTCTGGTGCTCCGATTGAGGTTGCTCCTGGACAGTTGCGACCGCGAGGACAAGGTACTTGAATAATAAACCTCTCGTAATTTGGTATAATGACTATATACCCTCCATCAATATCAATGGCAACAACCAGACAGAAGAAAGCAATTGAAAAGGTAGTGGAAAATGGTGGAAACATCAGTAGAGCTATGGTGGAGGTTGGTTATTCTCCTGCCACTGCTAAAACACCCCAGAAGCTTACTCAGAGCAAAGGATTTCAGGAGCTGATGGAAGAATCAGGATTGAATGACGACTTACTGGTTAAACGTCATGTTGAGTTGTTGAATAAGCGAGAGACTACAGTAATTACCGTTGGCTATGACGAGAACAAGAAAGCGATCTATGAAAGACTAGACCTTGGCCCTGATACTACTGCCGTCACCAAAGGATTGGATATGGCCTATAAGCTTAAAGGTTCATACGCTGCCGAGAAGTCAGTTAACTTGAATCTCACCGCAGATGCAAAAGACCTGGCTAACCCCAAGCTTACTCAAGTGAAAGAAAGGTTCGAGGAGGAATTAAGAAAACAACTCGAACAATGAAAACCAAGAAATACATTAACCCAGAGGAGGTTGTTAAGCGTCTTGAGTTCGCTTTCCTTTGGTATGTCTCAGGTGAAGATAATAGCTGGCGGGTAAAGCACAACTGGGAGCTATTTAAAGAACCGCTAGAACAAATATTGTCAGAACTACCCGAGAATGAAGCTTGAAGACATATCAATTCAAGCATGGATTCAAGAGCACGGGATCAAAACAGAAACAGGCCAGCCTTTGGATTTTAGATCCCACCTATTCTTATATGACATATACAACGATTGGAGTCCTAAGCTTATATGCCTTAAAGCTGCTCAGATTGGCTTTTCAACAATGGCGATCAACAAGAGCTTGTATGCTGCTGATAAGTTCAGAATGGAGGTTATCTACACCTTACCCACTGTTACTGATGCAGGAGATTTTGTAAGCGGAAAGGTCAACCGCATAATAAATAACAACCCCTATTTAATATCACTTACTCAAGACAAAGATTCAGTCGAGCAAAAAAAGGTCAGAGATAACGTAATTTACTACCGTGGCACCTGGACTGAGAAAGCAGCTCTTATGGTGTCATCGGATTTAAACATTTATGACGAAGAAGACAGATCAAAACAAGAAGTCATCGCGCAGTATGCAAGCAGACTCCAGCACTCGAAATACGGTTGGGAGTGGCATTTCAGTAACCCTTCTGTTGAGGGAAACGGCGTCTCGCGTTATTGGGCCTCTTCCGACCAAAAGCATTGGTTTATCCGATGTGGAGGCTGTTTATCTGAGCAGTACCTTAAATGGCCAGAAAGTGTGGATCAAGAAAAACGAGCCTTCGTATGTAGAAGTTGTTCTAAAGTACTTACAAGCGAAGAACGTCGTGTTGGCCGCTGGGTTAAAAAATACAAAGACAAAGAATACTCCGGCTACTGGATAAGCCTTTTAATGGCTCCTTGGATTAGCGCCGATTACATAATCAAACAATATGAAACGAAATCAAAAGAATACTTCTGGAACTTTGTGCTGGGATTGCCTTATGTGGGAGAGGGGAATACTGTCACTCCTGACATCATATTTAGAAATGTATCCCCTGTTATCAACTCACAACAGAGAGTCGTTATTGGATGCGATTCAGGGCTTATTAAACACTTTGTCCTTGGAAACTCAGAAGGTCTTTTTTACTACGGCAAAACGGACACTTGGGAAACAATCGAAGGTTTTCTTAGAAAGTTTGAAAAAAGCATTGCGGTCATCGATGCACTACCCGATCTAACCGAGCCTCGAAAACTTAGAGAGAAGTATCCAGGCCGAGTATTTCTTGTACACTACTCACCAGATCGCAAAGCAGAGCAGCTTATCAGATGGGGTAAGGGTGATGAGTATGGAAACGTCACAGTAGACAGAAACCGCACGATCCAAATAGTCATTGATGAGTTTGCAGATCGCCGTATCCCACTTCAGGGAACACAAGATGATTGGCAGGATTACTACAAGCATTGGGATGATATTTACCGAGTCAACGTAGCTGAGGAAGCTAAGCAGAAAGGCAATAAAAACTACTTCTATCTGATGCCTTTTCGATGGGATACCAAGTCCGGTATGGATCATTGGGTACACGCTACAGTCTATTGGCGAGTAGGTATGAATAGATTCTCAGGAAGTGGGGGAATCATACTGGCTGACAGTGCATCGCTTGGGTTCCCGACAGCTCCAGAGGTTGCACCTGACGACACAATACCGGCAACCGATCCTAAAAAGGTCTTTCTGTTTAACGACAATAAAGATGAAGATTGGAGAACCTAACCTCATAATCGAGGCAATAAGCCTTGAGTCAACAACCCTCCATCTGACGCCAGAGCAGATAGAACTATTCAAGCTCTTTCGCCAGTATCAGGAACCATTCAAAGTCCTTATTGAATCAGGTGTCTTTGATACCAAGAAAGGCACAGCAACACTATCGTTTGATAATCACGGACTACTCACTGACGTATCTGTTACCTTCAACGCCTATAAAAGGAAAGGTTATCAACAGGAGTAAAAAACCGAGTTTGCTATACTTGTAACGTAAGCCCAAACCTACGAAGGTATACCTAACCAAAGGCGGGCGATGATAGGAGATTTAATGTCTCTT
>Ga0126311_10000363_pt1 | contig 21561 bp, 20 predicted proteins | sample Plot61_FD_92539 | JGI IMG/M metagenome (GOLD analysis project Ga0126311, IMG submission 92539) | Serpentine soil microbial communities from UC McLaughlin Reserve, CA, USA - Plot61 | ecosystem: Environmental > Terrestrial > Soil > Grasslands | place: USA: UC McLaughlin Reserve, Lake County... | reverse complement strand
GGTTGCTTCTTCTATTACCGCTACCGAGCGTACCGTTCTCGGGTGTTTGGAAAGGCCTAGAGGAACGCGTAGAGAGGCAAGAAGTTCACTCTCTTCTTCTCGGGACAGAGTTGACTGTAAGAGCTTCTCATAACGGAGGAGAGGAGCCGAGGCCCCGTATTAGGACGATGGCCCTTTCTCTTCTTGCCCTTATTGACCGGAGTTCGTGGAAGTAGGGCTCTCGGAACTTCGCCTCGGGCTCAGGCACTAGAAGGTAAGCACCCTGTCTGCTTCCGCAGCGAGCCTTGCCACGTCCGTGGGCGCCACCCACCTGCCGTTGAGCGGGGCCAAGCTCTCCTCGTCCTCGGCAGCCCCACGGGCTACCGCGCACCCCTTTCAGACGTAGACGGGAATCTCGTGCTCTTTGAGCTTGCCGAGCAGTTCTCGGGCGGGGGGTACTCCCACGCCCTCCAAGCGCTGCATGTGGTCTTCGATCACCAGGTCGGTAGCGTCCCCAGCGAGGATTATCGAGACCTCTTGCCCAACCTCGAGGGAGCCGTTGGCTGCTATGTGCAGAGGCACGGAGGCCAGGGTCGGGTCGCCTATCCCCTTGGTGACTATGTAGAGCAATCTCACTTCGTCCTCCTTCTTTCCGACCCTCTGAGAACCAGCGGGTCCAACCTTTCACCCACGCTCATGATGCCACCGAGTGAGGTCTGGTGCACTGACGTAAGTCTATTCACCCCGGTGCATGGAATAGCCGTACTAACAAGTTCGTTTCCTACGGAACTTGCAACTGTTGCATTATGCTCCAAGCGGACGATGCCAAACCACCAGGCGAAAGGAAGGGCACCATGGACTACAGGCTCTAATTGGCGGCGCCGGGAGGCTTCGTACGGCGGTGTGGTGTACTCTCTACTCGATCGCCTACTAACCCACCGGACGAAAGGGGTACCCTCATGTTCTCCAGCCTAACCTCAAAGGTGGTAACCGCCGTATGCGCTGCGATTGGCGCTATCGCGTTGCTTGGCACCTTCTTCGTGACCCTGACGGGAGGGTCACCATATCTTCAGTTCGCGCTAGCTTTGGTCTTCTTCGCGATGTTCATAGTAGGGTCGTACTGGTGGATAGTGTTCGGACCGGGGCGTAGCCTGTAAGGGCCGTGCCGGTCTGTAGAGGCGGTAGGCCCTTCGCAGCGGCGGCTCCTTCTGTTTCATCCTTCTGCAGGCCCCACGGCGTCGCCGGTGGTAGAGACGGGGTCGAGCGGTCCGATCTCTGCCGCCACGCGCGCGACGAGCCTGCCGTCACCGATAGCCTCCGTCAACCCGTCGACGTCGGGCCACAGCTCCTCCGGGTCGGTGGTCGCGAACTCGCGTGCGATGTCGCGTGCCACTCCGGTCCCGGCCCCGAGGGGCGGTCCTCCGCGCAGATCGATGGCGTGGGTGGCGACGGTCAGCTCCAGGGCGACCATGCGGCGTGAGATCTCGATCAACTCCTCCGTCTTGCGGACGCCTAATGGAGCCATGCTGGCGTGGTCTTCGAAACCTTCTGCGATCTGGCCGCGGTAATCCAGCGAGACGGGGTTGGCGAGCACCCGCGCCTCGGCCGCAAGCGACGCCGACGTGTAGCCTAGTGGCCTTAGGCCCTCGTCGCCTTCGCGGGTGGCCAGGCCCGTTGGTAATCCAGAGAACTGGGCCCAGAGGTGCTTCTGGATGCGCTCGTTGGCGAGATGTACGACCTGTGCCACGGCGACGCGAAGTAAGTCGAAGGCCACGGCGAGGGCGACGACGTCGAAGTTCCCGACGGAGATTATGGACTGGTCCTCGAGCAAGACGAGCGGATTGTCGCTGGCTGAGTTCAACTCTACTTCCATCGTGCCCCTTGAGTAGGCATGGGCGTCGTAGCACGCCCCATGGGTCTGGGGTACGCACCTGAAGGAGAGCGGGTCCTGCAGGTTGCGCGCCGCGCCGGGACGCCACAGATAGCTCCCCGAGAGCAGCTCCCGCAGCCTGTCCGCAGCCCGTGCCTGCCCCGGGTGGGGCCGCATCCTGGCAGCCTCGGGGTGGATGGTCGAGAGGTTCCCCTCGAATGCCTCTAGAGAGAGCGCGGCCGTTACGTCGAAGGCGTCGAGTAGTTCGGCCACGTCCGAGAGGACCAGCGAGCCGTGGCCCATCGTAACCCCGTTCGCGCTTATGAGCGCGAGTCCTTCTTTCGCCTTGAGGCGTATCGGCTCGAGGCCGGCGGCATGCAGGGCTTCTGCGCCCGGCATCCTTCGTCCCCCGTAGTCAGCTTCGCCGCGCCCGATCAGGACCTGCCCGATCTCCGCCATCTCGGCCAGGTCGGCCTGCCCGACCGAGCCGCCCGTGCGCACGACGGGATGGACCCCAGCGTTCAATGCATCGAGGAACGCCTGTATGAGTTCCGCCCTTACCCCGACGCCCCCCTTCGCCATGCCGTTCGCCCGCGTGACCATCATCGCCCGCACGACCTCGGTGGCCAGCTCGGCGCCCTGGTGCGTGGTGTGACGGGTTACCAGGCGTAGGGAGAACTGCTCCAGGTCCTCGAAAGGGATGCGGTGGCGCGAGAGCGAGCCGACGCCCGTGTTCATGCCGTAGACCAAATCTCCACGCTCGAGAACCCTCTCCACGACGTCCCGCGCCCGCCTGACGCGCCCGAGGGCCTCACGGGAGAGCTCGACGCGGGCGCCCCGCCTGGCGATGCGGACCACCTCCTCGATAGAGAGGTCGTCGCCCGTGAGCGTCACGGTCCCCGTTGTCGGATGGGAGAGCGCCAAGGAGTCCTCCGTCACCACCATGGTACTCCCCCATGCTGGACTTTTCGAGGAGCCGGTGCAAGACTGGATCCCGATCTTTCGAGAGGAGATCCCATGACCGACACCAGAGAAGCACCCACCATCCGCGCGCCGCGAGGGAGGGATCTCACCTGCAAGGGCTGGCACCAGGAGACGGCCCTCCGCATGCTCATGAACAACCTCGACCCCGAGGTCGCAGAACGCCCCGAAGACCTCGTCGTCTACGGTGGCACAGGCAAGGCCGCCCGCGACTGGGAGAGCTTCTGGGTTATTGTCTCTACCCTGCAAGGCCTGGGCGACGACGAGACGCTGCTCGTGCAGTCGGGCAAACCGGTCGCCGTCTTCGAGACACATCCGTGGGCGCCGCGGGTTCTGATCGCCAACTCTCTCCTCGTCCCCGAGTGGGCCGACTGGGAGACGTTCAGGGAACTCGAGCGGGCCGGGCTCACGATGTACGGCCAGATGACGGCCGGATCATGGATCTACATAGGCACCCAGGGCATACTCCAAGGTACCTACGAGACGTTCGCCGCCGTCGCAGCGCAACGCTTCGGCGGAACGCTGCGCGGACGCGTCTGCCTCACCGCGGGCCTCGGCGGCATGGGCGGCGCCCAGCCTCTCGCGATAACCATGAACGAAGGCATAGCACTCTGCGTCGAGGTAGACGGCCACAGGATAGACCGGCGCATCTCCCACGGCTACCTGGACGAGCGCATAGACGATCTCGACGAGGCCGCAGAACGCGCCGAGGAGGCGAAAAGGGCCGGAGAGCCCCTGTCCATAGGCATTCTCGGTAACGCGGCAGAGGTATTTCCTAAGTTGCTGGAGCGCGGCTACGTCCCCGATGCCGTAACGGACCAGACCTCGGCTCACGACCCGCTCGCAGGATATGTTCCCGCAGGCTACGACCTCGACGCCGCTGCCGAGCTGCGCGAGGCCGACCCCGAGCGCTACATCTCGGAGGCCCGCGCCTCGATGGCCCGCCACTGCGCGGCGATGGTGGGTTTCCAGGAGCAGGGCGCCGAGGTCTTCGACTACGGTAACTCGCTGCGCGGGGAGGCCAAGCTCGGCGGCTTCGAGGGCGCTTACGACTACCCTGGCTTCGTGCCCGCGTACATCAGGCCGCTCTTCTGCGAGGGCAAGGGACCGTTCAGGTGGGCCGCTCTCTCGGGCGAGGAGTCGGATATAGCGGCGACCGACGACGCCATCCTCGAGCTGTTCCCCGACGACGAGCGTCTGGGGCGTTGGATCTCCAAAGCCCGCGAGAAGGTTCACTTCCAGGGCCTCCCCGCGCGTATCTGCTGGCTCGGGGCGGGCGAGCGACACAGGGCGGGCCTCCGCTTCAACGAGCTGGTTGCCGACGGCACCATCTCGGCTCCCATAGTCATAGGGCGAGACCACCTGGACACGGGCAGCGTCGCCTCACCCTACCGCGAGACCGAGGCGATGAAAGACGGCTCCGACGCCATCGCGGACTGGCCGATCCTGAACGCGATGCTGAACGTTGCCGGAGGCGCGAGCTGGGTTGCGGTCCATCACGGCGGAGGTGTGGGGATCGGACGCTCCATCCACGCCGGCGCCCAGGTTCTCGCGGACGGCACCGGAGACGGAGCAGCCCGCCTGGAGCGCGTGCTCTTCAACGACCCTGGCATAGGCGTCGTCCGACACGCCGACGCGGGCTACGAGGCGGCGAAGGCGGCGGCCAGGCGGTTAGGTATACAGATGCCCATGTTGGATGAATAAGGCTTCAGGCTGCAGGCTTCGGACTTCAGGTGGCTCCGGTAGCGGTTTCTCGCCGGGTCGTGTGGCCTCTCACCGTACGTTGTGAGGCACACCCTGCTCCCGGATTTGGTCCTCGACGCGCACGGGGCGCAGGGCGGCGTCGGTGTGACGACCGAGGACGGGCGAATCGTGGAGGTTGGTCGCGCGACGGAAGGCTTGCGTCTGCCGGGGAAGGCGCTGGCTCCCGGCTTCGTAAACGACCACAGCCACGCCTTCCAGCGAGGGTTGCGGGGTGCGGTCGAGCAGATCGAAGCTTCCCACCCCAACGACGACTTCTGGACCTGGCGGGAGCGGATGTACGCCCTGGCCGGGGAGCTTTCCCCTGACTCCATGCGCAGGGTTAGCCGCCGCTGCTACGAGGAGATGCTCTCCGCAGGGTATACGAACGTCACCGAGTTCCACTACGTCCACCACCGTCCCGATGGAACCCCTTATCGGGATCCCAACGCCCTGGGGAAGGCTGTGGCGCAGGCCGCGGAAGACGTGGGCATCCGGCTTTTGTTGCTACCTGTTGCCTACGCCCGGGGCGGCCTCCCGCGCTTCCGCGACCCGTTCGTGCAGGCGTTCCTTCGGAGGGTCGAAGATCTCAGGGAGTGGTCAGAGGGGCGACCCCTCGTCGAGGTCGGTGTCGCGGCCCACAGCGTCAGGGCGGTGCCGCGAGGGTGGCTGGAGGAGATCGGGGACTACGCCCGTCGCAACGACCTACCCCTGCACATCCACGCCGACGAGCAGCCGCGTGAGATCGAGGAGTGCCATGCGGAGCACGGGATGAGACCCATCGAGTTGCTGTCCCAGATCGGCTTCCTCGGGGCGCACACCACGATAATCCACGCCACGCACGCCAGTGGGAAGGAACTGGATCTTCTCTCCGAGCACGGCGCCTCCGTGTGCGCCTGTCCGACCACGGAGGGGAACCTCGGCGACGGCTTCCTGCCGGCGGAGGAGATCGTGGAGCGAGATATCAGGCTCTCGGTCGGCTCGGACTCGCATGTCAGGATAGACCCGTTCGAGGAGTTGCGGGAAATCGAGACCAACGCCCGCAGGCTCTCTGGCCGCAGGAACGTCCTCCTCACAGAGAGCGAGACCTCGCCCACCCCTTATCTCTTGCGGGCTGGCTGGGGCCGCGGCGGACCGAAGGCCGGCGACCCGGCGGACCTCATCGAGATAGACCTCTCGCATCCTGCGCTCGCTGACGTAGGGGCCAGAGACCTTCCTTCCGCGCTCGTCTTCGGTGCGGGGAGTGGGATCGTCACAGGGACGTGGGTCGCGGGCAAGCGTGTCTCCGACATCGGGTGAGGAGGTGCGGGCTCCAAACTCCCTCCGTGCTCTGGAGCAGTGGACGCCCGCCGGGTGAAGCCTATGGACTCCTGCGGGAAGTCGTCCACCGGTAGGCGAGGAAGAGGCCCAGCGCCACCCCGAGTAGAAGAACAAGCAGGAGGGGAACTCGTCCTGACCAATGCTGCGCCGAGCGCCAACTTTGACCGAAGACGTATCCCACCAGGACTACCGCCGTGGCCCACACCGCCCCGCCAAGGATGCTGTAGAAAACGAACGTGCCCCAGCGCATGCGACTCATGCCGGCGACCAGCGCTTCGAGCAGGCGAGAGATCGCGAAGAAACGGGCCACGAAGACCGCCCTGCCGCCGTGGCGCGCGAAGAGCCGTTCGACCTGCTCCAGGCTCTCTGGGGTGAGCTTAACGTACCGCCCCCACTTCAAGACGAAAGGTCGTCCCGCTCTGTGGCCAACCCAGTAACCGATCTGGTTCCCGAGAATGGCCCCGAGAATGCCAATTACTATGGCGGTCCTGAGGCCAAGGTGGCCCTGCTGAACCAGCACGCCGGCGGTCAGGAGTATGGCCGCACTCGGGAAAGGGACGCCGGCCGTCCCTAGCATCACGCCGAAGAAGACGATCAGGTACCCGTAGTGCTCGATCAGAGGGTAGAATTTCTCCATGGTAGATGGAGTATAGGGGAGTCCACGGTGGCTGATCTCCTCGTGCTGGCAGCCGTCGTGTTCGTGTTCAGCCTCGTTTCGCGCCGGCTCGAAGGTACGGTTCTCACAGCGCCGCTAGTGTTTGTCGCGGCGGGCGTTATCCTCGGTCCCGCGGGACTTAATCTGGCCGAGTTCGCGCTCGATGATCACTCCGTGCTCTTGCTCGGCGAGATCGCCCTCGCGATCGTACTATTCACCGACGCCGCGAGGATCAACCTCTCTGTCCTGCGGCAGAATGAAGAGTTGCCCCTGCGCCTCTTAGGGATAGGGATGCCGCTCACCATCGCGCTAGGAACCGCTGTCGCGGCACTGGTGCTCACCGACCTCACTTTCTGGGAGGCGGCCATCGTGGGTACCGTCCTCGCTCCCACCGATGCGGCCCTGGGCCAGTCGGTCGTGAGCAACCCACGCGTCCCCGTGCGCGTGCGCCAGGCTCTCAACGTCGAGGCCGGGCTCAACGACGGCCTTTCTGTACCGTTCCTGGCGCTCTTCTTGACCCTGGAAAGGACCAAGGAGGAGCACCTGTCGGCGAACCTCTGGCTACGCTTTACCCTGGAGCAGGTAGGACTCGGCGTTCTCGTCGGCGTCGGGATTGGCTTGCTGGGAGGCTGGCTGGTGGGCCAGGCCTTGCGGAGAGGATGGATGACCGAATCGTTCCAGCGCCTCGCCCTGTTGGCCATGGCGCTCATCGCCTGGGCGCTGGCCGACAACGTAGGGGGCAACGGCTTCATCGCCGCCTTCGTCGGTGGCCTGGTTGTAGGACCGACCGTGGAGCGGGTCGGGGAACGCCTGATCCGGTTTACCGAGGCGGAAGGGCAGCTGCTCAACCTAAGCGTGTTCTTCATCTTCGGCGTTTTCGTGGTCGGGCTGGTAGGGTCATTGAGTTGGGAGCTTGCCCTCTACGCTCTCCTCAGCCTCACCGTGATCCGCATGCTGCCGGTGGCACTTTCGCTGCTCGGAACGCGTCTGCGCGCCGTCTCGGTGCTTTTCGCGGGCTGGTTCGGCCCGCGCGGGCTAGCTTCGCTCGTGCTTGGCCTGATCGTGGTGGAGGAGGCTCCTCTGCTCGCCGGTCGCGATGAGATCGAACTGGTGGTGGCCTTGACGGTACTCCTCAGCGTGCTGCTGCACGGGGTTACGGCGGCCCCGCTCTCCGCCGCTTACGCCCGACGGGTCGAAGAGATGGCCGCCGACGTGCCTGAGAAGCGAGACGCAGCCGAGGTGCCTTCTAGCATCGGACCAGTGGCGCCAACCCACCCAGAGAAATCGGATGAGGCCTAATGAGAAGTGGGCGTCCCTCAGGCACCCACATGACCCGGGACCCTACCCGACTTCACGGCCGCGCAGAGGGCCTCATGGTCCCGTTCGGTCTGGTCAGCGTAGGCTTGCGCGAAGTCGGCTATCGCCCCGTCGAAGCGCTCGCTCTTGCCCAGGTAGGCGGCGATCTGCACCCGGTCGCCTGAGCGGACGTGGGCACGGGCAAGCGCCCAGCCGCATAGATGACCAGTTCATCGGGCGACATGTTCTCAACGTCGGCCGAGCCCTTCATGTCCCTGAGCTGGCGCCAGTAGTAGTCGCGTCCTGCCTTGCCGCGAAACCAGCCGAGGAAGATGTCGCTCGCGGCCTGCATCAGCCTTTGGCCGGCCACGACACGGTGTCCGTGGTGCTCGTATGCGCTCGACGGAACGTGGCCCTCCAGTACCGAGACTCCCGCCTCCTTGACTTGGAGGAACAGAGGCTCGTCCTCGTCGCGGCCCTCGAGCAACACGATGTAGGCCCGGGTGCCAACGCTACCGACCCCCACGACCTTCCTCGCCGCGTCCACAAAGCGATACCGGTCGAGCAGGTGGCGCCGGTCGTCTTGCAGGGTACGCTTGTAGCTCTCCAGTATGCCGTAGATCAGATCCCTAAGCTCGTCCTCCTCGGGGATGCGGACCAGGAGCGGCGGGTCGTCATTTATTATCCGGCGCCCATCGACGACACTGGTCAGCTTGGATAACGCTTGCAGGCTGTCGCGGCCGTGCGCCTTGCGCACGGCCTTGTTCATCTTTTTCGCGCTCTTTTTCTTGTTCTTGGCATCGGAGAGCAGACCGCGGACTTCCTCCTCGCCAACGCGCGAGTACCAGACCTCGAGCTCTCCCATCTCCGAGAACTCGGCCATCCGCCGTCGGTACGATGCCGCGGACGCCCGTGCAGCCTTGCGGCAATCCGCCGCGTCAAAGCCGTTATCGCGGCCCGCCACCACAAAGCTCGCTGCGAGGCGTTTGACGTCCCACTCCCAGGGCCCTGGCAGGGTCTCGTCGAAGTCGTTGACGTCGAAGAGTAGAGCGCGCTCCGGGGAGGCGTACGCCCCGAAGTTCATGAGGTGGGTGTCGCCGCAAAGCTGGGCCTGGATGCCACTCTTCGGTGTGAGTGCGAGGTCGCCTGCCATGAGGATCGCCGCCCCGCGCATGAACGCGAACGGGGATGCCGTCATGCGCGCGTACCGGATCGGCAGTAGGTCGGGATCCCGATCTTTCGCCTGCGCCTCTAGGAGGTCGACCGGATCCGGCCGGTCTGACGCCGGGGTCCACTCAGCGTGGCTGCCTCTCGGGGCCGCCCGACGCGCCGCGCGCCCTCGTTCGTATCGTCGCTGGTAACTCGCGGCTGTCTGGGCTGCCCGGTTGGGATCAGTCGTTGCGCCCGGCGCTCCCGGGCCCGGCGAGAGGTTGCGGTCTCGCTCTACTTTCATGGCTCCTCCTTCACGACGTTGCCCCCGGATCTGGGCGGTCCGACTCGCGGTCGGTGAGCGTCGATTTGGCCGCGCGCAGGACGCCCAAGCCCCCGAGAAGAGCGCCCACGGCCACAAGCGGCCATGCGACGAGGCGCGGGAAGCGGGCGCCTAGCAACGACACCCCGAGTAGGGCGCCGCTCGCCGCCGCGGCGATGGCGTGCTCGTGGGTCTGGAGAGGGACAGCGCCCTTCTGGAGGACGGTGGTGCCCACCCTGGAGAGGGTGGCCCCAGATCCTGTGCCGCTGCCGACGATGCCGGCGCGCGCCCCGCTGTCGCTGGTGTCCACCTCACGGTCGGGTCGTACTCTGCGGCGAGGCCCGGACCCTTCCAGGCGGACCTCCCTGCTGTTGGAGATGTCGTCCTCGAAGAGTCGCTCCATCTGCTCGGCGAAGCCTGTGTCTTCCACCACCAGGTCGATCTCCCAGTTGGCAGCCAGGCTGCTGAAGTTCAGGTTCGTAGATCCCACCTTCGAAAACCAGCCGTCGGCCACGATCGTCTTGGCATGGATCATCGGCCCCCCGTACTCGAAGATGCGCACCCCTGCCTCCAAAAACTGTCGGTAGCCGGCGCGCGAGGCCCTGCCTATCCAGGCTATGTCGTTGGTCGCCGGTGTGAGAACCCTCACGTCCACCCCGTCGCGCGCCGTGGCCATCAGGGACTGGGTGAGGATCGGCAGGGACAGGAAGTAGGGGTCGGTTATCCACAGCCGCTCCTGAACTCCTGCCGTGAGCAACTCCAGCATCCTAAGGGTGCGCATCCTGCGCGGCTCCTGGACTACCACGCGCGCAGCCTTCTGCCCGGCCGCCTGGATGTGCTTCGGATCCGGGCGCTCTTCGTCGGGCAACCTCTCACCCATCTCGTCCCACACGCCGGCGAAGGCGCGCTCCACGTCGGCCACCGCAGGCCCGTGGATGCTCACGGCCGTATCCCGGTAAGGTAGACCTGTCTCGGGAGAGGTCACGAGCCAGCCGTCGGAGATGCACACCCCGCCTGTCGAGGCGTATTCACCGTCCACAGCGATCAACTTTCTGTGGTCGCGCCTGATCGCCCCGAGCGGCGGGCCCGAGGCTGGCGGGTTTACAGCCCTGACCTCCACGCCCGCCTCCCGCATGCCATTCCAGAAGGAGCGGGGCACGTCCAGGCAACCGAACCAGTCGTGGGAGACCCGCACACGCACGCCCTCCTTAGCCTTTGCGGAGAGCGCATCGGCGAACCTGGTCCCGATCTCATCGTTCTCGAAGATGTAGTTGTCGAGGTGGACCCAGCGCTTTGCCCGAGGGATGGCCGCGAGCCAGTCGTCGTAGGTGTCAGGGCCGTTCTTAAGCAGCGAGATTCGGTTTCCCTCCCGCAGCGGCGCGTCGCTGACCCGTCCCAGGATCCCTTCCAAACGTGCGCCGCGCGACTCCGCATAGTCCGGGATGGTAAGGCCCTCGTGCCGTATCTCTCGATCTTGTGACAAGTTAGATTCTCCTCGTGTACTGGTTTCGGTCTACGATCGGTCTGCGTGGGCCCGGTAGATCCTCCTTTCCTTCACACAAGTCCTTCGTTCGTCGCTCTCGCTCGCGCAGCATCAACACTCGCAGGGTGCTCTTCTTCGGCAAAATGGTCGGCGAGTCTCGCAGAGAGACGACGTTCGCGGCTCTCTCGTCGCGTGCAACTTCCGGGAGAAGCATTTCATCGTATCCTCGGCGCAGAGACGAGACCTGCTTTTTCAGCCGGCGGCACGATTCTCGCACCAGCGACAGGCCCTGGCCTCGGCTTACGGAGGCCTCCGGGGTGGGAAAGAAACTAAGAACCTCAGACTCGGTGGTCTTGTAGCCACCCGAAGATCCGAGCGGCTCGACGAGTTCTGGTTTGCGCAGGTACGGGGAAGCGAACCTGCCGAGCGAGTCCAGATAAGCTTCGACCCTTTGATCTTTCACCCCACGGGTAACGGCCGCGTTCAGCAGTTCGCCGTTCAGGTAGGAGAAAATCGGCACGAGAAGCAGCTCCCCATCGGGCTCGAGGGTACGCACGCCCCTCCTGGGTCTAACTTCCATGCGCTCGCGCCTGACCCTCTGTGCAGCGCCGCAGATAAGGGCGCAGACGGCCAGTATCATCTCGGGGTAGTTGCTGTCCATGCTCCTGATCTCGACGGTGGCGTGAGGGCTCAAGCGGACGGGATTCCACGAAGCTCTGTGCAGATTGCACCCCGTCCGCGCGAAGAGCCGGCGCTCCACCCCTGCAAGATCCATCGCCGCGAACCAGGCCGCGTAGCGTGCGCGTTGCTGATCGACCAGGTCCTCCACACGGCTCGCGTAAGCGCCCAGGCCACCGACCTCCTGCAGGTTTGCGTAGACGCCGTCGAAACCGAGTATGCCCCTGTAGTGGACCGTCCTGGCGGCGAACCCGTCCGCCCACCCTTCGTAGAAGGGGCAGGCACGGGTGAGGGCCACGAGCGCCGGGTCAAGGGCGGTGGCAAGGTTGTACTGGCCGAGAAGCTCTTCTTGCGCGGCGCTCGGTGCCCCGATCGCCGCCTTTACGTCCGGCCAGACTGTGCCAGCGGGCAACTCGAGGTGCAGGTGCGTCCCGGCGCATCTGCCCGCGTGCGAGAACCTGCCGTGCCCGATAATGCTGGCCTTGACCTTGTAAGCGGGATCGTCGCGTACCGCAGGACTTATCGGGAGAGGATAGGTCCCTAAAGGATACAAGGCCAGACCAAGCTCTGAGGCGACCCCTAGCGCCAGGTCGAGATTGCTCAGGTAACTCTTGGCCAACTCCTCGATACCGTAACTCGGCAGCGTGGTTATCTCGACCATACTCTTCACGCACTCTGCCTTGAAACAGTGTGGGTCGAGTCCTTCCGCCCGTGCCGCTTCCCGGCACCGCCACAAGAATAGATCCCCCAGGTCGCTCAGCGCACCACTCCGGTCCACGAGGAAGAATTCTTGCTCGAGCCCTATCCTGCGAACCGGGAGGCTTACGCTTCCCTTCTCCGGTACATCACCCTCCGAACGCTCCTCCGGCAGGGATCGGTTCCCTCTCGTAGAACCGTCAATGTTTGGGGTGGCTGCGAGCATCTCTCAGTGGGAAAAGCCCGTGTAGGATTCGTCGTGGGCCGGGGACGATTGCTTCTCGAGGCGCACCAGCAACCGCTTCAGGTCGTCGAGGAACATGTCGGCGGGGTCCCTGCTATAACCGTTCCTGACCACCACCCTGAGCGCGACGAGGTCTTCCCTGTTCTCGGGGAACGTGTACGCGGGCACCTGCCAACCCCGCTCGCGCATCCCGCCCGAGACGTCGTAGGCCGAGAACCCGCTCACATCATCGCGGACCTTGAAAGTGAAGACGGGAAGCTCGCTACCGTCGGTGATGAGCTCGAAGGGACCGAGCTCCGCGATGGCGGCAGATCCCAGGGTCGCGATGTCCCTGCATTCCTGCTGGACGCGCCGGTAGCCCTCGAAACCGAGCCTTAGGAAGTTGTAGTATTGCGCCACGATCTGCGAGCCTGGTCGCGAGAAGTTCAGCGCAAACGTCGGCATGTCTCCCCCGAGGTAGTTCACCCTGAAGACGAGGTCCTCGGGCAGGGCCTCGGGGTCTCGCCAGATGACCCAGCCGACGCCGGGGTAGACCCTACCGTACTTATGGCCCGAAGTGTTGATCGACGCCACGCGCGGCAGGCGAAAGTCCCAGACGAGATCGGGGTCTATAAAGGGTGCGATCATGCCCTCGCCTGAGAAGAGTGGGCTGACCGAGAGGTACTGTCCGTCTGTCCCTTCGCCAGTGACCTTCGTGTGCAACGTCATCGCCGTTCTCCTTTCCGGCCTTCGGTAATTAGAAGAGGATCAGCAAGATGAATATGACGTAGACGATGATGTTGACCAGCCAGCTGTTCGTGTTCATCCAGTCGCGCACCTTCGGCATGGCCTCCTTGGCACGATGACGGAACAGCAGGTAAGACACTGCCGGGAGCGCCGCTATAAGTATGGTCAGCAAGACGAAAGGCGCAGCGCCCAGAAGGGAGGCGTTGTTCTGTGCCAGGTTCGTTCCGACCGTCAAGAGAATGACGAAGTCAGAAGGGAACACCGAGAGCAGCAGCAGCCCGGTCGTGAATGCCGTCCTTGGCTTGGCGTTTTGCAGAGCGCCCAGCCACCTTGGTGGCTCGCTCGTCTCGCGGCGCACATAGTTCCTGATGGACAGGAATATAAGTAGCCCGACGAGCAGGTACTGGATGATGTTGCCGAGCGATCCGGAATCTGAGGAGTCGCCGAGCGAGATGCCGTTGCCGAGCACGCTGGCGAGCGTGTAAGTGATCGTGACGCCCGCGGTGACGGCGATCACCACGCCCGTTATGAAGTAGGCTGAGAGCTTCAAGGGCTTGGAGGCGGTGACGAAGATGATCGCCGACATGATCTGCGGTCCCGCATTCATCGTGATGGCGAGGGGGATGACGGATAGGCTCATGGCTCTGGTTCCTCCAGATCTCGTTGATCTCCAGGACTCGGGTGGGCGTCTTCTGGCAAGGCCTGCACACTCAGGAGCTGTAGCCCCAGGCCGTTTATCCGATCGAGGATGCCGTAGAGGTGCGGCTGGTCGATGATCTCACCGGTGAGGACAGTATCTCCGTCTTTCGTCTCCATCTCCATGCCTTCGAAGGCCGCCGCGTACCTGCTGCCCAGCTCGCTTCGCACCGCTATGCGGTAGACCGTCCTCGTGCCCTTGCGCGTCATCTGCCCACCGCCGCTCTTCAAAATGCTCTCCGTCTCCGAGCGTAGTTGCTCTCCGTCCGTGAGCGTAGTGCACGGCGGGATGGTTCGTCTTCACCTACCGGACCATTTCCCCTAGGGGATTTATAGGGAAGGTTAGATGAGCCCCCTGGCGTGGGCCTCCTCCACGGCTTCGCCGCGCGAGGAGACCCCGAGCTTGCGGTAGATGAATTTGATCTGGGTTCTTACCGTGCTCGGGGCAACGTAGAGGCTCTCCGCCATCTGCCGGGTAGAAAGCTCACCGCCGAGCAGGCGAAGCACATCGAGCTCGCGCTCCGTCAGCTCCCCGTTGAGCTGCCCCTCCCGCGGCTTGCGCGCGCGAAGCTTCCGTTCCTGGCGCTCGAGGAGCTCTGGGAACATGCCGGCGTCAGGATAAGCCTCCAAGATGGCCCTGGCCTCGGCGAGCGCCGTCCTTCCCCCGGCTCGGTCGCCACGCGCCGCCCGTACCGGGGCGAGCGCCAGCAAACCGATGAGGTTGGGCCAGGGGCTCAAGCCGGGCAACCTCCGTCGCGCAGAGAGACCGCTCTCCAGCTCCTCCTGGGCTTCCTCTAGTTTCCCGCGTTCTGCGAGCGCACGACCGAGTGCCATGGGCGCCAGACTAGTTTGAGGAATCCTATACGGCTGTAATTTCTCCACCAGCGCGTGCGCCGTACGCGCATGCGACTCGGCTTCCTCCAGGTGCCCCTCGTCGGTGGCGACGAACGACAAGAAGGCTAAGGTGACTACCCGCACCAAGCGCTGGCCATTCTCTGTTAGTGCAAGAGCTTCCTCGAGCGGCTTTCGCGCCTGCGATGTGTCTCCAGAGAGATACAGGCTTAATCCCAGCGCGAAGCGCACCAACGCGGCCCACGGGGAGCTCACTCCGGGCTCCAGCTCCGCGGCGCGCCGGGCCGCCTCAACCGCGCTCTGAACGCCGCCGTGGGCGAAGCTGGCCCGGAGGATTGTCACGCCCGACTCAACCGAGGCGGTTCCGTCGGGAAGCGGGCCTTCGTGAGGTATGCTCTCGGCGAGCGTCAGGAATCTCACGCTGTCCTCGCGCCGGCCACCGAGGGCACAGATCCACGCCTTCACCAGGGCGAGTGACGCATCTTGGATGATCATCTTTTCTGGTAACGCTTCGAGCCACCGTTGTACCGTCGCCGTCTGGCCGGCGACCACGTACCCGTACCAATGGCGTGTGATCAGCAGTGCAACACGCTCATAGTCATTGGCCGTGATGGCCTGCCGGATCGCCACCTCGAAGAAGCCCTCGTCTTCTAGCCACGCGCTCGCCCGCTTGCGCAGTATAGGTACCAGATCTGGTCGGCTGCTCTTGAGCTCGTAGAGCAGCAACTCGGAGAAGAGGTGGTGGTAGCGGTACCACTCTCCCTGCTCGTCCAGAGAGACCACGAACAGGTTGGAGCGGGCGAGCTCGCGCAGGAGCCTGGCGGAATCCTCCCTGCCTGTTACCGCGTCGCAAAGAGGACCCGTCATCCTCCTCAGTACCGAGGTCTCGAGCAGAAAGCGCCTCACGTCCTCGGGAAGGTATGCCAGAACCTCCTCTCCCAGAAGGCCCACGATGTAGCGGTTGCTCCCCCTGAACGACTCGATGAAGGCATGCTTGTCCTCCTTGTTCTGCAAGGAGAGGGAGGCGAGGTAGATCCCCGCAGGCCACCCTTCGGTACGCTCGAGCAGGACGGAGAGGTTATCTGAACCGATTTCCAACCCCATCTTCTCGTTCAGCAGGCAGTCGGCTTCCTCCTCAGAGAATGCGAGTTGCTCGGTGCGGATCTCGTTCATCTCTCCCCTGGCCCTGAGCCGCCCCAGCGGCAGCGGCGGGTCAGAGCGGCTGGAGATGGCGAGGTGGACATTCTCGGGGAGGTGCTCCAGGAAGAAGGCCACCGACTCATGAGCGGCCTCCTCGGTTATGAACTGGTAGTCATCGAGCACCAGTACAACCCGACGCGACAACTCGGCGAGCTCATTTATGAGCGTGGGAAGCGTGATCCCAACGAACCTCTGTCCCACAGCGCTCATTCCCACGAGAACATCGGCCCCGAAATCCTCTTCTTCTGACACTACCCTGCGCAATGCCTCTACTATGTGCCTCCAGAGCCGGATCGGGTCGTTGTCGTGCTCGTCGAGGGAGACCCATGCGAAAGGTAGCTCGGCTTCTTCTACTTGACGCCAGTGGGCCAGGAGCGTCGTCTTCCCGTAGCCGGTCGGGGCGCTAATGACGCTTACCTTGCAGTCCAAGGCGTTACTGAGGAGCTCGAGCAACCTGCGGCGGACTAGCTGCTCGGGGCGCGCCAACGGGGCACGCAACTTAGGCTTGAGGACGATCCTGGGAGGATCGACGCTTGGGTCGCTCGAGGCGCGTATAACGGTCTCCTCTGTCCGGCGCTTCTACCTGGGACCGCGCACGCTCACCGTACAGCCCATATAGCGCCACTTTGGTGCCACTACACCACTGAGATAAGGGCCTTTACACATTCTCTTTTCACATTCTACTAGAAGATGAGGATCGACGACTTCAACGCGCCATATGCTCATCTCTTGCCCTTCCTATTCTCAGCCAGAATCCGGTAAATTTCGACGACCCTCTATTGTTTCACAAGTAATTTGCGGGAGTCTGTATCTATAGGCACAGTGGGCGCCGGAGAGTCGGCATCACCATATTTTTCTGGTAACAGGTGTTGCTTCACGAACGGGGAATGCATCCCGCTGAGACGATTGCTCTCAAGCTGCGGAAAACGAGAGTATCGCAGAAGTCTGAGGCCGGCACGTAGGGCGGTGATCCCGTTGCGTATACGCCGGTTCGGCGAGAAATCCCCTAGGGGAAACACTCCACTGGGTGATGAGATCCTTCCTGCAACGAGAGTAGATTGCCATACATGAGAAACGAGCTGTGCAAAAGAGCAAAGGAGAGTTACCGAGATTAGATGAGGCTTATAGCAGACGATCACCGAGACGAGAAAGGAGAAAGACATTGGCGCAGCATAGTGAACCGATTTCGGGTGCGATGGGCGGAATGGAGGTCACGCGAAGGCCAGGCATGCTCACCTTCGCCGCCATCGTGATGTTCATGGTCGCGGGCTTCGAGGCTCTGGCCTCACTCTTGGCGTTCGTGGGCACCGGCTGGTGGGTGACCGATATGGGCAACCTGGTGTACACGAACTTCGTTCTCTGGGGCATCGTAGATGGGATCATCGCGCTGATCGCGCTGTATGCGGGCATAGACCTGCTGAGGGGAGGAGGTTTTGGCCGGGTCATGGCTTACCTCTTCGCTATCGTGGGCGCTATCAGGTGGCTATTCGTCATCCCGGCGGCGCCGGTGCTGTCGGTGGTGGTCATCGTGCTTTGCGTGATGGTCGTCTACGCGCTTGCCGCGTACCCCGACTACTCCGAGAGCGCCTGACCACGTTCCAGTAAGGGGCGTTGGCCTCTGGGCCGTTGGGATTGAGCCACCGAAGCGGGCGGGACTTCCCGCCCACTTCGGCACTACAGGACACCCTCCCCTCAACCGGCGAGAAAGGAGTGTCAAAGGAGCGTGATCCCGAGATGTAACCTGGGAAGGTCTCCCCCATGCCACCCATCGACATACATCGCATTCGTGCAGGAGAGCGAAAGGAGAAATGCGGATGGCGACGCTTTCGGTACTGAAGTTCAACGACCCCTACGGGGCTGACAGGGTCCTGGTCGCCCTGCAGGGCATGCAGGAGCGGGAGATGATCACGCTGGAAGATGCGGCGGTGGTCAGCTGGCCCCAGGGCAACAAGAAGCCCAAGACCCGCCAGCTGCACAGCACCGCCGGCGCCACATGGGGCGCCTTCTGGGGCTTCCTGTTCGGCCTGATCTTCTTCGTGCCCTTCCTCGGGGCGGCCATCGGCGGGATGACGGGCGCATTGGCCGATGTCGGCATCGACGACGACTTCATAAGGGAGGTCCGCGAGAAGGTAACGGAGGGAACCTCGGCGCTCTTTGCCCTGACCAGCGGGGCGACGGCACCCGATAAGGTGGTAGATGAACTGAAGCAATACGACTTCGAGATCATCTCGACCAACCTGCCCGAGGAACAGGAGAACAAACTACGCGAGGCTTTCTCCCAAGAAGGGTAGCAGGAGGCGAGATCGCTGTGGAGCGGTCTACCGAGTCGCCGCTCCACAGCGCAAGATGAGCACCGCCGTGCAGAGATGGTAGTCCAAGGAGACAGGACGTTTTCCGCAGTTGTAGGATTCAGACTGGCGTAACGGGAGCCTGCTTTGGCAGAGAAACTCAAAGCCTGTGACACTCCGTTCTTCAATGTCATCTGCCTGCACAGAATCGACGAGTTCGATCCCGTCTTGCCCGAACCACGGCGAGCGGAGTACTCATGAGCGACACTCTCCCCGGGCTCATCGTCCTGGCCATCGGTGGTTCGCTCGCCCCACCTCTGCTCCTCCTCACCATCCTGTTCCTGAGTTCTCGGAGGCCTCTGCTCAACGCTAGCGCCCTTGCGCTCGGGTACTTCACTACCTGCGCGGTGATAGGCATCTCAGGGCTCCTTCTCTTCGGTGGAGCGGAGAGCGCTGTCTCCATGGTTGGCCGTATCATCAGCGTGACGGTCGGAGCTCTGCTCATCGTCCTTGGCCTCAGGAGCCTGCTCGGCTCGCCTGATCCCGAGGCGTCCCAGCCGAGGTGGCTGGAGTCGATAAGTTCCATGTCGTCGCCCAGGGCGTTCGGGTTCGGGATGGCGCTCTTCCCGTTGCAGGTCAAGAACCTAGCAATCTTCGTCGCGTGCTTGAACGTGATCATCGCGTCAAGCCTCAGCCCTCAGGGCAGCATCGTGGCGCTCGGGCTTGTGCTCGTGATCTTCGCCATCCCGGTTCTCGTGCTAATCGGCCTCTACGCGGCCTTTCCACAACGAGCCTCGACCCTGCTCGGGTCCCTGCAAACGTGGATGGGCAAAAACAACCGCACGATCACGGTCGTAATCTGCTTCGTGTTCGGAGCGTTCTTCCTCGCCAGAGGCTTCATGGGAGCTTAAGGGCATGGGTAATCGTGGGTGCGCCGCAATAGAGGCTATGGAGTAGGCGGGTGAGAGCCTCTGAGGGATCTATATGAGAGGTGTGAGACCGTGAAAATTCGCGCCGGTCCCGGCAACGGAGCCAGGCACAAACCGAAAGGCTAGATCATGAACGAAGCCTCCAACAATCCGGTAGACGGCAAGTCCGGCATCGGTGAGACCATAACCACCGCGCTGCGCCAGCCCTCTTTCTTGCGGGTAATGCTTTGCCTCGCCGCAACGGTGGTCGTGTTCGTCGGGATGCGGCTGGCCGCGCCGATCCTCGACCCCATCCTCTTCGCGGTGGTCCTGGCCCTCCTGTTCAGCCCGATCTACGCCTGGCTGCGGCGGCACCGAGTTCCTACCCCACTAGCCCTGATCATCATGCTAGTGGGGCTGACCGTACTCTTCCTTGGGCTCGTCTTCATCCTCGGTGTCTCCATCGCCAGGTTCAGCGGGGATATCGCATCCTACACAAGCAAGCTGAACGATCAGGTGAGCAACCTTCAGGACCTGGCCAAGAGTCTGGGGATCTCGAAAGTCGACGTGCACAGTGCGCTGAAACCCAGCGCCATCACCGGGGCCATCGGCACCGTCCTCTCAGGCGTCGCTGACTTCCTGAGCAACCTCTTTCTGATCCTGATCATCGTGCTGTTCCTGCTCGCGGAAGGACCGGCCATGATGAACCGCCTGCGCGCCAGCGTGGGCAGCGACCACCCGCAAGTCACCAGGTTGACCGTCTTCGGCCAGAGCGTGATACGCCAGCTCGGGCTGCGCGCCATCGTCAACCTCTTCACGGGGGCTGGTGTCACCGTGTTGCTGTTGGTATTGAGGGTCGACTTTCCCCTGATGTGGGGTATTCTGGCCTTCTTCCTGAGCTTCATACCCTGGATCGGCCTGCCCCTGGCGGTGGCTCCCGCCGTGGTCCTGGCCTTCGCCGAGCACGGCGTAACAAGCGCGGTGCTCGTCATCGCGGGGGTGACGGTGATCAACATACTGGCCGAGAACGCGGTCTCGCCGATGCTGATGGGGCGCGGGCTTAGCATCTCCCCGACCGTACTCTTCATCGGGTTTATCTTCTGGGCATGGCTGCTCGGCGGCCCTGGCGCGTTCCTGGCGGCACCTCTCACGATCTTTCTGATCCTGATGCTCGATACCTTCCCGGAGACGCGCTGGCTCGCGAGCGTCATGGGTATTGGTGGTTCTGAACCCGACGAACCTGCCCCCGAGGAGGAGGTGGTCGAGCCCGCCGAACACCCAGCGTAAGTCCCGAGTAGAGCGGTCTATGATAACGGCATGCGCGGTCGGCGGCAGGAGAGGAGTAGGATCGTAGAACTCGGCGAACGCTCGATCCGAAACTTCTTCTTCGAGCACCCCATGGCAACCTACGCGGCCGCGCTTGCCTACCGCGGGCTCTTCGGGCTCTTTCCCTTCGTGTTCATCCTGGTCGTGCTCGTTGGCGCGCTCGGAATCCCTGACTTCTTCGATCGGGCCATGGACCAGACGCGCACGCAATCATACCAGCAGGTCCCACAGCGACTCGAACCGATGGTCGAGCAAGGCAGGGAGCAGGTCCAACCGCTGGTAGGGATGATCGAGCGTGCCGAGGAGAAAGCAGGAGGCAAGTTGCTCCTTTTCGGGGTGGCCCTCGCGCTGTGGTCCGTCTCTGCCGTCGCACGCACCCTCACCGAGGCTTTCAATGTCGCCTACCAGGTAGCCGAGACCCGCCACTGGTGGAAACAGTTAGTGCTCTCCCTGGCCTTCGGACCCCTCCTGGCGCTAGCGGTGATCGTCTCCGTCGCGCTGATGCTGGTCGGACCGCAGTTGGTGGGGAGCATAGCGGAGTTGGTGGGTCTCGACGAGTTCTTCGTACGCTTGTGGGGGTGGCTGCGCTTTCCCGTAGCCCTTCTCCTGCTGGCCGTGGTGCTCTCCGTGGCCTACCGTTTTGGTCCCAACGCCAGGCAGCGCCTCCGGTCGGTAGTCCTTGGCGCGGCGCTCGCTGTGGTGCTGTGGGCGATCTCCTCGGTGGGATTTTCTTTCTACCTGGCCAACTTCGCGAACTACGGCGTCACCTACGGGAGCCTTGGCGCTGCCGTAGGCCTGCTCTTCTACCTCTACCTCTGCGCTTCTGTGGTGCTGTTCGGCGCAGAGCTCAACGCCGCGATCTACCATCCGGTTACGGACAAATGAGCATGAAATCTACAGTGGTCGAACCCGACGAGAGGACATAGACATGAGCAACGAAGGACGCTACAGGCAGAGGTTGAGCACGTTAACCGCCAACTGGCGAGCCCTGGCGCTGCGCGGCCTCGTCGCCCTGCTGTTCGGCCTCGTGGTCCTCTTCTGGCCAGGCCTCGTCCTTGCTGTGCTTGCCCTCCTGTTCGGCCTCTACGCGGTGATCGACGGGGCGATCACCTTTGTGCCCGCGCTCAGATCCTCGGACCAAAGCACACGAAG
>Ga0126311_10000362_pt1 | contig 21580 bp, 14 predicted proteins | sample Plot61_FD_92539 | JGI IMG/M metagenome (GOLD analysis project Ga0126311, IMG submission 92539) | Serpentine soil microbial communities from UC McLaughlin Reserve, CA, USA - Plot61 | ecosystem: Environmental > Terrestrial > Soil > Grasslands | place: USA: UC McLaughlin Reserve, Lake County... | reverse complement strand
CGCCGCAGCCCACTAAACTCACTTCATGCCGAAGTGGCGGAACTGGCAGACGCGCACGTTTGAGGGGCGTGTGAGGCAACTCGTGGGGGTTCGAGTCCCCCCTTCGGCACCATACTTCTACAGTTTTCCTCAGCAAATCGGCACACTTTTAGATTTAGTGTCCACTTAATGCCCTCGTTCCGCTCGGTGTTCGAACAAACGTCATTCTCGTCCAAACAGTTGTTCCGACAGGTGCAAGCTATCGTCGATCAGAACATCAGCCGAGAGCCCGACTGAGCGGGCATAGCTAAGCAACACGAGCAGATTAGGTTCCCGTATTCCCGACTCATACTCCGAAATGCGAGCGCCACCCTGCTTTAACTTTACCAGCCTTGCCATCTGACCCTGACTCACTTCCAAGTATTCCCGAATCATAAATAGTTTTGCTGCTAAGTAGAGAGGCTTTGCGCGCCGATGTACGCCCACGGTTAATTTGCCTGCTCCTCTATTGTACGGATCATTTCCTCATGCTCAGGTAAGAGATTGCCCGCGACGGCGAGCTGGTAGACCGTACGGCCAGCATCACGATAGTTAGTGTGAGGCATAAGGCTCTCAATCGCTCGCTTTAAGCCCGCAACAGCCTTCTCCTTCCCTTCTCGCCCGTTCTGAATGTATGCCTTAACACAATCAAGGTGCTGGGCCAGGATAAAGGCGAGGATTGGATATTCCTCATAGGCTCGAAAAACTATGTCCCAGTCTTCGGCATCAAGCGGTGGACCCTCAGAGTCCGTGTTAGGATTATTAGGCATGGTCGATTCCTTTCACTAAACCAGTCAGGATTCGGCTGTGTAAGGGCTGATTTTCGTTCGCGCGAAAGTCAGCCCGCGCCGTGTTGATGGGCATCTATCACGACTTGGTGACAGGATGCAGTCATTACGCTGAGTTCTTGCCCGCCAACCGCTCCAATGATTGGCCGGCTTGTTCTCGCGATTGTTTCGTAGCGTGTGAATAGTAAAGAACGAAGGCTTTGTCTGACCATCCCATCCATTCTTGAACGGTCTTCGGACTCACATTGCTTTCCAAGAGATGAGTGGTCGCTGTGTGCCTAGCGTCGTGCAGCACCAAGCCGTTAGGATTATTCCTTCCGTAGGGCACACCGGCGCGCTCGCAGGCTTCTCGTAGAATCCGGTAAAACTTCGGCGAGATGTTGCCGCTACGTGAAAACACCAAATCAGTCTTCGACGAGTCGTAGAACTCACGGAGAATTGCCATCGAAGTTGGGCCAAGAGGACCAATAACCTTGTAGTTGCCAGTCTTGCCCTGTTTGATTCGCACTTGGCGTGCTTCCCAATTTATTCCCGTCTTCGGTATCAGGTTCATCTCGCTATGGCGCAATCCATTCAAGAGACAGAATTGGACCTTGCGGCCAACCCTATAACGAGCAATTGCTGATTGAACCTGCTCGTCGTCGCCCTTAGGCGCGAAGAGTTGGCCCAAAATGACTTTGATCTCATGTTCGCTCCAGGTTCGTTCTCGCCGGCCGTCCAGTATCTTTGGCCGAGGCACGCGCGGAGGGCGCCATTGCTCGAGGGCAGGGAAGTAGTTCTCGGCTTGATTGAACATCGCCACAATGATGTTCAATTCACGGTCGATTGATTGTGGCTTTAAACCATCGCGCTTTCGCTTATCGATGTATTTCTTGCAATCAGCTTTTGTGACTTCATCAACGCAGAGGTCCGGCACAAGCAGTTTGCAGAAATCCGTCAGAACTCGCCTCGCTCTCGTTCGCTCGCGAACATTCTGGATGTCATCGGCGTATCGTTTGGCCAACTCGGACAGTATCGGACGATCCAAGGTTATCGATAATCCGAAGCGTCGGGTTGAGGCGTCGTGTTTGATCTTGTAGGCAACGGCCTCCGCATCGGAGCGCTTGAGAAAAAACTTCCTAAAGCGAATCCCATTTGAGAGGCGCGTATCAAGTCGGTAAACGTTCCTCTTGAGCCGCCGTGAGTAGACTTGCTTGATCATGCCAGTGTTGTCCTCTTAGAAAACTAGCTGGCCCGCCGAAGCATCTTCCGGCGATCTCTTTCAGCAGCTCGCGCTTGCGCAATCTTCGACTCTACGAGGGCGTTGACTTCTTCCCGAACCAGCATCACTCGCCGGCCGAAGCCCGATACGTGAGTGAGGTTTTCCGTGCCGCCTTTACGCTGGCGTAAAGTGTTCGGGTGTAATCCTCCAAGCAGACGGCCAGCCTCCTCAAAGTCAATAAGCAGTGATTCATTCATTTGTTTGTTCTGCCCTTCTCGCTAATCTTGAAGTCGTATTGAACCAACCGCCTCTTTTTTATTGGGCTACTTAAAGTGATATTTGGCACTCGGAGAAAGGCAGAACCATTGCGAATTCGAGGAACGCTGCGGACAACCGTAGGAGTGGAAAACCTATCGTAGTAGAGCATTCGCCCTGGCAAGGAGTCAGGGTTGCGCCGCGAGGTTGATTTCCGGTACTGTTGAAATTTTCAACAGTGGTCCAAGTCGGTTACTGATACAAATTTTAACACCTCATCAAGTCCGCCTAGCTTGGTTAACTAAAAATCGAAGAATTTACGAGAGAATTCTTCAACATCGGATGATGGTTTGAAGTGGTCGGCCTTGGCATCATTATTGCGAGGAACCCACCGCAGCGCCTCAATGGTGAGTCTATTGAGGCTGTAAGTAAGCGCTACGATAGTGTCGCGTTCCATCGAGAAGCGGCAACACTGCAAGAAACGTTGTAACCCTTTGCGGTAACACAACGGTCATCTCGCTCTACCAAACCAATAAAAAGGACAAGATTTCTTATGCGCCTAATTGCTTCGCAAAAAATGTTTGGAATCGACCCGCTGGAGATCCGGAAATTCATGCGTGAAGCCACGGGTTCTAAGTGGAGGTTAGGTTTCCTGGCAGCAACGTTCGGGCGAAACTCAGCACGTAAGCTAGTCAGAGCAATGCTTACTGATGATCTGATTGCCAAGGCTGGTCGAAAGTACGAACTGACGGCTAGGGGCCGTGCCTTGGGAATGGCCCGAGCTGCCCAACCGCTAAAGCGTGCGACGGCAGATCGGCTCGTTTGGCATTTCCTACGACGAGTCGAACAAGTGAATTGCGACCCAAACCTCCTCTTTTGGATTGACGCTGTCGTGGTCTTCGGCAGCTATGCCACCACCACTTTATCGGTAATGAGCGAGATTGATTTAGCGGTGCTATATAGTAAGAGAGTTGGTCCAGATTTGTGGACAGAGTTAGCAGACCGGCGTGTGGAAAGAGCTCGCGACTCAGGTCGTAAGTTTCGGAGCGTCTCTGAAAAGATTCGGTGGCCGTTAAAAGAGATCGAGCTTAGATTACGCAAGCATCATTGGGCTTTGCATCTTCATGACTTTGGCAAAGAGAAAGAATTCATTGAGTCGGTCCCACATCATCTGATATTTCTTCGTCGCGGCATTGTGCCAACATGGAATTTAGAAAATCGACTTATTTCGCACCCAGGCTTTGATAGATGGTGTAGGCGAGTACTGGAATTGACCGAAGGCCGTCCAAGTCTCTCTGAGCAATCTCTCGTCGAGCGCTGAAATCCACTCGAGAATTGTCATTGTCTTCAGGCAGATATTTGCGCAGATGGCGTCATCTATACCTTTGCATCCCACCCAAGTGACGATTCTCGTACCGGTTTTGATGTGGTGAGCGGCAACGTCCCGTTCCCTGGCCGCTATAAGTCGGGCAAGCTGACGTGTGACCGCAGGATTCGTTTTGTAATCAGCATCGAAAGCGATTAGCACGTTGTAGGGACGGACGGCGGCGATGATTTCTGCGTGAGAGCAACTAACTCCGCTCATGGCGACAACGTGTGCTTTCGGTCGGAGACTTACAACAGTATCAGCTTTAAGAGCGCCTTCGGTAATGACGACAGTCTGTCCAGGCTGCAGAGTTGCTGGCTTGAATGTAAAGTGAATTGGCGTGCCCGAACTCACTCCGCAGGATTCAAAGGGAGACGCTAGCCATCGATATTTCTTTTTGCTTGTCGCCATATCATCTGGCTGAAGCTGGAGTTGACAAGCTTGAATTCGACCCAGTTCGTCTCGGTAAGGGATGACGAACAATGGCATGTTGTAGTCACGAGGTTTCCATAATTGGACAGTGGTGGAGTTATCTTGCCAGAAGCCAGGTACGCCGAAGATGCCAGCGTGAGGCTTTCGGACTGCATATTGGGGAAACGTGACAGTAACAAATTTATTTAGTGCGTTAGCGAGACCCGCGCGTTCCTCTTGAGTAGGAGGGAGAGCACCGTAGTTTAGTAGTTCTAGTTCTCGCAGTCCTCTCGACAATAGCCCGTTAGGTCCATCGACAAGTTGTGAACGGTATTTGAGTGCAGGCGACCTGCGAATCAATTCGTTGTAGACCGCATTGCGAATCTCGATCGGTGCGATCTTGATAGGAAGTGGAGTGGGTTTTCTATAAAGTTCTTCACTGGTAGGAAGAGAAAAGCGCCCGTGGTGGTAGATATGCCCTCCATTGCGCGAGGTACCGTTCGAGCCATTGCTGATCCGCATGCAAATGGAGATTTGTTCGTCCGCTCTGTAACCGCACCAATCGGGTTTTCCACACACACGACATCGACGGTATCTCGTAACCCGACGGAAGCGATTGATCGCGAGTAGTTGTCCTTGCGAAAGGTTGCTGACTGTTGATTTGTTGCTGTGGGGATAAGAGAGTGACATTGGTCCTTGATGGTGGAACCCTCCGAAGACCCTCGCATTGGTAATACTTTGCGGAGGTCCTCTCCTCGCTTGATTGTTCGAAAGTATTTATTGCCCTGGCTTCCGCTTAATTTTTTGACTTAGAGGATGTCAGAGGAACAGGCAAAAAAGCGGGCATCTTAAGGGTATGTTGGAAGGTACTCGATACTTTTTCATCAGGACTTTTAGTGCTGAATATCACTGGAACTACTCCCTGTCTAAGTCGTATATTTGGCAACGAAAGCGAGGTGATGGTTTTGACCAAACTTTTGTCTTCGCCCGACGCGTCCACGAATAAGGCGATTCGCTCAACGAGCGGTTCGATGAGGTTGCACTAACGCGACCGATGGGTCCCAAACGGGCAGGAATTTTGGGGCTTGCGTCCTGGTATAAGCGAGACGCAAGAGGTAGATAGGCCAAAGGCTGATTCCCGCAAAGTACAGACTACTCAGAAGCCCCGTCGATCACCGGCGGGGCTTTTGGCTGGCACCACGGCGTCCTCATTATGGGTCGACTTCGCTTCTAATCTAAACATCAGCCAAATCGGCTTTCCTTCAATCTGCCTTTGTAAATGAGATGCATGACACGATGCCTCGCAGCTCCCCCTCGCCGCCCTGAATGCTGCAGAGCGTCAGAGTCCGAGATGAATGCTCCTCCGGCGCCCACCTCTCCACTAGCTATTAAGATCCCAACTGAAGGCTCTTAAAGGTTAAATGATAAGATGCAATAGGCCGGCAAGTCTGCCGGCGAATTTTCGGTATTTTCTTGACTGGGTTGTGAGGCCATGTCAGACTCCCTTCGCCTTTGGATGTAGCCGAAGAACGGTCTTTGAATGATGAAGAATTGTGAAAAGAATTGAGGGGTCCGGCGTTGGCGCGCCAACCCCTCTTTGAAACCAGGCCGAATGTTCAGCCCAGAGTAGTTTCATATGCGTGATTCTCTCCGAATTACGGTTTCGGGTCAACGGTCGGCCACAATCCTGGAGGACAATTGACGTGGTGGAACCGACCATAACTTGCAAAAACTGCGGGGCACTCAACCCGCTGACGGAAACGCTGGCGCGACCTTATCTAGAGGCGGAGCGGCGAAAGATTGAGAAGGAAGTCGAAGAGCGAGCTGCATTCTTTGATCGTCGGGAGAAGGAACTCCAGCGACGAACCGAGGAGGTTGAGGCAGCGAATAGCGCTGCTCAAGAGAAGATAGCGCAGATCGAGATGACGGTTCAGCACCGACTTAGTGAAGAACGAAACGCGATCACCGCTGTGGCTCTCCGGAAAGCGGAGGTCGAGTTCAAGACTCAGCTGGATGCGGCGCGCAACGAGAATGAACGGCAGAGTGAGAAGATCGCGCAGCTAGAGAAAGCAGAACTTGAATTCAGGACAAAAAGCGCCGCTTTGGAGGAAGAGAAGCGGACGCTCGATCTAGCTGTCGCGCGCAGAGTTGACGACGAGCGGCAACGAATTCGAATCGAAGCCATTGGGGAACTGACGGAAGTTCATGAACGAGAACTGAAGGCGAAGGATGAAACTTTAACTGAATTGAATGCCAAAGTTGAGGAGGCTCAAAAGGCAGAACTCGCTGTTCGGCAGGAGCGTCAGCGGGTTGAAGCCGAGAAGAAGGAGATTGAGTTAGCTGTGGCGCGACAAATCGATGAAGAACGTCATCGAATTCGTCAATCGACACAGAAAGAAGATGACGAGCGCTACAGGTTCAACCTCGCAGAGAAGGACAAAGTGATCGAGGACATGCGCAGGCAGATCGACGACCTGCGGCGAAAGAGCGAGCAGGGTTCTCAGCAGATCCAAGGCGAGGTACAGGAAGTGGCTCTTGAAACGGTCCTGCGCATGGCCTTTCCGAAAGATCAGATCGACCCTGTTCCAAACGGTCGCTCCGGGAGCGATGTCTTGCAACGAGTCGTTGGGTTAAACGGGCTCGTATGCGGCACGATTCTGTGGGAGTCGAAGCGCACAAAGAATTGGAGCGACGGTTGGCTGGCGAAGAATCGTGATGATCAACGGGCTGTCGGCGCTCATATTGGTGTGATAGTCACGGCAACGCTTCCCAACGATATTGATGCGTTTGATCGAAAGGACGGCGTCTGGGTGGTTGGTTTTGCTCACGCGGCGGCATTGGGTCGAACTCTCCGACAGTTGCTCATTGAAGCGGCATTAGCCAAAGTGTCAGGTGAGGATCGCCAGGGGAAATCGAATCGCGTTTACTCATACGTCACAGGACAAGCATTTCGCCAGCGTGTTGGTGCAATCGTAGATGCTTACATTACTTTGCGTCAGGAAATTGAAACTGAAAAACGAACCCACAAGACTCGTTGGGCGCGACAAGAGCGAGGTCTCGAACTCTTGCTCGACGGAGCCGGTCGTCTCTACGGAGACTTGCAGGGCATCGTCGGTAAGTCGATGCCTGAAATTGAGGGCTTGGAAGCCCCGGAGTTAAGCAGTTCAGACGCTACGGAGGCAGCAAGCGGGTCGCTGACTGCGACGACTAAGGGACTGTGAGGATGCTTCGGCTGCGGGATCTTTCGTCCCCCACGTCGAATTCTAAGCAAGCCGGTACTAAGGCGATGAAAACTAATTTCTTTTCGACAGAGCCGATCCCGGGACCGGACAGCCGAAGAAAGCTCGGCTTCCGCAGTGGTAAGAAGGGCACGCACACGAGTCGCACGATTATGCTCACTGAGTTGTCTGCGCTGTTGACCTCAGTTTCCGACGATGGAGATCGGGACGCTTATGCAAGTGCTATAGTCAATGGTAATTGCCTCGGAAAAGCTACTGCCTCAACGCGAAAGCTGACAAACCAACGACTGAGTGAACTGTACGGTCTAGATCCCACTTTGCCGATCTTTCGGGCTTTAAGGCGCGTCTGGTCAGTCGATGAAAACAGTCGACCTTTGCTTGCGTTGCTAGTCGCACTAGCACGTGATCCATTGTTGCGGGCAACTGCGCCCAATATCATTTCGCTTCCTGTCGGAACAGAGTTTCAACGCCAGCCAATTCGAGATTCTTTGCGCGCGGCTGTAGGCGAACGCCTCAACGATTCCACACTCAATAAAGTTGTCAGGAATGCGTCTAGCTCGTGGACACAGTCAGGTCACCTGCGCGGAAGAACGTTTAAGTTCAGGAATCAGATTAAAGCAACGCCAGCGTCGATCGCGTTAGCTCTTTACCTGGCTTACGGGGCTGGATTTCGTGGCGAAGAACTTCTTACGTGCGACTGGATGGCAGTCCTAGATTGCAAACCAGGAGAAGCGCGTGAACTGCTTTCTCAGGCGAAGCGGCTTGGAATTATCGATCTCAAGAGCGCTGGCGACGTTTTTGAAGTCGGGTTCGCGCGACTTGATGCCGCAAGGAGGAATTAATCCGATGGGCCGCATTGAAGAGTTGGCTGACAAGTACGCTCAGCATATTTCCACCCCTTGGCAAACTACCCTCGCGGGCGCGCAGCGGGTGATTATGCTCGTTTACGATAAAGAACTCGAAAGAACTCTGAAAGCGCGCAAGCTTGCATTTGAGACCGCAACCAAAGATGCTGGCCATGATTGGCATGAAGTTGACGTATCCGGTGTTTTTGCAAACTGGATCGCGAACGATGAATACCGCGAAGCTTATTTTGAGTTTCCAGACGATTTGCAACTCAAGCTCGAGAGTAAATTCGCCGATGCCGTAGCTGATTACATTCGCACTGTTCTCAATGGGCCTGAAGTTACACCGAACTCCGTTGTCGCAGTTTTTGGCGTCGGTGCTCTGTTCGGGTTCACTCGACTGTCAAGGGTTCTCAAGCTTATCGAAACTGAAATAAAGGGGCGTCTTCTCATTTTCTTCCCTGGGCAGTATGACAGGAACAACTACCGATTACTCGATGCACGCGATGGCTGGAATTATCTGGCTGTACCAATCACCTTGCACGGCACAGGGAGTGGTCTATGAAGATTAAAGACGTCTTGCAACGCGATCCTGCTACTCACCCTCTGGTAAACCAAGGTCAAGCCCGAATTTCAGATAAGAAAACCGAGCGAGAGATTGACGAACTGAAAGGTGAGCTTTCCACGTTTGTGTGTGAAGGCCAGTTTGCGGAGGGAATGCAAAACATTCTGTCTTCATATCTTACAAATCTGGCTCATACGAGTCAGCGCGCGGCATGGGTTAGTGGCTTTTATGGGAGTGGGAAATCTCATTTCGAAAAGATGCTTTGTCATCTCTGGCAAGACACTTCCTTCCCGGATGGGTCGACTGCCCGCGCTCTCGTACCCTCTCTGCCAGATGAAATAAGGAATCTGTTGCGCGAGTTAGACACAGCCGGAAAACGCGCGGGTGGATTATTGGCGGCCGCCGGGTCGCTTCCGAGTGGAACGACGGAAAACGTTCGGCTCACGATTCTTGGAATTTTGCTTCGCGCTGTGAATTTTCCAGATCAGTATCCGCAAGCTCAATTTTGTTTGTGGCTACACGATCAAGGCTACTTCGAAAGAGTGAGGGGTTCTATTGAGAACGCAGGGAAGAATTGGATAGGTGAGCTTGACAACCTTTATGTCAGTGGACTGATCGCAAATGCAGTTCGCGATTGCGATGCGAATTTTGCAGCCACCGAAGTCGAAGCTCGCAAAACAATTCGCGAGCAATTTCCTCCAAAGCCTACTGACATTTCAACCGCTGAGTTTTTGAATACGTTCAAGCGCGTTCTGAAGCTTTGCGGGCGTGATGGTAGATTGCCATGCACCGTCCTCGTGCTGGACGAAGTGCAGCAATACATTGGCGAATCAGCCGAGAGATCGACTCTTGTGACGGAAGCGGTGGAGGCTCTTTCGAAGCAGTTCGATAGTCACGTAATAGTAGTTGCCGCCGGCCAAAGTGCCCTTACAGAAGTTCGATTACTTAATAAGCTAATGGATCGGTTTACCATACGCGTGCCACTCTCGGACTCTGATGTTGAAACTGTTACTCGAAAAGTACTTCTGCAAAAAAAACCGACGACAATCGCCGCGATCAAAGAGCAGTTGGATGTGCATGCTGGCGAGATTTCGCGGGAACTTCAGGGGACCCGAATCGCTGAGTCACCAAACGATCGCAACATCATCATCGAGGATTATCCTCTACTGCCGGTTCGACGCCGGTTCTGGGAGAACTGCTTCCGGCAAGTTGATGCCGCCGGTACTCACAGTCAACTTAGATCGCAGCTACGGATCATCCACGACGCCGTTGCGAAGTTATCTGATAAGCCACTTGGAACTGTCATTCCAGGAGACGAATTATACGAAGCTCTTGCTCCCGATATGGTGATCAGTGGAGTACTGCTCCGTGAAATCAATGACCGCATCATTAACCTGTCCAAAGACGGCAACAACAAACTTGCACAGCGCATCTGCGGCCTCGTCTTTCTTATCGGAAAGCTTCCACATGAAAGCGCCGCCGATCTTGGAGTACGTGCTACGGCCAATCACATCGGCGATCTGCTAGTGCATGATCTTGCCGGCGATAATGCGAAGCTGCGCAATGATGTCGACGCCGCCCTCGCCAAACTCAGTTCTGATGGCGTCCTGATGCGAATTGGTGATGAATATCGTCTGCAAACGAAGGAAGGTAGTGAATGGGATCGTGAATTCCGAAATCGCCAGACCAAATTGTCCAACGACGATCCAGACTTGTTTATTCGAAGAGACACACTCCTTTACGCGGAGGCAGATCGCATCGTCCGCAAACAAAAGGTTTTTCAGGGCGCCTCTAAGGAGTCCAGACAGTTCGCAATCTTCAGAGATCAAAACGCGCCACCGAACATCACCGATAATATTCCAGTATGGATTCGCGACCAGTGGTCGTGCAGCCAGAAGGACGTTGTTGAAGCTGCGCGATCTGCCGGAGGAGATAGCCCAGTCATATACGTTTTTATACCAAAGCAATCAGACCCAGATTTGCGCCGACTAATCGTAGAGGCTGAGGCGGCGAACCAAACATTGGATTTCAAAGGCCATCCCTCAACCGATGAAGGAAATGAGGCCCGACGCGGCATGGAAACCCGCTATGCCCGCGCTGTGCAAGAACGCGATGCTTTGGTCGCGGAAATCGTAGCTAACGCGAAGGTGTTTCAAGGCGGCGGCTCAGAGCTGTTGCAGCAATCGGTCGAATTAAAACTGCAAGAAGCTGCAACGGCCTCCCTTATCCGGTTGTTCCCTCGGTTCAATGAAGCGGACGCGCTCGTGTCTGCATGGGAGTCGGCACTTAAACGCGCCCGCGAAGGTTCTGATCAACCATTTCAGATAGTCGGTTGGCCGGGTAGCACAGAGCAACACCCAGTCTGTCAGCAAGTCGTAAATACAATCGGTTCCGGAAAAACCGGCACAGACGTTCGCAAAACTTTGCGATCGAGCCCGTTCGGTTGGCCCCAAGACGCAGTTGACGCCGCGCTCATCGCGCTCCATCGTCTGCAGCATGTCAGCGCCATGCTGAATGGTGCTCCTGTTCAGCTCGGCCAGCTCGATCAGAACAAAATAGCAAAAGCCGAGTTCCGCGTTGAGAAGTCGACACTCTCAGTGCCAGAGCGATTGCTTATCAGAAAGTTGTATGGACAGTTGAAGATTCAATGTAAAGCTGGCGAGGAAGCGGGCAAGGCGGCTGAATTTCTTGCAGCACTTTCGTCACTTGCTGCGTCGGCAGGTGGACCACCGCCATTGCCGCCAGCGCCCTCAGTCGTCGAAATCGACGACATGAAAAAGCTGTTTGGAAACGAGCAGCTTGCCGCAATTGTTAACAAGGCAACGCAGCTCGAACAGTGGATTAAGGATTGGACCATCGCTAAAGCCCTCTCAGAGCAACGCAAACCAGCGTGGGATCTGGTCGAACGTCTGGTGCGTCATGCCTCCTTGCTTCCCAGCGCGGCGGAACAACTCAAAGAGGTAAATGCGATTCGTGATAATCGAATGTTGCTTGATGCCACCGATCATGTCTCATCTCTGCGGAGTGGACTTACTAGACTGCTTCGGGGGGCTATAAGCGAGGCGCACGCAAATCACGAAAGAGCCTACCAAGCGGGCATCGATACTCTAGAAAGTAATGAGATGTGGAATCGGATTCCTGAGCCTGAGAGGAATGGTATCTCTGCACAGGTTGGCTTGGGCAATCCGGCAAAAATTGACATGTCAACCGATGAGGCTTTGCTCGACGGCCTGGATGCTCATCCGTTGACCGCGCAACAAGCAGATGCTGATGCAATCGCTGGGCGGACTCAGCGTGCACTGGAGCTAGCAGCAAAACATCTCGAACCAAAAGTTCATACAGTTCGCATCGAACGGGTAACACTTCGAAACGACAAAGAGGTTCGACAGTGGAGTGAGCGTCAGGAGCAACTGCTACTTGAAGAAGTAAAGAAAGGACCAGTTCTGGTTAATTAGATCTAGGATGGCTTCACTATCGAGAGAGCATCGCAGAGAACTTGAACGTGTCGTCATCAAGGCGCGAGAAGTCGCCGAAGCCGGCGCGCATCAGACGCTGGAGTCTCTGGCGGTACACCATCATGAACCTTGGCCTAGCATGAGCGCGGAAGCTCGAAAGCTGCGAAATAGGCTGCGCGCGCACGGCCGACGGTTAGGAGATCGACTAGATCAAAGACGCGGAACGCAGAGCATTGACCACCTAATACAGGAATGCGCGTACCAGCATTGGCACCGAATGCTCTTCGCTCGTTTTCTCGCCGAATGTGATCTGCTGATTGAACCCGATAGTGGAGTGGCAATCTCTCTGGATGAATGTCGCGAGTTCGCAATGGAGCAAGGCAAGGACTGGTTGACACTTGCCACCGACTTCGCAGTTCGAATGCTGCCACAGATTTTTCGTATCGACGATGTGGTGCTTGAAGTGGCTTTGGCGCCCGAGACGCGTCATGAACTTGAATCACTTCTAAAATCCCTTGCCCGTGACGTCTTCACAGCGGATGACAGTCTCGGCTGGGTCTATCAATTTTGGCAGACCGAAGAGAAGAACAAAGTAAATAGATCAGAGAGAAAGGTCGGTGCTGACGAGTTGCCGGCCGTCACCGAACTATTCACTGACGATTACATGGTTCTTTTCCTGCTTCATAACACATTGGGTGCGTGGTGGAAAACAAAGCGAAACGCCGAAGGAAAAGAATGGAGGCTTCAAAATTACGAATGGACCTATCTTCGCCTGAACGATGACGAAACACCAGCTGCGGGCACTTTCAGTAGGTGGCCCCAAGTCGCAAAAGATCTCAAGATTCTAGATCCATGCATGGGCAGCGGCCATTTTCTTGTTTTTGCGCTTCCAATTCTAGTTGGATTCAGAATGCAAGAAGAAGGTACGTCGTGCGAAGAGGCAGTGGTTTCCGTTTTGCGCGATAACCTGTTTGGACTTGAGATTGATCCTCGTTGCACTCAAATTGCGGCGTTCAATCTAGCACTTAGTGCTTGGCGAATGATCGGTTTTTGTGTGCTGCCGGCCTTGAATCTGGCTTGTTCGGGCCTAGGTATCCATACGAAACAAGAGGAATGGATCAAGCTTGCCGAGGACTCTCGTACCTGTGCTGGCTTGGAACGCCTTTATCGCTTATTCGAAAAAGCGCCGGTCCTGGGTAGTCTCATTAGCCCCTGTGCACTCGGTGGCGATCTGCTTTCCGCTGATTTCCGCGAACTCCAGCCTGTGTTAGCCAAAGCGCTTAAACGTGAAGATTCCGACGAGAAATACGAGCTTTCCGTTACTGCTCAGGGCATTGCGAAAGCAGCGGAGATTCTCGCGGAAGAATTTACTCTCGTCGCTACTAATGTCCCGTACCTTGGTCGTGGTAAACAGGTGGAGGCGCTACTGGAGTACTGCGACAATCATCATCCAGAAGCGAAAGCTGATCTAGCAACCTGCTTCATTGAAAGATTATTTGAGTTTTGTGCAACGGGTGCGACGGCTGCATTTGTTGTGAAGCAGGAATGGCTGTTCTTAGGAAAATATCGTCTCGTCCGGCGTAGATCCCTTCTGGAAAATTCTTGGGGCTTCGTCGCTCACCTTGGACCACGGTCCTTCGAAGCAATCAGTGGCGAGCGCGTCACTGTTAGCCTTCATGCGATTACTAAGATCAAACCTTCTAGTACTCAAGAGTTCTTAAGTTTGGATGTCTCTGCCGAACCGTCGCCACACGAGAAAGCACAAGCTCTGATAGATCGACCGTCGAATCGTCTGAATCAACTGGCTCAACTTGAAAATCCTGACTCGCGAGTTACCACTGAAGCTCCATCAAGACGTGGTCCAACTCTAGGCACGATTGCAGAGTCTTATCAAGGGATCGTAACGGGAGATCTTGAGCGATTTAGACTTAGATTCTGGGAAGTCCCAAAGCTAGGGTCGACATGGGTGCCATTTAGAACAACAGTTTCTTCTACGGGTTTACAGGATGGTTGTTACTCTGTTCTTCTCTGGGAAGGAGGTAACGGGAGCCTCCACCGCTACGCTCAGGAGACTAGATATCAGCTTCACGACATGCATGAGAGTGGCAATCGTGCCTGGCAGCGAACCGGTATCGCCTTGAATCGAATGAGCGGCCTCCAGGCTACTCTATATTATGGTGAACACTTCGATAATAATGTCGCCGTTTTGATTCCATTGGACGATGCTTCGTTATCTATGCTGCTAGCCTTCTGCACTTCAAAAGGGTTTGCCGAAGAGGTTAGAAGATTGGATAGAACTTTAAAGGTAACAAACCAGACCCTAATAAAGGTTCCATTTGAGTCTGAAAGTTGGGAGCGCACTGCAACGGAGAAATACTCAGAAGGAATCGTCCATTCATATCCAACAGATCCAACGCAGTGGTTCTTCCCCGGCGATCCAAGAGATTCGAACCAACCGTTACATGTAGCCGTGCCACGAATCCTCGGGTATTCGTGGCCGCGCCAGACTGGTTCCACGTTCGCCGTGTACCCGCCAATTACATCCGATGGCTTAGAACAGTTTGCCGATCCGGACGGCATTGTTTGTCTTGAGGCTCTACATGGTGAACTGCCGGCAGCCGACCGTGTCCGGGCAGTCCTCGCAAAGTCATTGGGCGAGAATTGGTCTCCGAGTCAGCAAAATGAGCTCGTGAAACACGTAGATTCGCAATCAATAGAAGACTGGTTGCGCGACAAGTTCTTTTCCCAACACTCCAATCTATTCCACCAGCGACCCTTCATTTGGCACATCTTTGACGGACTGAAGAATGGATTCAACGTATTGGTGGACTATCACAAGTTAGCAGCACCGAACGGTGACGGACGACGGACACTTGAGAAACTAATCTACACGTATCTCGGACAGTGGATCGAACAGCAAAGAACCGACCAAAAGAAAGGCATCGAAGGTGCCGACTTAAAACTTGCGGCTGCTGAACATTTGAAGAAGGAGTTAGAAAATATTCTGCGGGGCGAACCACCGTACGACATCTTTGTGCGCTGGAAGCCGTTGCACGAACAGCCTATTGGATGGGAGCCGGACCTCAATGACGGTGTGCGCATCAACATTCGGCCATTCATGAAAGCGCGACCACTGAATGCGAAATCGAAGAACGCCACCATTCTACGAGTAACACCGAACATCAAATGGGAGAAAGACCGAGGGAAGGACCCTAATCGAGATAAAGAAGAGTTCCCGTGGTTCTGGAGTTGGGACCAGCAAACTCAAGACTTCGAAGGCGGCAAGACGTTTGATGGCAATCGTTGGAACGACTTGCACTATACACGAGCATTCAAGGAACAAGCGCGTAAGAAAAAGAACGAAAGTCATGCCTGATCAACTTCAATTAGATCTCATGTCGGAACCGAGCTTGGCTGCACCCATGAAGCAGTTGTTGCTCGAAATGCTTCGTTCTGGTCATCAGCCATCGGCGTGGGAATTAGTTGAAGTTATCGAACAAAATTTCGGACCGAAAGCTCCGTTCGAACTTCGAGACGTGTTGGTAACTATAACCAAAGACGGCTTCAATACAAGAGGGAATCGCGATTTTGCAGAATCGCTGCTTCAGTCCGACGACCTAATAGCAGCATTGCGTGGCGATGAAGCTCCCAAGAAAGAGATCACATCTAGCATTGATTCGCTGCTGCGCCAAAGTTCAGCATATCGAACCACCGACAATTTCAAAGAGATTGTTAGCTTCATGGGGAAATTTCGCGACTACGCGCCGTTCAACAATATGCTGGTACGTCTCCAGAACCCTACGTGCAGTTTTTATGCGACCGAACGCGACTGGCGATCTCGATTCAATCGAACACTGATTGAAGACGCTCGGCCGATGCTGATTCTCGCACCAATGCATCCAGTGATATGCGTTTACGATTTGGACCAAACCGAAGGCCCTGAGCTTCCGAAAGAAATCGATGAGTTTGCGAAATTTGAAGGTGAGTTTGAGCCCGCTTACTTGAGTCTCACCGTCGAAAATGCTGCTGTGCGAGATCGTATTCGCATCGACTTTAAGCGGCTATCTTCGACGAACGCAGGTTTCGCCACCTTTGCGCGTGGCGCTGATGCTTGGAAGATGCGTATTGCGATTCATGACGAATTGGATCTACCGAGTCGTTTTGGAGTTGTTTGTCACGAATTGGCTCATATCTATCTCGGGCATTTGGGTTCCGACAAAGATCATTGGTGGCCCAGCCGGCGGAATCTTGGTCGGTCTGTTTCAGAAATCGAAGCCGAATCGGTCGCATTCATCGTGAGTACGCGTCTTGGGTTGCAAGGCTCGAGTCCTGAATACGTTTCGCGCCACATGGGAACGGGATCAATTCCATCAGCCGTGTCGCTCGATTTGATTGCTAAGGTCGCGGGGCGAGTCGAAGAGATGACGCAGAGAAGACTGTACTTGCGCCGGAGTGCCGGCGCCAATCGCTAAGAAAAGAAAAAATGAGTTCCGTGGTCGCAGCTAGAGAAACTCGCACGTTTATTGATGCGCTAATCGCATCCTTCGCCAATGCCATGCGCACGAGCGAAGGAACAGCTCGGCCTGCGGCATTATTGTGGACTGACACTGATAGTCAGTGGCGTGAACTCATTCCCGTGCTGCGGGAACATCTGCCGGAGCTGTGCACACTCGGCCAATACAATCCGTCGACAAAAACGGGCCCAGCAATTTGGCTTAAATGCATCGTCGATCGAACAATCAATGAAGAGCTATTGCCAGCCGACACAACGCCTCTTCTCTACCTTCCCGGCGTGAGCCGCCAAAAGCTCAGAGCGGGAAATGACTGCCCGATGGCACTGCAACCTTTAATCGAACTTCAATACCGCGGCGCTGTTTGGCATCAACTCAATGGACGTGATTGGACGGTAGAAGCGTTCATGGTCTCAGAAGAAGGATTGCGTCTCGACATTGCTAAGGACCTAAGAACGCATGAAGCGATGTTGCGAGCATTGCCTCTAATTGCGAAAACCGATGTGGACGATCTCCGTGGTCGCCGGCTTGATGCCGATGATTTCGATCGGTTAGCCGTAGCAGACACAGTTCGTGATCTACTCCGATGGATGAGTGATCAAGATACGTTTCGAAGAAGTCTTGACAATGCTCGATGGGAAGCTTTTCGAAATTTGTGTCAGGCAGAATTTGATTTAGATCCCAACCAAGATTCACCGACTGCGGCAGCCGCAGGTTTAACTGTTGCCGGTGACAAGTGGGATATGGTTTGGGAGCGTTATTGTGAAGCGCCGCGCGGGTACCCTGGCGTTAGAACTTTGCTTCGCGAACCCTTATCAGGTCAAGGAAAATTTGCATTCGATGGATCGCGTAACCCAGTTGCGAATGAAGAAGCTGAGGAGCGATTGCGTGAGGATCTCGAGGCTTCATTGAGCTTGCCCCATTCTGATATGTGTGATCGCGTTATTTCACTCGATGGAGAGCATGGCACACGGCGAGCTTGGGTTTGGGCCCAATTAGGCGAGAGTCCTTTAGCGAACGCCCTAGAACCATTATCACGGTTGGCTTCGTTAGCTAAATTTGCGCTTGGCGGCGAATCGGTTGCGGCAATGATTAGGACGTATGCGAAAGATGGTTGGCGTTGCGATCGAGCAGCACTCGAAACATTGTCTCTGCAAAACTTTAGCCACGGCTCGCTAATGCCCAAATTGGTACGTGCTCTATATGAGACTTGGTTAGATCGATCCGCGCGTCATTTTCAAGAACTCTGCTCTAATGAACTTGATCAAGTGCGTGCGCTTGTAATCGGTGTAACCGCAGAAAAAGATACCTGTTTACTTTTCGTCGATGGGCTGCGATTTGATATCGCAGGTTGGCTGGTTGAGGAATTAGATACTCGTGGTGTTCAAGCAAAGTTGACGCATCGTCTATCACCGATTCCTACAGTAACCGCCACAGCTAAGCCAATTGCCGCTCCTATTCATGAAATCTTGAGCGGTATCGATTCGCCCGAAGATTTCATGCCGATTAATACGGTTAACAAGTTACCTGTTAATACTCGCCGCTTGCGTGACGCCATCAGCAGCGAAGAGGTCGAAGTTCTCGATGCGAATGAGCCGGGCATCTCAAGCGGAAGTGAGGGCGGCGGCTGGCTCGAATTGGGCCAACTCGACGAGCTTGGTCACAAACTCGGCGTAAGCCTAAGTCAACATATAAGGTCAAACATTCAGGAAATTGCCGATGCCACAATTCGTCTGTTGAATTCCGGTTGGGCGAAGATTCGAATCGTGACGGATCATGGTTGGCTTCTCCTTCCGGGTGGCATGCCGAAAGTTAATCTCCCTCCTCATCTAGTGGAGACTAAGTGGGCGCGTTGCGCACTAGTACGTTCCGGAGCCATGCCTGAGATCCCAACATATCCGTGGTATTGGAACGAGCATGTTCGGATCGCTTCACCGCCTGGGATCGCATGCTTCAATACTGGCGTTGAATATTCACACGGAGGCGTAAGTCTTCAGGAGTGCGTTGTTCCAGAAATCACAGTGGTTCATGCAGCTCCGCAAATCAGTGCACGCATAAAGAATGTGTTGTGGCATGGAATGCGATGTCGAGTGACGGTTGACACCACCACTGACATTCGCGTTGACATGCGACTAAACTGGAAGCAACCGAATACCAGCATCGTAGCTGCATTAAAGGACATTGGTGCCCCAGGCGAAGTTAGTTTGGTTGTTGACGATGAAAATGAAGGAAGCTCAGCGATGATTGTTGCGATCGATGCGAATGGCAACATTCTCGACCGAGCCCTAACGACTGTTGGAGAGACGCAATGACAGCAGCAACAGCAACTGTGACGATGGACCACCTGGATAATCTTGCTGCATCCGTATTCGATGGCTACCTTGTTCGGAAAGACCTGGTACGGAAATATGCTCGTCAGTATCCAGTGCCAACCTATGTGGTTGAATTTTTGTTAGGGCGATACTGCGCTACTACCGATGAAAGCGAAATCGCCGAAGGCTTACAAATTGTTGAAAAACAGCTCCGCGATCGAACTGTGCGAACGGGCGAACAAGAGTTGTTTAAGTCACGCGCTAAGGAGAGCGGCAGCGTAAAGGTAATAGACATTATTAAAGCTCGCTTAGACGCGAGAAATGATTGTTATGTTGCCGAACTGCCAAGCCTCGGTCTTAGAGATCTGAGAATAGGTGACGAGCTGGTTCGTGATAACGAACGAATGCTCACGGATGGATTTTATGCAGAGGCAACCGTTTCATATGACGGCATTGTTTCTCAACAACTGAGCGGACGGCCATTTAAGATAGAGGCCCTACGTCCAATTCAGATGTCAAAGTCTGACGTCTTGGATGTTCTGGCTAAAGGGCGCCAAGTGTTTTCGACCAAAGAATGGGTTGATCTCTTGATGAGATCAATTGGTTTAGAGCCTAATGCTTTAAGTGACCGCGCGAAAGCGGTTGCTCTGCTCCGCATGATAACTTTTGTCGAACGTAATTATAACTTTGTTGAGCTTGGCCCACGTGGAACCGGGAAGAGCCATCTGTTCCAGCAAATCTCTCCGTACGCACACCTTATTTCTGGTGGCAAGGCTACAGTGGCGAAAATGTTTGTGAATAACGCGACTGGGCAGCGTGGTCTAGTTTGTCAGTACGATGTGGTTTGTTTCGATGAAGTGTCGGGCATTTCATTCGATCAGAAGGACGGCGTCAACATCATGAAAGGCTATATGGCTTCTGGTCAGTTTAGTCGAGGCAAAGAAAACATCCGTGCAGAAGGCAGCATCGTTATGTTGGGTAATTTCGATGTCGACGTTGAACAGCAACAGAAAGTTGGACACCTCCTAAGTCCTCTGCCGCCAGAGATGCGGGGGGACACAGCATTCATGGATCGTCTGCACTCATTTGCTCCGGGTTGGGAGTTTCCAAAACTGAGCGCTCACGAACACTTGACGGATCATTTCGGTTTGGTTAGCGACTTTCTGAGTGAATGTTGGAACAAGTTGAGGATGGGTAATCGCGTATCCGTAATGCAGAGTCGTATTTACCTGGGAGGTGCTCTCAGCGGGCGCGACATTGAAGCCGTTAACAAGACTGTCAGTGGTCTTACTAAGCTGCTGTTTCCTAATCCTGATATGCCGGTTTCAGATGAAGACCTGGAATGGATTGTGAGACTGGCGCTTGAATCGCGGCGGCGAATCAAGGAACAACAAAAGCGATGCTTCAAAAGTGAGTTTCGAAATACGCACTTTAGTTACATCCTAGCACCTGACGGTGTTGAGCAATTTGTGTCAACGCCGGAACTGCACAGCGACGAAGCGATTGAGGGTGACCCACTTCCACCTGGGCAAGTGTGGGCTGCGAGCCCTGGGAGTCCAGAAACTGGGCCCGGGCTCTATAGAATTGAAGTTACTTCTGGACCTGGTGGCGGGGTCAAGATTCTGAATCAACCAACACCGGCTGCTTTTCGCGAAAGCGTTAAAGTTGGCGAACAGAATCTCTATACAAGATCAAAGGAATTAGTCGGCGATCGAAACCCACGCGAGCATGAGTTCTCAATTCAGTTGAGAGCGATGGATAGTGACAAAAGCGGTGTGGGTGTTGCCCTTCCTGTCTTGGTCGCCTTATGCGGTTCGTTACTGGAGCGCAACACTCGTGGTGGCACGATCATAGTAGGCGCTTTGAATCTGGGCGGTTCAATTGAAATGATTCCGAATGCCGTGCGAATTGCGGAATTAGCTGTTGACAAGCAGGCTCAAACATTATTAATGCCAGTAGCCGCGCGACGACAACTTAACGATCTGCCCGATGAGTTGTGGACCAAGATCAATATTGAGTTCTATAAGGACTCCTCTGATGCGGTATTTAAGGCTCTTATTGAGTAAGGATCATTGAAGGTTCCACACCGCAATGTTCAGAACAGTTCAATCAACACCTTGAACCTCTGAAGCTACTGATGATGCTATGCTCCGGTATTCTTGCTCCAAGATTCCACAACGGGCCGGCTGTTTACTACGCGCTCAGCTCAGGATTTCAACCACCAAACAAGAGCCGTCATAGTCACCGCAAGAAGTAGAATGACTAAAATAGTCGTTAGAGGAACTGACGGGGAGATTTCAGGGAAATGAATGTGCCCAGGGAAACCGAATCCTCGGTTCTTTGTCCGAGGCTCATTGTTTTGACGCGAGCTGTTCATCTTCGTAGTTTTATCGATGATAATTCCCTCAAGCGCGAGTGCCTTCAAAACTATACAATAAACCTAGATTACTAACCAATCCGAGGTTTCCTTTAAACTCGCACCTTATACCTCGCTCAATAGGTCAACCAAGCGCTTATTCGCGGCTTCCAAGGAGTTAATCTGGTTGATGTGCGGTTTTTCTTGCTCGGCGAAATGATTTGTATTATTGTCTCCCGTCGCAAAGTTCAATCTGTT
>Ga0126311_10000361_pt1 | contig 21639 bp, 26 predicted proteins | sample Plot61_FD_92539 | JGI IMG/M metagenome (GOLD analysis project Ga0126311, IMG submission 92539) | Serpentine soil microbial communities from UC McLaughlin Reserve, CA, USA - Plot61 | ecosystem: Environmental > Terrestrial > Soil > Grasslands | place: USA: UC McLaughlin Reserve, Lake County... | reverse complement strand
TTGCTTGCCATCCCGGTGGCCGAGATCATCCGCATCGTGATCACGGAGATACTGGCATACCGGAGAACAGCCCGAGAGGCTGACGAGCCCACCATCGCTGCCTCGTCGCCGCCCACTGCATCCGAGTGAGGTTGGTCTTCTGGCCCTTATTCATCGAAGTGCCTAGAAGTAGTGTTCTGCGAACTTCTCCTAGAAACTGTCTAAAAAGTCGCTCGGTGGTGTCTCAAGCGTAGGAATCGCTGCCATAACGCCGCTAAACAGGCCCCTTTTGCCCCCTTCGGGGGTCTCAGGAGGCCCCCGTTTTGGAGCTGACCGGAGTTTTTAAACAGTTTCTAGACGGAGTTCTAAGAAGTTCGGGGACGAAGGTCCCCAGGAGAACTCTGCCACTATGCCAAGATTGTTGCCCCAATGTGTAGTAGGCTGGGCGAACCCGCACAGCGGCACCAACCGAGGTTGATCTCGAGTTAGCTATGCTGACGGGTTTCGTGCGTTCCAACAGAGAGGAGAGAGTAGCGAGTGGCGACACTATCGGTACTGAAGTTAGACGACCCCAACGGGGCAGACAGGGTGCTCCTAGCCCTACAGGGCCTGCAAGAGCGTCAGTTGATCACCCTCGAGGACGCGGCTGTCGTTAGCTGGCCGCAAGGCAACAAGAAGCCTAAGACCCGCCAGCTTCACAGCGGGGGCGCAGGCTGGGGCGCGTTCTGGGGTTTCCTGATCGGGATGATCTTCTTCGTGCCCTTCCTTGGCGCGGCGGTCGGCGCGATGTCGGGTTCATTGTCCGATGTAGGCATCGACGACGACTTTATCAGACACGTTCGCGAGAAGGTGACTGAGGGCACCTCCGCCCTGTTTGCGCTTACCAGTGGGGCGACGGCGGTAGATAAGGTAGTCGACGAACTCAGGCAGTACGACTTCGAGATCATCTCGACCAACCTGCCCGAGGAGCAGGAGAAGCAACTGCGCGAGGCCTTCGCCCAAGAGTAGTACAGGAGCGACATCGCTGCAGAGCGGTTATCTGTGAGTGACCGCTCTGCAGCGATGAGTGTCGGGAGCATCACAGAGGCGGCGTAGGCAGACGATGAGGTGAAGGATGCGCGCAAGGTTCGCAGGCACCATGATGTTGTCCACGGTGGTGTTTTTCGTGGTGGCGGTGCTCGTGAGTGTGGGCGTGCTGTGGTGGAGCGGTGATGTGGCCGTGGGCATCGTGACAGGAGGGATCTGCGGTGCGGCAGCGGCCTTCGCGTTCGGCGCCGTTGTCAGGGCCATGGGGCGATCTGCGGAACGCTCCGGCGACGAACACGAGCGATCTGGAGATGGACACAAGCACTGAGCAAGTCATGCCCTTTTGAAACACGATGCTTCTTCTCTATTCACCCGACTGCGTAGGGTGCGCTCCCTGACGAGTTGTGCGTCTAGTTCTTCTCCTGGTGGTCCTGCTGATGGGCTTCTACCTTCTTCTTCAGCTCCTTTAGTGCCTTCTTCAGTTGGTTTATTTGCTGGTCCTGTTCCTTCTGCTCTTGGGCGTTTATCTTCTTCTGCAGCTCGGTCACTTCCTTCCGGAGGTCGTTTACCTTCTTCTCCAGATCGTCTACCTTCTTCTTTAGCTCTTGCTTTTTGGCGTCTACGTTCTTCTTCGCCTGTTGCTTTTTGGCCTCGACCTTGTGCTTCGCTTCTTTCTGGATCTGCTGAGCCTTGTTGTCGGCTTTCTTCTTCGCTTCCTGCTGGGCCTGGTCGGAAGCCGACCCGCATCCTGCCACGACCCCCACGAGTACTAGCAAGGCCAGTACCCCCAGCAACACTCGAACCTTCGTCATATTCGCATCGTCCTATCTTTCGTCTTCTAGTTAGCGTGGCAGCAGCGGGAACGCAAGAGATGCTGGCCCCTTCATCTGGGGGCGTAGTCATCTTAGAAGCCCTCAGGAGACAAGAAGAGTCCGGGTTGTTCGGTGATACCCAACTGGGCCAACAGCGATAGCTGATCCCAGTACGACGACTCACGTACGATTTTGCCATCCCTCACCTCAGTAAGCAACGCACCCGACACCGCCGCCCTTCGCCGGGTCGGTGGGATGGTCTCTCCCGTGACGGTAGCAAGTCGTTCGACGTGGGTACCGCTTGCCGTCCAGTGGATGAGGACGTGATCGCCCTCGGCGAGGACGTGCAGCACCTCGAAGTGGATGTCTGGAAGGGCCGTCACGAAGCGCTGGTGGTATCCCGTGCTCCTGGTCTTGTCCAAGGGGACAGACACACCGGGATGTTCTGCGATGTAGTCCTCTGCTAGATGCTGCGACCATAGACTTAGGTCGCGGGCGTTGAGCGCTTCGAGCAGGCTCAGCGCGATCTCCTTGTTTTCTTCTGAGGACATAAGAAGAGGCCTCCTCCCTCCCGCGTTTCATATGGGAGTCGCCTGCACTCCATGTGCAGGAACCGTTCCCACGCCATGCGCGTCATTATCGTCTATTCACCGGAGTGCGTGGAAGGGGGATTCTCCGAAGTTCACTTCCCTCTCACTTCGTACTGGTTGTCGTAACGCTTGGAAGCCGTTGGTACTGTAAGGTGGGGTCGTGACCGAAGAAGCAAGCAGACAGGGTCGAAAGCGGGGGGTCAACGGGATAAGTACCCACTCTGCCGCATGGCTTGCCTGGTCGCTTGCTGCTCTCTCTATGGTCATGTTCTTAGCCAACGTCGCGTTCTTTGCCCTCGCTCGTTCGCTACGACTGCCAAGCACCTTGGGCGACAGCGTCACCTTCATCGACATGTTGACTTCCGTGCCCGTCTTGGCCTTCCCCGTAGTGGGGGCACTTATCGCTTCCGGGCGCCCGCGGAACCCCATAGGTTGGCTCTGCCTCGCGGAGGGCCTATTGTGGACGTTCCTCGGCATGATCGGGACCTACGGCATCTACGGGCTGTCGCGGCCCGGCTCGGTCGCCTTCCCGGTGTCCGTCTACGCATTGGGCCAGTGGCTGTGGATACCCGCCGTGGGGCTTGTGGCGATCTACCTGATCCTGCTGTTCCCGGATGGGCGACTCCCCTCGAAGAGATGGCGCCCCCTAGCTTGGCTCTCCGGGGTGGCCATCGTCTCGGGGAGCGTCGGTAGCGGGCTCTCCCCCGGTCCTATCGCAGAGCTCGGGGGGGTGCGCAACCCGTACGGGCTCGAGGGACGACCTTGGGTGGCGGACGCGGCTGATGCCATCTTGGTGGTGTTCCTCGTGTGCATCCTGGCCTCGGTGCTCAGCCTGATCTTGCGGTATCGCCGTTCCCTGGGCGAGCGGCGCCAGCAGATCAAGTGGATAGCCTTCGCCGCCTCGTTCGTAGGCTTCGGGTTCGTGAGCGCGATGGCCAGTGGCCTCATCGTACTCGCCTTCGCCCCCGAGAGCTGGGGTAGTGCGAACGACCCACCGCTCTGGTTCGATCTGTTGTTTTCCGTGGTGCTGGTGAGCTTCGGGGCAGTGCCCGTGGCGGTGGGCGTCGCCGTATTGAGGTACCGTCTCTACGACATAGACATCCTCATAAACCGCGCCCTCGTCTACGGCGCTCTCAGCTTTCTCCTGGCAGCAACCTACTTCGGGGGCGTGGTCGGCCTGCAGGCCGTCGTGCGCTCCCTCACGGGCCAGGGGACCACCCTCGCGGTCGTCGCCTCCACGCTGGCCATCGCGGCCCTGTTCAGCCCGCTGCGTCGAAGGGTGCAGGGCTTCGTTGATCGCAGCTTCTACAGAAGGAAGTACGACGCAGCAAAGACGCTTGAGGCCTTCAACTCGCGGTTGCGAGAGGAGACAGACTTGGATGCCCTCAGCAGCGACGTGGTGGGGGTAGTGAGTACGACCATGCAGCCCTCTCACGTCTCTTTGTGGCTACGCCCCGATCCGGAGCCCGAGGACAGAAGCGCCGCCTTCAGACAGTTCGGACATGAGGAGTAAGCCTCTCGTGCTTTATTCACCCGACTGCGTGGAAGGGGTGTTCTGCGAACTCCGGATGCAGTATCCTGCATAGATAACCGGCCGGCCGCCCTTTAGGGCACGATATCCGCCTCTGGAACTCAAGGGCCGGACACAAGATGTTGTGGCGCCGGATAATGATGCAGAATCGTGCATGAGACCCGGGGGCACCGCGCTAGAGAACCCAACCACGTGCAGATCCTTATCGTGCCAGATTCCACCGCGGGTCGCGGGGATTACAACCGCTGAACATCGCCTCAGGGTGCCCGGACTACTGTTCGGCCTCGCCTTCCCGGCGGTCGACTCCCTGGTCCTTTCCTGTTATGGTCTTCATGGCTTCGTCTATGTCCTGGCCGGCCTGTTCGACCGGCTCCATGTAGAGGCGCGCCCAGGAGATCTGTCCCTGTCTTATCCCCATGACGGTGACCTCCGCCATCTCCAGGCCCGTGGCGCTCCAATGCCACTCGTTCCACACTACATCTCCCTCGACGCTTTGCCTTAGCACCCTGGCCTCGAGGTCGGGAAGCTCTCGAACATGCCAGACCAGTTCTTGTGCACCTGTCCCTTACCCCCGAATCCCCGGTTGGGGTGGGCCGGTTGCTCGCTCCTGTAATCGGGGTCGAAGCATTCCATCATCGCATCGGGGTCATGACGGTTCATGGCCTCTCGCAGACGTTCGATCACCGCAGGCATGATAGCGCCTCCTTCCCGGTTTGCTATTCCGCAGTCTTGACGGCTGCTTTCTCGGGGATTCCGGCCAGGGCGGCGCCGGCGATACCGGCGTTGTTGTGCATCTCTGCGGCTACCACCCTGGTGCGCGCCGTGAGATGGGGGAAAAACTTCTCGGACTTCTTGCTTATGCCGCCCCCGATGACGATAAGGTCGGGCCAGAGGAGGAACTCGATCCTGTGGAGGTACTCATCCAGGCGCTCGGCGTACTCTTTCCAGCTCAGGTCGTCACGCTTGCGGGCGCTGTCAGCGGCCCTATGCTCGGCGTCCTTGCCCCTGACTTCGATGTGCCCGAACTCGGTGTTGGGCACCAGTTGGCCGTCGACGAACAGGGAGGTGCCGATGCCTGTACCCAACGTGAGCATCAACACGACGCCGTCCTGATCTTTGCCGACTCCCCAGCGCATCTCAGCGAGGCCCGCCGCATCCGCATCGTTGACCACGCTCACGGGGAAGTCGAGTTCCCGCCGCAGCGCCTCGTGCAGATCGAAGCCGATCGCCGACTTGTCTATGTTCGCCGCCGTCTCGATAACGCCATCCTTGATAACCGCGGGGAAACCGCACCCGACGGGGCCCTCCCACCTGGCCTCGCGGACCACCCCGACCGCCGTTGAGACGATCGCCTCGGGCGTGGCCGGTTGGGGGGTCTTGATCCTTACCCTCTCACTGAGGAACTCACCCGACTCTACGTCCACAGGCGCGCCCTTGATCCCCGACCCTCCAACATCCAACCCAAACACCTTCATGCGGCCTCCCTGGACGAGTACGCCATAATTCTATACGATCCCATCCTCTCGCCAGAGGGCCAGCCGTAGCCGGAGTCATATCGACACGCCGAGTTGGCACAGAACTTCGTGGGATTCGAGATTCTTCCCTACGAATCTGAATGGATTCGGTATCATAGGGGTGGGAGAAGGAGGTTTGACATGGACGAGAGAGATGCACGGCGAAATCGGGAAGCCTCGGAGCGCCTGGACCGGCTCACCCGCGAGGGGTACAGGGCGGCGGTCGACCAGGCTTTCGATGCGCAGAAGAGCGGCATGAGACTCTCCAGGCGGTTTTTCGAGAACTGGGTCGAAACGCTCGATGACCATGCCGAACTCAACCGCAGGACCCTCGCTAGTCTGCAGGAGCTGGCGAGGGAACAACGCGAAGTATTCAGGGAGTTGTCCAGGGAGTCGGTCGATTCCTACGACGGTTTTCTGGATTCTCTGGACGCCTATCAAGAAGACATCTCGAACCTCCAAGGGCGGGATGATTAGGCGGGAGAGCTAGCGGGTAGGCTTGAAGGCAGACCGGGCGTTGTATACATTGTGAGGGTCGAGCGACTCGATGGGAGAAGTAGCACCGGTTCATGCGAGAGGAAGAGCTTCCAGAGAGCCTTTCTGAAGGGCCGCGGACCGGCGGCTTCGACGGCGTCAACCCGCTAGCGACGGATGTGCTGCGTCGCAACGGCCTGAAGTCCTGGACCAAACCGGCACCCTCGCTGTATCCACACCAGTGGAGCTGGGACTCCGCGTTCATCGCACTCGGCCTCGCGCACGTGGACAACAGGCGCGCCACAGACGAGCTGGAGACCCTCTTTAGCGGCCAGTGGTCGACGGGCAAAGTCCCGCACATCGTCTTCGACCCCGAGGCCCCGAAGGAGAGCTACTTCCCCGACGCGGAACGTTGGAACTCCTCCGCCCTCTCCGAAGACGCGCCCTCGGGTAAGCGCACCAGCGGACTGTGCCAGCCGCCCGTGCACGCCATAGCCGTAAGGCGGATCTGGCAGACCTCGCGAGGCAAGGACGAAGAGCGCGTCGCCCGCGCACGAGCGTTTCTGGAGGGCAATTACCGGCGCCTGTTCTCCTGGCACCGCTACCTGGCCACAGCCCGTGACCCCGAAGGTTCTGGCCTGGTCACCATCTACCATCCCTGGGAGAGTGGCACCGACAACTCCCCGCGCTGGGACGCGGCATTGGAGAGGATCTCCGTCGGGGACGTGCCTTCCTACACCCGCTACGACCTCAAGCACGTCAGCGATCCCTCGCACCGTCCCACCGACGGCGAGTACGACCGCTTTCTGTGGCTGCTCGAACTCCTCAAGCGGGTCCGCTACGACGAGGCTGACATCTACGAGCGGCACCCATTTCTGGTCAAGGATGTATTGTTTTCCGCCATCCTCGTTGCGGCCAACGAGGCCTTGCTGGAGATCGCCGAGGTGCTCGAGGCACCGTGTGAAGACAGAGAGCTCATAGAAAGCTGGATCGAACGTGGCCGCCAGGGCCTCGAAGAGCAGTGGGATCCCGACCTCGGCCTCTGTCTGGACCGCGACGTACTGGCCGGCGAGTCCGTGCGGGTGCGCACGATAGCCGGCTTCGCGCCCCTGATCTCCGGTGGGCTGGATCTCTCGCGGCTCTACGCGCTCCTGGAGACGCTCGACTCCCCTGATTTCGCCGGCAACCCCAACCTGCGCCATCCTCTGCCGCCATCCACCAGTCCCGAAGAGCCAGGCTTCCACCCGCGCAGCTACTGGCGCGGTCCCGTCTGGCCCGTCGCCAACTGGCTGCTGTGGTGGTCTTTGCTCCGTGCTGGAGAGAACGAGCGGGCTCAGAAAATGCGCCGCGAGACCCTGGGAGAGCTCTCCGAGGGCGGCTTCGCCGAATACTTCGAGCCCTTCACCGGCGAGCCGCTAGGTTCCAGGGAACAATCCTGGACCGCCGCCGTAGCCCTCGACATGCTCGCCACAGGCGGCGCAGATTGAACGTGTGAGTTAGCCTCACCGGCCCGAGCTCGGGTCAAGTGATACATCTTACATACTTTGGCCCAATTTTTCGCGGGATTGACTTCAGGGTACCCTGATTGGGGTATACCAAAGAGCATGATGCGCGTCCTGGTGACCGTTACGCCCCGCATGTACCGTCAGGCTATCGCGCTAACGATCCAACGCCAGCGCCCCGGCCTCGATGTAAGGGTCGCCTCTCCTGAGGCCGCCGAGGGGGAGCTGGCCGACTTCCGGCCGCATCTACTCATTCACAACGACAACGACCGGCTCGGTCCTGAGGCTGTCGAGGACGTCCCTTGCCGGGTCGAGGTGCAATACAGTGACGGCATGGACGCACGGATCAGCGCGGACGGCGAGGTCTCGACCGCGTCCGACATGTGCATGGAGGACCTGCTTCGGATCGTGGACCGGGCGACCGCACTGACTGAGCAGGAAACCGAGCAAAGCTGAAACGCTGACCGGTGCGGGACAAGGAAGGGCAAGCTTTTGCTTATCCCGCTAGTGCCACGGATCAGGCTCACCCGGCCGCCTAGCAGCGTACAGGGGACCATAGATTGAACGATCCGACTTATCGACTTCAGCCGGTTGGCTGGGTGGAATCACCGCTGAGAGATCGGGCTGACGCCCCGAGGCAGGGTGATGAAGGAGCGCCCCTAGCACGTGTCATCTTCCGACCCGAGTTTCGCGAAGCAGCCGGGGACCTGCGGGCGGGCGAGGAGATGCTCGTGCTGACCTGGTTGCACCAGGGGCGCCGCGACGTCCTCTCCGTACACCCACGCGGCGACGTGAATCGGCGCCCCGAAGGCGTGTTCACGACACGGTCGCCCGACCGTCCCAACCCGATAGGATTGCACGCCGTCGTGATCGAAAACGTGGAGGAGAACTCTATCGAAGTCCGCGACCTCGAAGCGATCGACGGCACTCCTGTGCTCGACATCAAACCTATCCTCGGCAGAGTGAATCAGCGGTGATGTAAGAACCTGGGCGAGCGCGACTACTATGCCCCTTCCTCCCAGCAGTACCGCCATTCCCGCGAAACCGGGAATCCACGAAGGCAGCAGCTCCGCGTACCCAACCACAAGAGATCAACTGGATTACGCATCATAGATGCTCGGGGTATCTTCAGCCGCCGGGATCTAGTGGTGTACCCCTACGGCGTAGCCGCAGGGAATAGGGGCAAAGTTGGGGGTATACTCCTATGTCTACTCGCGCGTGGGATGGTGCAATGATGCCACACAGGATCCGCAAGCCACACTGGCTAAGGAGGATCGGCAATGGCGGCAGCACAACGAAGAGGTAGTTTACGATCGGTGCCAGAAGCGTCTGCTACCAGGTGGGCGGCCCGCCTCGCGCTCGTGGGCATCATCGGTACGCTGTTCTTCATCGTGGCTCTCATCACTATGCACTTTCTGCGTCCGGACGACCTCGTACGTTACGGTACCAATATTGGCTTCTACAGCGTAGGTCCCTACGGGAGCATCTTCGCAGCGGCGTTCATCGCCCTCGGGTTGGCCGGACTGTCGCTTGCCTTGGGTCTTCGCCTCGAGGTTGGGCGGTCGAGATCCTCGCTCAGGATCTATACTACTTGGGCTCTTTGGCATCGGGTGGATTCTCGGCGGGATATTCCGTGATGCTCCCAACGTTGCTTCGCTCGAACCCGTCGTCCAGGGAAAGATCTCTTCTGTCTCGATGATGGTCCACGGCTTGGGAGCTTTCGGCGGCCTCTTCTTGCTCATGGCGGGCATGCTGGTACTTTCAAGAGCTTTCAAGCGCGACGAGAGATGGCACTCGTTCTGGATCCCATCCCTGATCTTGGGGCTGGCGACGCTGGCCCTTTTTGTGATGGCCTTCTTCATTGAAGGTCCGGATGTCATTCCTTGCTGTCCTTCGGGCTCCGTTGCGTGGTGGGGAGCGATCGAGTTCAGGGTCTTCTTCGGGGTGTTTGTCTTGTGGCAGTTGCTCACTTCCATCCGGCTTCGCACCGTCGCCAAAGCTTCGGTCCTGGAATGATCGGCCTGAAGATATAGGAGTTTGGGTATGAACGTCGGGGTAGCGGAACGAGGCGAGTTTCACGCTGTGCCCGCGGTGGCCTGGATCGCTTCGTTTACCTTGTGCACGCTCGCGGACGCGATGCTGGGACGCTGGGTGTTGTTGCCGCTCTTCGTCGCCGGATTCTACGGCGGCACTATCATCATAGCCCTCGTCACCTACCCGATGCTCCCCTTCTGGCGAACCTGGCTCAGACGACGGGGTCTTATCGCTTGGTACCTCATCGAGGTCGGCGGGCTCTGGGGCACGACGATGGTTGTCTTGTTCTGGCTCTCCCCGTGGTGGCTGAGGTGGGGCTGGAATGGGGCATTGACGCTCCACATGGTCGGCGGGGCGCTTTTCGTCGGCTCGGTTGTCGCGGGGACGTGGGCGGTGGCGAAGATGGGATGGGCGAGGCTGCTGCTCGCCGGAGCCCTGTTCCCGCCGGGAGCAGGCACCGAGGAGAACAGGGTCCCGCAACGCCTGGTGGTAGCGGGGCCGTATCGGTACGTGCGTAACCCCCTCTACGACGGGGACTTCTGCCTGATCCTGGGCGCGGCGCTGCTCACGCGAAGCTGGGCTCTGGTGATAGTCGCCGCCCTGGACCTGGCCCTACTCGCCTTCCAGCTCCCCTTCGAAGAACGCGACCTCGGGGAACGCTTCGGTGCCCCATACCGTCGCTACTGCGAGCTCGTGCCCCGTTTCGTTCCAAGGCGTAGGCCCGTGCACCAGCGAGATCTCCACACCTGAATCAGCGACGGGGCAAGCCTTACACAGGGATGCACTGCCCAACTCCCTAGAAGCCTCTTGTCTACGATTTTTACAGGCTTACCGACCGGGATGTCGGTATAGTAGAGGGAAGGACGTAGCGGAGGATGAGAAGGAGGAGATCACCTTGCTCGGCATAGCGATCGAGGAAGCAATGAACGAGCAGATCAAGAACGAGCTCTTCTCGGCGTACCAGTACCTCTCGATGGCGGCGTACTGCGAGTCGGAGAACCTTCCCGGTTTCGCGCAGTGGATGCGCGCCCAGTCCAGGGAGGAGATGGAACATGCTATGAAGTTCTACGACTTCATCCTGGGGCGTAACGGCCGGGTCGCGCTACGTGCTCTGGACGGTCCCCTGGTCGAGTTCGGCTCGCCACTAGAGGTCTTCGAGCAGGCATTGGAGCACGAGAGGCGGGTTACGGCTATGATCAACGACCTCTACGCTCTGGCGGTCAGGGAGAACGACTACGCCAGCCAGACTTTCTTGCAGTGGTTCGTTACGGAGCAGGTGGAGGAGGAGAAGAACGCCGGGGACGTCGTAGAGACCCTGAAGATGGTCGGGGACAAGAGTGAGGCCCTCTTCCTGCTCGACAGGGAGCTCGCCCAGCGCCGGATGGAGGAGCAACCCGCCGGCTGAGGAACAGGATCGCCTTGGTCAACCGCATGCAGTCTCTCGTGCTCGGGTTCTTCGCGGTAGCCTGGATCAGCCTGGTGACCATCCTCGCGGTGGAGCCGGAGATCTACGACGCCGCCATGAAGCTTCCCGCAGGCCACCATCGTCTCGCTGATCTGGCATTTCTCGGTGCGATTTCGGCTTTCATCGGCCTGCTGGCCATCGGGGTGTTGAGACGCTGGCGCTGGACGTTCTGGCTGATCCTGGTAGCGTTTCTTATCGGCGGTGCTTTGCGGATCCCCGCCTCTGTTCTGGAACTCACAGGAGTCCTATCTCCGGCCGGGCCGACGTGGTATGTGCTCTTCCAGGCCCTGCTCGGCCTGGTCCAGGTCACGATCGGGCTCCTGTTGCTTTCCGGTTATCGGCGGACTGGCCCGTGGGGAGAGTTCTGAGACGGGATGTGGTATCCGTATTTATGGCTCAGGTCAATGATGGAGGTGTATACAGGTGGCGCAACGGATGACGGAAGAAGAATATAGAGAGTTCATGCTGGACCACCCCAGGACGGCGGTCCTAGCCACCGTACGTGCCGACGGCAGGCCCCACGTGGCCCCGATCTGGTTCGACCTGGACGGCGATACCCTGATATTCACGACCGGAGAGAGCACGGTCAAGGGTCGCAACATGCTCAGGGATCCCCGCGTTAGCCTTTGCATCGAGGAGGAAAAACCACCCTTCCACTTCGTCCTGATCGAAGGCACCTCCGAACTTACCGTCCATGATCCCGACCTGCTCTACTGGGCGACGCGACTCGGGGGCCGGTACATGGGTGCAGACAAGGCTGAGGAGTACGGCCGGCGCAACGCGGTGGAGGGCGAGTTGCTGGTGCGGGTAACGCCACAGAAGGTCGTAGCCTACAAGAACATCTCCCACTGATAGCAGGTTGGGGCAGGACCCTGCCCCTACCCGCGCTAGTCAGCACTTCAGCACGCTCAAGCCTGCGCCTTTCGCTTGTCAGCCAGTCAGCTTTTTGTTTCTTGCTGACATGCTGAAATGCTCTTTTACGCTATGATCTCGGGGATGGACGAACGTCATGAGAGGGACGAGCCTTACGGTCGGAGTGATCTCGCGGACCGGTTGCGTGAGGCTGTCTCCCGCCCGCTCGAGGAGTGGCGTGAGGTCTACGAGGGCTTCTCGCCCGTAGACATCGAGACCGGAGAGAGACGTCCTCGGGTGCCGCCGCCGGGTACAGACTCGCGGCGCGCCGCTGTGCTGGTACCGATCCTCGTGGAGGGTGAGGATGCGAGGGTGGTCTATACGGTGAGGAAGGACGATCTGGCCGACCACGCCGGCCAGATCTCCTTTCCCGGTGGTAGCATTGAGTCGGGTGACGGCTCGCTGTTGGAGACGGCACTGCGCGAGGCCGAGGAGGAGATCGACCTCAGGCCCGAACTGGTGGAGGTAGTAGGGGAGCTGGAGGAGATGTACATCCCGCCCTCGAACTTCCGCGTCAGCCCGTTTGTCGGGCTCCTGCCACCCGAGGCCGAGTTGGTACTGGCCCCCGACGAGGTAGAGGAGATCTTCACGGTCTCCCTGGCGTCGTTGGCCGCCCACGAGACGTTCCGCAAGGTGTTATGGCGCCGCGACGGCCGCGATTACGAGGTGCCCGTGTTCGCGATCGGGGGTCCTGTCCCGCGAAACATCTGGGGTGCGACGGCGGCGATGACCGCGTCCTTGCTCGCTCGTATGGGCTGGCGGGAGTACAGGCGCTAAAGGGTGGGCGTGCTGCGGGTAGTCGCCATGGTCCTCTTCGGCCTGATGTTCCTGGCCGAAGCCGGGGACCTCTACGGGCTCATGCTTACGCTCGCCGACCCCGTACCGACGGCCGAACGGTTCGGCATCAGTACAGGGGCCGAGGTCCTGCGCAGCACCGTACTCCTGATCCTTGCCCTCGTAGTCTGTATCGGCGCGCTCTTCGCCCTGGTCGGTTTGTTCCTCAAAAGGCCCCCACTGTTTCGAAGGGGCGCCCTGGCGTGCGCGCTCGGGTACGTCGTTTACGGACTCTACCAGGTGGCCGACGGCGTGCTGCAGGTCAGCTCGACCGTCGTGGTCGTCGCGGGTTTGATCTACGTGGTCCTGGGCAGTCTCGCCTTCGCTATGTACCGTTCCGTGTACGAGACTTCAAACCCCTGACCCGCCTGAATGCAGCCCGTTGGGGAAGGGTTGCCTTTCCAAATCCCGCCTTGTGTGCGTGATCCCGTCCCGCCACACACCACCTGATAGATTCTCTGTTCGTGTCTACGGAGACAGAGAGAGACGGGGGCGCGCGCCGGGTCTATAAAGACCATAATCTCCACGTACTGTGGGGAGTGACATTGATGGCGGTACTCGGGACCTCCAGCGTGACGCCGGCTTTTCCTACCATCGTAAGGGACCTCGGTATCTCGAGCGGGCAGGTCGGGCTCTTGATCACGTTCTTCACCCTGCCCGGCATCGTGATGACACCGCTCCTCGGCGTTCTCTCCGACCGTTACGGGAGGAAGAAGATCCTGGTCCCGGCGCTCATTCTCTTCGGCCTCGCGGGCGGCGCTTGCGCCTTCGCCCGTAGCTTCGAATTGCTCCTCACCCTCCGCTTTTTCCAGGGTATGGGTGCGGCAGCGCTCGGGACCCTCAACGTCACGGTAATCGGTGACATCTACGAGGGCCGCGAGCGCTCGAACGCGCTCGGATACAATTCCGGCGTCCTCTCCGTTGGGACGGCGTGTTACCCTGCGGTCGGCGGATTGCTGGCGACCTTCGGATGGTACTATCCTTTCGCCCTTCCCTTCGCGGCGATACCCATAGCCATCCTCGTCCTGTTCTCGCTGCACAACCCGGAGCCGCGCAACGATGGTCGGTTGAGGGACTACTTCGCGAGCGTGTGGGAGAACCTGCGGGACAGGGAGGTCTTTGGCTTGATCGCAGCTTCTTTGTTTACGTTTATCTTGCTCTTCGGCCCGCAGATTTCGTACCTCCCGATCCTGATGAACGCGCGCTTCGACGCCCCCTCCTACGTGATCGGGGCCATACTCTCGGGCGCCTCCCTGACCTCAGCGCTGACCTCGACCCAGCTCGGCCGCCTTACGAGCCGCTTCTCGGAGAAGAGCCTCATGAAAACGGCGTTCGTGCTCTATGCGATCGCCCTCGGTATTGTCGCTTTTACCCCCAGCCTGCCCCTTCTCATACTTCCCGCCGCCCTGTTCGGAGTGGCGCAGGGGATCAACCTCCCCAATGTCTTCTCGCTCCTGAACGCCCACGCCCCCTCCGAGAACCGCGGGGCCTTCATGGCCACTAACGGCATGTCCCTGCGCGCGGGCCAGACGATAGGCCCGCTCCTTATGGCCTCCACCGCAGGAACTCTCGGCCTTACAGGGTCCTACCTCACCGCCGCCGGACTCGCCCTTTGCGCCTTCGTCCTGGTCCTAGCGCTCGTACGTTAGGGAAGGCATCAGGCTTCGGGCATCAAGGTTCCCCGAAAACGGAGCGGTCGTCACCGACAATCTGTGTAGGGGCGGTTCGCGAACCGCCCTCAATCGAAGCGCTGCGTCGCGGATTGCGTATCAGTAACTCGTCAGGTCCACAGGACGCTCGCCCATGCGTTCGACCCTGCCTGGCTTAGTAAGTTTTTCCAGTATCCACTGGTGGCGGTCTTCATGGGTGTTGGCGTTAGGTACTGGTGAGCCGGAGATGGTGTAGAGGTCGTGCGCGCCGGCGTATCTCACCAGTGCCTCGATACTATCGCCGTCTGCGGTGGGGCGGGTGATGAGTTCGAGGTCTCCCGTGATAGCCCCCGCTTCGACGGTCATCACGCCACCGGTCGTGGAAGTGAATGGGGAACGTATCGCCGCTGGATGATCTTGTCCGTTGCTGCTTACTATGGCAGGCAATCCTTGAGCATATCTTCGAGCGTGGCTATCTCTTCTGTGTTCACCGTGAGCTCCCATTCGTGCTTGACCGAGATCCAACGCCTCGCATACTCGCAACGATAGTCGGTGTTGGGGGGTAGCCACGCCTCTGGTCCTTTGTCGCCTTTGGCCTGGTTTGCACCGTCGTCCACGGAGAGCAGCACGCCGGGGTCGTTGGCGTAGGCTTCTCTCTTTCCCTCGTCCCAGTCATCCGCGCCCGAACGCCAGGCGTTGGCCAGCGGAACGATGTGGTCTATGTCGACGTCTTCTGAGTCGTTCAGAGTCGCGCTCGTGTAAGGATCCAACCACTTTCCAGCGGTAAAGGAGCAATCCTCGTCGATCTCGATTCTCTGGCCGTCCCGGATCAGGGCGTCGTCGCGGACATCGCAGCTGCCGTCGGGTTCGTTCCATCCGAACATGGTGCCGTCAGCAGCCCAATGCGGGAACTCCTCGCGCGAATAGCCGGCCATGCTACCCACAGGCGCCACCTCCAGTTTCCCGAGCATCTTGCGCGCCGCAGCGGGCGAGGGCGCCGCGGGCGCCCGCGGTGCCGTAGAGGGGCCCGACTGCGCCTGGTCCGACCCCCCGGAGCCGGCGTCACCCCCGAGGAGTTGCCCAGGAGCGAACTCACCGGTGTACAACCCGTAGGCGAGCACGAGCACCACGACAAGAATACCAACGGCGCCGGTCTTCTTCAGGTGGCCTCCTCTACGTCTGGTCCTGCTTTCGACATGCCTCAGCGTCCGTAGACCGACACTACGTTGTGCTTGCCGGTGAACGGTTCACGGTTCCAGCCGTCCCAACGCTCCTTCAGGCGCAGTCCGGCGATCCGTGCCATGAGGTCGAGCTCGGCCGGCCACGCGTATCGCTGGACGATCGGATCCAGGCGCACGCCCGACCGAGAGAGGGATACATGGCTCTCGTCAAGCATCTGCTTCGCCGGATCGTGACGAAGCACATCGAGCCTTACCGCGTCGACTTCGATGGACTCGGCGTCGACGTGCTGGTCGTTACGCAACCCGTAAAGAAAGGCGGGCGAGCCTGCCTCGATCACGAACGATCCGTCATCTGTGAGGTGGGCGGCGACGTTCTCGAAGCAGCGCACCTGGTCTTCCTGGGTCAGCAAATTGAACAACGTGTTGAAGACGACGTAGATCAGGCGGTACGTACCAGGGACCGGTACTTCGGCGAAGTCGCCGATGGTGACCTGGATCGTGTCGCCGCCCGGCTTGGTGCGTAACTGCGCGACCATCTCTGGTGAGAGGTCGACTCCATCCACGCGAATCCCCCTGGCGGCGAGCGGCAGCGCGATCCGGCCGGTGCCGACGGCGAGCTCCAACGCGGGACCACCACCCGCCAGCTTCTCCAGGAACGCGACCGCTGCATTCTCGTCGCCGCGCGCCTCGTTGTCGTACTCCCTGGCGACATCCTCGCCAAAACTCATGATTGGCTCGTAATCCTTCACGGGAACCTCCCCTTACGTTAGACCCGCCGAATGACATGCAGCAGGTACTCTTTGCGGTTGAGCGGGTTGTAGTCTGTTCGCGGCCGGATCGGGGGCTTGCCGGTGACGGGCTGGTAGCTGGTGACCGCGAGGTCGCACTCGAGTAGGCCCTCGCCGCGGGTCAGCGCCGGCAGCTGCCGCTGCATCTCACGGACCCGGGACGCAGGGATACCACCCCCCAGGACGTAAGTGTCGTCCCGCCTCTCCTGTGTCTCGGGGTCGGCCCGCAGCCGCGCCAGCACCGGTGCCATCGGCCCAAAAGCGTCCGCCGGGATCTCCAGCCGGAAGGGATGGACCGGCTCGCACACCATGGTACCGGCCCGCTTCAGCGCGCTCATCAGCACCAGCGGCGTCAGCAGACGAAAGTCATAGGGGGAGGTTCCTGGCCACCGTCGTGGTGGGGACTGGTAGTCACAGTCGGTCATAGTGACGGTGCAGTCGGTGACCTCCCATCCGTAGATCCCCTGTTGCAGTGTCTCTACTAAGGTGCGCTCCATGGCCTCATGAAAAGCCTCGACGGTCTTGTAGACGTGAAGCGGTATCGACCCAGCCTTGACTTCCAGCTCGACCCGCACCCCCGAATCGAGCGCAGCCCGCTCGACGCGCAGCCCGATGGTGGCGAGGAACGGGGTGGTCGGCGAACGTTCCTTGGGGATCAGCTCGACGGCTTCTCCGGAACCGGTAGGCCGTTCGATGCAGATCGGCGTCGTCTCGCGGAACCTTGCCTCGACGCCGAACTCGTCCTCTAGCGTCGCCTGGATGACCTCCTTCTGCACCTCGCCGTAGAGCGAGACGTAGATCTCCTGCCGGTCGTCATCCTGGTGCACGTTTATCAGAGGGTCTTGATCGGCCAACTGCGAGAGCGCGACGTGCAGCGCCCCTTTGTCCTCGGAACGCTGCGGGAAGACGACCGTCTCGAGTGTCGGCGGGGCGAAGTAGTGGCCGTCGCGGTGCTCCTGCAGATCGCCAATAGCGTCCCCTATCCTGACACCGTCGAGGCCCCGGAGCCTCGCGATCCGTCCCGCGCTTACCGAGTCTTGCCTGTCGGTCACGCCGCGGTCGAAGACTTCAAGGGCTGTCACTTTGCCTTCGCCGTCCCCATCGAAGCGCAGCCGGTCCCGCACGCCTACCGTTCCTGAGAACATGCGGACGAATGAGATCTTCTCCCCCTCCTTTCCCCGCTCGATCTTGAAGACCGCACCAGAGACGGGCCCGTCAGCATCTCCCCATGTCGCGGGCAATAGCTCCGTGATACCGTCCATCAAGGCCTCCACCCCAGCGCCGGTGACGGCCGACCCGAAGAACACCGGGTGGACGAGCGCCCGCCCGGTCTGCACCGCGAGCTCGGCGCGGAGCCTTCCGTACGAGACCGACGTGTCGTCATCCAGGTACCGCGCGAGAAACGCGTCGTCGTGGTCGGCCAGCTCGTCGACGAGGAGGGTGGTGAACGCCTGGTCGGTGGCTCCGTACGGCGTAAAGGTGGCCTCGCGGGTGCCCAACCCGTCGACGTGACCCATCGGGACGATCGCGGGCGTCAGCTTCTCGGAGATACTGTGTAGCAGGCCGTCCTGTTGCGCGCCCGTGCGGTCGACTTTGTTCGCGAAGATCAGGGCCGGTATCTCCAGTCGCTGCAGCGTCCGCATCAACACGCGGGTCTGCGCCTGCACGCCCTCCACGGCCGAGACGACCAGCACGGCGCCGTCGAGCACGTTCAGCGCCCTCTCGACTTCGGCAATGAAGTCAGGATGGCCGGGAGTGTCGATCAGGTTGACTGCCACGTCGCCAACGACGAAGGAGACGACGGCGGATTTGATGGTGATGCCGCGCTTCTGTTCGAGCGCCAGGGTGTCTGTCTGGGTGTTGCCGTCATCGACACTGCCGATCTCGTCGATGACACCGGCGGCATAGAGCAGCCGCTCGGTTAGAGTGGTCTTACCGGCGTCTACATGCGCCAGGATTCCTAGATTCAAGGTTCGCATCGAGCTTCATGTCCTTCGAATACGCGAAAATTACGCTCTGGATAGACACGAATGCTCGACGCATCTTTTTCTCCTCTTTAGACCAACCTCTACCCCGAAAAGTACAACACAAAACCAGGCCCAACGTCAACCGCCCCTTCGGACTCCCCAAGCAGCTATTCTAGGGAGAAAGTCCAACATGGCCAACGGATCCGGGTGGCACAATAGGATCTTACGTTGTAAACTTACGATGTAAGATACGGACAGAGGAAATAGAGGAGTGTGGCATGGCGCGTACTGGCGGGTGGGGATCTGGTACAGGCGGGCCGGCTGGGATGGGGGGATGGGGAGGTGTTTACGCGCGGCACAGGTTGGATCTCTCTTCGGGCGCTATCTGGTACGGCGTTCTTGCGTGTGGCCGGATGTGGGAGCGGGAGCGGTTGGAGACGGAGATCTCTGATCTTTGCTCTCTAGGAGACGCTGGCCTTGTTTGCCTCTCCGTACGGAGTGGATGGGATCTCTGGCTCGAAGCGCAGGGCCTTAAGGCCGGGGATGAGGTTCTCGTCTCGGCCATCACGCATCCTGACATGGTCAGGATCATACGCTCTCACGGTCTACGGGCCATCCCCGTGGACATCGACCCGGAGACGCTCGCGCCGCAGCGCTGGATGCTGGAGGCGGCCCTCACGGCGCGCACGCGAGTAGTCCTGGTCGCGCACCTGTTTGGCGGGCGCATGGATCTCCGTCCCGTAGTCAGGTTCGCGAGGGAACACGGCCTGCCACTCGTCGAGGACTGCGCCCAGGCCTTCCAGGGGCCGGACAGCATGGGAGGCTCAGCAGCGGACGTCTCCATGTACAGTTTCGGTACCCTCAAGACCTCGACCGCGCTCGGCGGCGCGGTCCTGCGGGTGCGAGACAGGGAGGTACTGGGCAGGATGCGCGACATCCAGGCTTCCTATCTCGTGCAGCGCCGGGTTGCCTACCTTCAGAAACTGCTAAAGGGGTTCGGCCTCGTCGCCTTCTCGCATCCCCGTCCTTACGGCCTGCTTGCACGAGGTTGCACGAAGCTCGGCTCCGACCTCGACGCACTCCTCAACAGCGTGGTCCGTGGGTTTCCCCCGCGGGAGTCGGAGGCGACGTTCTTACAACGTCTGAGACAGCGGCCGTCAGCGCCGCTGCTCGCTATGCTCTCCAGGAGGTTGAAGACGTTCGATGGCGAGCGGCTCGCCAGGCGGGCATGGACCGGCGAGCAATTCGCACGCAGACTGCGGGAAGATCTGCATCCAGGCCGGCGATCACTAGCGAGGACGCACTGGCTCTTCCCCGTGACCGTCGTGCACCCTGAAGCCCTGATCCTGGCTCTCCGTGAGCGAGGCCTCGACGCCAGCCGGGCTACCAGCAACATCGCCGTCGTCGAAGCGCCACCGGGGCGTCTCTCGCCGACCGGGGCATCGCAGATGATGTCGGGCGTCGTGTTCCTACCCGTCTATCCAGTGCTTCCGCCGCAAGCCTTCGAGATCATGGCCGGCATCGTCGACGGGTGTATGGCCCGCGGTGCGGCAGAACGTGTGGAGCTGTGATGAGCGTGCTTCGGGAGCGCACGCTCGAAGAGCTCGGTTCTGGCGTGTTCGACGTGCTCGTGATCGGCGGCGGCATAGTCGGTGCCAGGGTGGCTTTCGACGCGGCGCGGGTGGGGCTCCGGGTGGCGCTCGTGGACGCGGGAGACTTCGGCGGGGCGACGTCGGGGGCTTCCGCGCGCCTGATCCATGGCGGGTTCCGCTACCTTGTAACGGGCGATTTCAGGCTCGTACATACGGCCCTGAGGGAGCGCGAGGTACTCGCCTCTCGTGTGGCGCCGCATCTCGTCAGGCCGCTGCCCTTCGTTCTATCCGCGGCCGGGAGACGGCGCCAGCGCTCACGGTGCGCGGCCGGACTGCTCGTCTACTCCGCGCTGGGCGGATTCAGGAAGCCGCTTCCCCGCTTCGTCACCACCGAGGAGGCTACTCTTCTCGTGCCGCCCCTGCGTGTGGAGGGACCAGCCTCACACGCCGTTTATCAGGAGGCCGTCACCAACGATAGCCGTCTTGCGCTCGCCACCGTAACCGCCGCCGCGCGCTCCGGAGCCGTGGTGGCGAACTATCTGCGGGCGGTGGACCTGGATCTCATCCCCGGGATTACTTCCCGGGTATCGCTGCGGGGGCATGGGGGAGAGGTGACCGTCAGGTGCAAGTCCTTGGTCAACGCTACGGGTCCATGGCTGGATCTCACAAGAAGAATGGAGGATTCCGGTTGCGGGCCCGTCGCCCGTCTGAGCAAAGGGGTCCACGTGATCTTAAAGCCGGACGAACAGTGGCGTGCCGCCGTCGCGGTCTCTCTGGAGAATGGAGAGCACTTCTACTCTGTGCCTTGCGAAGGCAGGATCCTACTCGGCACCACCGAACAGGAGTACGGTGGCGATCCTGCCTCCGTGGCCGCGGAGCCGGAGGATGTCTCCTACCTCCTGGGGATGGCAAAGCAGTTCCTGCGCCCCGAGATGCTCCATAGGGAACGCGTCGTCTCGTCTTTTGCGGGCCTGCGCGTCTTGCCGAAAGGGGATGGACCGACGCTCCACGCCAGCCGGGACCATCTGCTGAGCGTCGGTCCCAGCGGCATGGTCTCGGTTGCAGGGGGCAAGCTTACTACCCACCGACGCGTAGCCCTGGACGCCCTTCGACACCTGCCAGATAGCGTCAGGCCCCGGAGACTTGTCCTCAGCGACGTGCCTCTCCCCGGAGCCTTCCCTGTGCCAACCGAGGATCTTCGTGCCTGTCTCGACGATGAGACGGCGGACCACCTACTGCACCTCTATGGCTCAGAGACGAGTAAGCTGATCGGATACGGCAAGGAGAGCGAAAACGCCCTCGAAAAGATAACGCCAGCAGCGCCTGACCTCTGGGCGCAGGTCTACCATGCGGTCAGGGAAGAATGGGCCTCCACCGTTGAAGACATCATCTACCGCAGGACCACCCTCGGTCTACGCGGCTACGATACGCCAGAGATCCGCGGTAAGATCTCCGCAGCCCTCGAAGCCGCGCCCAGACTATCCAAACAATCGCTCTAATTCGCATGTAGGGGCGGTTCGCGAACCGCCCTCGTTGCGATTTTTGGGTAGCAGCTCGTAACGCTCCTCGTAACGCCTGGAGGACGATAGTGTTGTAGGCTGGGGTTGTGACGGAAAGCGTAAACAGGCGCTGGTTGCTCTTGGCGAGGGTGGCGTGGGTGGTAGTAGCTGTCGTCGCTCTCGGGAGGTTCGTGACCAGCGTACCCGTCCGCTACGACCATCTTGCTCACCCGACCGTAGTAGTGCGTGACGCCCTCGCGGAGTTGGGACTCTCGCCGGCTGGCTACGCT
>Ga0126311_10000360_pt1 | contig 21664 bp, 23 predicted proteins | sample Plot61_FD_92539 | JGI IMG/M metagenome (GOLD analysis project Ga0126311, IMG submission 92539) | Serpentine soil microbial communities from UC McLaughlin Reserve, CA, USA - Plot61 | ecosystem: Environmental > Terrestrial > Soil > Grasslands | place: USA: UC McLaughlin Reserve, Lake County... | reverse complement strand
GCTCCAACGCCTCGAATGCCGCCGCATCGCGGAAGAAGTTCGTCACGCTGATGAGTAAATCTTTCAGGAGCGCGGTGGCCTCCGCGGGGTTCTCATGCATGAATTGCGAGTAGGCGGTCAGGTCAGAAAGCTGGTGAACGCCGAGACGCCGGGCGATGCGGCGCAAGACGGTGGGGCGTTTGTAATTCGAGAAGTCGTGCCCTGTACGGACCTTCAGTTGCGTGAAAATGTCGCTCAGGGCGTTCAACTCCCCGTCAGTCGGCTCCTGCGGCGAGTCGGGGAGGCGGACACGCTTAAGCTGTTCACGATACGCGATGATCTGCGCCGGAATTTGCGCCGCATAGAGGATATAGTCAACCAGACCCGTGGCCAAAGAGTGCCGCGGCATGTCGTCATACTCCGCCTCGCGCGGGTCCTGCACGATACAGAGTCCGCCCATCTCCTTGACCCGCTTCATGCCCATCGAGCCGTTAGCGCCCGTACCCGAAAGCACGACCGACACGGCGCGCGGGCCATGTGATTGGGCGAGCGTGCGGAAGAAAATGTCGACTGGAGCGCGCCGCACCTCGTGCCTCGTCACATTCCAGACTTCGATGTGGCCGTCCTTGATCTCCAGCGTCTTGTTCGGTGGAATCACGTAAACGTGATCGGGCTCAACACGGACGCGTCGTTCCACTTTGGTGACCGGAAGCAGGGACGAGGTTTGAAGCACCTCCGCCAGTTGGCTGTCGTGATCCGGCGAGAGGTGCAAAATCACAACGTAGGCCATGTTCGTATGAGCGGGCACGTGCGCGAAGAAATCCCTTAGCGCCTGTATGCCACCCGCAGACGCGCCGAGGCCTACCACTAGAAAATCCTCATCTCCGTTACGCCCTGCGGCTTGCGCGCCGAGCGGATCCTTGTTGGAAGTTTCGTCCATGTCTTAACTCTTCTACTTACCGTACCACTGAAAACATCGAGTCGAAAGCTGGTGCTCGCTCGCCGCCTATAAAGAAGATCTGCACACTACGGGTCCCAATCAAAATCAAAAATGTAATCCGCCGCCTATGGTGATCAATTTTTAGATTGAGTGATTCTAACCGCCGGACGTGCTATAAGTGTGTTGTATTTTACCCCTTCATCGGATACGTGTAAAACGTACCTCTACGCTGCAAAGAGCGTTTCATGGCAAAAGATATCATTGTGGTTGGGGCTTCGGCCGGCGGCATTGAAGCATTGCGTGTGCTGGCGGGCGGATTGCCCGCAGATTTGCCGGCGTCACTCTTTGTAGTGCTGCACACCTCACCTGACTCACCGGCCATGCTGGCCGGAATACTCGACCGCTCCGGCGGGCTGCCGGCACTCAGCCCTAAGGACGGCGACCGCATTCGACCCGGTACAATCTACGTCGCCCCCCCCGACCGCCACCTGCTCATAGAGCCTAACCTTATGCGCGTCACTCGTGGGCCCAAGGAGAACCGCTTCCGCCCCGCCGTCGATCCCCTCTTCCGCTCGGCTGCGCAGACTTACGGGCCGCGCGTCGTCGGCGTTATCCTGACAGGCTATCTGGACGACGGCACTGCGGGACTATGGACGGTGAAGCAGCTCGGCGGCACCGCAGTCGTGCAGGATCCGGCCGACGCCCTCGTCCCCTCCATGCCGCTGAATGCCGTGACTCACGTGAAGGTTGATTATTGCCTACCGCTCGATGAGATCGCGCCACTCCTGGTTCGACTGACGACGGAAGTGGCGAAAGACAAAGGAGCGTATCCGGTGCCGAAAGAAGTCGAGATCGAGGTCAACATAGCGAAAGAGCTGAAGGCGCTTGACGCGGGCGTGCTCCAACTCGGAGAGCCATCGAGCTATGCCTGCCCCGAATGTCACGGCGTGCTTCTGCAAATGAAAGAGGGCACGCGCTTTCGCTTCCGCTGTCACACCGGCCACGGGTTCTCAATGGAGAGCCTGCTGGCGGACATTACCGAGAAGATGGACGACGCACTCTGGAATTCTATCCGTGCCTTCGAAGAGGGCGAGTTGTTCATGCGTCATATGGCCCAACATCTGGGTAACGGCGAGAATAGCCACTCCGCGGAATCGTTTCTCGAACGTGCCGATGAGGCGAAACGGCAAGCCAATCTAATGAGGCAGGCTGCCGTCGACGGCGGTGGGTTGCAGGCGTCGCGGAGCTCACCGGAGGCAGAGCGCTCTTAATCAGGTTCTATATCATGCGTAGCTTGCGGTGCGTCGTGGTCGAAACGATCGACTCGAGCTACGTGGGGGTGACACACGTACGGGTGATTTGACAGGGCTGATAGTCAAAGACTGTAAGGCAAGACCTTTAGGCACGATACGCTTGATGGCTTGACCTGTTAGTCGCTCAATTGCACGCATCGCAGACTCATCCGCCGGCGCTACCATCGAGATCGCCTGACCGTGACTTCCGGCTCTACCGGTGCGTCCCACTCGGTGCACGTAATCTTCAGGAGCTGCCGGCACGTCGTAATTGATGACGTGTGAGACCGCATCGATATCCAATCCACGTGCGGCTATGTCGGTTGCGACTAGCACACGCGCCCGCCCGTCGCTGAACGCACGTAATGCTTCTTCACGCTGCGACTGCGTACGATCAGCATGAATCCGCTTGACTCCGTGATCGCGAGCTTGGAGAACATGAGACAATCGCTCGGCTCCGCGACGGGTGCGCGTAAAGATGAGCACACGTTCAAAACGTTTGGGCTCTTTTTCAAGCAACTCCAGTAAGAAAGCCGTCTTGGATTCCGACGGTACGTGATATGCGACCTGCTCCACCAGCGTCGCGGCGCGACCACGAGTGCTTACCTCAACGAGCTCCGGATCCTTTGTTGTAGTACGGGCGAGTTGCTCGATGCTTGAAGACATCGTGGCTGAAAACAAGAGTGTTTGGCGTTTGGCAGGCAACAGCTCAAGCACCCGGCGAATAGCTGGCCAGAACCCCATGTCCAACATGCGATCGGCTTCGTCCAGGACCAGGACTTCAATGGTAGACAGCCCGACCGCTCCCCGTTCTATTAGATCGAGCAAGCGTCCCGGAGTAGCGATCAAAACGGCAGCACCACCACGCAACTGCGCAAGCTGTGGTCGAATATTTGCGCCGCCAATTGCAATGACGCTGCGGTTCGTCTTTAACTGATTTAACGCTGTGTAGCTCGCGTGAATCTGAAGCGCCAGCTCACGCGTTGGCGCCAGCACCAGCACGCGCAGCCCAGGTCGAAAACTTCCGCTGAGCCTCTGAATGATCGGAAGTAGAAATGCCGCAGTCTTACCCGTGCCGGTTTCGGCACAGCCGATCACGTCGCGACCGGTGAGAATGATGGGTATAGCCTGACGCTGAATCGGAGTCGGTATTTTGTAGCCTAGAGACTCGCACGCACTCACTTGTGCGGGCGCGAGTCCCAATTCAGAAAAGTTCATAGTGTTCATTAGTTTTTACCAGCGAGGCTCGCGATGACCCGCGCCACTATTGTTACCGCGGTTTGTGCCAAAGTTGCGTCCGCCGGAGCCATTGCGATTCTCACGTGGCTTGGCTTCGTTGACTTTCAAGAGCCGGCCGCCGAGATCTTTGCCATTGAACTGAGCAATAGCTGCTTCAGCCTCCGCACCTGATGACATCTCCACGAACGCGAATCCTCGAGAGCGCCCGGTTTCGCGGTCTTCGATCAGGTTTGCGGATTGAACGGTGCCGGCTTGAGCGAACAGATTCTGCAGCTCCTGGCTGGTGGTTTTGAAAGCGAGATTTCCAACATAAAGTTTCGTTGACATAGATATACCTTTCCCTTAAGGGAGTTAAAAGAAGCTGCGAATCGGATTGGCTTCGGCGAAACGGTTGGCGTTCGAAGGACCAGGTTCGGATGCTCTAAAGAGCGGCTTCAAAAGTTTGAAAGAAACCTGCTCTCGAACTATCCAAACGTCCGGCGCTGATTCTTGCCGCGCGGGGCGCATCACCGTCGATGCGCGAGAGAAGGACTAATTGACTGCTACGATGCATCAGTTCAGACGCCAGTTGCAACTTCAGATTGCACGGAGTTCAACTCGCATGCAAAGAGATTGGCTTGTTATTTCAGGTGATCTGGGAAACTCCAGAGGAGCTGAGAAGTGAGTTAAGCAGACTCGATTCAAAACCGACACTACGCTAAATGGAGAGTACAAGTCAACACCCGAATGATCTCAGCAGATCGAGCGTCTCGCGTCAAAGACTGCGCATTAGAGGTATTGATCGGGTGGGTTCTAATCGTAAGCTCCAGAAACAGTCATCTATTAAACTCATGTATAGACATACTAACGGCTGGGCGTACTGGCGACCTCTTCACACTCCGATGCCATTAACCCGGCGCCAAAGCACTTCATTTCAAATCGAACTCGACCTAAGACTGTGGCCCGAAACCCTACTCGTTTCTTAATGCTGTCGAAGGATTAACCTTTGTCGCACGCCACGCTGGAAGGTAACAAGCGACCAATGCCACTCCTAAAACCAGTAGGGCAACCATAAGGAATGTGATCGGATCTTTAGGGCTAAGTCCAAAAACCGCACTACCCATCCACCGCGTTAACGCTACGGAGACGGCCAGCCCGAGAATTAGACCAAGCAACACATGCCGCATTCCCTGTAAGATGACCATCTTCAGGATATCGAAGGCACCAGCTCCCAAGGCCATCCTGACGCCAATCTCGCGCCGGCGCTGTTTGACCCAGTAGGCCACCATTCCATAGATCCCCACGGCCACCAGTAACAATGCTACGACACTGAAGATACTGGATAATGACGCTTGCAGTCGCTGTTGAGCAGTGGCATTGACAATAAACTCATTCATCGTCCGTATGTTGTAGACAGGCTGGTCCGCATCAATCTGCCGCACTTGAGCTCGCATCGTTGTCGCAAATGTTTCGGGCTGATCACTTGTGCGTACCGCCACCACCAGCCCGGCATGCCAATGTACCCGTACGGAAGATAGAATGCTGGCAACTTCTCTTCCTGACGGTCGATAGCTCGCACGTCGCCGACGATCCCCACTACGGTACCGAGTGGATTATTTGAGCCCGGACGAAAATGTTTGCCGATTGCGTCTTCATTGGGCCAGAAGTGGCGTGCGAAACTCTCGCTAACGATAAGCTCGAGCGGTCTGTCACTGCGATAAGGATCAGTGAACTCCTGTCCTTGCAGCAATGGGATATTCATTGCCCTGAAGTAGTGCGGGGTTGCAACATGGGCATCCGCAGACAATCGCGTTTTATCTGTCGAAGCCTCGCTACCTTCAACCGTAATTTCCATCGCCCAGTTACCGCCGGCGCCCGGAGGTCGCTCCGCTGCGGCCGCGTCAACAACACCAGGAACGTTACGCAACCGCTGTAGCAACTGGTCAAAGAAGTTTACGCGTTGAGCGCGGTCGCCATACTTCGACCCAGGAAGACTGACTTGCATCGTAATGACGTTGTCAGGTGCAAAGCCGAAGGGCATGGCTTGCAAGCGCAACAAGCTGCGCACCAGTAGTCCTGCTCCTACAAGCAGCACGGCAGCCATGGTCACTTCTGCGACTACCAACCACCCACGTAGCCGTTGGCTTGTCCTGCTTCCTCCAGCTCGGGCACCCGATCTTAGCTTCTGCGTGAGATCCAGGCGCGAAGCCCACAACCCCGGTGCCAGTCCGAAAATCAATCCAATGACAGCAGTAATGAGCAGAGTGAAACCAAGCACTGAAAAATCAATACGTGTTTCGCTCAAGCGCGCGATGTTCTGAGCGTTGGCAGATGCGATCAATTTGGTTCCCAGGAACGTTAGCAGTAAGCCAAACAATCCACCCAGACCCGCCAAAAACAGACTTTCAACCACCAGTTGCCGGAGTAAACGCGCCGGACGCGCACCCAGTGCCGCACGAACCGCTATTTCCTGCTGGCGCGTCATTGATCGAGCGAGAAGCAAGTTCGCCACGTTCGCGCACGCAACTAACAGGAGTAACTCGACTGCTATGAACAGTGCCCACATCGACCGCCGCACCTCTTCCGGTACGATCCAGTCGTAGAAGGTGCGCAGACGGACGTTCCAGCCGGTGTTCGATTTTTGATACTGCTCTTGTAACCGTTGAGCCACGATGCTCATGTCGGCTTTTGCTTTATCGAGTGTGACGCCGGGTTTGAGCCGTCCGAATACGGCCAGGTTGCGATTTGTGCGATCAGCGCGCCACGGTTCTTTGACCGGATCCAGTATGAGTGGAACCCAGAGTTCTCTGAGGGTGGGAAATTGGAATCCCGGAGGCATAACCCCAACCACGGTATAACTCTCACCGTTGAGTTGAACTGTTTTGTTCACCAGCGAGGGGTCGCTGCCCAAATTGGCGCTGCCACAGACCATGGCTCAGGAGAACGACATGATGGGCGCCGACTTCTTCGTCATCAGGAAGAAAGCCTCGCCCCAGCATGGGATTCACATCCAATGTGGAAATCAGGTTGGCCGTAATGTTTGCGGCCGCGACTCTCTGCGGTTCGCCGCTTCCTGTCAGGTTAAAAGTCGCATTTTCCGCACCGGCTAGCTGCTCGAAGACAGATTGGTCTTTCTGCCAATCCTGAAAATTTGGAACCGAGACTGCAACCTCAGTCAGTCCACCTGCGGGATTACTTTCCCAAAGGCGAATGAGACGATCAGGTTCTTTGTAAGGGAGCGGGTCGAGAAGTACTGCATTGATGACACTGAAAATTGTCGCATTGGCTCCAATACCGAGCCCCAGAGTAATCATGACGGTTAGCGCGAAGCCGGGATACTTCCGCAGCATGCGCATGCTGTAGCGTGAGTCCTGGAAGAGAGTCTCGACAATGCCGAAAATCCGCTTCATTTATCCTCCTACAGAGGGTAAACAGGAGCAAGACCAAAACAGAATACAAAAAAGCGACAAGTCTCATGGAAACTCCTTTTACGTATGGCCGCGGGAGACATTCTAGTAGATTTCGTCTTCGACGATATCATTCTCAGTACTCAGGGCCCGGCGGCGTCTCTGTTCCTTTTGGCGGACTTTTTATTGATCATTCTTTTGACTCTGATGCCGTAAAGCGCGGAACTCAATTTAGCTGCGAACGGCTCAGTCGTGAGCCATTCAGTCCACCGTTCTCAGCCGCAGCTATTATTCAAAACTCTTTCAACTCCATGTCCTACCAGTACAAGTAGCGCGAGATAAATGAGGCACCAGCTATTTCAGGTAACTTATAAGTACGCCTCACAAATACTTTAAAATCTGTCTCCCCACACTGATTATCGCTCCCTGAGCTTGTGCTCCTGCGACAAAGTTGTAATAGAGACCTGCACCCGAAGTAATCACTGCAACAATTAAAAATGACCATGAACCAGACAATAGAATCCTCTCCCACAGCGGCGTTTTGAAGATCTCAGTTATTTTGTCTGAGAACGTCACTGAGAAGGCCAAGACGGGAGAGATAAGTGCAAGAAAATACTTGCCTAAAGTTTTTAGCTCAGCATAGTGAAAGCCTACAAACTTCTGCATCAGATTTAGGCTTTCCTTCATGCTCTTTGTTTACGAAGTGGTCGCGGTTTCTTTTGTGAGTCATGAATGTGCCATCGTTCTCCTATCGCACCTAGCGGAGGAGAGGAGCGAAGTAGTTGTAAGAATTGAGCAGCCTGAGAACAAAAGGCGGTTGCTTAATTCTCAAGCTCCGTCAAAAGGCGCTGCAGGCTATTGGCCCACGCCTGCACGTCGAAATTCTGCGGGTCGTCATGCCGCTCGCTCGTTGGTATACGTGGGTGCGTGTCCAGTACGCAATGAAACACGGGGATGAGCCATGTTCCGCGTCTTACACTGGCCGCCACATACACCAGCGCGAGGCGACTTAACTGGGCCTCACTAAAGCCCGGGTCAGGGGCGATAGCGTCGTTGCAGCACCTCTGCTTCTTTCCCTTGATGATGCAGGTGCGGCAGCAAGTATTCACGCTCGGATCGCAGCGCCGCGGCTGAATGTTTTCGATGTGCAAAAATAGCCCTCGCAGCCTTGTACCATTAAGGGAGTTGCTCTCGAACCGCGTCGCTCGCCAAGCGGTCGCGAAGCTTCTTCTCTGCGGAGTTATCGATCGGCCGGCACGATTTATGTACAGGTGCGCCTCGCCGCTGTTGTCATATAAGGGAAGCTTAAGGTTGTTCCACTTCGTCCGATTCCATTCCCATTCAGCGTCGTTGATGTTGCGCGGAAAATCCGGCAGCTCGCGAACGAGATTTGGGGTACTCGTATCGTGGATCACAAAATAGCGGGCGAATGGTGCGCGTCGATTGTTGCTGTCCGCCCGCGACAGCGGAACGTCGAGCGAGCCACCAATCTCGGACTTGCGCACTGGGTCGTGCTCCGTGATGCCATGCACTCTCAGGTATCGCCGCAAAGAATCTTTGCTGACCGAGACCGGCTGACCAACCAATCGTTCCAGAAGCGCAGGCAACGCCCTCTCCGGCCCCAAGTTCCCTCCTTTTAGTACGGGGCGCATTAGACACCGAGCCTGCGCGACATCAGTACCTTCGAACGAATAGGTGGCCGCATTAAACGAGCAGTCAGGATCTTGCGCCTGCACGATTCCAGCGACGAGCATTACCGTTATCCAAGCGAAGGCGGTTCGCAAATTTCTATAATAGGATTTCAACATTGCCTCTTTCTACCTTCGAGACGAGGACGTAGCTTGCGTTTGTCAGGCCTGCTCAGCGAGTGTCGCGTCGGAAGGCCGTAAGTAATCTCTCGCCCTCCTCCCGAATGCGCTGGACAGCGTTAGCCGGAGTCAAGCCTGTGATCTTAGAACTGGGGAAGATAAAATAGAGCACGCCACTGCCGATGCCGAGGTTGTTTAAGTTCGTACATTCCCCCGCGGCATTGCGCGCGCGACAGACCTTATGACCGAGTTCTTCATGCAACTGGATCGAGCCTTCACCAATCTTGCACTTGGGCCCGAGGTCAGCCACGAGAGCGTATGAGACTTTGCCTTCGTAGATGACCGCGGCCACGTCACCTACCTCGACGCCTAGATTCGCGTCGAAGCCGCCTTGAGGGATGACGATAAAAGGCACCTTATCCGCATCCACACTCGGCTTCCCTGGAACCGCATACCTGTATGACGTCTCTGGCTGATCGGTCTGGCCAGGAGTGTTCCGTGAATAGGGTGAGCCATCCGCATCCAAACCCATCTTCCCATCGAAGAAAATAGTTCCGTCGCGGAAACGAAGAATGGCGGTATTGCGGCTCGGGTCTCTTCGGCACCCATACTTGAGTCGTTTCCCGTCGCAGGTATTGCGCGTTTCACATTCTCGGAAACGGTTGCGGAATTTGTTGCCGGCGGCGACTGCCTTCGTCCACGGCACCCCTTGAACGGCTTCTGCCGAACGAGGCGGCGGCGTGTATTGAGCCTGGGCCGTTACCAGTTGGACCATGCCGAGTGAGACCGCGAGAGCAAAAACGTACTTCATTATTTCAAACTCCTTTGGTACCGTGAAGAATCAATTGCGTCAGGCGCATTAATAGGGACCGCCCCTGAAGGCCTACATCTTGTCGATGCGAAAGACTACGTAGTTTAGTTGTATCGGACCCGAATCCGCCTTCGATACAACTTGGTTATTGGAACGTTTTAAGATCCACTTCGACCAATCCCAGTCGGCTTCGTTGGGCACTTGCACGGCTATGTAAGAGCCCTCGCGGAGCCGGGCGCCGGTAGCGCCCTTGCTGAAGTCCAACCCGAGGTGGAAGTCTTGAACCGGAACGTTATCGTTCCTGCCCGCAAACATTTTTATTACCCCGGTCGCCAGTCCCGATACCACGGGGATGGCGGGGTTGAATGCTTCAATGAGCCCGAGTCCTTTCTTGAACACGTCGCTGTCAAGAAAGGCGAGCAGTTTTTTGTCGTCCTTGTTCTCTACGTTAACCGTGTAGCACTTGAATGAAACGCCCTGGTCGCCGACCTTGAGACCGATGAAGATGTCGAATCCCCTCACGCCCGCGCCTGCACCCTCCAACGCCCGATATTTTTGGGTGAAGTGAAGGTCCTCAGTCTGGTTCGCGGTCGATGTCTGGTGTCTGCCGTAAAAGTCTATGAGGACAGTGTGCTCGCCCTTGCCAGGGTAGTCGTACACCCTGAGCCGGTCCAGAGTGACCTTGATCCGCTGGTTCTTGAGCGTCTCGTCCGCTTCCATATTGCCGGCGTCCACGATATCTAATGTGGCGCTGTTGCCCTGACTTGGCGGAGCGATGAATCCGTAGGCGTGATCAGTGAAGGCGTGCGGGGGTGTCTCCTTCCAGAAATTGAAGAGGCTAGAGTATTTTACGTCGCGGCCGATTCCTTCAGCTGCTTTCCTAAGCTTTGCCGCGCTGCGTGGGTCACCCATTGCTTCAATGCGTTGGGCCGCCTGCGAGGTCTTCAACGCACCGATGACTGCAGGGAGTCGTTGGGGATTCACGGGCGGCGTCTTTGATCCTACTGCCTTGCGGGTCGCTTTCTTGCTGGCTGGCATCTCAATCTCCTTTGCTGGCTGTGAATTGAACCGGGGCCCAAAAGTACAGAAATCAGATTAGTCATAAGTTGAACGCCGCCGTCTGCCAACGCCACAGTTTGCACCGCCCGAACCGAAGACCTCTTGACAAGCCGGTTGAAAGAAGCGCGATCATTAAAAGCAACGAGATGAACCTCGCGGTGGATCTTTTAAGCTTCATTTTTCGTTATCCTTCGATGATGTTGGCTGTCGTTATGCGTTATGACGGTGGATCGATTAACCCCTGCCAAGTCGTCAGTACTAATGACTAATTGGGCAAAATATTTCAAGGCAGCAGAAAGCCCTGTTACACCGAACCCTCGTTCTGTTGTTGGCTGAATTAGCGAGTGTGCAGAGGCAGAGGCTCAGAAATAACATTTGACCGTCGCTGGACACCGAGCAAAATGCCGACGAATGGAGAAGGCGAAGGCCTGGCTGAAGGAGCACTCGCAGATTTTGGAAGAAGAGGTTTAGAAGCGTCTGTCATGGCTGATCCGGACAATCCAGCGGCAAACTATATTGTGAGCACCTGCAAGCCCGGCGAATTGTCCGACGAAGAGATTAAGGTCTGCATTTCGATCATAAAGGACGGTGGCGCTGTTGCCGTCGATTTAGCCAAGTTGAGGCGTGCGCAATTGCTTGCCGTGGCGCGCAACGGCAGTGAAATCGTCGGCGTTGGCTCAATCAAGCATGTACGGACCGATTACTCTTCTGGCATTGCCGCCAAAGTGTGCCTTTGGTTTTTCCGCGCTGACGCCGGAGCTTGGCTATGTGGCAGTCTCTCGCCAGCATCGACGGAAAGGCTTGTCTCACCAACTGGTGGTCGCAAACAGACCACACTGCTGCTTTGCGCTTAATGCTCCGACACCTACGATGAGCGTATGAAGAAAACTCTCGCCGGTGCGGGGTTGGTTCAACAGGGCGGCGAGTGGACCGGGCGGAAGCATCAGCTTTCGTTATGGATCCAAGAGCTACTAAATGACGCCAGCGAGCAATAGGGCATGAAAGCCATTCGGATTATGTATCTTATGGGAAATCAGCCGACTCTGCTGGATGCATCTTGATCGTTGGAGGTTCTGACTGCGACATTGAATCTATTTAGTCGTGCCTGATCAAGTGAAATCTTAACAGTAAATACTGAGCGACAAGGTAAAAGGGAAGGGATAGAATTTGCAAGCTTTGCGAAATTAAGTTGAGAAAGCTTGCAAAAGATGAGACCAGCGAAGAGTGCCCAAGGAGAGGAGCAAGGGGATCTCTATCAGCGGCGATTGAGCACGTTGTTGGACCAGAGCCATCCGCTGTATGTGTTGGCGGAGGCCATCGATTGGCAGTTCTTTGAAAGGGAGTTTGGGTCGCTGTACGTGGAATAGCGGGGGCGGCCGGGATTGCCGATGCGTTTGCTGGTGGGGTTGCATTACTTGAAACATCTTTACGACGTGAGCGATGAGCGAGTGGTAGCCGGCTTTGTGGAGAACCCGTACTGGCAGTACTTCTGTGGCGAGGAGTTTTTCGTGCACGAGCTGCCTTGTAACCCGACGAGTCTGGTGAAATGGCGGAAACGGATTGGCCCCGGCGGGATGGAGCAGTTGCTACAGGAGACGATCGCGGCGGCGCAACGGCAGCAAGCGCTCAAGCCGGCAGAGTTGCGGCGGGTGAATGTGGACACGACGGTGCAAGAGAAAGCGATCGCCTTCCCCACCGATGCGCGGCTGTATCACAAAGCGCGTTGCGTGTTGGTGCGCGAGGCGCAACGGGTAGGAATTGAATTGCGGCAGAGCTACCGGCGTGTAGGCAAGCGGGCGCTGCAAAAGCAAGGGCGTTATGCGCAGGCGCAGCAACTGAAGCGGGCGCGGAAAGAGACGCGAAAGTTGCGCACTTACCTGGGCCGAGTGATCCGGGACATCCAACGAAAGGTCGGCACGAGCGGCCCGGAGTTGGACCAGCAACTAGCGCAGTACCTGGAGCGAGCCAGCCGCATCTATCAACAACAGCGCGCGGACAAGCACAAGCTCTACAGCATGCAGGCGCCGGAAGTGGAGTGCATCGCGAAAGGGAAAGAACACAAGAAGTACGAGTTCGGTTGCAAGGTGTCGGTAGTAACGACCTCCAAGCGTGGCTGGGTAGTCGGCATTGAGGCACTGCACGGTAATCCCTACGATGGCCACACGCTGAAAGCCGCGCACGCGCAAGTGGCCAAGCTCACCGGAGTAACCCCGGAAGAGATCTTCGTCGACAAAGGCTACCGCGGCACTGAGCATCATCCGGAAAACGTCGCGGTCTACCTCTCGGGCAGAAAACTGAGCGGCAGGCTGAAACGATTGCTACGCCGGCGCTCGGCCATCGAACCAGTGATTGGTCACTTGAAACAAGACCACCGGATGAAACGAAACTATCTGCAAGGGAAAAACGGCGACTGCATCAACGCGCTGTTGGTGGGCTGCGGCTTTAACTTGAGAAAACTCCTGCGAGTTTTCTTTTGGCTCCTTTTTGACTGGCCTGAGGTTGCAACTGAACCCCGTTGCATGCCTCTGGGACTCCAACCATCGCTGATTACCGCAGCGGCCCTGGCCTAAGTCTCTAACCATCTGAATCGGAAATCGATCTTTTCAGGGACGACTATTTACCGAGACCGGATTCTGGAAGTGTAGTTTGGTGCAAACTTCGTTACCAGTCAGCGACGTATGCGGCCACAATACCAACGGCGCCTTTATCCGTGAGTCTGTTTCCCGAAGAGCCAAACATCAAACCGCCTAATTGGATCAACACGAAATCGAAAACCAGCAGCGCGTAGATTTCAGGCTGGTTCCATGCCTTAACGCCTTCCCTCAACCCACGGATGAATTCGATGATATTCTGCGCCATAGGGTCGTCTATGGTTGCCGCAGTAGCCGCATCAAGCGGCTTTGATGCGTCGTAGATGAGTGCGCAAATATTTTTGAATGTCTCCGGCGCAAGATGCTGGTGAAGCAGGATCGAAACTTCCAGCACTGCAATATCGCGTCCAGCGGCGCTCCGGCGGATCACGCCAGCATCAAAAATGTAAGCCTCATGCCCTTTCGGCGTGTCATCGAGAGCGACGTTGTTCATGTGCAAGTCGCCATGAACGATGGGCTGTTCCCGGAACCGCACTTTTTCCTCGCTCTGACGCAGTTCGACGTAAAGCGCTACCGGATCGGCGACTGGCAAGTTGGCTGGAAGTAGTTGCTGTACGCCCCGCCATTGGTCGTAAAGGTTGGTCTCATCATGTGCTGGCCACAACAAAGATTTCAGCGGCTTGCTGTCGTCCAGAAGCTCACCCAACTGCTGCACTTGGCCGACAATTTTCCCTGAGATCTCGAAAGCAGACGTTCGATCGATGCTCTGAAGGATTACGCCGAGAGGCTTCGGCCTCGCATCTTGGGCACCCACCTTTTCGGTAACGATGAGCCCTCTGCTTCGAGAGACCACGGAACTCGTGATTTTGATATGCGTGAGTTTCTGCTCGATTTTGCGGGCGCTGTCGATTGCCGAACGAGACTCCGGCCCGGCGAGGAGTTTAAAGAACTTGGGGCTCGACGCGCCACCGGCGTCATCCAGCAAATAGCGACCCATCAAAACCTTGGTCCACGGGTTTGACGTTGTGCCGGCGCTGGCTTGGGGACAGTGGGTTGCGGACCACCAATTGAGGTCAGCCCCTATACCCCCACTCTGTTGCAATACTGAGCGCCGCAACAGGTCGTCCTCACGCGGACTTACGGTCGGGTACTGTTCCAGCCCTGCATCACGAAGATGAAGTCCGACTCCCGCATATCGGAGCGCCTCCCGGCAGGCGCGACGTATTTCATTCTCCAGGAACCCGTAGTCCCCTTTCTGTAAAAGCTTTCCGTAGAAGAAATTGTCGCGCAGCATATCCTGAATGCGTACCTGATCGGTGGAGCCAACATGTGCGCTGATAACTAGGAGAACGGGGATTGGGTAGCGGTCGCGTTCGATGCATTTCTCCAGGAGTGCCAGGCCTAGATCCTGATCCTGCACCTCCGGTAAGCCTTCCGTCTCGGGCAGCCGGAGATCGAGAATAACGACCTGAAAGATTTTACTGCCATCGAGATGCTTGACGGCCGCGTCGTAAGAAAACGCATAGCAGGGGTGCATTATGCCGAAAGGCGCAGAAGCGCTAAATTCCCCGGAAATTGTCTCGAAGATGCCCTCATAGACCTCCTTGACCGCATCGTTATCCTCGATGACCAGCGGCTGCAGCATAAGCGGATAACTCATTGGGCCTCCAACGGAAGGTGTATTTGCAGCCTATATTCCGACGGCTGTTCTTCGTAGAGCCGGATATGCCCCCCGAGCCGCTCTACGGCTTCCTGGATTTCCAACAATCCGCGGCCATGCCCCGGAGTTCTGGTAGAAAACATCGCCTGAAACGCGACCTCCTTCATATCCTTGGCGAATCCCTGGCCACTGTCCAGTATCTTGAGGATGAGATCCTTTCCGGTGTTTTCGAAGATGACTGTAATGGTGCAGGTGGCGCCCGCTGCCTGGTGCGCGTTCAGCCAAACATTCCAGAAGACAGTCTCAAGAAGGTAATCGCTTGCCAGAACTCGCACGCCAGCGCCGCCCGCATTAACCAGCTTGAGATTCAAGGAACTATATCTGGTCGTGTACCGGATATCCATCTGACGGAGCCAATCACCAAGGGCGATGGATCTCTGCTGAAAGTGCTGAGGATCAGCATCGGTTGCTTCCAGTTCTCGGCTTAGGGAGAGCAGCGCGTCATTCATCTTGGCCAGAGCCACTTGGAGATCGGGATGAGCGCCCATTGAAGACGCAGATTTCAAGCGGTTCGCCTGTGACTGGGCGGACAGCATCGTATTGCGCAGCCGAGCCGCAGCCGCTCTGAAACGTAGCGGTAGGCATCGACAACTTCCTTTGGCAACACTTCCGCGGAACTGTCCCTGCGGCGAGGTGGTGCAGAGGAATCGTTCTCAGTCAGTGCGCCGGCGATGGCCCGGCGCGTGAATTCGTCGGTTTCGGCATCCTGCCAAATGAGCAACTCGGGGCCTAGCCGTTGCTTCAACGGGTGGGCGCGGATGGCATTTGCGATTACCTGGCGCAGCCTTGCCTCACCCGGCTTACGCAGATGTTCAAGAAGGTCCGGAAGGTCACTGTCGCTGGCCTCGAACGCCTCCAGGAAAGCTACCCGCGCGCTTTTCGGATCTGCAATTGCAAGTCTTCTCAAGCGTTCATATAGCGTTTCACTCACCGCCATATCGCTTCCTGCGGAGCTCAAAGGCCTCCCAGTCTCCTTCCAAGAGATCCACGATCTGTTCGCGGCAATCGTCGACTGACCCGGACTTTTCGATGTACCCGATCTTGCCGTCCGAATTCATGACGATCACCAGGTCGGCTTCGGCCAGCACCGGAATGTTCGCATTGTGCGTGATGAAAATCATCTGGCGTTTCTTCTTGAGACGCTGTATCGATTCGACAACTGTCTCATAGATGAAATGGTTGTCCAGGTTGTCTTCGGGCTGGTCAATCACCAAAGGGTTTTGCGTTCGTGCGAGCAATAGCGGAAGGAGTGCTGTGCACTTCTGACCGCGCGAGAGCTCAGCAGCATCCTTGAAGATCGGTTCCGCGCTCGTCGCCACATTGAGTTCGATGCGCACGACATCATCTATCTCGACGACCTCCAGCTGAAGCGGGTCGACGTTCTGACGAAATGCAGCAAGGATTTTCTTCGCCCGTTCCGGACCGAATCCACAGGCTTCATCGAATCCAGCATGGTCGTCGGTCTGGATGAGCTGGGCAAGTTGCTCCGGCCGAAGTTGCATCAGCGCGCCGAGGATTTCGTCGTGGTTACGAACGCCGGCACCCTTTAAGCTTTGTGTCAGCATATTCCTATATGCCAGGTCATCTGCGTTACGAAGAACGCGCACCCGGATCTTTTCACCGGCTTCTCGCGTGAGCTCGCTTGCTACTGTGTCGCGAAGCATTGAAATTTGTTCTCGCTCCTGCAGAAAGCGTGCTTTCAGCGACTCCCTGCCCTCGAGAAGCTGTGCCAGCGTTTGTTTTTCGCGCACCTGCTCGGCTTCCGTTTCCTCCAATTTGGCGACGCGTTGCTGCAGTTCGAGGCGCGCCCTGGACCGTTCGTCCGCTTGCTGGTGAACTTTCTGCAATTCGGTGAACTCGGCAGTTTGTTTAACTTGGGCGTCGCCGAGTTCGGTCCGCACCTGCTCTACCGTTCCGATCGCAACATCCACCGCAGTGGTCGCCGCTATCAGGTGAGTAACAGCCGTCGATAGCGATTTCTGAATGTCTGCCCGCCGCCGTTGCATTACTTCGTCATTCGCGGAATCCTCTTCAGCCATTTGCGTTGTCCGGACCTGCTCGATGCGTGACTTGAATTTGTTGACATCGTCTGTGATCAGGCGGAGCGATTGAAGAAAATCTTCAACGCGCTTTTTCTCCTTCGCATTTCGCTGCTGCTGCTTCAGGGCCTTCTCGTACACGTTCGACTGCGCTGTTTCCGCAACTGGTTCGAACGCGGTCAACTGCGCCCTTATATCGCCAAATTCTTCAATCCGCTCGGCGCGGTCACTAATGCTGCGCCGTACGGCGCGAACCTGATCTGCGTTCGCATCAAGCGCACGCCGGTGCTCGCCCAGCGAAAGGTGGATGGCGGAGAGTTCTGAACTCCGAAGCTCGTCCAGGAGCGCCCGGCGCGTTTCGCCTAAAACTTGGTCTGCGATGCCCTCGATTTCGTCGCTGTTATAGGCGTCGACTGGCAGATAGGTGCCGCGGTCGAGATCGACGCTGGAGACAGGCCGGTCATCGGCATTCAGGAACACGGAGGGTTGTTTTAGTCCACGCCTCAACGTGTGCTTCAACGCGGCATCAGTCGTAAGCGCCAGCGTTACGAGGCCACTGTTGCCCAGGTTCGCCTGAAGGAGATCAAGCCGCTTTTTAGGAGAGCCCCCGCTACCCTTGAGCGCGAACCGCAGGGTCTCGGCGAGGGTCGATTTCCCGCTTCCTCTCGGTCCGATAATGCATACCAGACCATTTGGCAGCGCGGTTTTCAATCCGGGTAAGAATCCGCCGTTGATTTCAATCTGGTCGATGGTCCACATGTCCGGTCTCAATTCGAAGACAACTCAGAAACAGATTCGTTCGTGTATGTTTTCGAAGGTAACATCAAAACTTAGTCTCCTCCAATGTCGAATTTCAGGCTGCAGACGGTTCTTTGGTTTCATTAATTTCCGGAACGTCACCCGCATTGGTTTTTCGAGCCAAGCGCGCACGCTCGATGTTTTTATGCCGCGAGCAGATGCATCCGGCGCGCCGTTCCTGCGGCAATTCCTGCCCGTATTGGGGCCCTGTCAGGAAGTCAAACTGAAAGCGCGGGGCCAGCACCGACGGCCATTTCATGATGTGCGAAACCATCTCAGCCACGACCATGCAGGCGCTGAAACACGCGGTAAATGGGACGGAGGGCTCGAAGCCTTTCTGCTGCTCGTCCGCCGAAATTTTCAGCGCGATTGCCTCTTGGATGACGGAGCATATAGGTTTGCCCAAGCGCGCCCGCAGGAAGTCACGCTTCTCTTCGGGCGCGCGGTCCACGTCCGACGTGCTCAGAAGATCGTCCGGCCGCGAGAGGCTGTCTGGCGAGAGTCCTGTAGCCTGCATCTGAACTTTCTCTACCGGCGCGCCGGCTGGCTCCCGAAACAGGCAGATCAGACATGCAATGTCATCCGGCCAAGGATGCCTGCTGACCTGACACGTGAAGTCCCCGATCGCGCCATCCACGACAACATCCGGCCAAATCGTGCGCTGAACCTGGTGTCGTGCCGGAATGTTGTCCAGTCCGTTCAGCACGACTGCCGGTGCCCTGCGAGTCTGCCGCGCATACTGCTCGAAAGTCACCCCGAAAGACTCTACCTGCAAGCCGGGCGTCCTTAGATGTGAAGCCAGTATCTTGGCTTTGGATTCGCCCAAATCAGCCGTCTCCATCAGGAGGCACGTTCCGAGATTCTCTTCTGCATAAGTCTGCGCATCGACAATATCGATTCGCCCGCGGCACTGCAGTTGCGACAGCAGGCGCACGGTGCCGTTTCCGATCGCGCCGCCGCCCACCAGCAGCAGATCGACGTTCAGGGAAGATGGTAAGGCAGGACCGCAATCGGTCTCCCCGGCACGATAGTTCCGCAACGAGAACGAAAAGCCTTCGAGCATTTCACCGCGGTCGGGCCTCAGTTTTATCAGGCGCTTGAAAACTTCTCCCACGCCCAGGCTCGCCGCCGCGAGCGCGCCGACCGGGTTTTCAACCGCAACATCTTCAGGCAGGCTGTGGCTGCCGGAACTCACACGTGCGACCCATCCATTTGAATTGATCGTCGTCCACGCGAAGCCGGGCTTGACAGCAGTCCCAACGGATAAGATGGCGTCGAATAGACCGAGATCATCAATATTGTCGCAGTGGTGCACCCCTGGTCCGAACGCAATGCGCTTCACAAAAGCTTCGGACAGGATCGTCAGGTCATCGCAGCCAGCGGGAATGTAAATCCGAATATTGGGGCAAATGCTAATGAGGAGAGCGAAAGCGTTGAGGAAGCACTCTCGTCCGTTCAATGTCTTGAGAATTTCGGCTTCGCCGGTCAGGAGCACCTTTTTGGCGAGAAACCGGTGATGATCTAGCGCCTGTGTTGCAAGCTGCGCAGCAGTTTTCGCAGGACGGCTATAGATGAGATCGAGGTTCATGCTTCAGCGCCTACGGTCAGCATCGGCGGACGGACGCCATGGGTTATTTGCAAACAGTCCTGCGCCGCTTCACGGGCGAGCCGGACGTATCCCGCCTTCGCCGTGTAGACATGTACGCCCCAGTCGTGAACAGGGACGCGCGTGCGAGCGAAGTCAGGCGCAACCAGCGAAAGATAGAAAGGCACCTGTATTCCATACATGCGGTCCGTGGGCGATAGATCCACGCTGTAGCCGGGGGGATGGGAATGGACCTGGCCTACAAGGCGGAGGCCATGCTCTATAGCGATATCGGCAACGTCGTTCATCAGCGCGGAATGGATGTTGATAAATTCCTTTCGCTTCTCCACCAGTGGCCCCCGCAGACGGATCAGGTGCGTAACATCAGCAATCTCGTCGCTATCCTTGCCGAGCCAGAGGACGATTCCTTCGGTGCCTTTGGTGCCGTCTATCGCCATTTCATTTAGGGAGTCTTCGATTGCGACCTGAGGTATGCGCCAAAACCGGGTCTGCGTGAAATACGGATTACTCATTTAAAGCGTCCTTGATAATGTTGATCGAATTCCTCCTGCAATTGGCGCAGAATCCAAAGCAACGGGTTTCCGCCGGGATTCCATTGAAATCGGGGGTCTTTCTTCCACTCGGGATGGGTTTCGAATCCCTCAGCGCACCAGTTGCAGCACGCGTCGAGGTTTTGGGGTCGGAAGCCGCGGCCGACGGGCCACGCCTGCGGTACGTCGAGCCGTCCTGTAGCCATATCGCGAAACTTCAGAGAGGGCGGAGCATCCGGGTATTTCGTCCAGAGCAGCCTCGCCTGAAACTTTTCGTTGGGTTCACGCGCGGGCGAGAGGGTCACGAATACTTCCAGGTCGGAAGGCAGCTCAAGTATCCAACGGCTGGCTTCAGGAACTTCGCCCACCTCGCCGAAATCGTCGCGCAGGTTCAGACGTGAAAGCTCGTCGCTCACCCCTGGGTCACCTGCTGGCTGAGTTTGAGCGTCAGAGTCGCTGCGTTCCCGATAAGCTGGCCGATAGTTTCGCTCAGGTTTTCGAGGGGCGTCTTGTCGTGGTACAGGGTGTAGGTGTAAGTGCTCCCTTCAACCTGCCCCTCCGTCAGCCCAAAGGCGGCGAGCACGGCAGCTTTCAAAACAGCTAGGGTTTCACTCGGGCTGGCAGGGTCCTGCTTGTACGGCCCCTTCGCCGCCGGATAGTTCACAATCACCTTAATGTCTTTGTTATGTTCGTTCATTTGTATCGTTTCTTTCTCCACCTGAAGCCCGGTGGCGGCGCTGGGGGTTAAATATCCTTCACTGAAGGTGATGAAGAAGCGTGCAAATTTTTTATCCCATCACCTTGTATACGTATTGCTCGCGGCCGCTCGCCGATGAGCTCTTCTCCCGCCTGACGACGCCGAGATGGTTAAGCTTAGAAAGCCGTTCATTCATCGCGGTCGGGGTGACACCAAGCTTTTTGCCAAGGGCACCGGCTGAAACAGCTTCTCCGGCTTGCCAGATTCCTGTGAAAGTCTCCCGGTCAAACGGGTGAACCTTGCCGAGCAACCGCAGATCGTTTCCGTGTCGTTCGATCATGATCAGGTTGGATGCCTCCAAGGCCTGATTGAGGTTTTCACGCGCGCTCTCGCTTAGGCCCTCTGCGATGACAAACCTGCCGGGATAATCTACGCCCAGCCGCGATACCGCTTTGCCGAACAACTCAGCGGCAAAAGAGAAATCGAAGACATCGACCCCTGAGGTATCGATCGCGAGAACATCGCCCTCGCGGAGAAGTTCCAAAGCATCGACCAAGCGGGCGCGGATGGGGCGCGCCTTTTCCCGCGTCCACAGTTGAGTCCCGAATTCTTTGAGGGCGAACTTCTTTTCCATCTCCTTCAGAGTAGGTGATGAAGAACAGAAAGTCAACAATCTTGCGCTCTCTCTGTAAACGTTAGTTGAAATGTCACCAAAATGCGCAAAGTAGAAATGTCACCTTTCTACTTGCGCAGAATACAGAGTTCACCACGGCGCTCTTTGGCTTGCATTGAGTTCTTGCTGAAGTAGAAGCGGCGCCAGCGAGTCGACGGTACCGGACGGCTTTGCCCTAAAAGTCGCTTCTGACCCAAAAGTTTGAAGTTTGACCCAAAAGTCACTTTGCCCCCTTGCGCGCCTTGCGCGGTCGGCCCACCTTGCGAACCTTAACGGCGTCAAGGTCTTTCGGATCGATCAGCCACTCGCGCCCGTACTTAAACGCTTTCAGCCGCTTTGCCTCAATCAGCGCGCGCACTCTATTTGGCGTCACGCCTAAGCGACGCGCTGCCTCTGTCGTGGTGATGATCTTCATGGCCCACAATCATAACATTCTGCAAAACTATGGTGTCGCACCATAAATTCTTTGACAAGCGAAGATCCTGCGCCTATAGTG
>Ga0126311_10000359_pt1 | contig 21698 bp, 13 predicted proteins | sample Plot61_FD_92539 | JGI IMG/M metagenome (GOLD analysis project Ga0126311, IMG submission 92539) | Serpentine soil microbial communities from UC McLaughlin Reserve, CA, USA - Plot61 | ecosystem: Environmental > Terrestrial > Soil > Grasslands | place: USA: UC McLaughlin Reserve, Lake County... | reverse complement strand
TTAACCCTCCGCCCCCCGCCGTCGTAGGAGTAACTAGCCACTGTCGTCCCGCCCAGACAGGCTCCGCTTCTCTCATTCAAGAAGATATTTTCAAAACTGCCGCTGGTCACCCCATGCATGATCCTACTACTTATGTTCCTTAGACCCGGCAATCAACTCGGAAGACTTTGCATTTACGAAATGCACAAGGCCCTCGGCCTCCCGCCAAGAGATGGGCCGCTTACCATCGGGCGCGTCTATTGTCACCTTCGTAAGCCCCTGTAATGCGTCGGTCGACGCGCGGGCGATTGAAGCGTCCTCGCGCGTGAAGCTCTCGACATCGGGCAAACCCTCTACGTCCTCTTTATACCTGGAGGCCACAACGGCCTTCCACTGAGTCTGAAGTATGCTGATCGCCTGTGCGGGTAGTTCGACCTTCAGCCCTTCAGTCTGGTTGTTACTCGGCCCGCCGTTCCACCCCATGGGGCGGGCAAAAACCAACCATATTTCGGGCGCGGGGTGTGTCGTAAGAAATTCCTTCAGATTCCCTGCTGCCGTGAGCGGCGGCATATGCCCCTCCACCTTACCCTGCGAAGCTGGCCCCGGCGGGGGCACATTTCTTACGTCAACTTTAGGGCCGTCCTGCGTCTGCGCGCCGCGGAGCATACCTATTGCGCCGCACGCCAAAATAGCAACGGCAACGATTAAATAGACGGCCGCCCGATCTTCCCTCGCGCGAATTATTCTCACATTCATCTCTCCTGAACCCTCTCCGTATAAGACGGCGGCGCTATGCGAGACTCACGTCAATGCCTCGGGTATCCCAGGAACAACTCTTGGCCGAAGGTCTTGTACCTGAATGCATTGGGCAAGGGGCGGTTGAGCGTCGTTCGGTAAAACCGCTGGGCGACATCGTTAGCTCTAGTCCGCGCTAAGTCTGCGAGCAGAGAAGCTCCGTTCATCCCCCAGACCGTCGGCACCTGACCGAGTAACGGCGTCCCCTGCTGGGCGGCCACGGGAGAGGGCATGTTTAGCAGGCTGACTGCCAGGTTGGCCTGTATCGCGGTGTTTTGTACTTCCACGTTCCTTACGATTGCACTTGTGGAGTCGCGCGTGACGGTGTTGGTTTCTGACGTACCGCTCTCTACTTTCATCCCCACAGTCGGAGTAGCGCCTGCCGGCGTCGCAGTCACACCTCCCGACAGGCCGGCGCTTGTCGAGTCAGTGGTCTGCTGAGTTTCAGAAGGAGTGCGTTCAGTCGCCGCAGCCTGTGAATAAGCATTAACCAACACGGTAGCCATAGATGCAATGGCGTTTATCATCTTCTCCTGCACATCGTCGGCGACGGGCACCTGCGGACTACCTTCTTCACACGGTTGGGTGCAAGTGTAAAATTGCCCAATCATTTGTTTCACATAATCTACGGGAACCACTATCTGTGCAGGCGGTGGTGGCGATTGTTGCTGCTGTGCGTCGCCGGATGCCATTCCTGTTGGGTCCGTCATCCGCAGCGGGTTGTTCAGGACGTAAGAGTAACGGTTCCACGTCTGCGGCTGCGCGGGCCGGCCGCTCGCGAGTAGCGGGTCTGGCGAGGAGAACCGCCCTTGAATGCTAGCGTAATAGCGGGCCTATGCATAGTCTAAATTCGTCTCGGAGTCTCTCTCATACCCGGTGAACCGCTGCCTGACTTGGTCGCCGCCGTATCCCTGACGCCCCTCGTAGACCTCCTCGCCGAACGGCAGGTAGTCGTAGCGGCCGCCGACCTCCTGCCCACGGCCCGTCACTATCACTCGTGCTGCCCAGCGCGTCGGGTAGCGCGTGCCGTTGGGCTCGACCCGGTCGGAGTACTCCGCCATTTGCGGGCCGTACTGCGAGGCGGTGCCAGCCGTCGTCCGCGGCTTGCCCGTAATGGAGTCGATGACTGTGTCAGTCCGTACGGTTGTCAAGAAGGAAAAAGGGTTTTGGGTTATGCGGGCCTTCATCTACTGTTTTTCATTGCGCGGGAGCACTAATTGTCCGGGCGGCGATTTGCCCGGCACGTATTCCACAGACTTATATCCGTTGGGGCCTACGGCGGCGAGATCAGCATGGATGCCCACACTGCCGTGCAGGACTACTGATACGAAAGTGGTGAATATGCGGAGAGCTCTGCCAATTATAGTTACCTTGATCGTCCGCGCGGGGAACTCGACGTACCCGCTGTTGTCAGTCCAACGATCCTCCATGTTCTCACTATCACCCAGTTCGAGCGTGTAGTGCTTCCACGCCTGCATGACTTTGAGGCGGGCGTACGGCCTCGCTTGCTCGTCAACCACTCGAATCCTCCACGCAGGTACTACGGTGGTTTCGAGCGGGTAGGTGGCGATCAACAGCAACAAGACGAGCGCCACTTTATACCGCTGTGCATGGCTTACAATCACCGTCTCACCTCCGCGGGTTCATACGACCCTCCGTGGCTGCTCTTTCACTCGCCGGCACCGCCCTCGCATACATCTCCGGGCCGAATGCGTTTAAGTATTGCATGCGCATACAGTCAATCATGTGATCCCTCTCTTCCTGGGTAGGTTCCCTGGACTCTGTATCTGCGTGGTTAACTTGGCTCAGGACGCTGGCGGCCACAGTACCGACTACGGCGGTGGCTATACCCGTCGGAGTAGCCCCGGTGGGAGGGACGACTTGGACGAGGCGGAATACCTGGAAGTCATTATGCGCGGGGGAAGAGCCGTCCATTATAGTGTGCGCGCCCCTACCGAATGCTTCCAACGCGCCGTCGGGCACGTGATCGCCTCTGCTATGGCTGTTGGCATACATGTTACTCGCCTCAGTCATGTTACCGGAGATGAATTTAGACGCCTCCGTTTTGGCCCAGTCCCGTGCGGCGCTCTCACTTTTTAGCTCGTCCACCTTAGACCCTGGCGTCATAGCGTGTCGGTAGGCGAGACGCTCTACCTCGGTGTTTTCGGTAGCCAACTTTATAGGTTTGCGCAAATCCCGGTCGACCGAGGCGCTCCCTTGTTGCATCTTCTCTCGCTGCCTCGCGCTCAAGCCGGGGAACGCCTGTCTGATAATTTTATTGTGCGTCTCCGTCGGCCATTCGCCATTTTTGTCAACGTACCGCAGGGGGTTGTTAAGGCAGTAAGAGTAGCGGTTCCACGTCTGCGGTCGGGACGCTTTGCCGCTGCTCAAGAGCGGGTCGGGAGAGGTGAAGCGCCCTTGTGTATAGCTGTAATATCTGGCTTTGGCGAAGTCAAGTCCTATTTCATCATCCCTCTCGTAGCCGGTGAACCTCTGCCTGACTTGGTCGCCGCCGTATCCCTGACGCCCCTCGTAGACCTCCTCGCCGAACGGCAGGTAGTCGTAGCGGCCACGCACCCCCTGACTCTGGTCTGTTAAGGCCCTCGTGCTGCCCAGCGCGTCCCGCGTAGGGTAGCGCGTGCCGTTGGGCTCGACGAGGTCCGAGTACTCCGCCACGAGCGCCCCGGAGGCGTCGTAGACGAAGACGGTGGACTCGGCGGCCGACACCTTCTTAACCCTACGCCCTTCGCCGTCGTAGTAGTAGTTTGCTCCGGCCGTCCCGCTCCACCCGCCGTCTACGGCCGTCAGCATGTTCTCGCCATCGTAGCCGTACGAGTGCGCGGGGTCTTGCAGCAGGTCGCCCGAGGCGTCGTACGAGTAACCGGGCGAGGTGATGCGGTTGTTAGAGGCGCTGACGGAAGGGTTGCTCACAGCGTCCAACTGCGACGGCTTGCTGGTGCCTGCCACGAGCACACGGTTGCTGTAGCGGTCGTATGAGTAGACCTGCTTCCATGTGGGAGATGTCGTGCTGGCCTGCGCGTTCCACTCCTCGGCAGTCTTGAGTCGATTCAGCCCGTCGTAGCCGTAGGATTGCACGTAGGGGGCCGCGGCCCCCGGCACGGTGATGGTCTGTGTGCGAACGTTGCCGTTGTTGTCTGAAGTGCCGTACGTGTAGTCGAGCCGCAGCATGGAGGAGTCCGACGCCGAAGTGCCGAGGCCGATCTGCGTCGTCTGCATGCGCGTGTTGAATGCGGAGTGCTCCCACAGCCCGTTGCCGAGCCTCGTCGCCGTAACCGCCCCGTGCGCCGCGTAACGGATGCGGTTAGCCGAGTCGGCCGCCGACGCCCCCGCGTAGTAGAGTCCCGTCGCCTGGTTCTTCACCCCCGCGACCCTGCCCGCGCCGTCGTAGTCTGTCTTCACTATCCTGCCCGAAGGGTACTGCTCGGAGACGAGGCTCCCGGCGAGGTTGTATTTGTAGTCGGGCATCGAGTAGGTCACGCCGCCGGTGGTCTGCGAGCTGCCCCTCACTCGCCCCAACTGGTCGTACGCCGTGAAGCTGTTGACCGACACCCCGTTGTCTACAGACGTGAGCCGCCCCTTCGAGAACGGCACCGCCGGGTCGTCGTACGTGTAGCTGACGGCCGGGGTCGTGCCGCCCGTCGGCCCGGAGTAGACTCTGGACTGCATCCGGTTAAGTGCGTCGTAGGAGTAGTCTGTGACGGCCCCGCGCGCGTCCGTCCTCTTCTTCAGGTTGCCCGCCTCGTCGTACTCGTACTTCAACGACCACGCGTTGTTATAGTCCGAGAGCGGCGTCAGCATGTTCGAGGGCAGCGCGAGGCTCTGCGGCGCGTCCTGCTCCGGGTTTCTGACGCGTATCATCCGCCCCAATGAGTCGTACGCGAAGTAGCGCCGCTGCGCGCCCTGCGCGACCTTAAGCAGCTTGCCCGACACGTCGTATGTGTAACTCGTCCTGTAGCCCGCCGAGACCGGCGGGACGGGTACGCCCTGCGGCACGGGGAACGACACGGCCTCCGTCGCCGAGTCGGCCGGCGTGACTTCCCACACGTCCGTGAGCCGCCCCAGCGCGTCCGTCCTGCCGAGGCTCTGCTTGTCGTCCTGATCCGTGACCAGCGTGCGCGTGCCGTGGTAGAGCGTGTGGACGCGTGCCCCGTCCGGCGTCGTCAGGGAGGTGACGCGCCCGAGCGCGTCGAATGCGGAACGCGTCCAGACGGGACTCTCCCCGAGGGCGGGTCGATAAGGGTTGGAAGATTCGTAGGGCCGCCCCGCCGCGTCGTACTTCTGCTCGGTCAGGATGTACCGGGTTGCAGTCTCGTACTGCCGCGTCTGCGTGGTTCGTCCGAGGCCGTCGTAGACGGTCTCGCCCTTCAGCATGTTGTCGCCGTACGTGTTCAGGTCTGAGGTGGCGGTGATCGTCCGGCCCGCGTCGTCGTAGGCGAAGGCCGTCTGGCTCTGCGCCGCGGAGCCGAAGGCGCGCACGCCCTGCGTGAGGCGGTCGAGCGGGTCGTCGTAGCGCAGGACTGTGTGCGTCCCGTTCGCGTCCTCGCCGTCTACGGGGCGGCTCAGGTAATAGTCGTACTGCGTGTATGCGGTCTGGCCGAGCGCGTTCGTCGCAGACCTCGGAAGCGCGTACGCCTTTAGCGAGCCGAGTTCGGCGGGCGCGGCGTTGGCGCGCGCCTCGCCGTCGGGCGTGCCGAAGCTGTCGCCGAAGTCGATGGACGTTTCGCGGTCGAGCGCGTCCACCGACTTCACGACGTTACCGGCAACGTCGAACTGTGCGTAAGAGGCGACCGCGCCCGTCACCGCCCCGTTATTGGCCAGCAGATAACTCGTCGCCGCCGTCAGGTTGCCGCGCGTCAGGTACGAGGTTGTCGAAGGCGTCTGGCAGCTATTGTTAGAATAATTTCTAACCATGCAGAGCCCGAAGATGTCGCCGCGCGGGGTGAGGGGCGAGTGCTTGTTACCTGCATCCGGCGTGTGGTTGTCGTACTCGTACTTAGTGCGCGCGCGCTCCACTTCGTTGAGGTTCTCGTCCATCACCTCATAAATCGATTGCTGCACGGGCAGCCCACGCAGGTAGACGCCGCCGGGGGACGGGTTAAGCCCCGTGTAGTCGAGCCCGTTAACGTCGTTCGTGGTCAGGTAGGTGGTCTTCGTGTGGCGCAGCGGCACGCCCGCGCCGTAGTCGTACTCCCAAACGTCCGTGGGGTTGTTGTACTGGTCGAAGCCCACGGTCTGCCGCGAGCTGTCGAGCGGGCTGACGGAGGTCGTCTTCGACACCTGCCCGCTGTCGGCGAGCGTCGTCAACGTCTCCACCATGCGCGGGTCGTTCGAAGGCTCCGGCCCCCTGTCGGCGGTGTAGTTGGCCCACCAGCCGACCTGCGCCTTCTGCCTCCATTCCTGATCCACGCGCCGAAGGAGTGTGGCCCCGTCGCACGCGTACACCTCCGTCCTGAACTCCTTCCCCTCGTCCCACTTCGTGTAGTGGGTCGGCTGCGTGAAGAGTCCGGGGCCGGCGGCGCCGTGGAAGTAGTGGCGCGTGCGTGAGATGAGTCGGTAGTCGGTGCCCGTGAGCGTCTGCGCGCAGGAAGAGGCGTCCGGGTCGGGGTCGAGCTGATCGACCTGCACGCAACTGTTGGTCGAGCCGGTGGGCAGCGGCCCGCAGCCGCTGAAGGTCGTGACGCCTTCGAGATGCCCCCCCTCGCTGTAGACGCGCTTACGCACTACGCGGCGGAAGATTTGGAAGTCGTCACCCATGTTGATGACGCCGTCGTTCTCCTGATAGTCGTACTCGAAGGCCCCACCCGTCGGCAGCTCGACACGCGCCAACTCGCCGTAGGAGTTGTAACGTAAGCCGTACTTGCGCCCGTCCGGCAGCAACACCTCGGAGACCACGGGTTCGTCGAAGACTTGCGACGTGAAGCCCACGTCCTGCGGGTGGTAGGGTATCGATGAGAATAGCTCGGCCCGCTGCTTCAGGGTCTCGACGCCGTGCTCGGCGTTGGCCTGCCGGAGCCTGTCGTGGAGCGGCGCGTAGAGGACGCGCAGCGTGCGCGGCACGCCGCCGAACCCCTTGTAGGTGATCTCGTCGGTCGAGGTGTTGATGAACACCTCGCGCCCCACCGAGTCCACGGCCTTCTGGACGTAGACGCCCGGCTGTCCCGGCATCTCCGCGGACTGGTAGAAGCGCACCTCGTTGCCGTTGCGGTCGCGGATCACGTCCACGACGTTGTGACTGATGTGGTAAAGCGTGCCGCCGCGCAGGTAGAGGTAACCGGAGATGTCTATGACCGCCTGATCCTGATCCGGCAAAGGGTGTACGTAGTCCTTTACGTCGGCGTCGGAGATGAAGGTGGCGGCCGACCCGTCGGCCGTGACGAACTCCCGCCCGCGGTTCTCCCCCTCCGTGCAGGAGGCGAGCGCCGGCCGCGGCGAGCCTCCGAAGCGCGTGTCGCGCAGCTCGTACTCGGTACCGTCCGGCGCGACGAAGGTCAGCCTCGCGAGCGTCTTCGAATATATGTCGCCGCAAGAGGACGTGTGAAACACGTCCAGCCCCGACATGCGGACGACCATCACGCCGGGGGTGAAGCCCGGCTTGAGCGTGGTGTACCAGTTGGACTCGGGCAGGTAGTGCTGCTCCGGGGGGGACTGCTCGCAGCCCGAGCACCCCGCCGACTGATTGGTCGTGTGGGTGATGCGCCACTTTCTCTCGACGGGCAGAGTGAGCGGGTATCCGGCCTCGCCGCGGCCCCCGACCGTCATCAGCGGCAGCCTGAAGCCGAGGCTCTGGCTGAAGAGGCTTACGGTGTCGAAGTCGCTCAGCGCGTACGACCCGGCGGGTGAGCCCGGAGCTATCTCAAGGGGCGTGTGGCCGTCGGTGGCCCGCGACGTGGTGCTCGTCTGCCCGAAGGCCACGCGCGCGAAGAGCATAAAGAGGATGACAAAAACATTCACGCCGAGTGACCGGCGTACAACCGGCATTCGCGTAAGTCTGTTAATCGCTCTCATCTCTTTAACGCCCATCGGGGTTGCTTTTTTCTCGACGGCCTCGACGCCGCGCGCCGCCGCGCTCGCTACTGAAGGCTCAGTAGGACGAGCACCTCGCCCGTGCCGGATGCCAGCGGCTCAAGAGCCTTGCCGATGATGGTGCCGGGGCGGTGTATCCTCACGCCCCCGAGGTCTACCTCCACCGACCGCATCGCCATGCCCTCGACCTCGCTCGTCACGAGAAGGTCTCCGACCTTAATGGCCCCGCGCGTGGCGTCAACTTTTACTTTCACGCGGCCCGTGGTCGCCACCTTCAGCTTCTCCGCGCCGCCCACGCCGAGGATGATGCCGGGCGAGTCGGAGATGACGCCCGCGACGCCCGTGTCGTATGCCTTCGTCGAGGCCAGCACGTGGTTGGTCTTGCCGGTGTCGAGCACGACGACGGTGCCCGCGGAAAGCCTCTGCGTGGAAGGAACCCACTCGGCCACGTCCTGATACGTGGCGTTGATGGTCGCGCCCGTAATGTCCCCCGTCGCGTTGATAGTCCCCGCCACTTCGAGCGTGTGCGTCGGGTTCTGTATGCCGATGCCGACCTTGCCGGAGTTCAGCACGAGTGTGTTGGCCGCCGCGCCGGAGCTGAAAGCGCGTATCACGTTCGAGGTGCTGTTAGACCTCAGGATGAAATCGTCCGTGCCGTCCGCACCGTCGCGCCCGAAGAACCACTTCTGTGTACCCGCGGTGTTCAGGACCAGGCCGTTGTAGGAGGCGCCGGCGCTGCCGTCGATGGTTATGAGTGTCTGCGATGTGCCGACCCCGACGTGTAGCTTTGAGGTGGGAGACGACGTGCCTATGCCGATGTTGCCCGACGAGTTGGCGACGAGCAGATTTTGCTGAGCGAAGGACGCCTCCGAGTCGTTCGAGAGCGACATGCGGAAGAGCCCGCCCTCGCTCCTCCACTGGTATAGCTTCTGGTTCGCGCCCGCCGACGTGTCCATGAAGTTGACGAGCCCGCCGCCGCTGCCCGACACACGCACGGCCTGTGCCCCCGAGGCGCTGTGGACGTGCAGCGCGTTCGACGGCGTGCTAGTCCCTATCCCCACGCCGCCGTTGCCGCCCGCGATGGTCAGCGCGGGAGTCCCCACGCCCGAGTTAGTTTCGAAGAAGAACCTCCCGCCCTGAGTCCTGAGGATAATGTCGCCCGGCGCCGCGCCCACGGCGTAGGCGCTCACCGTCGTCGCGACCCCGAGGTAGCCTTTGGCGACGCCCGAGGTCTTCAGCGAGAACATCGGGTTCATGGTCCCGTCCACCGTGATGCCGTCGGCGTTCGACGTGACGTTGACCGTGAGCTTCGAGGGCGGCGACGCCGTGCCGACCCCAATCTTGTTGACGCCCGAGGCGATGTTGACGTTCCCGCTCGCGTCCGGCGTAGTCCACTGCGCGCGCGCCGCCGCGGGGCAGAGCAGTAGAAGGGCGAGCGCCGCGAAGGCCGCCGTGAGGTTGGTTTTATTGCCGGGTCTCTTTGCGCTGGTCATTTGCCGTCTCCTGTAGTCGAACGCGCCTTCGTCGCCGCGCACTTGTCTATTCGCCGTCCGGTGGGCCGGACGCAGCCTCTTCGCCGCACCTGGCCTCCGCGTACGCGGCCTGGTAGGGGCCGGAGAGGCTCTTCAGCGGCAGGTACGCCTCCTTGCCCGGTGCGAGGCACGCGCTCGCGGACGCGGCCATGTTCGAGGCCGTGACGCGCGCCCAACGGTCGGCCGAGTTGTTCACCGCCCTGTGCTGCTGTTTGGACTCGTCGAAGGTGAGGGAGACTTGTGAGCATGCGTCGCCCTCGCACTCCGAGGCCGCGGGATGGAAGGACGCGGGCCCGTGCGCGAATGCGAGTGGGCCGCCTTGCAACGACGGCGCCAACGCCGCCAACCCCGCCAGCACCGCCAACAACGCGGCCGTCCGTAGCCTCAACCGTTTGCTATGCCTCGTCATCGTTCCAAATCTCCTGCTGTCGTTTGGCTCTAAGCTTCCGAGGCCCCGCGCGGCGGGGCGCTCCGCTCACTTCACCCTCGCCCTTAGCTGCTCGAAGTGTTGCGCGTTAATTCTGGCCCCAATCGCGAGGGGCGGGCTGGCCGGGTAGCCGGTCGTGAGGCCGAGCTGCGCGAGGGCCTCGTCGAGCTTCGCGCGCAGCTCCGTCACGTCTTCGACGTGTACCGCGCGGCGCTGTTCAGGCGGGCCTGACACCGGATCGGGGTACGTCCAGGAGGCCGCGGCGAGGCCGGGCGCGAGGGCTCGCACGGCGTTGACGGCCCTGCGCAGTTCCGTAAGGTGTACGGCCTTGATGATGACGCCCTGTAGCTGCGCGTCGGTGAATGCGACCGTGGTCGCGATGTCCTGGTTGCTTGAGTCGGAGCTGCCCGCGTTGGTGAAGACGGCGCGCACCCTGTAGAGGTATGACGAGTCGAGTGTGACGGCAGTGTCGTTATAAGTCCTCGTCGGCTCCTGCACCGCCGCGATTTGCTGGAAGCCCGTACCGGCCCTCTTGCATTCGACTACATAGCTGGCGACCGCGGGCCCGGAGGCGGGCACGTCCCATGACAGACGCACGTTCGTGACGCCCGAGGAGGAGAACTCGGCCGTGGCGGAGAGGTTGGTCGGCGGCGGCCCGGCGGGCGTGGGCGTGGGCGTCGAAGCGGGCGTCGGCTCCTCGGTCGCGACGAGCCTCCCGCCGGCGTATACATACTCCTTCGAGAGCGTGAGGTTCTGATTCTGCGCAGGCAACACCGTCAAGGGCCGGAGGCCGATGGCGCGGCGCACGGGGTCGAAGCGCGTGGCCGAAACCGACGCGGCCAACAAGACGAGGGCCGACAGCGCGGCGACGTAATACGCCTTGTGCCGCTCGGACAGCTTAAGACTGTAGCGGCGGGCCGTCCTGGCCCTATCCGCGTCTCTATTCTTCTTGGACTTCTTCGACATGTGAGCCTGTCGAGAGCGGCACGCCTCTACGGCCCTACGCTTAGGGCGTATTCGTGTCTATTTGGTGATGAAGGGCCGGCGGCCGCGGTCGGGCGCCGGGTACCTTATAACTGCGGGATGAAGAAAGCGCCGGCCCCTACGAGGCACGCCCCGAGTGTAGGATTAAGTCCTGATGTGTAACGGGTCGTGAGGAGCTTGCCTTGGTTCATCGGGTTAAGAAGCTTTATCGACCGTTCGTGAGGCTAACGAATCTATCGGTAGCCCGAATGATTTTAATTTCGAGGTGCGCGGATTATACAGACACTTCAATGCCTGTCAAGATTTATTTTGGGCGGGGGTTAGTGCGTGTGCTACGCAAATAGACGATTTAATCACTACTGACGCGATTGCGGCGCACCTCTCGAATATCATCAGGACGATTTAAAAATTCTTTACTTCGCGGAATATCCGGGGCGTCTCAGCAGTCATCAGTTCCCTTCGCTTTACGCTACGAGATAAAATCAAAACAGATTAGACGTAAATCTTCCCTTTTTAACCCTGTCTGCGCGGGCCTGGCGGTTTCCTCATTCGCCGGCGCGTCGGCGCCGAAAGCATTCTGCAAACCTTCCAGCGCGGCCGTCAGCGACTTAACGTCGTTCTCTTTTTGGAAGTCCTTGTATATTTGACGAAGGCTGCGTATCTGCACGGTCAGCATCGGTTGGTTGATAAACCGGATGGCTTCGACTGCCTTGCGGCGCTGAACTTCGGGGTGGTTCAGATAACTTTGGAGCAGCGTCGCGACGGTCTGCTGGATAGGGTCCGTGGAGCGTGGAGCGGTCTCCAGCGCTCGCTGCTCCTGCACCGACTGTAGGATGTCTTCGACCACCTTTTCCTGTAGGTTGAAAACAGCTCTGAACATCTCGGGCTCGACCACGCGCGGGGTATCTACGCTGCAAGATATCAGGTTGGCGATGGTGTAACGGTTATCGTAAATCGTGTTTTCGTTGAGGTCGTAATACTTCCAAAAGTTCAACTTCGAGCCGTCCGGCGAAGGCGCCTGGAAGTAGAAGAAGACGCCGCGAGCCCTCGGCTTGACGAGGCCGGAGTGGATGCCGTCGGGCAGCGCGTCGAGCATCTCCTGGCCGCCCGCGCCGAGCAGGTTTCGGAGTTGCTGCATGAGGAACTCACTGCTCGCAAGCTCCATGAACTGCTCTTCCTCTTCGACGACGGTCTCGTCCTCCTCGCTGATGCGCCTGAGCGTGTTGAAGTTTTGCGGGTGAACTGTCTCGCCCAGCACGCTGGCGTCGAGGAAGCCGGCGCGGTCGATGTCGGCGATCTTCCGGCTGAGACTCTCGACGAGGCCGAGCAAACGCTCCAAGCCCTCGTCCGGGAACATGTTGTAAATCCAGAGTGTGTCGAAGCCCGTCCCCAGCCGGTCAATGCGGCCCGCGCGTTGCACCATTCGGGTCGGGTTCCAGTGCAGGTCATAGTTGACGAGGTGGCCGCAGTCCTGAAGGTTCTGGCCTTCGGAGAGCACGTCGGTGGAGATGAGTATGTCAATCTCTTTCTCCGTGCCTTCCAGCTCCGGCCTCCCGTTCGCCTTAGGCGCAAATGCCTGTACGACGCGCTGGCGCTCCTTCGTCTCCGTGCCGCTATCCATGCGGCGCACCTTCGCGCCGCCGAGTTGTTCGCGAAAGCGGGCCGCGGCCGCGTTATCCGGATGGCCGAGGTGCCGGTAGAGGTAGCGCGCGGTGTCCTTGTAGTAGCTGAAGATAAGAACCTTCTTGCCGCGAAGCTCGCCAGACAGAAGGGACTTGAGGCGGGCGAGCTTGGCGTCCTCTTCGGCGGTGATGTCCTTCACCCTCTGCCATATCTCGGAGAGGACATCAACGTCGTGCTGCACCGCCGCGTGCAACCGCCTCAGGTCGTACACGGAGGGGTCGACGGGCTGCATCTCGTCCAGAACGCGACGCGCCTCCTCACTCAAGTCCATCTCGTCGGCGAGCGAGGACGGCGTGGCGTCGTCCTCTTCGTCTTCGCGCGAGAGGTAGCGCAGAGCCTTCTGGAAGTCGCTGCTCTTGAGCAGGCGGCCGTCGAGGATGTAGGACTCGAAGGTCTTGAGAAATTCCAGCGCCCTGCGGACACTGATGCGGAATGCGTCAATGCTGGACTCGAACCGCTTCAAGTACCGGCTCTTGAAGATTCCGACTAGTGCCTGCTCGCGTCCTTCCTCAAACTTGTCAACTTCGATCCCGCCCTTCTTGTAGCCTTCGAGGTTGTAGGGGGCGAGCTTCAGGCTCTCGATGCCGTAGACGACTTCGTCGTAGATGCCGCCGTAGGTGGCCTCAAGGTCGTAGCGGACGGTCTTGAGCCGTCGCTCCGGGAAGTGTACGCGGTGGCCGCCGATGGTCGCCTCCGGGTAGGCCCGGCGGATGAAGGGGCGCGTGCGGCGGATAACGATCTCTTCCAGAAGATTGAAGAGCGCGACGCCCGCGCCGCCGGTGCGTGAGTCGCGACGTGCGCTGAGGAAGTAGCGGTAGAGGTCGCCGATGCCGACGCCGGCGAAATAGCTCCGGTCGCCGCGTGTGACGAGCGAGAACTGGTTATAGAGGTCGAAGAGATCGTTGTTGATGGGCGTCGCCGTCAGCAGGAGCACTTTCTTCCGACTGCCGTCGCGGCCGCGCCCGCCGTTCGCGCCGAGGAGGCGCTCCATGTTGGCGTAACGCTGTGCGGTTCGGTTGCGGAAGTTGTGCGACTCGTCAACCAGGACGACATCCACGTCCGCCCAACGCGAAGGGTCGAACTCCTCGCGCCCGAGTTCTTCCTGCGAAAGCACGGAGGCCGAGATGGTCGCCTCGCCAAGCTCCCGCTCCCACATCGGCCGCAGTGACGCCGGGCAAACGACCAGAGCCTTCTGGCGGAGGTGGTAGGCGAAATCTTCGAGTAGCTTTTTGCCTATCCACGTCTTACCCAGGCCCACGGAGTCGGCGATCATCACGCCGTCGTAGCGTGCGAGTATGCGTCGAGCCTTTTTGACGGCGTCCTCCTGAAACTCCGCCAGCTCGACCGCCGAACGCGTCTGCCCCGTCGCGGCCGGCCCTTCCAGCTCGTCTTTGAAGTACTCGTAGAGCGCCTTCATGTAAACCTGATACGGCGTGTACTCGTGGCTGCCGAACTTCGAGGCGTCGAGCAGCTCGACCATCTCGTCCTTGAAGTCGCGGCCGTCCGCCCACTGTCGCTCGTACCAGTTTTCGAGTTCGACGATGGCGCGCGCGCCGACCTCGCTCTTGAGCAGTTGACGGTTGGCCGTCGAGATGTTTCGGCTCGGCCTCTCGTCGCTGAGCCACGAGACGGCGTACTCCGCCTCGCGGTCTTCCACCTCGGAAGGGTCGAGCAGCACCTTGTGGGCGAGGTTCAACTCGCGGTTTGAAGTCAGTCCGGGCGCGGTGAAATTCGACGAGCCGACGATTGCGAGAATGGGGCGGAAGCGGTCGAAGAGTATCTGCTGGCCGGGGCGGTCTGAATAGAAGAGCCAGCACTTGGCGTGCAGGAAGCCCGCGTCATGCAGCCGCACGAGAACCGCCTCGCGCCGTAAGAATGTGATTAAGTCTTCGACGAGTAGGATGGTCTTTTCGTTGAAGGGCAGGGATTCGAGGTTTTCGCGTAGGAGACCTCTGACCGCCTCGGCGTTGGGGCGCAAACCCAACTGCTCACCCGTGGTCGGCTCGGCCCCGAGCAGCAGGCGGAAGTTGCCTAAATGCTTGAGCCCTTCTTGCAGCAGCCCGAAACCCGTCACCGTGAAGTACGCCGTCGCCACGTCCAGCGAGCGGCCCTTGTGCTCTTCCAGAAGCCCCTTCAGGACATCGGCCAGCCGGTGCTGCTGGTTGTCTATGACGTAAGGGATACGCATGCTTTTCTTTACAACATATTCTCTAAACGGGAGGTTATGTAACTAGACTCCGCAAGGGAAAAGCCATAGCAGCGGAATAAGGTTGCGTCAATAATATCCTGCACGACCTGACTCTCAGGAGCCAGACGAGATCGCTCGAAGCGGTTGCCGAGGACTCGCCCGGCTTCGACTTCCTGTACGTACTTACACAAAGCGGCTAACGCCTGCATTACCTGGAGCGGCATCTGCCCCTTGACGACGCACATGGAACACAAGGATTCTTTTAAGGGTTCCCACTCGCCCCGCTCAAACAGACGTTGCCAATCAGAGTCTCCCGAATCATCGACAACCGTGGGAATGGGTAGAGAGTTTATCTGGTATTCATTCGCGTGGGCGTTACTACTCCCCAGGCGGAAGTACCATTCCAAAATACACGAGTTCAACAAAACCAAAATCACGTCGAGGGGAAGCTCGGATGATTCGCTCGTACAGTAGTTGACCGTGTACGCGCAAAATCGCCCGACCTCGACGGGGGCCGCGATGAGTCGTCGGAAGTTGTTCTGTGGCGCGTTACCCTGGTAGGCGATCCGCTGTAATTTATGATGGTACGCCTTGGAGTCTTGTGACTTACCTCGAAGGAATTTCTTACTCTCGACGAACAGGTCATCGCCCTGTGAGGCTTCACGTATCGTGTACAAAGTGACGTTAGCCCCTCGGACGATGACCGAGCCGTGTCCTTCCTTGTTAATAGTCCCTTTTGCCTTCTCGTTAGTTTCGTTGATTTCACCCTGATAAAATTTCGCCCTGCTTCCTAACCTTATAACGTCGGGGTAGCTCAGTAGTCGTATAACTAAATCCCAATCGGCTTGTTCGCAGGAGCAGATGGTAAGGTTCTCGTTATCGAACAAGGTGATTTCTTCGGTCGTCACCATCAACCTTGGCGACCGCTCGTCTAATTCGGCGGCGGGGTGGGTGCGTACCTGGAAGGGGTTGTGCGAAGGACTCTTCGTAGTGACAAAAATCGTCGTCGCGAGCTTGGCCTCCGGAAACACTCGACGCCTCGGGTCATCCTTCTGAGGAAAGGCTTCGACGAAGTTGATACTCGTCTCACTTAATAAGAACTTACGGATAGAAGCCGCCTGACTATCACCCAGCAGAACCATCGGCACAATAAGCGATATGCTGCTGCCCGTTTTAAGAATGTCCACTCCCCGGCAGATGAACAATTTATACAGATTGTTTTTTCCTCTAAGGGCCGGCTCATAAATTCGCGCGGCCTTCAGATAGTCAATCTCCCCGGACAGGTCATAGCCTAATTCTTTCTCGGCTAATACGTCGTAAGGGGGGTTTCCGACGACCGCATCAAATCCCCCATTCTCCGTCCGCTCGATCTCGGTCGGGCTGCCCGCGCGCGGGCCGTAGAAGACTTCGGGAAATTCCAGTTCCCAGTGGAAGAAACGTTTCTCCTCGGTGGTGAGCAGCGCGGTTTCAGCGACGGCTCTGTCCTGGGCCGAGAGCTTTCCGACGGCCTTCCTCAACTCCTTCTCACTGCGCGCGTTGACGACCGGCTCGGCTTCGCTGCTCTTGAGGAACTTGACCGCCGCGGGTTGCGTCGCCGCCTTCCGCTTCCTCGGGGCCGCGCCGTCGGCGAACCACTGGCTGGTGTAGATGTCGAGGATGCGCTTAAAGGGCTCCAGCGCGCTCGCGGCCCGGCCGTACTCTGCGCGCGACTGCCGCACCTGCGCGCCCGTCACGTCTGACATCTCGCCGACGTGGCGCATGAGGTCTGTGGCTAAGAGCAACCCCGCGAAGCGGCTGCCGAACAGTGAAAACTGGGAGCGCACGTCGGCCGCGTCCACGCTCAAGCCCTTCCCTTCTATCGCCTCGCGAACCTCCCGCACGGTCACGCCGATGAGAGAGTTGCCGCTTCGCAGATGGTGGTCGAGGAACGAGAGCGGCGCGCCCAGCGTGAAGCAGTCGAGCCACAGCGAGACCCTCGCCAGCTCGACCGCCATCGGGTTCAAGTCCACGCCGTAGATGCAGCGCTTCAGCACGTGCCGCTTGAGGAGGTTGATGTCGGTCAAACGCTTGCCGTCAATCGCGAGGCCCTGCTCCTCCATCTCGGCGAGGATGGTCTGTCGCATGTATGCGATATGCGCGACGACCGGATTCCAGGGGAAGGCGCTCAGGAAGTTGAGCATCTTGTCGGTGACGTAATCCACCGCCTCGACCAGAAAGTGCCCCGACCCCATCGCCGGGTCGAGGACTTTTACGTCGAACAGCTCGTCAACCAGAGAAGCCCACCTCTGCTCGACCGCCGGCCCGAACTCGTACTTTCCCGGAGACTCCTTCTTCGCCCTGGCGAGCGACTGCATCTCCCTGTGCCACTTCTGTGACTCCCGCAAGCGCGGGCGCACCGCGTCGAACTTTTCTTCCAAGACGGGGCCGACCGCGTGCTCCACGATATACCGGACAATGTAATCGGGCGTGTAGTAAGACCCCGTCGCCTTGCGCTCGCGCTTGTCGTTTTCGAGATAGGTCTGGCCTTTCCTGAGCACGCGCTTCTGCCGCTCGGCGCGCTCTCTCTGTCTCTCGTCCAGTTCCGCGAAAGGCTTATAGACCTCCCTTCCCTTCTCGCCGACGATGGCGAGCTTGCGGTCGGCGACGCGAACTTTGAACTCCAGCAGGCCCTCGTAGATTGAGCCGAGCTGGCGCACGCCCAGCGACTTGTAATCTATGAAGGCGAGCGCGTGCGTCTTCTCGTCCTCCGCGCGCGCCAGCAGATCGAGCGCCCGCGCGAGGAACCTATCCGGCACCCGCATCCCTTTCAGGAAGCGCGCCGCGCGCGCCTCCCGGCTGTCGTCCTCCGCGTCCGGCTCCGTCAGGAATAGACCGCCGTTGTAAAAAGGCACGTTCAAATTAACGTCGCCTTTATCTATCACCCGAAACAGCCGGGCCAGGCGTTCGTACAGCTCGTAAGTATCTTCGCGGTAGTGCTTTTTGATTCTGCCTTCGACCTCATCCACGATGCTCTGCGCGACCTCGGCGATTTCGCGATTGAGTTTGCTCAGGCTGACTTCGTAGTAACCGCGCACCTCTTTTACCGGAAGCAAATCCCTCGACTCGGCGTAGAGCAGGAAGAGGAGGCGATAGAGAAGCGTAAGCGTCCCCTTGAACACCTCGTCCAGCGCCTCCGCCGTGAGGTCTCTATCGACATCGTCCCGCCCTCGTAGATGAGCGATAAAGCCGGCCGCGAGGTGCGGGAATATCTCTTCAAAGACTTTCTCTTTGAGACGATCTCCCAGCCGCCTGGCGTAGTCCTCACTTTCAAGCAGGAGTTGGTCAAGGAAGGGTAGAGTCGTCTCCTTCCCCTCACGCACCACCCGCACCGATTCGAATGCCTGACGCCGGAATAAAAGCCAGAAGTAGCGGAACGAGAGTGCCGGGTCTGTCACCTGAGGGCCGGACTGGACGAGCACCTCTTCCAAATCAATCTCGTAATAATTCGTCGCGCGGGAGTGGGCGCGCTGAGAGTAGAGACGCCACAACTTGCCGTTGGTGACGATTGCCCAAGGGGCCCTCCCTTCCTCAAGCAGGCTCACGACCACCGCGCCGGGGTTCTCTTCGGGAGTCTCTTTGTCTCTCTGGTCATCTTTACCGTCGAGCGACCTCCCCCACGAGTACATTAAACAAAAGGCGAGAGGAGAAGATTTGCTCTCCGCCGAGAAGAGAAGGTAGTCAGGCTCGACCGCGGCGCTCCCGGCATGCTTCCCCCGCTCGAAGTCGAACCCCAACTCGCCGAGCACCGGCTCGAGAAGATTTGTGTGCAGCGTGGATTCGCTTTGGCCTGCGTATTGAGAGTTGGCGCCTTGATACAACTGGCGCAGGCGTGCGAATGAGCGCTTCGGGTCTTCAACCCAGGCGGGTGACACCGGCAGTCTTTCGAGCAGGTAATAGTCCGAGAAGAGTGCGCGGTTGTTGAAGAACTCTTCAGACCAGTCTGCGACCGTGTAAGCGGAAACGAGCTTTTCATACTGAGCGAACGGGTCGGCCTCCGTCCACGTCAGCCTTCGCAGGACGCGCAAATCTACCCTGCCGGGCTTCCGCCGCTCGACTGTCAAAAAACGTGGCCTCACGCTGACTTGTTTCTGCGAGATGGAAGTACCGCCGTCGCCGTCGACCGGCAAGTATTTCTCCAACAGAACGAAATCGAGGCGCTCGTAATCGCTAGTCAGGACGAGCAGGAAGTTTCCGGTGAGATTGCGGAAGGCGCGGGCCAGCGGGCGCGTGTTTGATATAGTCACGCTCGTCAGCTCGAACAGGTAGACCTGAAAAAGTCCCTCCTGATCGGCCAACAATTCCAGCCTACTGACGGGGCGCGCGACGCTCTCCGTGATCCCGAGGTTACCGGGGGTTTGCACGATTCGTGCGTCGGTGTTGTAGCCGAGCCTTGCGAAGAACGCGGCCACCGCGTCGGGCCCGTTCAGGGCTTGAATATCACGCGGGTCTATCTCGACATCCACGTTATAAAGAGCATTCTGATCGAGATCACCCAAGACAGTTCTTACCCTCTATTGATTAAGTTTAAGAGGCAGGTTCTGCTTATCTTCGGAAGTAGTTTTCTGGAGAGTATGTATCAGGGGTCAACCATCCAGCTTCTCAAGCGCCTTGTGCTCGCAGCGTGCGACACCTTTCTCGAAGCCGTCCGGGTACCACATCCCCGTGCCGAAACAATCCGGACACTTTGAGGCATCGACTTTAGGTGCGGCGGCCGCTTGTTCCTTCGACCTCTCGTCATCAATCTGCCGTTTCTCTTTTTTCCAAAGGCGGCGCCGCAGATGTTCGGCCAGAAACGCCGGCACGTTTGAGACGGTCGTACGGCCCGCGCTAATCTTCAATTCTGTTATAAGTACTTCGGCCAGTTCCCCCCAACGCACGGCTTCGGCCTGAGACGGTTCCCTGCCCGTAATCTCCTTTGCGGCCTTTTTCAACGCGGCGTTGAACTCGGCGAAAGCCTCATCATCATCATTGCTCTCAGTACTTGTCTTAAAAGAAGTCTTGTCAGAGGCATTAAGTTCTTTTGAATCAACGAGATTAGGTAGCCCAGCCCAGCCCATTTTTTGGGCTAGGTCTAAGTCCGTTTTTAGGTCTGGGCTAGGATTGGGCTTGGATTGGGCTTGGATTGGGCTAACTTCCTCGGGCAGGGACACTTCGTAGAGGGAGCCTTCGTGTTCCCCCTTCAGCGTTATCCAGCTAACGAGCCCCAGCTCTCGGAGTTTATTCAGGTGCGTCTTAATCGTCTTCACGTCCTTCACGCCCGACCACGCGAGTAGCTCCCGGTGCCTGGCCTGTATCATCCGTGTCGGGACGACGGCGCCGCGCGTGCGGACGTAGAGCGCGTCATAAATTTTCTTGCTCGCGCCGGGGAAGAGGCCCAAGGGAAGCGCCGAATGCTCAAGGCTGTTCGCGCGCTTATTAAAGTTCCGTTCGGGCGCGATTGGACTAGGTTTGGACTGGGTTTGGCCTACCTTCGGACTATCTCTATCTTCTGCTGAAATTGGGCTAGGCGCGGGCTGGGTTTGGACTATCTTTGGGCCACCATCGGACTGGGCTAGGTCTGGGCTAACTTTGGGCTGGGTCTGAGCTGGGACGACTTCTGGTGCGGGTTCGTCATGTGAGCCCTCAAGAAGAAAGGCGAGCGCCTTCTTGACGGGGGTTTTATCCCCCCCCGTCACACGGTCAAGCGCTTCGTTCGCCCGCCGCGCTGCCGGTGTTTCCTTGGCGTTCCGCTGTGGCATTTACTACCTCCTTCGCCAGCCGCCCGTAGTCGAGGAAGCCGCTAGACCTTTGATAATCCAGCATCGGCCGCCCGGCCGACATCGCGACCGAGATGTCCGTGTTCAGGTTAATCTTGGCGTCCAGGAGGTGCTCGCCGAACTCCTCCGAGAGTCGGGCGCGTAGGTTTTCGTGTTCCTTAACGCCCTGACGGTAAAAGGTTTGCAGCGCGAGCACGCGCCAGCTCTTGCCGAAAGCCTGTTTTAGTGTGCCGAGCAGTTCGAGCAGCTCCAGCGCCTCTTTGAGCGCGAGCGAAGACGAAATGGGGACGATAACGTAGTCAGCGGCCATCATCGCGTTGACTGTTAAAAGTCCTAGATTCGGCGGGCAGTCGATGAGCACGTATTCGTGTGGAAGGCCCTCAAGCGCGGAGCGTAGCTTCTCCTCACGCCGATAGGTGTTCCGCAACTCCACCTCGCCCATCGCCAATTCGCGATTCGCCGGCAACAGGGACGCGCGCTCGCGCAAGGCACGAATCGCATCCGGCGCTTCCGCCCGACCGAAAATTACGTCGTAGACGGTGGGGGAGAGCAGGTTTGCGTCCAGCGCAAACGCCTGAGCGCAATGGCCTTGCGGGTCAAAATCCACCAGCAGGGTGCTGTGTTTCTGCCCGAGGAAGGCGGCGAGGTTAACCGATGTCGCGGTCTTGCCCACACCACCCTTCTGGTTGGCGATGGCTATGATAATCATGCGGCCTCCGCGCGATAAGGCCTTAGGGCCATAACCTCCGCCTTGCTCACCAATTTCTCGCGCTTGTCCAGCACATTCGGGTAGGTGCTGACGACCCCCTCCCGGATGAGCTGCGTCATCTTCGTGTGTGACACGCCGATTAGAGCACGCGCGTCCTTAACCGGTATCAGGTCAATTGGTTTTTCGTGCTGCATAGCGCGAGATAATATGCCAAACGTTCAAAATAGTGCAAGATAATTCTATTGAGAATAGTGAGATACACGGTGGGTATACTGAGACTCACGGGCAATGATGTCCCCGAAGTTAGCAAATTTGGGTTGGGATAAATACAGTTTCATACACGTTTCACGCCCCTTAATATATTAAGATTTTCGAGTTAAAAAACGTTGTTCGCGGTCTCATGCGGCAATTCCGATAATGAGATTTTTGCGAACGAACTTTGACAGGTGTCTGTCTTGGCAATGTCACATTAAGAAGTATCGCTCCGCTTTCCTGCTTTTCGCAGCCGACTCCCTATCGCTCGTGCGCGTTGCACTAACTGCTTGACCACCACCTGCGTCGC